>Ga0193726_1001275_pt1 | contig 20531 bp, 12 predicted proteins | sample H2c1metaG_FD_144928 | JGI IMG/M metagenome (GOLD analysis project Ga0193726, IMG submission 144928) | Soil microbial communities from a riparian zone of the East river system, Colorado, United States - H2c1 | ecosystem: Environmental > Terrestrial > Soil > Riparian zone | place: USA: East River... | reverse complement strand
GAGATGGCCGTTCTCTCCGATACCGACAAACGCAATGTCAATCGGCGCACTACGCAGAGCCTCGCCGACTCGGCGGATAACGACGGCAGGATCTTCCTCACCACTCAATAAGTGCGATTCCTTGATTCCAACTTTCCCAATCAATCGTTCCTGCAAATATTTTACAAAGCTTGCTGGATGGGAATCAGACAGCCCAATGTATTCGTCCAGGTGAAACATGACAACTCGTTGCCAGTCGATTTCTTGCGCGGAGGTGAGAGCATCAAGAAACTCGAACTGAGAAGCTCCGGTGGCGGCAATGATGCGGGCTGTGCCATTGGTTAACTCAGCATTCCGTATCGCAGTCACGGCCTTCTCGGCGGCGGCCTGAGCGAGTGAAAACTTGTCTTTGCAGATGACTAGCTTCATAGATGTTTCTGGAGCAGCAGTCAAGACCGGATGCGTTCCTTCATTTCTGTCATTATAAACCGAAAGCGAAAGACTCATTACGTAAGCTATTGAAACACCTTGACGGCAGAGCGCACAGCTGGTTTCGCCACGCCTCGGGAGCAGTCATCGGAGCATGAGGACGCCTCCGGCCCAGCGGGTCCGGTAGGTACAGAAAATTCCCGCGAAGCATACCTGAAAAATGCTGCCGGAGGGGTTGCGAGAGACAGAACTCCTTGGACCAGCCTCTCCTTGCCTTTTGCCTTTGCCTTCCCATGACCGGGTTTCGTCGAGTGCGTTCTTGGTTTTAGTGTTCTGCGCCTTTTTGCACCAGGCCCGGATACCAGGAGCGCACGGCGAGAATGCGCGACCTGACGTTTCGAGCGCTGTAATATCCGACGGTGCAGTTGAGGCGGAAAAAATAGGCATCCCCGGCTTTGGCAGGATGCGCTCCTGCGATTCCGTCCATTCCTCCGCCGGCCACCATGACCCCGTGGCCACTTAAAACCAGGTAAATCTCCTCCTCGCGTTCGTGATGATGAGGAAAGTTGGTGCCGGACGGCGCGATTTCCATCAGAAAAAGGCTGGTCAGAACGTGGCCAGCTGCGAGGCGGTCACGCTTACTGTCGACATCTCCCATGAGCAAGCGGAAGCGAGCCGAGGAGGGGTGTCCACTCACAATACTGGTGGGCACATCCTCGATGTTGGCTTTTAAGGGATGCGGTGGCGGTGAAGTCTTCACAAACCCTTTGGTGTGAAAACCCATAATCACCACAGTCAGCGGCATCTCCGACGTATTCGTTAAAACATTTGGAATCGTTGCCGGAATGTATAGATAGTCTTCCTTTTTCAGGGTCACATTTTCATTTCCGTAGATCAGGGAACCATTGCCTGCGAGGACAACGTAGACCTGGTCTTCGTCTGGATATTGAACCGAAGCGCACACCCCTTTGGGATCGATTACCACCTCGCCATAGCGAGCCACGCCGACAACGACGGATGTATCCGGGTCTCCCCGACCGAACAAAGGTTTGTAATGGCAGGTTGGGGTTGTAATATCCGACCTTTTTTCTCCCACGGCAGCAGTATCACGATAGAGAAAGGTGGGATCGATTTTGCGATGGTCGGCAGCAAGCAGGGGCGCGCAGAACCATACGAGCAGGGCGGCGAACACAAAAGTATTCGGTTTGCTGATGTCCATGAGTTGTCACTCCTGACATTTCGCGATCAAAGAACCTTTCGCGAGACCCGGCTGATTGACGGACTGGTTTTGCCTTCTCTGCGTGTGTCACAACTCCCGCCAGATTGCCCGCGTCCAGCGCGTCTCTCGCAGGACTATGCGTGGCTGACCGCGGCGAACTCGGCACGCCATGTCGTGCCTGTCTTTTCTGTTGTTTCGAACCACCCACTCACGCCGCATGTTTGCGAGCATTGTCAAGAATCTGGCGTAGGCGATTTCCAACCGTGAGATCTTCTCCGGCTCGCAAGGTCATGGAGATAATTTGCACCCGGTTCGGGTGGTTCTCCTGCTTCCTTTTAGGGTCATTGCCTTCACGGACAACCGGCACCAGACTGGGATTCGTATTCGTCAGTACCTCAATGCGGGGCTCGCCTTCCCGTAGATACTGGTCACACTGAGCTACCGTCAAGCCAAACCGTGTTTCGTCCCACGCCACCGTCAGGGTCGGATAGCTGTTTCCACCTTCGGGGATCTCTATGGAGGTTGTAACTCCCGGGACCGTTTGCACTAACTTCGCGATCCGCTCGACCCGGCTCCTCCATTCTTTGTTTAATACTGCCAGATCAGCACGTGACCAATATTCAACTGCTGCAAGTATGCCAACAATCTCTTCCTTGCCTACCTTCAAGGCCCTGCATACGGCGCCTTCCCAAGGATTGTTGTTCGCCAGCGCGGCATCGATCAGAGCCTTGCGGCCCAACAGTATCCCCGAACATTGCGGGCCACACAGACCTTTTCCGCCGCTGAAGCAATAAAGATCAACCCCCATTTTCGCGTAACGGGTGAGGTTCTCAAACGGGGGGATGCCCGCCGCATCGTCGAGTAACATGGGGACTTCTGCCTTACGCGTGATTTCCAGCGCCTTCAAAACACGGTCGTCCCGCCAGGTTGTGTAGACCATTGCCGTTTGCTCATTCATGGCCGACTGCAGATCGTCCACCCCATGGGCGAGCACCAATTTGCCTCCCGCCAGTCGAATGGCGCTATCAAATGCGCTCCGGCCGCCTAGCATGACGACCTCATGCTTCAACCCGGTGGTGTCGGGCAATTGCCAGACATTTTTCGGATCTGACCCGCCGATGCAGGCCGCAGTCGCCAACGCCATCGCCCCGGCTGATCCAGATGTGACCATTCCAGATTCTGCCCCAGACAGCTCCGCCAGCCGCTTCCCTGCGGCACGCTGCAGTTCAAACATGTCGACAAAATGCTGGGATGCATCCTCCACCGCCCGCCGCACCTCCGGAAGTTCAAGTGAGCCGCTCAGATAGGTCCAGGTCCCTCGCGCATTGATAAATGGTCGCACGCCAAGGCGGGTATAAACATCCGCGGAAAGACCTCTTCCGGTAGTGGCCGCCATTGTGCTCGCAACACTGCGAGAGGCAATGGTGACAAATAGAGGAGCTGCGGCCAGGAATTTGATGAACGATCGACGGTTATTCACCCGATTTTGAAGCCTATGCCCACGCGACATAACTCTCCTTATTTTTCATCGTTTTTCATCGTTGCAAAGCCAATCAATCCGACCCACGCTTCGTAAACGCGTCACCCACAATACCCTTGAAACAAGGGCCTGGGAACGGTAAAGCCTACGAAATAAATCATCGTGGCAACGCGAAACTAAACAGATCGTCGCCCGAGGCAATGGCGACGTATTGTTTGCCGCCAACTGAATAGCTCATCGGAGACGCATGCATTGTCTGCCCGGTATTAAAGTGCCATAGGGGCTTGCCGGTCTTCGCATCGACCGCCTCGAAGCACTCTGCATCATCGGCAAAAAACAGCAAACCCGAGGCGGTGGTCATGACGCCACCCCAAGAATGTGAATCTCCCTCCTGCAGATAACGCCATGTAAAACGATTGTTGTCGAGATTAAAAGCAAGAAGATCTTTTTTTCCTCGATCGTTGGGATCATGCGTGGTTCCGGTCGAGTAATAGTTGCTTCCTTCGGCAAAGGCCTGCGGCTTTTCAAAGTAGGTTGAGCAGTTATCGAACGCTGACAGATAGAATTGATGAGTGAATTCGCTATAGGAGGGAGAAAACCAGTTGGTCCCTCCAACATCGCCTGGACAAATGCGAGTGCCTTCTGGCGTTGGCTGTAGATCCGAGACCACGGGTCGACCGTTGGCGTCAATCCCCTTCGCCCAATTCAATCGCTCTGCAAACTGCGTCGCGGACAAAAACTTGCCGTTGACACGATCAAGCACGTAGAGGAACCCATTCCGGTTTGCCTCGACGAGAAGTTTTCTCAGTTTTCCCCGGTAAAACCGGTCGACTAAAACCGGTGTTTCTACGCCGTCGTAGTCGTATAGATCATGCGGGGTAAATTGGAAGTACCATTTCAATTTCCCCGTGTCCGGATCGATTGCCAGTACACACGCCGTATAAAGATCGTCTCCGGGGCGAACGCTGCCATCGTAATCTGGACCAGCATTGCCGGTTCCCCAGTAGACAGTATTTAATTGGGGGTCATAAGTCCCCGGCATCCAGGTTGTACCGCCTCCGTGCAGATATGCATCTCCCGGCCAGCTTGAGGAGCCAAACTCCCCCGGAGCCGGGATTGTCCAGAGTCGCCAAACCAAGTTTCCCGTGCTGGCGTCGTATGCGGCAACGAAACCACGCACTCCGGAATCGCCGCCAGAAACACCCACCAATACCTTGTCCTTAATGACCAGGGGAGCGCTTGTAGATCCGTAGTTCTTGTTCCAGTCAGCATAGGCGACATCCCAAAGTAAGTGCCCGGATCGTGCATCGAGACACAACAAGTGGGCATTGTCGGTTTCCATGTACAAGCGCGTTCCCAGTAGCGCGGCACCCCGGTTGATATGGCCCGCAGCGTCATCGACGAGTCCCCTGGACACCGGGCGCGAATAATGCCAGAGCGTACGCCCATTGGTTGAATTTAGGGCGTACATATCGTTGGAGGCCGTGATGTACATCACACCATTCACCACGATCGGGGTAACTTCGAGCTTGCCGGAATTTCTGCTATGGAATATCCACTGCGCACGAAGCTGCCCAACATTTCCGGGAGTTATTTGCGTAAGACTGCTGTACCGTCTTCCGGTGTAATCGCCATTGTAAGAAGGCCAATTCTCCTTAAGCGCGCGGGGAGGCAACGCCGCTGACTGCACGCCGGCTTCGGTTGTTTGACTCCTGATCTTGCCGACTGCACAGATAAACAGCACCGAACCGCACACTGCCATCCTCCATAGGTCTCGCCTCTTCACCATCATTAAACTCAGCGTCCTCCGTGGTCGGTGGTGACAAATACTTCTCCGAGGGCCCCCCGGTCAACAGCGGAGCGATCAATCAGATGCACCGACACTCGCACCACATCCTTGACCGCTGCAATGACGTGGTAAAGTGCAACTTCATCCTGCGGATTGACTGATTGGATTGGAACGCGGCCCCTTTCCGCACCGCCCTTGCCATAAAGATGCGCCTCTAATTCGCCAGGAAAGAAAACTCCAAAGCTGCCGCTGAGATTTATATTTTCACCATCTCTTGTGGCAACCAAGGGTTGACCAACCAAGCCTGCGTCGGTGACCGTATGAAAGTCCCGCCCCATCCGGGAGGGAAACCATGACGTGTCCATGGCATAGATTTCCCCCGGCCCTAACGCCACCATCGGGCTGTTGAGTTCCGCTTCCATGTAATACGGGGTCTGTTCCAGGCTCTTCGACGAGAGGTGCGGCTCTCCCCGCGCATCGAGCTCCACCGCAGGCCCGTTTTTATAAAAAATCACGGATGCCTTTCCTGGATATGGCGCTCCTTCTACGTAATTATTTTTCTCAACCATCGCGTAATGATTTGAATTGTCGACCAATGCCAGCCAGCCGGCCGTGGAATCGATCCACACTTCGCCTTCCAGATACCGCCAATTGATGCGGAACAGGCCATCTCTCACGCTGTAGGATGGATCGTTCGCAAGTCCATCCCGAGGGTGATATCCAGTCAAGTAAGCAGAATGAGGATTCACCGGGGTGAACGCCCAGAAGTCATGGTTGTATTGGCTGGCATCTTTGGCGTCTGATAAATCGTATTGCGACACGGACTGTACCGACCAGGCGATCGGATGACCTGTGAAATTCCTGGTGATGGCATGGAAAAAGATCTCGGGAGAATCAGTTCCAATGCTGATTTCCCTGGTGTATTGCAGTCCCGTAGGCGGATCCGGAGGCCCCTCCAAACGCACAGTGCACTTTTCCTTTTGCGACACAATCGTGAAAACATAAGGTCCATCGTCCAGCTCAGTAGAAGCTCCTGCCCAGTGCTGCTCGTCATCGTTACCCTCGGGCAAGGGCCAAATCTTGTCGCCCCCGTAATTGATCCAGCGGCCCGCCGCCTCAGCAGGAGAAACATACTTTCCTTTGTATTGGGGGTTAACAAATAAATAAGGGTGCCCGTTGAAAGAGACTTGCATCAGTCGGCCACCGAGTTGAGGTACAAAAGTCAATCGTAACCAGTCGTTCGTTACTTCTTGGGCCTGCCAGCCGTCGAACACGACCGGGCGGATCTGACAGGCGGAATGTGGGGCTGAGATCGAGCTTTGGGCGCTCGCGATGGATGCCACGGCGCTGAGTGCTAAAGCCGCCTTCAAACCGCAGGATTTCATTTCTCAACTCCTCCAATTGTGCATACGCGTTCATCGATCGATTCGACTGTTTTCTTCATCTCGATCAGCTTGGGTACAGTCGACGCGTCCACCTTATCAACAGAATGGATGCAACAGAGTGGAACAAAAAGCCACTGGCCAAGGCCTATGATTGCCGGAGGCCTCGAGAGCACAGTTTACCTGTTGCACTCGTTTGCGATCCGTTAGAAGCCATTGCGTCTGCATCTGCGTTTCTACCCTCATCGTGCCGGGACTCCCGGTGGTTAAGCGCCCTTAGTCCTGGCCGCAGTCAACAACTGGCGTAGTCTTTTACCCACAATAATGTCCTCACCCGGCTTCAGGGTCATCGATATTATCTGAAGCTTATCCTCCGCTCCGGGCTTGCCAGTACGTTGGTGAGGAATCTTGGCGAGAACGTCACTCGGGTTGTCCCTGCTCATGACTGCAATACTGGGGGTACCGTCAATTAACTGCTTCGCGCAATCTTGCGTGCTATAGCCCCACGCCTTCTGGTCCCACGAGATCGTAAGTGTGGGATATTGGTTCTCTGTAGTGGGCGTGAAGATCTTGGTCTGGACACCCGGAACGGTCCCGACGAGTGTGGCGATGCGTTCGACCCGGCCGGTCCATTCCTTGCTCAGCGCGGTCATGTCCATACGAAACAGGGCCTCGACAGCAGCCAGACATCCCATGATTTCCTCTTTGCCGACCTTCATGGGACGGCATACGGCGCCCTCCCACGGACTCGTGTTCGCAAGGGCAGCTTCGATGAGATCTGTGCGTCCAAGCAGGACTCCCGTCGACTGCGGGCCGCACAATCCCTTGCCGCCACTGACCGTATATAGATCGCAACCCATCTTTGCAAACAAACGGATGTTTTCGACGGGAGGAATACCGTCGGCTGCATCCATGAAGATGGGGACGCCTCGACTTTTGGCAATGGCAATCTCCTTCGCCAATTCGTCAGGAAGCGAACCGGTGTAGATCATTGCAGTGTCGCTGGTGATGGCGTTTTGAAGCTGCTCTGACGACTCTGCCATTACCAGCTTCCCGCCCGCCAGGCGAATGGCGCTATCGAACGGGCTCCGGCCACCGACCATGACCACTTCGTGCTTCAGACCAGTAGTCTCTGGCAATTGCCAAATCGATTTGGGGTCGGTCCCCGCAATGCATCCTGCCGTGCCTGAGGCAATCGCAGCTGCAGCTCCCGAGGTGATCATGCCCGATTCCGCACCTGTCAATTCCCCCAATCGCTTTCCGACGGCGTGCTGCAGGTCAAATATATTCACATAGTGCAGGGAGGCCGCCTCTTGTGCAGCTTTCACTTCAGGCAATTCCAGAGTGGCGCTCAGATAGGTCCAGGTTCCACGTCCGTTAATCACAGGTTTTACACCCAGCCGGGTATAAATGTTATCGGTGGAATCTTTTGCTACCCCGGCCCACCCGGTTCCAAATGCCTGCTGGATGCCTACTTGCGCGAGCAGGGGGAGAGCGGATAGCCATTTGACAAACGTTCTGCGTTCCATTTTCAAGTTCGGTTCCATTGGTCGCCCCTTTACTCAACGTTTCTGTTGTCTGACTGCGATAAATGAGATTTGCTCGGCCGCCTCGGCTTTGAGGTCGACATTCTGCTGCAAAGTTGTTCGCGCCGGAAACTTGTTTTTGAAAAACTTTCCATAGAGATTGTTCATTCGATCGGAGTCCTGAATTTGGCGCAGATAGACGGTAGAAAATACGACGTTGGCAAAACTCATGTCCGCTTCCTGCAAGCCGTCTAGAAGATTGCGCATGGATTGCCGCAGTTGCAACTCGAAATCGGGCGTCACGATTCCTTGATCCGGGATGAAGCCGTCCTTGGCAGAAAGATACAAGGTATCGCCGTAGAGAACGCCAGGGCTCGCGGTTGCGCTCGGCGGCATATTTCTGGGACGGACAGCTTTGCGTTTTGCCAGATCAGCGCCGGCGATACAACTGAAAGCAACATGATTGTTATGGGGAAGAGCCTCGACCTGAATCGTTCCCCGCCCCGGCGTATTCCCGAATTCGAAATATGTTTTATAAACGCTGCCCATCACGTCATATTGCCCATCGACGCTCATGTAGGGATTTACCCAGACAACATTTTTCATGCTCAGGTTGGCTGTCTTCAAGATCACAGCTACGTTATCGAGTGCCTGCTTGACCTCCCCACGAAAATCCACCGCCGCTTTGCCCGCAAGCGGATCCATTCCTCCCTGGGCTGACATGTATAACACGTCATCCGCTTGTATCGCAGGCGGATCGATGTGGGGTCCCTGAGGCCACCCTCGAGGCCAGATTCTCCTCATCTGGCTTGCGTTGCGTACGGCGATGCAGTTAATTTCAACATTCTCGCCGTCAGGAAGAGCCCCAACCACCAGGACAGTCCGTGCCGGAGCATCCGGGCCAATGGATTTCCAATAGGCATCATTCATTGCATCCACATCATGCGGATTGGTCAGATAGATGTTCAGCCAAACAACATTCGCAAAATCCATTCCCGCTTCACGCAGGATATTTTGCAGGTGTCGCAATGACTGGCCCACTTGTTGTTGAATGCCACTTGCGAGGCTACCATCGGAATTTCGGCCACCTTGACCGGAAGTGTATAAAGTTCCATTCACGAGAATGCCCGGACTATCGGACGCCCCCATCGCCTGGCCGGTGGCGGGCAGAATTACCCTGGACCCGTCCTGCGCAGAGACCTTCGAGCCGAATGCAATCACCAATAACCATAGAACCACGAGGGAACCGCGCTTGAACAAGTTGCTCATCGAACCCCCCACCGCACGGGTAATAGAACGTTTATGAACTCTTGCATCCTTCGCGAATCACAAATACGGAACAAATCCATGGACCTTGGTGTGAATCTTGTACACCGAAGTTCCCGCTGTGATGAATAAAGTAGAGTAATCCGCGTCGCCCCAGGCAAGATTTGCGGGTTGCTCCGGAACCACGATGGTTCCGAGATGAATGCCCTGCGGACTCCACGCCCAGATGCCTTTGGGGCCAACGGCGTACAGGTTTCCTTCCATGTCCACCTTCAGGCCGTCCGGCACACCGTCCTTCGGCCCCGCTTTCTCATCGCCAAAAATCCGCCCATTGGCCAGGGTGCCATCCGGCTGGAAATCGTAGACGCGAATGTTCCGTTGCTCGGAATCATCCACATAGAACTTCTTTCCATCAGGGGAAAAAGCAAGGCCGTTCGGCTCCGTCAGCTCTTTGGTCAGTAATTGCAGCTGGCCGTCTTTGCCGATTCGATAAACGCCCTTGAAGGGAATCTCCTGTTTCTGCCCTGCGGGCAGATCAGAAGTGGGATCGGTAAAATAGATCGCGCCATCCGGACCGAGGACAACATCGTTCGGGCTGTTGAGGCGTTTCCCTTGATAGCGGTCGGCGACGATGACATAGCTTTTACCGTCAGGGGACAGCCGGATGACTGCCCGTAAGACGCTGGCGCAATCCAAAAGACGCTGCTGTGTGTCATAGGTATTGCCGTCCGGGTCTCCGAGAGATATCACCTCCTGCTTTTGGCCGTCAACGAGATTTACCCGGAAAATCTTGTTTGTGACTTCATCGCTAACCCACAGATAGCCGGCCTTGTCCCAGACTGGACCTTCGGTAAAACCAAACCCAGAGGCGACTGTAATGAGTTGGGCATTGCGGTCGACTAAGTTCCAGAAAGAAGGCGATATTCCCTGCAGCCCAAATGCAGGTTTGGGCGCTTGAGCAAGAACGGCTGTGCACAGGAAGCCGCCCAGGAGTGCAGCCTCGGCCATTGCACATCGCGAAAGTGTCTTTATCCGTATCCCTATGGGTGACAGTAACAAGGTATGCATCCTCCTATCAAAACAGTTGAACAAGTAACCATGGGCGGCAGAGCCATTCATTCTCCGTTTACTTGCTCTGTCTACTTCGATCCGAAGTCATCGTCGTGTGATCTGGGAGGCTGCGCGCTGACATGGCTGGCATTTTCTGCCCCAACGCTGAGCAGGTAGGCAATCAGGTCGTTCAGCTCATTCCTATTGAGGGTTGAGCCGTAATTGTCCGGCATCAGCGAGTGCGCTTCCAGGTCAATCTGTTTCAAATCAGACCTCTGAAAAAACTGAAAGGCTCCGTCCAGGGTTTGCAACGCAATGGAGAAATTGTCCTTACTTCTGACGATTCCCGTGACCCTCTCACCGGCACGAGTAACCACGGTGGTGACGTTCGATCGCGCCGACAACTTGTTCTTAGGATCGGTGACCACTCCGCGAATTTGTTCTGCGGTCTCATGCGATCCATAGAGCGAGAGATCGCTTGCAATGAAGCCGCCTTTGCCGCTGACCATGTGACAGGCAGAGCATTGCGCTTTCCCGAAAAAAAGCCCTTCTCCCGCATGCCTGTCTCCGGGAAGCTCAGGCGGCACCCCCGTTCCCTTGCCTTGCAGAAGCCGCAAATAATCAACGATGGCCTTGACCTTTTCCGGAACCATAGCACTAAAGGCCGGCATACCCATACCGGGAACTCCATGTTGCACAATTCCCGTCAAATCGCTGTCCGACAACTGTTGTATTTCAGATGTCGTCGCAACATCAGGTGCGCGATCCCCGCCGCGGCCATCGGTCCCGTGACAGGCGCCGCAGTTCGTCGTGAAAAGAGCGCGCCCTTGGGATAGATAAGGAGATGCAGTGGATTGGCCCGCGTCAGCCGCTCGCTGCGCATGCACCGAAGTAGGAGCAAACATCCCTGCCGTCACGAGCAGGATCGAGATCGCTCGCCACCGGCACGGCGCCCGCAGAAAATCATCCTTTCCCTTCCGCCATACATTCAGCCACCCTCGAGCGGACGGACAAGACGGGGTCAAACTGCGTAGCTTCTGAATATTCATGGTCCCCTCGGAACCACAACTTTAAGGCGATTCGCATGATGCGCGGCTCTTGAGCCGAACTCACATACCCAAAACCGCCTGTGCCTGAGTTGGTGATATTTCCCGATCGATCGTCAAGCTGTGCCTTGCATCCGCATCTTGGCAATCAGGGCCCGTTGCTGTGAGGGCGTACGTCATTGGTCGGCCGCCTGCTCGAAACGCCGGTTCGCACGGAGACTGGGAGTCGGCTTCAATTCGCCGGTTACCCGGATGGAAAAGCTCTGTTCATAAGGCTCGTCGTCCGGCCCCTCCACTGTGAGCCGGACCATGAAATCGGCCGCTCTTGTATAGCAATGAAGAACGTTGGGTCCTTGCGAGAGGGTCCCGTCGCCGAAGTCCCAGTGATAACCGATGGCGGGCACCGCGCCCGTGTTGGGCCGTGCTGAGAGCACGATCGTCTCCCCCACCTTGGACTGAGAAGGCACTTGGGCGGTAACGGGTGGAGCGGCCTTGGCGACGGCAGTGTCCACCAGCTTGATTACCGTCGCCGACTGTGGCGGCTGATTTTCAAGCCGGATCGCGCCCCCTGCGAGCGCGAAGCCGAGGTTTGAATCCATAACCCCGGTCGCCACCATCGTGGAGCTCGCGGGGAGCCCGAGGTCCCTGAGATTCAACGAACGCGAGCGGGGCCGGTCGGTCCAGTTGAAAACGGTCAGCATGCTTTGGCGTGGGCTTTGCCGAAGCAAGAAGAGACTCGGCTGCCCATCCTCCGGGTCGTAGGTCATGAGATCTAGGGGCGTAGAAGCTCGCCCGGCTTTGGCCATGTTCAGCAAGTCCCGGTTTTCCACCAACCCCAGTCGATCCTTCTCACCGTTGAGCACCAGCAGGTCATCGCCGATTTCGTACATGCCGCCAGCGACGGCAGAGAGCGCGATCGAAGTCTGCGCTGTCGTCAGCGAATGTGAGGAACGCTCGTTCGAGCGCTCCACCAGGTAGGTATCGGTGACGTTGAAAGCGTCGGGGTCATTGATAAAGAAATTGCCGTTCATATAGAAGCGGGCCGCGATGCCGGGGGCGGCAGTTTTCGACCTCAGAAAACTGTGTCCCGTGTCGGCGGAGACACGGCCCGTGTCCACTAACCCAACCGGATTGAGCATGGGGCTCCCGTCTTTGTCCAAGATCACATCGTCGCCGACGGTGTCGCGGATCACCTGCAGGCCGATACGCTGGGCTTCGAGAGCGGTGGTACTGGGACGGTAGTAGTAACCTTCAATTGCTGTCGTATCCATGAAGTCCAATTTGATGAAACGAACTCCCCATTCCCGAACCAACGTCTTGTAGGTATCGCGCAAGTACTCCTGCGCCCCGGGATGAGTTGTATCGAGCGCGTAAAGCGTGTCAACGTGCTGCCCCCACACGTCCCCTAAGGGAATCGGCTGGCCTTTGGCGTTGTGGACCAGCCAATCCTGGTGATGTTCGTAAACCCACGCGCGGCTGCTTACCTCGAACGGTGCCGTCCACAGGCCAACCGTCAGGCCGTCTCCCGAAATACGATGAGCGACAAACCTCATGCCGTCCGGGAATTGGGTTGCGTTGGCGGTGCCGTACTCCCCGCGCGCGTATTGATAGCCTTCATCGATCTGGAAATAGCTGTAACCGAGCGATTTCAAATGCTGCGACAGCCAATCGGCATTCGCCAGCGTTTCGCCTTCGTTGATCGCGGCATAGTAAGCGGTCCAACTCCACCACCCGATGGGAATCTCGCTCGAAACACGCGGACGTCGCAGACGCCGAATGGCGGAACCATAGGCGAGAAGTTGCCCAAGGTAGTCCGGCCCTGCCGCGAACATCAATCGTTCAGAGCTCAGCTCTTCGCCAGGATTCAGTGGCAGACTGAGCTCAACCCGGCTGTCCTCAGGAGAATTCACCAGATTGAAATCCTTCTGAATTTCCGTGGTCCCGGTCGATTCGACGGTATAAGATGCGACCTTGTCTTCGACGTCTTTGCCTGCAGTCTTGAGCCGCAAAACAGTCAAGAAACGATCGGATGTGAGGGCGCCCAGAAATAAGCTTTGCTGGGTCGCTCGGTTATAGATCAGTTGGCTTCCCACCCCGCGATGGATTCCGCCGGGAGCCTTCCCGAGATCGTAGATCGCCAAGTTGGGCCAGTCTTCGCTGAAACTGTCGGAGAGAATTCGCTCATCCGAGGGACGCCCACCCAAGTTAAGGATCGGGTCTCCCATGGCCTCAACACTGCGGATGGCCTGCACCGATGTCGCTGTGGGCGTTCCGTTGCGAACCCGCACCTGAATGGTGCCGTAGGGATTTTGGGTGTAGAGCTGCACTACATAAATAAGGTCGGGACTTCCGCGTAGCCCGCTGCTTGTGACCGTCAACTGTCTACCGGGACCAAGCGCGTCGCTGAATGGCGACTCGGAAACCGAATGCGAGGGATAGCTCCGGGGATTCAGCCAGGTGTGATCGACCCGTGCACCTATGCTTGCCTGCAGCGTAGGTTGGCTGCCCGTTGGCCCAAATTGATACGATCCATCCTGACCATTGACCGTCACCAACAGAGCGCTGTTCGTCAACTGCTGGGCCGGACTCGGCACTGCGCCCAGCGTCGATGCGGCGATGATTGCGCCCATCATGCTCCAGTGCCAAACTGCAAGGACCTTTCGCGCGGATTCGATGGGCCGCTGTGGAATGGTTGGTTTTTGCATCCGACATTGTGCGTCGCTCATGAATTAGCTCCATCTTCGAAAGCCTTTGCTTCGAAGATACGCGCGCTACGGACTTGATGCACCGTGGTCCGGCGATTGGTGCTGGCCTCTGTGATCAACTGCTGGCCCACTCCAAAATGGGCAACCGCTTGAAGGAACAACCGACTGGTCCGAGGGCGCAGGCTCCCGGCGTGCGGATCAAATACCAATCCAACATCGAGTCGCAATCTTCGCTAGAAACGCCACTGGCGGTCCTCTCCTCAGAAGGAGAATGTCAGGGCAAACTGCATCTGTCGCGGCGGCCGAGCAGCGGTTAAGGTGCCGAATGGTTGTATTCCAAGAGTGGTCGCGTTACTCGCATTTTGCGGGCCGCTATTGGCGACTTTTCGTAATTTTACGAATGGTTACTTTTACTTCCGTTTAACCTCCTTGTCAACTGAATATTCTTCCTTCGGCCGCGAAGGCAGCCCGGTCGCCCGTGGGAGGGGCAGGGCTCCCCTGTCTTTTTGCCTGGGAACTGGACCGGATTTCGTTTGGTTGCCGTGGCCCTTTCTAAACATTCCTATATGTTTCGTAAAGGGTTGGCGGTATAGTGCAACTCAGGCAGTGTTGGCAAGGAGGGAGCTTGCTCCAGGGGCGTGAAACGGACAGATTGTTGGCGTTGGTCGAGGCCAGCCAGAAAGAGAAGGAAGCCCGCGGCATCCTTTACACTCCGCACGAAATCTTGCGTCAACCCTCAACTTGGCAGACGACGCACAGAATCTGCACGGAGCGGCAGCCCGAGTTGCGCCAGTTTTTGCGGGCAGCGGGAGTCGGAGCGTACGAAGGGGTCCGCCCTGTCGTATTTCTTGTAGGCGCAGGAACTTCCGATTATGTGGGGCGGGCTTTAATACCCTTGTTGCGCCGGTTGTGGGGATGTGAAGTATGGGCAGTTCCTAGCACCGACCTGCTGACAAACGGTGAAGACCTGGTGTTCGCCGACCGGCCTTACCTGTGGATATCGTTTTCCCGCTCCGGCGACAGTTCCGAGGGGTGGGCAGTACTGGAAGCCGCGCTGCAAAAATATCCCCAGGTGCGACACCTGGTGGTGACCTGCAACCAACACGGACGGATGGCCGCGGTCTGCAAGAAGGAACCCGGGACCACATTTTTGCTCGCTCTGGACAGTTCGGCGAACGATCTGGGGCTGGCAATGACCAGTTCTTACACAAACATGGTGGTTGCCGGGCATTGTCTGGCCCATGTGTTCTCTCCCGATGACTACGAAAATCCGTTTTCCATGTTGTTGCGGGCAGGAGAGCGTTTCCTGGAATCTGCTGAGGAAGTCGCGAATGCGATCGCGCAGCAGGATTTCTCGAAAGCATGTTTTGTGGGTTCGGGAGTGCTGCGCGCCGTAGGACTCGAGTCTGCGCTGAAGGTGCTGGAGCTAACCGCCGGAAAAATAACCACGATGTCGGAATCCACTCTAGGGCTCCGGCACGGCCCCATGTCCGCGCTCGACGAGAACACCGTGTTCGTGAGTTTTCTTTCGCAGGACTTGCATCGCCGAAAGTATGAACTGGACCTGATCGAGGAAGTCCGCAGAAAGCGCCTGGTAAAACTTCTGACGGTGGTAGTGCCCGAATCCACAAATCAACTCAACCAACTGGCGGACCATGTGCTTTCCCTGAATACAGCTGACTTCGCCGACGAATATCGCGCGCCTGTGGACGTGATACTGGCCCAGTTGTTAGGGCTGTTCTGTTCCTTGCGGCTGGGGCTCCAGCCTGATTGTCCCAGCCCGAACGGCGCCATCAGCCGGGTTGTGTCTCACGTGAATATTTACTGATCATTGAAGAGTTTCCAGAGAGACCAGCGAGGATTACCAGCCCTTCGAGGAAGGGCGTATCGCCCTTTGTGTTCTACATATGGTGAGGCACCGCTCTAGCCAGAGGTTCTCAACTCGAGGGTTTCAACCCGCGAATCGCTTCTCCAGCGCCGCTGAGGTCAGCGAGCCGCATCTCGGAATACTTGCGCGACAGAATCACGCCGGGCGCGCCCGCACGGAAAGCCGCCTGGACTGCTTCTTTAACGCTTTGCGGGGTGCACTTGCTGTTATTGGATTCGGTCGGGATATCGATATCAATACCCGGCCAGATTAAAGTCTTTTTGCCAGCAACGCCCTCCAGCGCGCGTTTTGTCTCGCGGTAGACATAATCAGCCGACAGCCCGGTGCGAGGAATCTGGTCGTAGCCGCCCTCCTTGAATCCCATCAGGGCATAGTTAAGATCGATCAGGCTTGGTTTCGAAAGATCCCCGTAAAGTGTCGAGCCGATATTGTCTGCATACAGCGCCATCCGCTCGCCGCCGCAGTTGTTGTACATCACGACCTTGATAAAATCCGAATAATTTGAGAGCTCCTGCAGGTCCTGTTCCGCGCGGTAAATGGGATTGAAGGAGTTGTTGTGCCAGATATGCCAGCCCACCGGCACCGTCGGCTTGGCAATCTTTACGGTTTTGTAGATTGCGGCATAGGTCTCGCGAAGGCTGTCCGTCCAGAGCATTTCCCACGCGGCGAGTTCGGGATAGCGCAACAGTAGCCGCCAGAATTGAACGTAGTAGCCATCCACCGGGCGTATGCCGCTGCGCGCCGAGCGAACGAATTTTTCCAACTCCAGAAACCCTTGCCTCGCGCGCTCCGGATTGATGCCGCGCTCTTTTGCTTTGCTCTGGCAAAACTCGCAGAAGCAGGTCACGTTCCCCGGATCGATCGGCGGCGTGTCATGCGTGGCCCCCAGGCTGTCCGAGAGCGCACCCTGACGTTCGGATCCCCACATGATCCCATCAATGTCATAGGAACGCGCGAAGTCCTCGACCAGGCCGGTTAAGAAATTGCGGTAGTCCGGATTATTGACACACAGCGTCTCGGCATTGCGCCCGTATAGATCCCGCTCCTGAACCTTCTCAATGTTGGGCAAGTCGGTGCGAAACACGTCCTCCAGCCAGCAGATGACCTTCATGCCGCGCTTCTTGGCGGCGGGCAGAACTTCGGCCAGGGTATCCAGGTCGCCGTGGTCGGGCGCGCGAGTGTCTTTGAGGACCGTGTTTTTGTAGTACTGAGGATGAGGAGTGGCGAAGTTCCCGCCATGGAAATTGAGATCGTACTCCTGCTTGCCGTGATCGGGTAGCGGTTGCCCCGGTATCTGCCTTCCGGCAATGCCTCGACCGTAGGTAAATACTGCCAGAAAGAGGGTATTCACCGAGGCACGCTCCTGAAGAACATCCAGGACTTTCTCGGTACCTTCATCCACAAACGAAACTGCTCCGACCTGGATACCGATCATTTTGGAGGAGACAGCAGTACGTCCTGAAGCTGGCATGGCCAAGGCGGCGCCGGCCCCAGCGGTGATCTTCAGGAACTCGCGGCGATTCACGTCCGATTTCAACATGGACTACTCCTATTTTCCTTGGTAGCAGCCGATGTCTATTTTCCCGGATTTGACTCGCGGTGAGCCCTGGAGATCCAGTTCTCCGGCCGGCACTCCCTCGATCGTGCCGGCAGCGAGCGCGGGAGAATCTGATTGCAGGTGAAAGTCCTTGGCGGCAACAAAACGCGGGTCCAGAAATCGGGAATGACGGTCATTGCCCGTGGTCTCAACATACCTGTCGAATCCGGTCACGGTGGCGGAGGCTTCCGTCCAGGTGCTCACTTTCGCTCCGGACGCACAGTAGTAAAGGTTGTGATCGATCACGGCGGGAGGGTGGCTTTTGTCGACCTGAGATCGGTTCAGCGAGATCAGGCAGCGGCCCCCTGCATAGACGATGTTGTTGGCGAAAATATTGTCCGCCATGTTCCACTGCATCTGGAACTCACCGGAGCCTGTTCCCGACGTATCGTTGTCGTAGAGGGTGTTGTTGACCACCGTGCTGTGATCGGTGTGTCCCCGCTCAGGCGCATAGCCTCCGATCGAAACCCCCGCGGTATGGCAGTGATAGATAAGATTGTTTCGCGCAGTGATGTAGCTGGTGGCGCGGTCCTTGTGCTCACTCGCCAGTTCGATGCCAAAGTCCACATCATGAATGACGTTCTGTTCGATCATGATCCTGGTGCCGCCATCCACGTAAATACCGTCGGAAGATTCATCGTTGCCGTATGCCGGATTGCCGCGCGACGTGATGCTGTAAACCAGATTGCCGCTTACCACTCCGTCTCGAGCCTGGTCGACGGCGGGGTCGGGCGCGGTGCGCTCAAAGCCGATGACGTCGATTCCGATGTTGTTATTGTCATGGACAACATTGTGGGTGATGCGAAAGTTCGTAACGTTCCCGTTCACCACCAACGACTCGCTCGAACCGGTTTTGAGATGATGCACCTCATTGCCGTCAATGATCAAGTCAGCAATAGGCGTCTTGGCGTCGGTACCATATACAGCAATGCCAAACCCGTTGCCACCTCGTCCCGGAGCATCGCGGCCCTCAAAAGTTTGCTCAATATGGTGGACATTGTTCTTTAGCAGCTCGATATGGGACCCGGAGCCCATGACGCTTATGCCCAGTGGACTGAGCCGATGTTCGGCAGTACGGAAGTTGCGAATTTCAAAGCCCTCGATCCTTACGTAGCTTTTGTTCTGAATGGTGAGTACGGCGCTCCGTCCTGAAGGAGTGAAACGCTGTGCGTCAAGGATCGCCGTTTCGCCGGGATAACTTCTAAAGGTAATGAATCCCCCGGCCGCGTTGCCGGATGTGTTGATGCTCACCAGTTCTTCGTAGACTCCGCCCCGTACGTTGACGGCACTGCCCGCGCGCGCGGTATCGGCGGCATGTTGAATGGTGCGCCAAGGCGCCGCTAGAGTGCCGGGATTCGAATCGTTCCCGGTCGTCGACACGTAGAAGGAAGACTCAGACTGGCCGAGAGCTCCTGTGACCCACACACACAACACGACTAGGAATAAAGATTTCACGCTCGCCTCCCAAGAAAGCAGCCCGCTGTTTGTATACCGGATTCGCACCTACGCCACGGAGATTGACCCGGCACACCCGGCCTCACTGTGGCTGCACTTCCACCAGCAGGTTTCCGTCGAATTCCACCGGCAGATGGGCACTGTGTCCGGACACCGTTCCCAGGCTCTTTCCTGTGACGTAGTCGACCACGCTGTAGTTGCGGTCGTCGAGGCCGCGCAGTTCTACAATCCCCTTCCACTGTTTCGCGAAAAAAGCATAGTACATGGTCTGGTCCTTGCGGATCACATGAGTCTCCGGTATGTCAAAGCCGATGTCATAGAGCTGCCCGAGATACTGTCCCCTGGACAACATCTTTTCCCGATAGATGCGAAGCCACTTTTCGAAGTCTTTCTCCCGTGCCGGAGTCAGATCGGATCTACTCCTTTTCGCGACCAGAGAAGGAATGACAAACTGCGTTCCCACGACGCCTCCCACGCCAACGGTGGAGGCAAAGTCGTTGCCGCCGTCGCTCAGTTCGACGTGATCGCCGAAGAACGGAATCGTGTCTCCCATCAGGGCCTTTAGCGTTTTGGCCTTGGAACGAACCTGAAAGGAACCTCTCGGGTCGGAAGCCACCGACATATTAAAGTGCGGCATGGTGAAAAAGGAGAACGCCGTGCCGCAAGGGCAGAACTCCACCAGCGCTCCCGGTTTTACCGCCTGTGCGGTTTCGTAGATCGCCTGGAAGAAATCCGGCAGGGCTTCGACCGATTCCTCCGGCTGCGCGTGATGGTGCGCGGGGTTGTAGCAGGCCGGAACTCCGTTCATGTCCTGGCCGTCGAGCTTCAGTCCGTCAAATCCCCAGTCCACCAGGATTTTTCGTACCAGAGCCTTGTGGTACTCCACGACACGCCGGTCCGCGGGGCACAAATAATAGGAGTTCCACCAGGAGACTTTTCTGGTGGAACCATCGCTGTTCAGCAACTCGTAGTCGGGATGCTCGCGGAGCAGCCCCGAGTCCGGCACAGCGCTGAGCGGCGACCACCAGAGCTGGGCTTTGAACCCTTCCTGGTGAATGCGGTCCACCAGGGCCTTCATGTCGGCGTCTCCGTTGGGGAATTTTTTGGGATCAAGCTGCCAATCGCCCACGTTGTTCTGCCAACCGTCGTCGAGAGTCACCCATGCAAATCCCAGACGCTTCACCGTCGGAAGCGTGTCATAAACCTGCTGAGGCTGGACCGACCGGCCGTATCCCCACGCGCACCAAATAGCGCCGAAAGCCTCATCGGGAGCTTTGGCCATTTGGAAACCTTGTTTCATCATGAAGCGCCGGTAGTCAGCGAGCGTGCGGAAGTAGTCTCCCTGGTGGACGCCAACGAAGGTGCGGAAAGTATGAAGACTTTCGCCGGGGCCGAGAGAGGTAGCTTTGGCGAAGCTTACCGCGATCTCGGCGTGGGCGGGATCGGGCATGGACACGGGCAGGGAAACCAGCTTGGGCCGGGGTTCGACGTGTCCCACAGCAATTCCGACGTCACGCCGCCAGACATCGACGATCGGCGTGCCGCCGCCGTAGTCGCTGGCGTTCATGCCTTGATAATTCTCCTGGCGGAAATTGGTCTGCAGCGGCACCACCCAGTTGGGACGTTTCTCGTAGGAGCCGCCCTGATAGGACCAGAAAGCCGGGGAGCCGCCGCTCGGTTCGGCGTTGACGGTGTAGCCGTTGTTGGTCCAACCTTTGAT
>Ga0193726_1001274_pt1 | contig 20545 bp, 22 predicted proteins | sample H2c1metaG_FD_144928 | JGI IMG/M metagenome (GOLD analysis project Ga0193726, IMG submission 144928) | Soil microbial communities from a riparian zone of the East river system, Colorado, United States - H2c1 | ecosystem: Environmental > Terrestrial > Soil > Riparian zone | place: USA: East River... | reverse complement strand
CGCGACCGCTCCCTGCAGCTCACCTTGCGCGTCTGGGCTGATCAGGTGCGACATGATCGCGTTGGTCGTAGGCATGACGATGGCCGCGAAAAACCACGTTCCGAGTAAGGCGAACATCATCCAGCCGGCCGTGGCGAGGCCGAACCCGGCGTAACCCACAGTTCCCGAGGCAATGCCAATCAGCGCTGTCCGGCGCTCACCCAGTTTCGGCACGAGAAAGCGCATGACAATCAGTTGGCTCGAGGCCATTACGACTCCGACGGCCGCGAAGGACGCACCGATAATCGCCTCCGACCAACCGAATCTGAACTTCGTGTAAAAAGCCCAGGTGCTCGGCATCACCTGATTTCCCAACGACCAGAGAAAGAGCGCACACAACAGTCCTAACACAACGGGATGCTTCTTCATCTGGATAAGAGTTCCCAGCGGATTTGCGCGACGCCACTGAAAGGCGCGCCGCCTCTCCGGCGGCAGCGACTCTGGAAGAACGAAGAACCCGTAGAAGAAATTCGTCAGGCTCAAGACCGCGGCCGCGAAAAACGGGGCGCGCGGCCCAAGCGTGCCGAGCAATCCGCCGATCGCCGGCCCGATGATGAACCCGATCCCAAAAGCTGCGCTGATGAGTCCGAAGTTCTGCGCGCGCCTTTCCGGCGAGCTGATATCCGCGACATACGCATAGGCAGGTGTGAACGATGCGCCCGCAGCGCCCGCAATCGCTCGCCCCACGAACAGCCAGGCGAGAGTCGGCGCGAATCCCATGATGATGTAGTCGATTCCAAGCGCGCCGACCGCGATCAGTATCACCCTGCGTCTTCCGTAACGATCCGAAAGATTTCCGAGGATGGGTGCAGCGAGGAACTGCATCGCCGCGTAGATGAAACCGAGCCATCCGCCGTAGATGGCGGCACGACTCAGGCTCTCGCCCGTAATATCCACGAGCAGCCGCGGATACACGGGCATGATGAGCCCGAAGCCAATGGTGTCGAGCAAGAGCGTAACCGCGATGAACGCGAGGGCGTGCTTGCGGGTCGGAACGGGAGTAGCTGGAGTCTGTGTCTCCATCTCGCGTGGCTCTTTTAGTTTGTGGAACGGGGGTCGCGGCGATCAGCGCACGACGTGGATCGTGACGTTCGGAGTCTGCAGCTTGGTGAAGAGCCGGAGCCAGAGCGCGAGATACATTTCCTGGGCGCGCGCGCCTGTGATGTCACCCAGGTCCATCACGTCCTTCCACCCGAATCCCGTCTCGAGAAGGCTGGTCACTTCCCCTTTCGCCTGGGCGTCGTTGCCCGAGACGAACATGGCGTGGACGCCCGGAACCAGCGAAGGCTCCACCATCACCGCAGCAGTCACGGTATTGAGCGTCTTGACCACCTTCGCCAGGGGATACGCGCGCTGAATCTGCTCGCCAAGAGAATCGATGTTGCAGACCGAGAGCGTCGGCGGCATTCCCTTCGAGAAGTCGAGCGGGTTGGAAACGTCGACGAGAATCTTTCCGTTGAGATTCCTGGCGCCCGCCGCGCTGAGCGCCGCAAGCGAGGCCATTCCCGAGGTACAGTTGAACAGCATCTCGCCATGTATGGCGGCGTCGGCGAACGTGCCCTCGGACGATTTTCCGTTCGCCTCCTTCACCCACGCCTTTGCCTTCTCGCCGCCGGCTGTGCGCGATCCCATGCGCACCTCGTGACCGAGCATTGCGAGCTTCTTCCCCAACGTCTTGCCGACTGTTCCCGTCCCCAGAATCCCGATTCTCATGTCAATGAAATCAACATTGGGTTTCCCCCGATGCCAGCGGTCAGTACTTCAATCCACCCGATTCGGCGAATTCCTTCATCATCCGTTCCTGCTCTTCAGACAGCTTCTCGGGAACCATGATCGAAACCTCGACGATCAGATCGCCCTTCTTCTCCCCCTTCTGAATTCCCTGGCCCCGCACACGAAACCGCTTTCCCGACGGAGTTCCCGGCGGGATCTTGATTGCGACTTTTTTCCCGTCCAGCGTCTTCACGCTGATCTTCGTGCCCAGAGTTGCCTGCGCGATGTTGAGCGGCACCGTCGCGATCACGTCGAGTGCGTCTCGTTTGTAGAACTTGTCCGCAAGAACGTTGAACGTGATGATGAGATCGCCGGGCGGCCCATTCTGCGGCCCTTTTCCACCCTGCCCCTTGAGCCTGATCTTGGAGCCGGTGTCGACACCGGCCGGAACGTTGATCAGGACCTTCCGCTTGACCCGCACTTCGCCGGTGCCGTGACACGTCGGGCACGGCTCTGTGGGAATCTGCCCGCGGCCAAGGCACACCGGACACGTCCGGTTCACGGCGAATCCACCCTGCCCGAACGAGATCACGCCACGGCCGTTGCACTCGGGACAGATCTTGAGCGCGGCCCCCGGCGCGGCACCGGTGCCATGACAAGTGCCGCACTCTTCGCTGACCTCGAGCTCGATCGGAACCTTTCCCCCGCGCGCGGCGGTGCGGAACGGAATCTCGAGCGTCGCTTCGACGGTCTGTCCCTTCTCGGGTCCGCGCTGGCGAGCCTGGCGCGTCTCGCCACCGCCGAACATCGAGCTGAAGAGATCGCCCAGGCCACCGAGGCCACCGATGTCGAAGTCCTGGAAGTTGATGCTTTGGGCGCCGCCACCGCCGCCGCCGTATCCGCCGGTGCTGCGCGATGATCTGCCGCCGCCGAAGCCGCCGAAGCCGCCGCCATCGAACGCACCGAGGCGACGCATCTCGTCGTACTGCTTTCGCTTTTCGGGATCGCCCAGGACGTTATTCGCCTCCGAGATCTCCTTGAAGCGCTCGGCTGCCTTGGGGTCGCTCGCATTCGCGTCCGGGTGATTCTTCTTGGCGAGCTTGCGATACGCCTTCTTGATCTCGTCCTGGGAGGCGCCCGAGCCTACGCCGAGTACGGCGTAAAAGTCCTTCTTCGTCTGTGCCATGTGAGGTCAGTGCGGAAACGGGGTCAGCCGTTCCACTGCTTGACCACCACGCGCGCGGGCCGAAGAAGCTGGGACTTGAAGAGGTATCCAGGTTGATACACACGCGACACGACGTGGTCGTCCTCCTGCGCCGACGTGGGCTCCGTCGCGACCGCTTCGTGGAGCGCGGGGTCGAACGTCTCGCCGACGGGATTGATCACCTCGAGCCCAGCGTTGCCGAGGGCCTTCAGTAGCTTCTTCTCGACCATATCCACGCCCTGCACCACCGTCGTGGCGTCGGTCGTCGCGGGATCGATGTGAGCGAAGCGCGCTACGTCGTCGAGCGCCTCGACCAGCTGTCGAACGAGATCAGCCTGCGCCCGGGCACCGGCATCCTGCCGCTCCTTCGCGGAGCGCTTGCGATAGTTGTCGTACTCGGCCGCGAGCCGCAGATACCTTTCGCGCTCGCTCCCAGGATCCGATTCTGCTCGCCCAGCCTCGGCTGCGCCGGCCTCCGCCGCGCCAGTCGCAGCCCGCGTGTCTGCCGCGCCATCTGACGAGCCACCAAACGGCGGATCGCCGCCCTGGCCATCACCCTGGCTCGCAGAGCCTCCCGGCGCGTAGTCGTCGGCCGAACCCATGGCATCCTGATCCGGAAGCGGCGTGCCCTCGCCTTTCTTTTTCGAGTGTTTCATGTGCCTAAAGTTAACCGTTTGAGATAGCGCGACGCACCATCTCCAGCGCAGCCTGGGCCGCGCGCTGCCTGATCTCCGTGCGATCGCCACCAACATGGAAGCGCCGTGCCTTCGCCTCGGATCCGTGCACACTGATCCAGATCAATCCGACAGGCTTCTCGGGCGTGCCGCCGCCCGGTCCGGCAATCCCCGTCACCGAAACCCCGACATCGGCGCCCATTTTTTGCCGAATTCCGGACGCCATCTGCAAGGCTACCTGCTCACTGACGGCTCCGTATTGCTCGATGTCCTCGGCGCGCACTCCGAGCGCGGCTTTTTTCACATCATTGTGGTAGGCGACGACGCCGCCCAGAAAGACATCGCTGGAACCGGGGATGCTCGTGATTCTTTCTCCCAACATTCCGCCGGTGCAGCTCTCGGCCACCGCCAGCTTGAGCCCGAGAGAGCGGCATTTCTCGAGGACGACCGCCGCAAGGTCGGCGTCGTCCTCACCATAAGCGTACGCCGCAACCCTGCCACGCAGTTTCAGAATTGCTTCCCTGACGAGCTTTTCTGCCTGGGCGCGTGGCAAACCCTTGGCGGTAACGCGAAGGTCGACCCCGGCCACGCCCGGCAGGTAGGCGAGGGGAAGCGCTCCCAGCTCGGTGCCGGGCTCACCGAGGAAATGAGGTCCCAACATCTCGGCGATCGCCGACTCCGCGATACCGGTCGTGCGCAGCGTACCGGAAAGAACGACGCTCTCTGCGCCTTTCGTGCGCTTCTTGATCGCCGGGAGAACCTCCTCTGCCAGCATTCCGCGCATCTCGCGCGGAACGCCGGGAATCATCGCCACCCACCGGCCTTTCTCGTCCTCGAGCCAGATGCCCGGCGCCGAGCCGTGACGATTGGTGAGAATCCGCGCGCCTTCGGGAATCTCCGCCTGCGTTCGATTGGTCGCGGGGAAGTTGCTGTTGGGAAACCGCGCTCTCCACCGCTGCTCGAGCGCGGTCGCGATCTCCTCGTCGAGCTTCATCTTGCGTCCGAAGATCGTGGCGATCGACGGTTTGGTGAGATCGTCGCTCGTCGGGCCGAGCCCGCCGGTCGTTATCACGGCGCCGGTCCTGTCGAGCGCCTCGCGAACCGCGCTCCCGATCCTGGCTGCTTCGTCGCCGACGGTGGTGCGTCGAACAATCTCCACGCCTTCCGCCGCGAGGGTGCGCGAGATGTACGCGGCGTTCGTATCTATCGTGAAGCCCAGGAGGAGCTCGTCACCGATGGTGATCAGCTCGATCTGGAGCGAGCTCAAGGGGCGAACACGCCGGAATAGCGCCGGAGGTAGAGGCCCAGAGAGTAGACCGTGAGAAATACCGAGACGATCATCGTGACTGTTCCCACGATGCCGTTGAAGTTGGCGAATGCAGACCAGGCGGCACTGTCCCACCCTCTCGTTCTCGCCAGTGTCGCAGCGAAGAACCAGAAGTAGGCCGAGCCGACCCAAACCGATTGGAATCCGGTCTTCCATTTGGCCGGGCCGATTGCCGAGATGACGACTCCACGCCAAGCTGCTGCCTGGCGGAAGACCGTCATGAAGATCTCGCGTCCGATCACGATGGCAACGATCCACCATGGCAGGCCCACTGGACCGAATGGCGTGACGAATTGCAGACGGGCGGCATCGATGCTCTCCGCACGCGTGGGAACGAGCGCGTCGCTGGGCGGCGCCATCAGGACGAACATCGGAATCAGCGTCGCGAAGAGAAGCAGCTTGTCGGCGAGCGGATCGAGCAGGCGGCCGAGATCGGTGATGAGATTCCGGGTGCGCGCAAGCTTGCCGTCGTAGTAGTCGGTGACCGCAGCGACGATGTAGAGTGCGAACCCGATGAATCGGGCTCCCGGCGCGGCGATGAAAGGCAGTGCCGCGATGAATGGCGCGGCGAGTATGCGGCCGGCCGTGATCATATTCGGGAGATTCACCTGCAGCCTCATCGACTCGCTAGGCGAGCGCCTTCAGCACCAACTTGCTCACGGCTTTCAGCGTGTCGAAGACGCCGTCGCCGTTCACCGCAATCGCTTCGAAGTACGGCGCTCTCTCCACCCACTCCCCGCCGGGGAGCTGCTCCACGAGATTCTGCCCCGCGTGGTACGGATCCGGCTGGACGCGATGTTTGCTTGCGTCTTCTACTTCCCACCCAGGATTGAGAGAAGCCTGAAGATTTTCGATGGGAGCGGCGTTAGCCAGATCGCGTTTGTTGTACTGGATCACGAACGGCATCTGGGTCAGGTCGTATCCGTACTCCGACATGTTGTCGTAGAGATTCTGCATCGACTCGAGGTTGGCTTCCATGCGCTCGGCCTGGGAATCGCCGACGAAGACGATTCCGTCGACGTTCTTCAGAATGAGCTTGCGGCTGGCATTGTAGTAAACCTGGCCGGGCACGGTGTAAAGATGGAAGCGCGTCTTGAAGCCTCGGATGGTTCCCAGATCGACGGGAAGGAAATCGAAGAAGAGAGTGCGCTCTGTCTCGGTGGCGAGAGATATGAGCTTGCCCCTCGTCTCCGGCTTAACCTTGCCATAGACGTGCTCGAGATTTGTCGTCTTGCCGCCAAGCCCGGGACCATAGTAAACGATCTTACAATTGATCTCGCGCGAAGCGTAGTTGATCATCGACACGTCTAGCTCTTCCTCACCAGTTGAAGAGTTTGTCGATCTCGTCATCCGCGCCCTTGAGCAGATGCTCAGCCGGGGCGGTGCCGTTGCGACCGCGTGAGAATACACGATCAACCAGCAGCGTCAACTCCTCGATCTCATCCTTCATCCTCAGACGGACGAGCCCGACAGTCGTGCGCGAATCGAAGATTATTACCAGAAGCAGCCGCCGCGCGATATCCGCGACGTAGATGGACTCCTTTTCGCCCTGATGAAACAGGCTCGAGAAGTCTTCTTCGCCAACGAGCTTCGCGAGCTGGTCGTTGGCGCTGTAGTCAGCCGCCGTGAGCGTCGCGAAGGCGGTCGTGTCCAGGCCGGTCGCGTCTCCGACGGTGGTCACGAGCTGCCCCGAGCGGTCGACGAGAAGCGCGCAGAGCGATTTGGTCTCGCCCAGAAAGCGCTTCAGGGATTCGGTTATCGAAGTGAAGTCGTCCTGAGTGAACGACCAGTTGGCCGAGCTGGCGGTCATCGTATCCCGGTCACAGCGTAGCCTCGAGCCTTCTGAGCATCCTGACGCCCCGGTCGCGGAGCATGGGACGCGGCTCCCACGCGATGTATTCGCGAAGCAGCTGCGCGGTGTTGACCGATGGCCGCGCGCGAAGGTAGCCCAGCGCGGCGACGCGCCGGAGCATGTGGCGGGAAAACAGATTGCGACGGTACTGGCGCTGCAGACGGCTCCACATCAGGGTTCCCGCGGCTATTCCGCCCAGAAACCCCACCGCCACGAAGCTCGCGCGCTGCTTACTCATGACATTGCCCTCCTTGCGGTCAACGCTTGGGCAATGGTTACGCCATCCGCGTATTCGAGGTCGCCGCCGACCGGCAGTCCGCGGGCAATTCTGGAGACGGTGAGGGGATAACGCGCGAGCTTGCGCTGTACGTACAGCGCGGTTGTCTCGCCCTCGATGCTAGGGTTGGTGGCAATTATGACTTCGCGGACAACTCCAGCCGACACTCTCGTCTCCAACTGCGGTATGGTGAGGTCTTCGGGTCCGATGCCGTCCAACGGGGACAGGCGACCCCCCAGGACGTGATACACACCCCGGAATTCGCCAGACCGTTCGATGGCGCCGATATCGGACGCTTCTTCTACTGCGCAGATGACTCCCGTGTCCCTGCGTGCGTCACGGCAGATGGAGCACAAATCCTCCTCTGTCAGGTTGAAGCACTGGGGGCATGGCCGGACCTTGTCCGCCAGGGTCGACAGCGCCGCGGCGAGGCGCTTCGACTGTTCCGGAGTTTGCTTCAGCAGGTGGTATGTCAGGCGCATCGCTGTCTTCCGCCCGATACCGGGCAGCTTCGACAGTTCGGCGGCCAGATCGTCGATAGCTCCCACGCTAGAACGGCAGCTTGAAGGGGAGATTGAGGCCGCCAGTGAGCTTGCTCATTTCTCCCTTGGCCAGCTCGGCGGCCTTCTTCTGGGCCTCGTTGACCGCAACGAGGACCAGGTCCTCGAGCATCTCGATGTCCTTCGGGTCGGCAACGCTCGGATCGATCTTGACGCGAGTGACGGTTCCCTTCCCATCGGCCTCGACAATCACCATGCCGCCGCCCGCGGCCGCCGTGACGGTCTGCTTCTCCAGCTCGGACTGCATCTGCTGCATGCGCGCCTGCATCTGCGCCGCCTGCTCCATGATCTTCGAGAAATCTGCCATGCCGTCGTGTGGTGGATGGGGAGTTAATCGAGTAGCTCGAGATCGAGCTCGTCGATGGCCGCGCCAAGTGCTGGATCCTTCTGGCGGAGCATGCCGATGCGCTCCTCCTTCAGGGCTTCCGGTGTCATGCGGCTTCGATTCGAATCCTGTGCCGTCGTCTCCATCGCGCGCTTCATTTCGCGAAGCTGGCCCTCGTTGGCGCCGGCTCCCACAGGATTCGGAGCCACGGTTGGAGGGAGTGCGTTGGGTGCATCGAGCTGCGGCGGATACCCGGGCTTTGTGGCCGGCCGTTGCGCGGTTCGCGCGACCGACGGCTGCGCCGGTTGCGTACGCACCGCGCCACTCGACGCCTCCGTTCTCCCTGAGCCGCGGACTTCGGACTGCGGACTAACTGCGGAGTGCGGACTAGCTGCGGGTTGCGGACTAACTGCGGATCCGCGGGCCGAGGGCGTCGATTCGCCCCCCAAGCCCTTGAGCAGGTCCTCGAGGGCGACGGTGCGATCCAGAAGCGCCATCCGGACCAAAAGCATTTCGATCAGGAGCTGCTGCTGCGAGCTCTTTTTGAAGGTCGGCTCCAGCGCGTTGATGGCGCTTAGCATCCGGAGCAGATCGCCGGCGGTGAACAGCTCCCGTCGCTCCCGGAGGGCAGCCGCGGCGCTCGCCGAGACGCCGTCGGCTTTCCCGTTCAGGACGACAGTGAGCTGAGCCCGCAGGATGTCGGCGAAGCCCGAGAGGAACACCCCGAAGTCGACACCCGCGTCGGCCAGCTTGTTCACGGCGCCGAAGACCTCTCCCGCCCGATGCCCGGCGATGATGTCGACGATCGCGAGGAACTCGTCCTCTGGCACGAGGCCAAGGGCTTCACGGACGCGCTCGGCGGTCACGGCTCCCTCGCCGATGGATATCACCTGGTCGGTGAGACTCAAGGCGTCGCGCATGGAGCCGTCGGCGGCGCGCGCGATCATCGACAGCGCGTCGTCCGCCGCCTTGACCCCCTCGCTGTCCAGCACCGACGAGAGCCGCCGCGTGATGTCGGCGAGTCCGATGCGCTTGAGATCGAAGCGCTGGAGGCGGCTCAGCACCGGAGCGGCGGCCTGCGCGATTTTCTGGGGCTCCGTCGTTGCAAAGACAAAGATGACGCGCGGCGGCGGCTCCTCGAGAATCTTGAGGAGCGCGTTCCACGCCTCACGCGTCAGCATGTGCGCTTCGTCGACGATGTAGACCTTGTAGCGGTCGTCTCCCGATGGCGCGTACATCGCTCTCTCCCGCAGGTCGCGCGCGTCGTCGACGCCGCGATTCGACGCGGCATCTATCTCCACGACGTCGAGGCTGGACGATCCGCTCCAGATCCGCTGGCAGGAGATGCACTCTCCGCACGGCTCGCCGTCGTCCCGCTTGTTCTCGCAGTTGAGCGCCATCGCCAGGACGCGCGCGAGCGTCGTCTTACCTACTCCGCGGGGTCCGCAAAGGAGGTAGCCGTGCGCAACGCGCCCCCGGGCAATTGCCCCACGCAGCGTGTTGGACACGTGCGACTGGACGGCTACGTCAGCGAAACGTTTTGGGCGGTATTTGCGGGCGAGTGCGAGAGACATTGCGAGGCGGGAGTACCCCAGGTCTTACGGAGCAACGTTAGACACCGCATGCCGCTGCTACCTTCGGGGTCCTGACGGAGTTAACGGGCTGACGCCCTCCGGGACCTGGGGCACCCCAAATATAGCATGGATGACAACGCAGAACTAACTGTACTGCAGTTAGGTAGTGAGTCAATTCCGGTGACGTTCACCTGCGATTGCGGATCGAGGATTCTGCGGACTCAGGACTAACGGCTAATGAGGATCGGCGATTAAGTGAGGACTGCGGAGAGAGGCGTTCCGCGAACATCCTCAGTCCTCCCTTAATCGCCGATCCTAGATGGTGGTTAGTCCTGAGGCCGCAAAATCCTCAATCCGAAGTCGTCAATAACATGACAAACTGACCAACCACTTGCAGTTGGTCCGCAGTCCGCAGCTTTTCAGAAAAAGAAAAGGCCCCGTCATTTCTGACGGAGCCTTTTTCATACTCACCGGGGGCGCTCGCGCCCGGTAGGTGAGTTACTTCTTAATCTTGACCGTAGGCGTCTTTATCTTCGTCGAATCCATCACGACCTTCGGCACCGCTACCGTCGTGGTCTGCGTGCCGACGTCGACCGTCGGCGTGTGAATCGTGTCCGTCTGCGTTCCGACGACCGGTTTCTCAACCTGGTACTCTCCCTCTCCCGTCTTCTTGCAAGCCGAGATCGATACAACGGCCATGACGGCCGCTACTACTGCTAACTTGCGCACGAGTCGCCCTCCCCCACCAAGAAGTATGTTCGCCGGAAGACCCGGCAGCCTCGCCAATAAGCTCAATCCTCAAATGCCTCGCGCTGCGCCTTCCGCACGCGACGAAGCTCGTAGACCTGTGCCACTTCGCCTCCAATGATGAAGATGAAGGAGGCGTAATAGACCCAGACTACGGTCAATACCAATGCAGCGACCGTGCCGCTATAGAAGGAGCCGGGGTTAAAAGAGCGCACATAGGCCGAAAAAGCCCGTTTTGCCACCTCCAGCATGACGCTCGTGAACAATGCGGCGATGAGGGCGGTCTTCCAGCGTATTTTGCGGTGGGGCAAGAACTTGTACAGCGAGAAGAACATCGTCGCGATGAACGAGAATGCGAGCAGCTGGCCGAGGTTGTACTCGACCTGGCCCATCAGCTCCTTCCGGATGCCCAGGTCGGCCAGAACCAGGAACCCGCGCGTCGTGGCGATTGCGAGGTAGGCGCTCAGAACCGTGTAGGCAACCAGAAGCAGGCTCGAAACGAGCGTCATCTCAATGTCGAAGATCTTGCCGGCGATGATGCCGCGGTCGGTGTCGATGTCGAAGATTGCGGCGAGGACCGTGCGCAGGGATCCGAACAGGCGCGTCGAAAACCACACGAAGCCGATGGCGCTGTACACCCCGAGCGAGCCGCGCCGCTTGATGACCTCGTTCAGGATGCCGGCAGCCGGCCCCGAGTCGCCCGGTGGATGCGGGGGGAGAAACTTGTCGACGATCGTCAGCACCTCCGACGACGTCCTATCGGGCGACTGGTTGAGCAGATACACCAGCGCCGTGGCAAGAAGGAGGAAAAACGGCACGGCGGCGAGAAGGATGTTGAATGCAATCCCACCCGCCAGAAAAAAAACGTTGTCTTCGCCGCTGTTGTCCCAAACCCGCTTCGCATAATCGCGAAGGAGCCAACCAAGCCGGGCCGGGAGCCCGCGCTGGGGCACTAGCTGTCTTTGTACGCCGCTTTGCTCTCGGCGATGCGCTGCTCCAGCTCGCCGCGCGCTTCACGCGCCGCGGCCCGCCCCGCGTGGAACGCGTTCGTTACACGTCGCTTCTTGTCATCGACCGCGTCGAGTGTCGCCTCGATACGCTCACCGACCGACGCGCGGACTTCGTCGAACTTGTCAGCTACTGTCCCGCTGACATCCTCGACAAAATCCTGGGCCGCATCCTGCGCGCGCCGGGCGCGACGCGCGATCACGCGGCGCGTTTCCTCTCCGCTCTGGGGAGCGAGCAGGAGCGCTACTCCCGCGCCGAGGGCCAGACCAATGAGAAAAGGACCGATTCCAACGTCGCGTTTTTCGACGATGACGTAAGGCCCGCCGTAATTCGGCTCGTCCTCGTCGTAAAAATCATGCTCGTCCATTCCCTTCCTCCAGTTCGTTAACGCTTCTTGGGTTTGCCTTTGACAGGGCTCGCGGACGCCTTTGCCGGCGCCTTCTGACCCTTTGCCGGTGGCGCGGACAGGTCAGGATCCCTGGCGATGCGTGACGCACCATTCGAGGTGCTGCCAGCCGAGGGTGCCTCGCCCGCCGTTCCGTTCAGAAGAGATGCAATCTCCGCGCGAACGTCCGCGGCCGTCATCCCCACCATGGTAGCGGTGCGCGCGTAATCTCCGTTGGTCGAGGCGAAAGCGCGAAGCACCAATTGGCGACGCGTGTCCGCCAGAGTCGCGCCGGGCGGAACGGTGATTGGCGCATTCGCGTCCTGCCCGCGTCGGAGGTGTCGCGGCATTATGTCGGCCGATTTGATCTTGTCGCCGCGAGTCATGATGACGGCTCGCTCGACCGCATTCTTCAGCTCGCGGACATTGCCCTGCCAGTTGTGGGAGAGAATCCACTCCCACGCAGCGTCGTCGAAGCCAGTCATCGGCTTGCCGTTCTGCTCGGCGAAGCGCACGAGAAATTCGTTTGCCAGCAACTTGATGTCGCCAATGCGCTCGCGGAGCGGCGGGAGGAACAGCTCGACGACGGCGAGACGATAATACAGATCCTCCCGGAGATCACCATCCGCAAGTGCCTTCTGGAGATCGCGATTGGTCGCAGCCAGAATGCGAATGTCCACCTCGATTTCTTTCTTGCCGCCAAGGCGCCTGATGGTTCGCGACTCGATCGCGCGAAGGAGCTTCACCTGGATGTCGGGCGGCATTTCCGCGACTTCGTCGAGGAAGATCGTTCCGCCGTCGGCCATCTCGAACGCGCCCGGCTTCTCGTTGGTCGAGCCCGTGAACGCGCCCTTCTCGTGTCCGAACAGCTCGTTCTCGAGAATGTCCTTGGGCAGCGCCGCACAGTTGAGGGCGAAGAACGGACCCTTCGCTCTCTCGCTCTTGGCGTGGATCGCGCGGGCGACGAGCTCCTTGCCGGTACCTGATTCGCCGAAGATCAAGACGCTCGCAGTCGAGGGCGCGACGGCTTCGATGATCTGGTAGACCGCCCGCATCTCCTCCGACTGTCCGGTCAGCTCGCCGAAGTGCGTGAGTCCCTCGAGCTTGGAGGACAGCTCGCGGTTCTTCTGCTGCACGTTGAACTTCTCGAGCGCTTTCGGAATGAGCGCCTTGAGGCGATTGAGCTTGTCGGCCGTCAGCGGCTTCTCGACGTAGTCGTACGCGCCTTCGCGCATCGCCTGCACCGCCGAATCAACCGTTGCCTGGCCCGTTACGATGATGCACTCGGTCGGGATCGCGCGGAGCTGGAGCTCCTTGAGGAGCGCCAGACCATCCACCTTCGGCATTTTGAGATCGGCGAGTACCACGCCAAAAGCCTCGGCGCCCAGTTGATCGAGGGCCTTCTGGCCATCGACGGCGACCGCGACTTCGTAGCCCTCATCGCGTAGAATGGCGCTCAACCCTTCCGTTATAGAACGGTCGTCGTCCGCGATGAGTACCTTGGCGCGCTTTATTTCAGGTTTTGGAATGGCTCTTTCCTTCTGGCAAGATGGTTAATATAACGCTCGGGCCCTGTTGCTCGACCCCCACGCCGACGCGGCTCGCGAGGCGTTCGATATCTGACACAATGCCCGCCGCGGCGTCACCGTAAATCATTAGCTCGATTCGACTTCCGGCGCCATGTCCAGCGGGCTTTTTTAACGTTCCCGCCGCCTGTGCCGCCAGCACCGAGCTCACCAGCGCGAGCAGTCCATCGGTCAACGCGCTCGCCTCCTCGACTTGGGCCGATGCGCGATTGGCAAACAGTGATAGTTCTTCCGGCGAACTCTGTGTGCCGAGTCTGCTGCGCACGACCTCGACGTTTACCGCCACACCGCTCAAGGCGTTCCGGAGCTCATGCCCCGCCCGCCGGATTATCTCACGAACGGCTTCAGGCGGTTCCTTCGCCTGGCGCGCGTCAGTCACTCAGGTCCGCATCGTCGGGCGCTGCTTCGACAACCACCAGATCGGGGTGCGGCTGCGGCTTGTGCTGCTCGACCGGCTTCACGAACCGATCGACGATCTCGCGCGTGTTGACCACGGCCAGCTGTGTGAACAGAAAGCTGAATTTCTCGTCGTACGCCTTGGCGAGACGGCCCTTAACGTCGGCCGGCAAATCCCAGAACCTCTTCTTGAACGGGCCAATTGCCTTCTTTCGCGTCTTGTAGATGAACTGCTCGTCGGTGTCGGTCGGCTTCCGCTCGTCCTTCGCGTTCTCGTGCAGCCACGCGTAGATCTCTTTGCGCAGCGCGTCCGGGATGTTGTCGAACAACATCGTCTGGAAGTTCGTGGCGAGGTGTATCTCGGAGGTTTCCGTGCGCGGAAAATTGTGGAACGCGGTATCGGGCAGGGTCGATGCACCGTGCTGGACGGCACCGGCCAACCCGTATTTCTCGCGCGCGATCTTCGAGAGACGCTCCAGTGTGTCGAAGTCGATCTTGACGTCGGCAATGCTTCCGTCGGCGAGGACAACTCCGCCGTGCGTCGTTCCCGACTGCACACTGATCTTGGATAGCCCCTCGGTGCCCGGCGACCGCCTGGCAAGCGTCTCGTTGAAGCCGTCCATGTACGTCACGAGCTCTTCGACCGTCGAGTTCTCGGTGCCAACCTCTCCGATCTCGCCGCCGATAGAAATCGTCACGCCCGGTGGCTGCAATTGCCTCACGGTCAGCGCGAGCTCAACGCCCTGCTCATAGTTCGTCCGCTGCTGTTCCTTGAGCGTCGGGTTCGAGAGATCGACCAGCGTCGACGTATCGACGTCGATGTTGTAGAAGCCCGCCGCAATCGCCTCGCGCGCGAGCTGCTTCACACCATTCACCTCGGTGACGGGATCAACCGCAAACTTCTTGGCGCTGACCTGGAAGTGATCGCCCTGGATGAAGATCGGCCCGCGAAAGCCTTCACGCAGCGCCGCGGCGAGCATTACCGCGACGTACTCCGATGGCCGCTGATCCGTGTAGGCGATCTCGGATCGCGCGATCTCCTGAATGAGCGCGCCGACCTTGAGCCTGACGGCCGAGCGGAAGATCGAACGCGCCGTGTCGTAGGCCATGCCGCGAATGTTCATCGCGGGGACGGTGAAGCCGCTGGTCTTGCCCTTGCCGCGCGCGAGATACAGGTCGTGAATCGAGGACGGCTGGACTCCCACCGCCTGCCCAATCTCCCAGATCAGCCAGCGCGCGTCCTCGCGATCGTCGGGCTCGCCGAAGACCGCGGTGTACACAAGCTTGTCCATCGCGGGAGAGGCGATAGCGGATTCGTCGTGAACGGTCACTCGTCCGTCCATGACTGTTACTGCTTTTCCAAAAGTATTTACAAGCATTGGGTCACAAACTCGGTTGGGTTCAAGGCCGTAGCAAGGTACATGAAATTTACTTCTTAGACTGTCCACCGTGGATCGTTCTTTGGAAGCGACTCCCACTCTTTCTTCGCGGCATCAGCTCCTGGACGGCCCAGAAGCGCATAGGCGAACTGCTTTCCGAGCTCGACACCGGGCTGATTGAACGCGTCGATTCCGTACAGCTGGCCCGCGTATGCCGTCGCGATCTCGAGCAGCATCATCATCTGCCCGACGTGCGCCGCATCCACACGGTCCAGGTGAATAGTCATGTTCGGCCGTCCACGTCGGGCCAGCGCGCCGGCAGTGGCGCGCTGCTCGATGTCGATCAGCTCGCCCAGCGAATGACCGGCAAGGTAGCCGAGCTCCTTCACATCGGAGAAGGCTGGCGGGATTTTGACATCCGTCGTTCGGTCCTTCACCGCGACGAACGTCACTGTCTTGTCGGCCGGACCTTCCATGAAGAGCTGCACCTGGGCGTGCTGATCAGTCGCGCCTAGTGCCGCGAGTGGGGTCGAACCCACCGACGTACCGTCCGCCCGCTTCTTACCCAGGCTCTCGGCCCACAGCTGGACGAACCACGCCGCGAAATCGCGAAGCGGGTCCGAGTACGGCATGAAGACGGCGATCGACTTCTTGAGTTGTGTGTCGGAGATCCACTGAAGCATCGCGTAGACGGCGGCCGGATTCGCGGCGAGATCAGCGCCGTCGCAACGCCTGGCCATTTCGCCCGCGCCGGCAAGCAGGGATTTTACGTCAATTCCAATGAGAGCCGCGGGCAATGTCCCAACAGGCGTCAGCACGCTGAAACGGCCGCCCACGCTCGGCGGAATGTCGAGCGCGGGAACCTTGAGGCGCTCGGCCAGCGGCCGCAGCGCGCCCTGCTTTGGATCGGTGACGAACACCATCAGCTTCGAGACGTCCAGCTTCGCCGACTCGATGCGATTGTACACGACTAGAAATTGTGCCATCGTCTCGGCCGTCCCACCGGATTTGGACGTGACGACGAACAGCGTTCGTGCGAGGTGCAGTCGACCGAGAAGCGCCGCGATCGTCTCCGGATCGACGTTGTCCAACACCTGAAGTCGCGGGTACCCGCCGCGCGCTTCCTGGTCGAGCATGTTCCAGCCGCTGGGCCGAAGCGCGGTGCGGAGGGCAATTGGACCCAATGCGGAGCCGCCGATGCCGAGGATCACTACGTCGTCGTATTTCCCGCGGGCCGCCGCGGCGAACCTCGTGACCTGGTCGAGCAGCTCCTTGTCGTCGGGCAAATCGACGAACCCAACGGTGCCACCCGCTCGCAGCGAATCGAAGCCGCGCTTGACGTCCGCGAACTGTTTTCCCGCGGCGGTCCACGCTTTCTGATCGATCCCGCCGGGCGAGATCATCATGTTGGAGTAGTCGAGCCTGAGCGTCATCTCAATTGATGCAAAAAGTTCGCGCGTGTCATGTCAGTTGACTTGAACGGTGAGCCCGTCGAACGCAGGAGCGATACCGCGCGGGAGCTCGGCCTCCAGCTCCGCGTGACCGGTGCGATGAGTCAGGTGCGTGAGCCAGGTCTCGCGAGCACCGATCTTCTGTGCAACGCTCACTGCCTCCGAAATACTGAGGTGCGTCGGATGCGGTGTGCGGAAGAGCGCGTTGAGCACGAGGACATCGACTCCACGAAAAGCGCGTATCGCATCTTCGGGCAGCTCTTTCGCATCCGTGATGTAGCCGAGGTTGCCGATGCGGTAGCCGTAGACGGACGTGGGGCCATGCGGAACGGACACCGGCGTCACGTCTACATCCCCGATGCGAAAGGTCTTGTTGGGCGGAACCGGGTGCAATCGGCCTTCCGGCTTGCTCGTTCCCGGAAGCGGACGGATGCTGTCGTCGAAGATGTAGGCGAAGCGCTGAGCGAGCCGCGCGATCGAGTCGGGCGGCCCGTACATATCGATCGGAACGTCGCTCCGGTCGGAGAGTGCGCGGATATCGTCAATGCCGTGGACGTGATCCGCGTGATCATGCGTGAACAGGATGGCGTCGACGCTGCTGACGCCCGCGGCGATGAGCTGAAGGCGCAGCTCGGGCGGAGTGTCGATGAGAATGTTCGTGCCGCCATCCGTCCTCACCAGCGCGCCGACACGCGTCCGCTTGTCCCGCGAATCCGTCGATCTGCACACCTCGCACGCGCATCCGATCTGCGGAATGCCAAAGCTGGTTCCCGTTCCCAGGAAGGTGAGCTTCAGACGATCTCCACCTTGAGCAGATTGGTGGTCCCGGGCATGTCGAAGGGAACGCCCGCGGTTACGATGATGCGGTCTCCATTCGACGCCAGCTCTCTTCGTACGACGACGTTCTTGGTCTGGTTCATCATGGCGTCGTAGTCCTCGCAGTGCGGCACGAGCTCGGGCACCACGCCCCACACGAGCGCGAGCTGCCTGAACGTGCGGCCTTCATCGGTGAGTGCGAGGATCGGAACCGGAGGCCGCTTCGACGCGACGACGCGCGCGGAAAAACCGCTCTTGGTGAAGACGACAACCAGCGGCGCACCCAACATCCCGACTGCCGCGACCGTCGCGGCAGCGATTGCGACTTCCGTGGTCACGACTCCATCGCCCTGCTCCGCGCCGGCAAAGGGAGCAGCCGGCGGATGCGTCTCGATCTCCTTGATGATGCGCGTCATTGCTTCGACGGCGAGGCGCGGGTAAGCGCCGGCGGCGGTCTCCGCGGAGAGCATGACCGCGTCCGTTCCATCCATGATCGCGTTGGCGACATCGCTCGCTTCCGCTCGGGTTGGGCGCGGGTGCTCGATCATCGACTCGAGCATCTGCGTCGCGGTGATGACCGGGCGCCCGTACCTGTTCGCGAGTCGAATGATTCTTTTTTGCGCGCCGGGTACGGCCTCGAACGGGAGCTCGACTCCAAGATCGCCACGCGCGACCATCACTGCGTCGCTGGCCCGGACGATGGCCTCGATGTTTTGAAGGGCGACATCCTTCTCGATTTTCGCCACGACGAGCAGCCACTTGGGAATCATCTCGCGGAGCGACTCGATGTCTTCCGCGCGTCTCACGAAGCTGAGTGCGAGGTAGTCCACTTCCTGCTGGACGGCGAAGCGGATATCCGCGACGTCCTTTTCGGTGATGGAGGGTGCCGACACCTGGATGCCGGGCAGATTCATGCCCTTGTGACTTTTCAGCTCGCCGCCGTTCAGGACGCGCGCTTTTACGCGTCCCTTACCCACGTCGAGTGAGACGAGCTCGATCAACCCGTCGTCGATGAGAATTCTGTCACCGACCCGGACGTCGTTGGCGAGCTGATCGTAGGTGACCGGAATCTCGCCGTTCTTTTCCTCGCCCTCGTGCACGAGTACGACGTCTTCGCCGACCTTGAGCGTGATCGGCTTGGGAAGATCGCCGATCCTGATGCGCGGCCCCTGAAGATCACCGAGGATGGCGATCGGCTTACCGGCCTGTTCCGCGAGGCGGCGCACCATCGCGATCGTCGTCGCGTGCTGCTCGTGCGTACCATGCGAGAAGTTCACACGGGCGACGTTCATGCCGGCCTCTATCAGCCCGCGAATCGCGTCATCTGTCGAAGTCGAGGGGCCAAGCGTGCAGACAATCTTGGTGCGGGGAGTGTAGATGCCGGTCACTTCCCGCCAGGTGCGAGTGAACCGATCTTCGCCTCGAGTCCGGCTATCAGCTCGTCGAAGGATTTCTGGAAGCTGGCGATTCCGTCGCTCAGAAGCTTGTCGGTGACATCCTTCAGCGAAATTCCGACCGCTTCGATTTCCTTGAGCAGTCCTTCGGCCGCGGCGATTTTCTTGTCGACCGTTCTCTCGACGACACCATGATCGCGGAACGCGTCTATCGTGGCCGGCGGCATCGTGTCGACAGTGTCCGGGCCAATCAGCTCTTCGACATACATTACGTCGCGGTATTTGGGATTCTTGGTGCTCGTGCTCGCCCACAGCGGGCGCTGAACGCGCGCTCCCTGCTTCGCGAGAGCTTCCCAGCGCGGGCCGGCAAACTTCTGAGCGAACAATCTGTACGCGAGCTTCGCGTTCGCGATCGCAGCGCGCCCTTTGAGCATCTCGAGCCTTTCCTTCTCCGGCTGCGGCGCCTTGGCGATGAGTGCGTCGAGACGCTTGTCGATCTCGGTGTCGACTCTGCTCACGAAGAAACTTGCAACCGAGGCAATTCCATCGATCGGCTGTCTCTTCTTCACGCGCTCCTCAAGTCCCTCAATGTATGCATTGATGACGCGCTCATGGGCATCGATGCCGAACAAAAGCGTGATGTTGACGTTGATTCCTTCAGCAATGAGCGTTCGAACGGCGAAAGCACCTTCTGGCGTCCCGGGCACCTTGACCATGACGTTCGGGCGGTCGACCGTCTTCCACAGTCGGCGCGCTTCGGCCACTGTGGCGTCGCGACTGCCGGCTACGCCGGGAGAAACCTCAATTGAGACATACCCGTCGGCTCCACGTGTCGAGCTATAAACTCCCGCGAAGTGGTCGCACGCATCGCGCACGTCCGTCGTCTCGAGAAGCTCGAACACCTGCCAGCTTGTAAGGCCTTCGCGATCTTCAGCATCCCGGACAGCGTCGATCTCCTCCGCCTCGGTGATCTGCTCGTCGTACGCGTTGCTCGACGCCAGCGCTTTCTGAAAAATCGTCGGGTTCGACGTCATTCCGGTGAGCGCGTCATCGCGGATGCGGCGATCGAGCTCCCCATCGTGCAGCATGCGACGATCGATGCTGTCCAGCCAGATCGACTGGCCGACGTCGTGAAGGTCCTTCAACGTGTTCTTTGCCATTAAAAATCCCCCTCTCCAATTCTAACCAGACCGGCGCCCCGGCGCCTCTGAGTCGCGGAATCCGGCCGAGAAAAAAGCGCGCGCCGAAGTCGACGCGCGCCTTGAGACCGACGCCTAGCGGCCGACGCGCCAGTCCGTCGAGAGTTCAGTGGTGCCCCACGCAAACTTGAGGACGCCGTGCGGAAGGGTGGGTGATGGAGGAGCCTCGATCGCCGGAACAAGCCAGAAGGTGAGGCTCTCGACCGGTTCGGCAAGAGTGCGGGACCTGAGATCGATGCGCGCGAAATCCTGGCTCGGATCGTAGTCGGTTCCCCACTGTAGTACCTGCTTGCTCACGACGAGCTTCCAGCCATTGGCGTGGCAAGCCTTGGTGGAATTGGCTGACTCTGGGCCCCCAAATCAGCCGCGGCGAACACGAGCGCCGCGAGAACGACGGATCGGCTACAGATCATCCTGCTCTCCCGTTCGAGGTTCAGGTTGTACGCCTTAGAACTCCCGCTTGCGCATTTCCTTGAAGAAGCGCTCGTGCTCCTGCCGCTCCTTGAGCGTCGCCTCATCAGTCGGCAGATCTTTCAGATTCTTGTCGTATTTCTTGCCGAAGCCTTTTTGACCGGTCGTTTTTGCTGCCTTGGCGGCGTTTTTTTTCGCCAGCGCCGCGATCTTCTTGTCGTCCATCTT
>Ga0193726_1001273_pt1 | contig 20548 bp, 25 predicted proteins | sample H2c1metaG_FD_144928 | JGI IMG/M metagenome (GOLD analysis project Ga0193726, IMG submission 144928) | Soil microbial communities from a riparian zone of the East river system, Colorado, United States - H2c1 | ecosystem: Environmental > Terrestrial > Soil > Riparian zone | place: USA: East River... | reverse complement strand
CAACCCGGAAGTTATCTTGACCCCGGCGCAGTAGCTTCGTAGCCTTACCTATCGCTGTTTTTCTGCTCCGTCGGCCTGAACTTGCACCAAATTGCGCGGTAGGGAATTGGAAATAGAGGAGACGCTTGTGCCGCTGCTGGATAACGAAAATTTCGATTTGCACATGAAGCATATCCGAGCCGGCGTGCGCCTGAATTCCCGGGCGCCAATCGCGGTGGAATGGGTAGAGGCGGGCAGCAACCTGCGCGCTGAAGGATACACGGTGGATATTAGCCCGAGTGGGTGCCTGGTCGTGGTGCCCCAAGGATTTGCCGTGGGCCAAAAGCTGACGCTAATTAATCTGACGAACAGCAATACCTGCAACGCGACGCTCGTCTGGCGTGGACATGAGGGACGTACCGGCTGGGAACTGGGACTGGAGCTTCAGGGACCAAGCCGAGAGTTTTGGGGGCTGGATTTTTAGGAAGAGTCTGGATTTCGATTTCGGGACCAGTTCGGCCGCCTCGCCACAAAAAATTCCCACTTACGTTTTCCACTGAGATTTCTTGCCTGGATTTCCACTTTTCCCTTGCCTTGCAATAGGATAGGAACGTAGAGTTAGCAAGGATTTGGGGGAAGCTCTGCAAGAATCATCCACACCAAGTATTCCGGTTACCGGATCGCGGCGGGAACAGCTCACGCCCGCGGGCGGAGGCAGAAACGAATGACTGCCATAATCACAGTTGCAAACCAAAAAGGCGGCGTCGGAAAAACGACGACGGCTATCAATCTGTCCGCCGGATTGGCGAACCGCGGCAAGCGAACGCTGCTGATCGATTTGGATCCCCAGGCGAATTCGACGATTGCGTTTTTTGATTCAGCTGATGTTGCTAGCTCGATGTTCGATATCCTGAGCGATCCGAAGGTCGAGATGAAGAACGTCATAAAGCAGACAAAAGACCCGTTGCTCTATGTCGGGCCAGGTCGTCTGTCTTTGGCAAAACTGGAACAGGTCCTGGCGGGGCAATTTGACGCCCCGTTTAAGTTGAAAGATGCGCTGGCACCGATACTGAAAGATTTTGATTACATCGTGCTGGATACCCCGCCGTCCTTGGGGATTCTGACGGTCAATGCGATGGTGGCTTCGACTCATCTGCTGGTACCGATTCAGGCGGCTTACTTTGCCATTGAAGGCACGGACGACTTGCTGGAGACCTACGAGCGGATCCGGGCGCGGCCCAATCCAGCGCTGAAAGTGCTCGGAGTCGTCATCACGCTATTCGATAAGCGCACAAATATTTCGCGGGACACGCACGGGCAGATTCGCAGCGTGTTCGGCGAAGTGTTATTCAAGACGAAAATCAGCAAGAATGTGCGGCTCGAAGAAAGCCCAGCGTACAAAGAAACTATTTTGACGTTCGCACCGAAGTCACCGGGTGCTGTCGAGTATAAGAAACTAGCCGGGGAGGTTATCCAACGTGTCGAAGAGAGTCGGGCTACCAATCACGCTGAAGATGCGGCATGACGCGCACTACGTCGAATCTCTGACAAGCTATAGCGGAGCAGCCGTCGGACGGATGATCCCGGTGGACCAGATCCGGCCGAATCCGGATCAGCCACGCAAGGCGCTGGGCGATTTGCGGGAGCTGACCGAGTCTATCCGCGAGAAAGGCGTGCTGGAGCCGCTGCTGGTGCGGTTCGTGCCGCGCGAGGATTGCTTCTACATTATTTCTGGCGAACGAAGATATCATGCGTCGCGCGGCGCGGGATTGCGCGAAGTGCCGTGCATTGAGAAGACCGCGGATGACGCAGAGACGCTGGAAATCGGACTGATTGAGAATATTCAGCGCAAGGATTTGACGCCCTTTGAAGAAGCAGACGGGCTGTACCGGCTGAGCACCCAGTTCGAGTATACCCACGAGGATATCGCGAAAAAAATTGGGCGGGCACGGTCTTCTGTGACTGAGACGCTTTCGCTGCGAAATATTCCCGAGTCGCTGCGGAAGAAATGTGTCGAGAATGGAATAAATTCCAAATCTCTTCTGCTGCAGGTTGCCCGGCAACCTACCGAGAAAAAGATGCTGGAGATGTTCCAGCGTATTTTGCAGGGGGGCCTTACGCGTGATGAAGCGCGGCGGGAGCGCAGGGAAGAGCAAGCCGGCCCGCAGCGCCCGCAACCATTTATTTTTCACTTTGAACCGCCGAATGACTCGTTCAAGTTCCGCATTCAATTCAAGAAGAGTCACGTTTCGCGCGACGAATTGATCGTGACGCTGCGAGAGATTCTTTCGCAGCTGGAAGGATCTTCTTCCTCAGAAGCGGATTCAACCGCGGCATGAAATAATGACCGGGTATCTGGAAATCAATGGCGGCGCAATGCGCCGCCATTGTTCTTTAACCCATGATTGAATTCTCCCCGCAGCAGATCAAGATCATTGAGCGGCTCTTCGCTGCGGGTTTTCGGCATGTGGTGATCCCGCCGTACGAAAATGCGCTGTGCATGCGCAGGGGTGAGTGCGTCGCAGTGATGACGCCGGTAACCAACGGCGGATTGAAGCTGCTTGCGCCGTCCGCTTACGTTGTGGATGGAAACTTCAGCGTGCATCTGAAGCGGCCAAGCGGCGATGTGTTCGTCTGGAAGAAAACGGAGCTCCCTGCGACGCCGGAACGCCTGCGAGAGCTGGAGTCGTTCCGGCAAGAGCTGGACGAAATACTCGAACTAGCGCCCGCGCAGTAAGGCCTCCCTCATTTGCAAAACGATTCGACTCCCGTCAAAATAAAACCTCGATGATTACTTACGACATTATTTGCATAGGTGCGGGTCCAACAGGGTTAGCAACGGCGATTGAAGCAAAACGGGCGGGAATGCGGCCGCTGGTGATCGACAAAGGCAGTCTGTGCAATTCGATCTTTCACTATCCGGTGAATATGGTGTTCTTCACAACGCCTGAACTGCTGGAGATTGGCGACTTGCCTTTGGTGTGTGTTTCAGAAAAGCCTACGCGCGCCGAAGCGTTAAAATACTATCGAAAGACAGCGGAGCACTACGATCTGGAGTTGCGACTATTTGAATTGGTCCTTCGTGTGGAAGGGAAGAACGGCGACTTCACGGTCGTAACCAACAACGAGTACGGAGCCGAACAGCGTTATTACGCCCGGAAGATCGCGATTGCCACGGGCTATTACGATCTGCCCAACGAGCTGGGGGTGCCCGGCGAAAACCTTCCCCACGTGTCGCACTACTACACAGAGCCGCACGAGTTTTGGCACGAAGACGTGGTCGTGATTGGGGGAAAGAACTCGGCAGCCGAGGCCGCTTTGGACCTTTTCCGAAACGGCGCGCGAGTCACCTTGGTACACCGCGACAAGGTACTCGGGCAGAGCCTGAAATACTGGGTGAAGCCGGATATCGAGAACCGCATCAAGGCGGAACAAGTTCGCGGACTGCTTGAGACGCGTGTCAAGGAAATTACCAAAAATGAAGTGATCGTGACCAATGGAAGCGGTGAGAAGCGATTGCCGGCAAGGCAGGTATTTGCCCTCACGGGTTATCACCCGGACTATGCGTTTATAGAGGGCCTGGGCGTAAAGCTGGACAAAGATACGCGACGGCCTACGATTGATCCCAACAGCCTGGAAAGCAATGTTCCGGGAATACATCTGGCTGGCGTAGTGATTGGCGGTCGATTCACCGGTGACATTTTCATTGAAAATGGGCGTTTTCACGGTAAACAGATCATTGACGCTCTTAAATAACCGGTGTTGTGTGCGCACCTGCTGTGCTCTGGATTTGCCGGACAGGGAAGCGTTTGATAAACTCCTAGTTTATGGCCTCCATCATTCGCGAAGTTGGTGAAACGTTCAGCACTCTGGCGAAGGGTTTCAGCGTAACCTTCCGCAATATGTTCCGTAAGACGGTGACGGAGAATTATCCGTACGAGAAGGTGCATTTCCAGCCGAGATATCGCGGAATTCACGTGCTGCATCGCGACGAAGGTGGGTTAGAGAAGTGCGTGGGCTGCTTTCTGTGTGCCGCAGCATGCCCGGCCAACTGCATCTACATCGAGGCGGCCGAGAATACCGACGCCGAGCGCATCTCAGCAGGAGAACGGTACGCCAGCGTCTATAATATCGACTATTCACGCTGCATTTTCTGCGGGTACTGCGTCGAAGCGTGCCCGACGGATGCCATCACCCATGGGCACGGATTTGAACTGGCGACGTACGATATCAATTCACTGGTCTACCGGAAAGAACAACTTCTGGAAAAAGATTCCAGCACTCCGCAAGCAAGCAAGCACTAGTTCACATTTTAATATCTGCAAAGCAAAATGGAGCCGGTTTTCTTCCGGCTCCATTTTGCTTTTCTTTGGGCGATGAAAGGAATGTGCATACTCCTTTCCAAAACTCTTCCGTGCGCCAAGCGTCCCTATAGCTGCGCCACATAGTGTCCGTGCCTAGAGTCTAGTCACCGTGATGATTGTAGATGTTTCCCGGCGCACCTCAATTGTCACTGGCTAAAGGATAAGTCCATCACCGAGGCGTAGGGACTTGCCCTGTTCGGTGCTGGCGACCCGGGTGTTGGTCGAGAGGCGATAGAAGTGGTCGAAGCGTTCGCGGGAGGACCAAGGCGGAAGCGTTGCTGCGCGTTGGGCTGTGAACCGTTTTTGGAACCCGACCAGGTCTTCGCCGGTGCGAGGGTTGCGCGGAGGGACAGGACAGCGCGCGCAAGGGTTGCTGCCTTCCAGGTTTACCTCCCCGATGCGGAAACGGACTACGCTGCGCTCGTTTTCGCCGAAGAGTTGATCTTCCCAGAATGCCAGGACCCCGGAAATTTCCAGCGTGGCGCGAAAGCGGAGGCGCGCTTCGTCCACGGTGATGTTCGGAAACCATTCGCTGACTGCCTGTAGCGATGCGGTAGAAACGATTGTAGGGCCGCTGGCGATGGGATCGTCGGGAAAGCCTTCGGCTGCGTGTCGGACGATAATTGGGCGCTCAAAGTAATTGGTAAACCATTCAGCGGCTGGGGTGATGTCGCCGGGGAACTGGAGCGTTTGCGTCGGGATATTGCGGCCATCGCCTGGGACAGAGAGGGTGACGGCGCTTAGATCCGGTGCATAGAGGGCGCGAATAAGATGCATCGCAGCGGTGCGCTTGGCGTTGAGCCACTTGCCATCGGCAGTGAAGAGTGCCCAGGCGCGATCGTATTCGAGACCGCCGCCGGGACCAATGCGTGACGATTGCACTTCGACTGGATCCAGCGACTTGATGGGATGGATCTGGATGCGGGAGAGTGCCGGCAAATTTTCGCGCGAGGCCACCCCTGAATCCTAGCAGAAATGGAACTATAGCTTCTGGCAACCGGCGTTTCGAGGATGCGCGAGCAACGTTACCCGGCGAAGTGTATTCTGCCGAAAATAACTTTGGACAGAATTGCGCCGCCGACGATGGCGAGTGAAATACTGAGAAGCGTGCCAATCAGAAAATATTCTGCGAAACGTTCGGATTTGAATTCAGGATAACGCGCGATGGATTTGGCGGTGAGGATGAGTCCGACCGTCGCCGGTGATTGCAGAAGCATGGCGGTGATGACCAGGAAGCGTTCGAGCCAGCCGATATAAAGCCCTGCGTTGCCGAGTTGTTCGCTGGGCTTGTCGGGAGCATGGCTCTTAATCCCTTCGGCGAGCGTGCGGGTCAGAAAGCGGACGAGGTAGCCTCCGCCAAAGATGACTGCAACGTATACGACGGGAACAGTGAGAAATTTGTTCGGCAACCAGCGGAAGTTGCCGAGCCATGCAAGGAGAGCGGCGAAATTCACGCCGGGAGTAAGAAGCTTAGCCGCGAGTAAAACTGTGACCACGTGCAGAAGTTGGTCGCCGAGGAAAGCGCGAGTGCCGTTGGTGATCCATTCCGCGGCGGTGAAGCGAATTTTGGCGGAGTCGATGAGTAGATGGACGAGCGCAAGCGCGACAAGTACAACGTGCGTACGAGTGAAAAAAAATGAACCGGGCACAAAGAAGCCAGCGAAAACAACCGCGCACAGGTAGTGGATGAGTCCATGTTGCGCGTACGCGATGAGCCGTCCAGCGCGCTTCTGGGCGATGAGGGCGGGCGTCTGCAGAACGAAATCGGCGAAGAGATGGCCCAGATATAGCGCGAGGAAGAATCGAAGAAGGGTAGTCATAGGGACGATAGGATTAATTCAGCGCAACCGGCGATGTTACTTGAAAGTTTCTTTAATCAGAGATTCCGCTCCTCTTACCGTTTCCAGCAGCTGCCAATAGTAGCCCCGTTTGAGGTTTCTGGAAACAGTGGAAGCATCAAGAGCGAGCTGCTTGGCAGTTTGCGCAACGCTGGATTCCGGGTGGAGCAGCGCTTTTCCAATGCTTTCCCATTGCTTGGGCGTGATCTGGAGAGCCAGCGTATCGTGTAGGCCGTAGAGCAGATTAATCGTTTGGTCAAAATGCGCGCTGAAAGAGTGAAACGCAGTGGCAACATCGAAGCGGAAGAGACGACGATTTTTTACGTCTTCAATGGCTTGTCGCGCCAATTGGAATGCCGGTCCGCCGAGGCGATTAACAGGAGGCTCGATGCGATCCGTTATTTCTCCAAATCCGACCCCAATGCGAATGGGAAGTGGTTGCAGCGCGGCTCGCAAATCAAGAATGATGGCCGGGGTTGCCGAGAGACTGGCGGCAACGGTTTGGAATTCGTCGCCGGCCGTGACGGAATAGGGCAGAACAATGAGTTTCTGCTGCCGATGCCGCCGGGAAATGGCGGCCAGTTTTTCGCTCAGGGTATTGCGAAAATTCACCCTGGAGCTGGAGCCCACAACGTCGGCAATCAGGACGGCTTGCAGTTTGGACGGCATAGCAACCTCCCGTACACCATAACACCATGTACGGGATCATACAACACTAAATTAGTGTACGTAAATATACATTTTTTACTTATTGTATGTATTTATACACGCTACGTTGAGCGCCTGTCTGACGGGGCTGGAACGCGCTGTGGGCCATGCACCAGAACCGTCCAGGGGGCGGCTAAGGATGGTCGGCAAGGGCGGCGGGTTGGGCGCCCGCGAGCCTGCTAGCTGCCGATCGCTCAACCCGACAGAGACCTCCAGACACTCCTTGACCAGCCGCCGCCTAGAGAACAGGCAGCCGAATTCGGCAACCCCAAGCCGGGAGCTCATCCCAAGTCTTGCCCTGGCGAAGACCTGGTTTTAAAAACAGGCGAGCCGGGCCAAGCTTGCCCCCCACATCCCAAGACTTAATCCAAACCCGAAAATGCAGCATCAAAACGCGCAGGGGTAAGCGGTCCATGTGCAGGGCGCAGGAGCAATTGCCGCCCACAACTGCCTTTGCGGCCGGAAAAGGGCACGAGCGCTCGTCAAGAGCAAAGCCAGGAGATTATCCACAGCTCAGCCAACAAGCCGATAAGCGCCTCTTTGTTTGCGTCCTATAAGTTATATTATGTTAACTAGAAAATCTGGCTGAAACGCCGGGCTGTGGAAGCCTTGTGGAATACGCGCAGGCTGGGGCTTGGGGCCTTCTTCCCCTTTGCCAGCCGCTTATTTCTTGGGTTCGGCTTTTGCGGATTTAGTTTTTGCGATTTCGTACTGAATGTATTGCTCGATCAAACGCCGATCGGCTCCGACGATTTTGCGGCCATTGACGAAAATGGTCGGCGTGCTTCCGACGTCGACGGATTGCCCGTTGGCCCGGCTGGCATCAACGGCAGCGCCCGCCTCTTGGCTGGCTAGGCATCCCTTGAAGGCTTCCTGATTGAGGCCGGCTCGTCCGGCATACTCATTCATCTTGTCCCAGGCGTTGCTGGCCGAGATCAGGTCTTGGCTATCGTAGATCAGGTCATACAGCTTCCAGAACGCGGCTGGGTTTTGCCGGTACGCGCACCGACCGGCCAGGGCGGCGGTACGGGCCCAAGGATGAATCTGCTCGATCGGAAAATCTTTAAAAACAACTTTCACCTGCCCTTTGTAGGTCGGCAGCATGTCCCGCAGTCCGTCATGCAGAGTGCGGCAGACGGGACATTCAAAGTCCGAGTATTCAACTATCGTGACCGGGGCATTCGCGTCTCCCATCGCGGGAGCATCTTTAAGATCAATTTTCGCCCGGTTTTCAACAAGAGGATCCTTGGACAGGTCGGAAATTTCACCCTGGACCAGGTATTTTCCATCCTTGCTGACGAAAAACCTTACGGTCTGTTTGCTATCGGCAATGGTTACGTCGACATTTGTGGCCTGCAATCCTTCGACACTCGTTTCTGTAAAGGGGCCGACAGCAACTTTAACGTCCGGCCCGAATGCGTACAGGTTCCGCAGATAGGCTTCGACGGATTTCTGAATCTGGGACGGCGCGGCAGCCGGCGCCTGTGCTTGCACGGCACAAACGAAGAGCATTGCGCTAAAGCTGGCTAGGATCGTCAGGCTGAGTGACTTCTTCACGTACAACCTCTTTTCGCGGGCCTGCGCATCGCGGGCGCCGCTAAGGGATAAATTTCTGAACGATAGGAAACGGGCGTCCAAATCCGAATGCGCGGGAGGTAATCTTCAGTCCCGGCGCCGCTTGTTTGCGTTTGTACTCGTTGCGATCGACCATCATGGCAATGCCGCGAACCATCTCCACGTCAAAACCGTAGTGATCCGCAATATCCTGGGGACTGCGCAAGTCTTCAATATAGGCTTTTAGAATGCGGTCCAGCACATCATAGGGAGGCAGGCTGTCCTCGTCCCTCTGGTCGCGGCGCAGTTCGGCTGAGGGCGGCTTGTTGATCGTCGACAGGGGAATGACTTCCCTCTCGCGGTTGATCCACGTTGCCAACTCGTAGACCATCAGCTTGGGCACGTCAGAGATCACCGCAAGTCCGCCGGCCATATCGCCATAGAGCGTGCAGTAACCAACGGCGAGTTCCGATTTGTTGCCGGTGCTCAAGACCATCGATCCAAATTTATTGGAAAGTGCCATCAAATAGTTTCCGCGAATGCGGGCCTGGATATTCTCTTCCGTCACATCGGCGGGCAGTCCTGCGAATACCTGCGCAAGCGACTTCGAATACGCGTCAAACACTTCGGTGATTGGCAACGTCTTCAATTCGATTCCAAGACTACGCGCTACTGCGGCTGCGTCCGTCTTGCTGCCTTCTGAGGAGAAAGGCCCCGGCATGGAAACACCCAGCACGTTTTGTGCGCCCAGCGCGTCCACGGCAATGGCGGCAACCACGGCAGAGTCGATGCCTCCGCTGAGTCCGACGAGAACCTTCTTGAACCCGCATTTGTTGACGTAATCACGAGTGCCCATGACCAAACCCTGATAGGCATACCCAATCTCTTCGCCGTCCTGCTCGTGCACATCGCCGTTCCCAGTGACCGTGTCGAACAGTACGAGGTCTTCCTCAAAGGCCAGCGCTTGCGCTCCCACTTTGCCGTCGCCGGTCACCGCCATGCTGGCGCCATCAAAGATCAGGCTGTCATTGCCGCCCACCTGATTGACGTAAATGACCGGCTTTTTGTATTGCAGGGCGATGGATCGAAGCATGTCAAACCGCAGGGAACGTTTGTCAATCGTATACGGGGAAGCTGAGATATTGAGCAAGACCGTAGTTCCCTGCCCGAAAATCTCCACGACAGGGTCCCGCTCATAGCGGCGCTTCACCCAAAATGTTTTGTCGTTCCACACATCTTCGCAAATCGTAATGCCCAGTTCTTCTCCGTTGAATCCAAACACGGATTGTTTTTCCGCAGGCTGGAAATACCGCGATTCGTCGAACACATCGTAGGTGGGAAGCAGCATCTTGCTTTGCTCAAAAACGATACGCCCGCCGCAAATCAGCGCCACCTTGTTGGCAATGGATTTACCGGTTCCGTTCTTGACCCGTCCCACGTACCCGACAAGTGAGGGGAGCGGAATCTTGCCTGCCAAGCTCTTAAGCTCCTTTTGATTGCGATCGATGAAGGCGGGACGTTCAAGAAGGTCCTGCGGGAAATAACCGCACAGACAGAGCTCGGAAAAAACAGCAAGTTCGGCGCCGCGTTGCTTGGCTTGCGCCGCCAGGCTCAGGATGCGAGCCGAATTTCCTGCAAAGTCGCCAACGGTAGGATTAAATTGCGCGAGCGCTATCTTCATTAACAGTGACCGCAAAGCGGTCCGGATGCCCGTGATTTAGAATACGAAGGAGGCGGAAGGATTGCAAATCCCGCAGTACCTACATGTGCTCTGTTTGTTTTCACGGCCTGCCGCTCGTGCGCCGCGGTTTCTGGGCCACCAGGCTTGCAATGGCCTGCTCGGCCCGCAATTCGCGATAAAACACTGTACTCAGTGCTGAAAAAGCGGTGCGTAGTTCTCCGGTTTCCAGTAAGTAGGCGGGGTTCTTCGGACCTCCCTCTAACTCCAACTGCCCTCGGGTGAAGGTCTCGAAAACAAGTATGCCGCCGGATTTCAACGTCTTCTGAATCTCTGAAAACAGGGAACGTTGCAAGTATTGAATGCAGACGACAACTGCGAAATAGTCCTGCGGCAGTTTGATCTGGTCCAGATTCGCCTGCAACGTCAGGATGCGTTCGGTCCGGGGAGCACCCGGCGGAGGAAAATTGCACACACGGCTGTTACTGAGATTTCGCAACAGCGCGCGCTGTTGCAATAGATCCAGCGCCACGCCCGAGAAATCAACGGCACTTACGACGTGGTGATTGGCGGCCATCAGGAGCGCATGGCGGCCCGTTCCACACGCCAGGTCCAGCACGGGGCCGGCAGGCAGGATTGGTAATAACTCTCTGAGAATCGTAGCCGGTTCTGCGGGCCCGTCCTCCGCCATGGCTCGATGTCGCTCGTCCCAGTCCGGCTGATTCATAGGCATAAGAAAAGGCCCTCAAACGATGAGTTTAAGGGCCTTAAAACTTCACACCAAAGCGCATCAGGCTTCGCCGTCGCAGATTAAACGCTGAATGAACTGCCGCAGCCGCAGGTGCTCTTCACGTTCGGGTTATTGAACTTAAAGCCCGCGCCTTCCAGCGTTTCGATATAGTCGATCTCAATCCCTTCAAGGTACATCGAGCTCATCTGATCGACAGCGACCTTTAGACCGTCAAAATCAAAAATTTCATCCGTTTCGTTGGTCGCATTCTCAAACGCCATGTGGTACTGGAAACCAGAGCAGCCACCACCCACCACGGCTACTCGCAGAGCCACTGGTTGCGGCGTCTGCATGTTCATGATTTCCTTCACCTTGGTGCTGGCAATCGGTGTCAATTGAATCATAATTTCGGGCCTCCTCGCAGGCGGTGCTGCGGTCCACGCAACCCATACAGTATAGCAAAACTCTTTGCCTACTGCACAAGTGCCGCGTTCCTAACAGGAAACGCGAGCAGGAAGGCCGTTTCTGCAAAATAAGGCCTTCAATTACAATAGATGCTGCCATGAGACATAAAGTCACTTTGATTCCCGGTGAAGGTATCGGCCCTGAAGTAGCAACCGCCACGCGGCGCATTCTTGAAGCGGCTGGCGTGCAAATTGATTGGGAAGAACTGGAAGGTCGCACCGACAAGACCAGCGAGCAAGGCCAGTTGATCAATCAAGTGGCGATTGATTCGGTCAAGAAGAATCGTGTCGCGCTGAAAGGCCCGATGGCCACCGCCATTGCCGGCGGCGCGCCGAGTGTCAACGTCGCGCTTCGCAAGCGGCTCGATCTTTACGCCAATTTACGCCCGGTCAAGAATTTGCCCGGCGTGAAATCAAGAATCGACAATGTCGATGTAGTTCTGGTCCGCGAAAATACCGAAGATCTGTATTCCGGCCTCGAGCATGAAGTTGTTCCGGGAGTAGTCGAAAGCATAAAAATCATCACCGAAAAAGCGTCAACGCGCATCGCCAAATTCGCCTTTGAGTATGCCGTTCGCAACGGCCGCAAGAAGATTCACGCCATCCATAAAGCCAACATCATGAAACTTTCCGACGGATTGTTTTTGAAATCCATCCGGACCGTTGCCGAAAGATATCCGCAGATCGAATACAAGGAATTGATCGTCGACAATGCTTGCATGCAGATTGTCATGAATCCGCAACAGTTCGACATGCTGTTGCTGCCCAATCTCTATGGCGACGTGATGAGCGATTTGGCCGCGGGACTGGTCGGTGGTTTGGGCGTGGTCCCCAGCGCTAACATTGGCGACGAATCGGCGATGTTTGAAGCGGTTCACGGCACGGCCCCGGACATTGCCGGCAAAGGACTGGCCAATCCCACCGCACTACTGATGAGCAGCATCCTGATGCTCGACCATCTGGGAGAGCGCTCCGCTGCGCGTCGCATTGAATCCGCGATGGAGAAAGTCTATCGCGAGGGCAAGCACACAACTCAGGATGTGGGCGGCACGGCGAACACAAAAGAATTCACAGATGCACTGATCGCGGCCATTCAGCCGGCGAGTGCCCAGCTGCCGACAAGCCAATCTCACAAGCTCTAGTTCGCATAGATCTGATAAACCATCAAATAGACGATCACCCCGGTCACCGAAACGTACATCCACAGGGGCAGCGTCCAGCGCGCAATCATGCGATGTTTGTCAAACCTGGCAAGCCATGCCCGCCGCAGCGTCACCAGGATCATCGGCACAATAACAACAGCCAAGAAGGTGTGAGTGGTCAGTAGAACGAAATAAAAGGGCCGAATCCAGCCTTGCCCCTGAAACGGGACGTGTCCCACGCGGTAGTGGTAAATCAAATAGGAAACCAGAAACGCCGAGGAAACCAGAAACGCCGAAATCATGAACCACTTGTGAACGGCAATTTTTCTCCTGCGAATCGCGACGTAGCCGCATGCCAGAAGAATTGCGCTAAGACCATTGAGAGAGGCATTCAGAGCTGCCTGAGAAAACATGTGAGATTGCTTCCCTTCACGATTAATTGTTTGAACAACTCTAAGCGCGCCTTTAATGCGGAATCTTGTCGTAAATCATCAGACCCAGCAGCACCGGGATGTGAATGACGGTGGCGTGCATCAACCATTTGGCGCGCATGTTCGTTTTGCTACTGGCGGCCCACAAGCAAATCTGCAGCATGGCGGTCGAAGTCACCAGGGCTCCGAAGAAATAAATCACTCCCGCCAATCCCATGAGCGCAGGCAACAGGCTGACAGCAATCAGAGCTGCCGCGTAAAGGATGATCTGGCGGAACGTGCGCACGCCTTCGCGGTCCACGACGGGAAGCATCATGATTCCCGCACGTGCGTAATCTTCGCGGTACATCCATGCAATCGCATGAAAATGCGGAAATTGCCAAACAAATAAAATTATGAAAAGCAGCCACGCTCCACGGTCCAGCGAACCGGTGGCAGCCACCCATCCAATCATGGGGGGAATTGCACCAGGGAAGGCCCCGACAAATGTTGCCCACACGGTACGCTTCTTGAGCGGCGTATACGCCAGCAGATAGCTCAGGGAGGTAATCACACCCAGCGCCGCGGCAAGAACTCCCGCCACAAAATAAAGGTCAATGGCACCGGCCACACAAAGCAAAAGGCCGAACGCCAGCGCTTCAGCGGGCTGCAACGCGCCACTCGGTAAGGGCCGCGATGCAGTGCGGCGCATATAGCGGTCGGAATCGCGCTCGATAAAATGATTCAGCGAGGCGGTTCCCGCCGCGATTAGCATCGTCGCAAAAACAGTGTGAATCATGTGCAGCCAGGAGACGGGGCCGCGAACTCCCATGTAATAGCCGGCGGCAGTCGTCATGAGTACGAGAAAGGAAACGTCGGGCTTAGTAAGCGCAACATACGCGTTGGCGCGGGCACCCAAAGTCAGTTCGGCGCTGCGCAACGTGCTCATCCGACGGCCACCTGATTCGCGCTTGCCGACACGGCTTCCCTGCCGCGCGAAACGAGCCGACAACACATGACCACGATCGCCACCGACAAGCCGAACAGGACTGCGCCAACAACCGTGTGAATCACGGTCAGGGTGACCATCATCGGCATCGGCTGGGGGGCATCGACGGTCTGCAGCCGAGACCAATAGGCGCCGAGGCCGAGGAGGAATTGGACGCCGAACGTGGCATGCAGCAATACACGAACCTTCGAAAGCTCTCGCGAATCTCCGTATTGCCTCTTTAAAGCGACAGCCAGCCAGGTGACGGTGCCCATCACCACGAAGGCCCCGGCGATGTGCGGCCATACGGGGATCTCTTTGTGCCGGAATCCGGCTCCTAGAATTACCTGGAAGAAGATGCATGCAGCGTTCAGCAGGGCCAGGGTGCGAATCGACGGTGAACCACGAGCATCCAGCTGAGGGCGGTCTGAAATCCACCAAGAGCTTGTAAAGAAGGCAATGCAAATCAGGGCCGCAAAAACAATTTCGGCAAAGCACGCGTGTATCACGGGAAGCCAATATTGCAGCAACTGCCGAACGGTCGCGCCCCCGAGTGCTGCTTGCACCAGCACTCCGCCAATGGTCACAAAGCAAAACCACCTGAGCCAGCGCCGCTCATCCTTTTTCCACACCAAGATTGCCTGAATGACAATGAACAGGCACAAAATTCCCGCAATCACGCGATGAGAGTGCTCAAAAAATGCGCCGCCATCCAACATAGCCAGCGTTGGAAACCAGGTACCAAACGATTTGGGCCAATCGGGAACAGAAAGAGCCGCATCTTTTGACGTCACCAGCGCGCCCGCGACAAACAAAAAGACTGTCCAGCAAACGACAAAGAGGGAAAAGCGATAGACTCCGCGATGGTAGGTCAAGTTCATACCCTGAAAGCCGAAAGAAAATTATACATCAAGGATGGATTCGGGCGGCAGCTGACACAGGTCCTGCGGGAAGCTTCTGTTGAGCGCTATTGCCGGACGCCAAGCCAACCGCGCGAAGCACCAAATCTTGCAGGGCAGCGATGAACAGCTGCGAATCTCCGACCGCCGGCATCATGCGGAACGTTTCTATGCCCAACTTCTTGGCTTCGTCGCGCGCTTCGATATTGATTTCGTGCAGAGTCTCGATGTGTTCGGTGACAAAGGATATCGGCACGACCAGCATTTCCTTAACCCCTTCGTGCCCCAGACGTTCAATTGTTCCTGTAAGCGGTGGTTGTAGCCATTTCGCCGGTCCTACGCGGCTCTGATAGCAAAGCAATTGCGTGCGCGGCCACAATTCATGGCCCTTCGCGCCCAATTCGCATGTCAAGCGAACCGTCTCTTCGATCTGCCTGGGATAAGGATCGCCTTTCTCTACCAGACTCATCGGCAGTCCGTGTGCGCTGAACACCAGGTGAATGCGTGAACTGTCGGGGAATTGCCGCAGCACGGACCCAATCCGCTGGACCAGAGCTTGGATGTAGAAGGGATGGTCGTGGAAACTTTCGATTGCTTTGACTGGAGGGCCGCCGGCCGGCTGGCCGTAAACGCGATTCCACTCTTTCATACTGCTCAGTGTGGTGGCAAAGGAATAGTGCGGATACAGCGGCAGCAGAACGATCTCATCCAGCCCGCCGGCACGCTTCAGCGCGTCCACAGCATCTTGCGTGGTGGGATGCCAGTAGCGCATCGCCGTCACAGCCACAACGTCCAAGTACGGCGAGAGTGCGTCCACCAACTTCACGCGCTGGCGTTCTGTAAGAGTGGCAATCGGGGATCGCTTCCCGATCTGCGCGTAGCGTCCCGCAACCGGAATAGCGCGCCGCGACGATATCATTTTTGCGATAGGACGCCGCAGCAAACCCAGAGGTCCAAGAGGAATAATATCCGGATCCAGAAACAGGTTCAGAAGAAACGGTTCGACCGCAGCAAGCGAGTCAGGGCCTCCGAGCTGAAACAAGACGATCCCGACTTTTATCTTCCTTCCCACCTATTTGCCTCGATTCAACGAATTCTTCAAACGCTCGAGATCCTCTCGCAAAGCGACTGTTCTGCGAGCCACCGTAATAAAATAAACGAAAAAGATTCCCCATCCAATGGCATACGCCGCAAATATGCTGCCCAGATTCTTCATGAAACCTCCGCTTCCCGCCGAACTGTGTCCAAGTCACCGCGCATCGCTTCCAACCGATACCTTGACCACGTAAGCAGGATCATCAAGGTCACCATCGCAAACCAGGAGAAAAACAAGACCTTCCACATGACTGGATTCAGTCCCGACCCCGAGCCGCCCATCACCACCGGCTGCGGATGCTGTGTGCGCCACCAGCGAATCGAGCCGAATACCAGAGGAACGTCAATGAATGCGAAAATCCCAAACAAGGCGCTGAAGAGCGCCTTGCGCTCCGGTTCTTCCACCAACGTGCGCAGCAGAAGGTAGGAAATGTACAGGAGCCACAGGATAAAAGTGGACGTGAGCCGCGCATCCCAGGTCCACCAGATGCCCCAGACAGGATGGGCCCAGATGGGCCCGGTGACGAGTACAACCGAAGTGAACACGACGCCTACTTCGACGGCGGACGTACCCAGCCAATCCCAGCGCGGCTCCCGGCGGTACACATACATGATGTTCGCAAGAAACGCGACAAAAAATGAAGTTAGGCCGGTCCAGGCGCTGGAAACATGTAGGTAAAATATTCGCTGGATAGAGCCCATGGTGGACTCTGTGGGTGCCAGTAGTAGTGAACAGTAGGCAGCGGCGCTTACCAGTAGCACCACAAGCGTGCCGCAAAACGCATACCTCTTCACGCGCTTATTCCTCCAGAAGATATTCGCCGAAAAGCCATAGCGCAGTCAAAAAAACTACATCGAAAACTACCAGGAATCCGATTCCCTTCCATTCAACGAAGGGCGAGCGATTCAGCAGTCCGACGGTCACCTGCGCGCTGGCCACCAGTACCGGCGTAAGCATGGGTAGCAGGAGCAAAGGCAAAAGCATCTCTCTCATGCGGGCTTGCGCAGATATGGCGGAAAGGGCCGTTCCTGAAACCGACACGCCCAGGCTTCCGAGAAAAAAAACCAACAGCAATTGCGGGAAGACACCGAGAATGGGGACATTGTAAAGAATCGCAAACACCGGGAGCATCACCAGCTCTGTAAAAAGTAGAAATAAGGTATTGGCCGCAAGTTTGGCCAAAAATATGGCGAATGGATCAGAAACCGCCAGTCGCAGGGCAGCGAGAGTATCGTTGGTCTGTTCGCGCAAGAAGCAGGGTTGCAGCATCAGCGAAGCTGCGAAAAGAAAAGCCAGCCACAATAGTCCGGGGCCAAAACGCCGCGACTCTGAAGCAGTCGGATCGAACGTGAAGCTGAAAAGCACAATGACAATCAGGATGAATACGATCGTGGTCGTAAGAAGTTCGCGCGAGCGAAACTCCGTGCGAAGTTCTTTTCCGAACAGCGTGGCCGTGTTGGAAAGAAGTCTCATCTATGCGTCAGCAAATGTAAGAATGGACCGGAAATTCGCGCCAGTTTGGCTGTCAGCAACCAGCGAGCCGGCGTCCAGCCGCACCGCTCGCGTGGCCAGAGACGAAATCTCCGACTCGCCGTGGAGGCTCATTAGAATGGTGCATCCCGCGTTACGCAAGCCGCAAAGCGTCTCCGCAAGCCAGGTAACCCCTTGCGGGTCGAGACCGGTTGCCGGCTCGTCCAAAAGCAAGATCGCCGGTCGCGATAGCAGTGCACGTGCGATGGCTATCCGTTGCCGCATGCCCCGCGAAAAGGTCCTGACAAGAGATGTCTTTCGTTCGGCAAGACCCACGTCGCAGAGTAAGTTCTCCACCCGTTCTGTCGCATTCCGCTCGCCTTGCAGCCGTGCAAACAACAAGAGATTCTCGGTTGCCGTGAGTTCGTCATAGACCATGGTGGCGTGTGCCACGTAACCTGGACGCACTTCACGGTTTGCAGGAGAATTTGTGGTCAGAAAACTAACATTCCCCGCGGACGGCCGCACCAACTGCGCAGCGATTCTGAGCAAGGTCGTCTTGCCAGAACCGTTTCTCCCGGCCAATACGACGCATTCACCTCCAGCCACGTCCAGAGTAACGCGGCGCAGCGCGTACAATCCGCCATAACGCTTGTCGATATTTTTGAATTGAATTCCCGCGAGCTCGATTTTCTCGGGAGCGGCTGATTCCATCAACGAAGTGCCCTCTTGTTCAAGCAAAGAGCCAGGAAAACTCAAAACTCAGCCACGCACCAGTTCACGCAATAATTGTTCGACGCGCGCGCGTTCTTCGGTGTACTCGTCTTGGGAGATAGTTCCAGCTTGGTTCCGCAATTCGAGCCGAAAAATCCGTTCCTTCAGGGCGTCGAGGCTGTTGCCTACCGCCCTATCAACATCCGCCATAGTGGCCGTAGAAGCGCTTGCAACCAGGGACCCAATTTCGTCACCTTTTCCCGGAACTGATGGTGGCACTCCTGCTCGATCCGGGGCATCCAGCGACGACGCGGTCGTGGTGACAACGACTGGTTTCCGCGCCAATAGAATTGCGCACAGGCCGAACACGACCAGAAATCCCACCAAAAGATAAACTCTCAGGCCATCGAGCCGCCCCGGGACGACCTGGATGCTCGGTCCGGACGGTTCACCGCCACTTTGCCCTGCGTCGCGTCCCTGCTGCTGTCCACCCGTTTCATCTGGAGGCGGTGCCGTACCCGAAACGCTGAACGCCACCGCGCCTGCCGCCGGCACATCGGACAGTCCGTACAAGTTCATTCCCTGCTCTTGGCCGTTCGCCTGCAATCCATCTGCACTGATTTGCACCGTGGGCGGTGCCACCACGAGCAGCCGTCCGTTCGGATAGACGGTCGGTATTTTTACGCTGGCCTTGTTTGCCGGATACGGCAACTCGTACGAATACCGCACAATGTTTTGCCCTGGCCGAAACGCATAGGCAATCGCAAAGCGGTTGTTGGTCTTGTCAATGGGAGCCTGAACGACTGGCATTCCAGAAGGGCCGGCGGCGCTGATATTCTGCAACTTCGCCTCTTCCGGAAGGGCAAATTCAAAATTTCCATCGGCCCGAAAATAAGCTTGCGGCGGCGTGGAGTGATTTTCGATTGAGTATTCTTCGCCAACAATCAGACTCGCACCGTTCGGTTGAAAAATCACCACGTGCATTGGAACATTAATCGTTTTCGCGTCTTTGGAAGTTTCGAAAATCTCCACTTCCACCGAGTTCTTTCCCGGTGGAACCGGTTGATGAAAATTAATCCCGTGATAGACAGCGCGCACCAGCATTGGCTGAGCGCCAATTCCCGGATTGTCAAAAGTAAACTGGCCGTGTTCGTCTGATTGTGAATTTGCGACTGGCTGCATGCCACCTTGCAACTGGATCAGGATCACTTGAATCCCAGGGGCAGCCTTTCCGCTGGTACCATTCTTCACAGAGCCGTGCAGGGTGCCGGCCTGCAAACACGCTCCGCAAGCTAGCAAGAACGCCGCAGCCGCCACCATTCGCTTATAAACTTTCATGATTGAGCGCCCCGGTCCGCGGAGCTCGTCCGCGGTCCACGTGGACGGCGCACTTGCGCATCTGTCACCAAATCGATTTCCGCGAGCACCAAAGCCGCCTCATTCTCAAGAGAAGTCTTCATCGACTCGAAATCACCTTCCGCATATTTTCCAGAGCGATACTCAAACCGCAAATCGCGCAAATTGTCATAGATAGTGTCGCGACGCTCCAGCAACTGGTCCAGTTTTGAGCGGTGCGGCGCAAGGTCCGACGCGTCTGGTTGAATGAAAAAAATAAACAGTACCGTTGCCGTTCCCAGCGCAAGACAAGCGCCGGCAACAGCCCAGTCGGCCGAGCTGACGCCGTCCAGCGTTCCCACAAGGAAAAGGAGCGTAACCATCAATCCTGAGTATCCCGTCTGGCTTGCGCGCGCGCACGTTCCAGAAGTTCCGGTGAAATTCCGCTCCCGGAATTCGCTGAGGCTGCCCGCATCTCCGGGCGCTTTCTCCATCGCGAAATGACAAAAATAACCAGCAAAGTTCCCACCAGAAGATAAACGCTCGGCATGGCCCAGGCCACCAGACTGAAGCCCGACTTCGGCGGCTCGGCGTAAACTTTCGTGCCAAATTCCTGAACAAACATCTGGGTAATCGAAGTCTCCGAATCCCCACGCTTCAACGATTGGTCCAGTTCTTTCAGCATCGCTGTGGAAACTGTGCAGCCAACGTGGTTGCACTGCGTAAGCACCTGATTGCATCCGCACATGCACATGAATTTTCCGCCGATTTGTTTGGCCCGATCGGCGTCCTGCGCTGCTACCGAATCGGTCAGTAGCGGCACTGCGGCAAGCGCTAGCAGCAATGTCGAGGCAATCGCGCGCCGCCGCTTAGTCATGACCTTCCTTGAAATGAATCGAACGGGCCAGTGCAGGACCTAGCGGTTGCTGCGCAGTGGCAGGTTGTTGCGCCCCGGACAGCACCAGCACTTCACGCCGGTTCGGCAGCAATGCAACCAAGGTTCCCAGCACAACGACTGCGCCCCCCAGCCAAATCCATTTCACCAATGGATTCAAATACGCGTGCACAACGGGGAGCTGGGTCTCGGGGCTCGAACCGGCGTATACCACGTACAAATCTTCTTTGAGCGTGGAATAGATCGCGACCATGGTCCCCGACGGCTGATCTACCGCGAAATGT
>Ga0193726_1001272_pt1 | contig 20565 bp, 22 predicted proteins | sample H2c1metaG_FD_144928 | JGI IMG/M metagenome (GOLD analysis project Ga0193726, IMG submission 144928) | Soil microbial communities from a riparian zone of the East river system, Colorado, United States - H2c1 | ecosystem: Environmental > Terrestrial > Soil > Riparian zone | place: USA: East River... | reverse complement strand
GCCGCTCGCTATGAATCGGCAGGCGTGTTCTTTTCGCGCCTACTGCCCGTCATTCGCCATCTGATCGGCATTCCCGTGGGTATTTTGCGGATGGATTTCCGCTGGTATGCGCTGGCGACCTTGGCCGGGTCACTGCTGTGGTGCTCAGTCCTGGCGTGGCTCGGCGTGACCATCGGGCGTCATCCCGAGCTGCTGGCGGGTTCGTTGCACCGTTTCTTCGCCCTGGTACTGGGTGTCGCGGTCGTGCTGGGGGCGCTGTACTACTTTTTCGTGCAGAAGGCTGTTGGACACCGGTCATTTACCCGTGTAAAATACACCGGTAAAGGAGAACACTAGTGCAAGATCCGCTCTTTGAGCTTAAAGCTCCAAAGCAGACTGTGAGCATCACGCTCAATTCCGATCTCTATACCAAGGCAAAAAGCATGGGCATCAATGCGTCGAAAGTTGCCGAGGAAGCGCTGGCACACGAATATTCTGCGCGTCGCAGCGAGGCGCTACGGGCTGAAATCCGCAACGAACTTGCGGCCTTGGAGAAATTCGAAGCGCAGCACGGGTCTTTCCCAGAACTCGTGCGCGCCCACTATGAGCGCGACGATGGCGCAGTTTGACGTTTTCGTAAATCCATTTGTCAGCGTGCGCCGGGCGTACCCTTTTGTAGTTGCGATGCAATCGGAATTGACCATCAACGGCGCTGAGCAACTCGTTGCGCCGATTGCATCAAATGATTACGAGCAATCGAGTATTCGACGTGTCATGCCGGTCGTCGCGCTGCAAGGAAATGAGCACGTAGTCCTTGTGCCAAGACTGACCGTTATTCGATCGCGCGATTTAATCGAAAAAGCCGGTTCCATCGCGGCTGCGCGCACCGAACTGCTAGCCGCGATCGACTACCTCTTTTTTGGCGTTTGACTAGGGATCGATCCTCGGGCTAGGTCTTGGCCACCGGTGCACCCGCCGGGTACTTGCTGAAGATCGCTGCCGTCGCCAGATCGATCTTCTGAACCGCCTCGGGTCCTGAGAGCTCGTACACATTCTGACTGGCGCTGGCGTGCCAGATCGGTTTGTGCGTCTTGGCGTCAAACAGGTCAACCGCGATACGGGTTTCATTTTCGACCCAGGGACCGTCATAACCCCAGCCGCCACGGAACCCGAAGCCGCCACGACGGAAGCCTCCGAAGCCCCAACCGGCACCGTAGTAACCGCCGTAGTATCCGTCAAACACCTGGCGTGACCCCATTGCATATCCGACCACGCAGTCAGCATTGGCACGATCGACGAGTTGGATACCCCGGGCAGCCATTTGGGACTGAATGGAGACGCGCAGGCGCTCGGCATTCAGGGGATTGGCGTACGCCGCGGGCTGGTCGGCATTGGCGACATGCTCCATGGCGAAGGCGTAGGTATGACAGACGGATACCGACATGTCTCTGGCGTAGTCGGTCCGAACGGCGACCGTATTGCATGCGCTGAGCCCTAGGGCCACGGTGCAGGCGACCACTGGAATCAATGTCCGATTTAACATGCGCTACCCCTTAGAGATGATCAACTTACCTGCTAAACGTTAGAGCGCCAATACAGTTGACAAGTTTCAGGCCCCATCTCCATCTGATGGAAAATTCATCCCCACCGTGCGGAAACCTCCGTCCACATACAGCACTTCCCCACTGATGCCTGCGGCCAGATCCGAGCACAAAAATGCTGCCGCATTGCCCACGTCGTCAATCGTCACGTTGCGCCTGATGGGAGCGGCGGACGCCACGTGACTGAGCATTTTGCGCAAGCCCGGTATCCCTGCGGCGGAGAGGGTTTTAATCGGCCCTGCCGAAATGGCATTGACCCGGATGCCCTGAGGCCCTAAATCGGCGGCCAGAAAGCGCACATTGGCTTCGAGACTGGCTTTGGCCAGCCCCATGACGTTGTAGCCCGGGATGGAGCGCACCGCACCCAGGTAACTCAATGCGACGATGGACCCGGCGCGGCCCTGCATGAAGGGCTGCGAGGCGCGCGCCAAGGCCGTGAGGCTGTAGCTGGAGATGTCGTGCGCGACGCGAAAATTGTCGCGTGTAGTGGCGCTGATGAAATCCCCGGTGAGCGCCTCGCGGGTGGCAAACGCAACCGCGTGCACCAGAATATCGAAATGCGGCCAGCGGGTTTTCAAGAAACCGAAGCCTTTTTCAATCTCCGTATCGGCGGCGACGTCCATCACGAAGGTGATGTCCGATCCCAGTTGTTTGGCGAGCGGCACGACCCGATCCGTCATGCGTTCGATATGCGCGAAGGCCAGCTCCGCTCCTTCGCGATGCATCGCCTGCGCGATGCCCCAAGCAATCGAGCGATCGGTGGCGAGGCCCACGATCAATGCGCGTTTGCCCTTCAAAAATCCCATAATTTGTCCTACCCCTGCTGCCGGTTCGAATCGACGTACATCACCAGTCGTTTTCCGGCTTTGATCTGATGGTGCTCGTTCAGGCCGTTCCAGCTCTTCAGCTGCGATACCGAGACCTGGAACTGGCGCGAAATGCTGTAGACAGTGTCGCCTCTTCGCACCGTATAGAGCAAGCGGCGTCCGGAGACGACGCCCTCGTCGCGAAGTCGTCGGGCACTCGCCTTGATCACCAATCGCTGCCCCTTCACCAGCGTGTCCTGCGCACCCAAGTTATTCAACCGCGCGAGCGTGCTCACGGGCATGCCGTGGCGGCGTGCAATGGAACTCAAGGTCTCACCGGCCCGCACGCGATAGACGATTTGCCGCTGCCTGCGGCCGCCCAGGTCCGTTTCCGGCCGGTCGACTCGCGAGGCCGCAAGCAGGACCTTGTCGGGCAGCTGGCCGCTGATCTCCGGGATTTTCAAAGTTTGGCCGGCAGTGATTTTGCCGTCCTTCAAATCATTGATCTTCGAGATCACGACAGGCGTGGTGCCGAATTGCTTGGCAATCATCAGCAGCGTCTCTTTGCGGCCGACTTCGTGGCTGGCAAAGCGCACGCGATCATCGGGTCCCAAGGTTTTCAGGGCCGCATCGAACGCATCGGCGTTATCGATGGGCACCAATATGCGGTGCGGACCATCCGGATCCGTGGCCCAGCGGTTATAGCCCGGGTTCAGCGCCACCAGTTCGTCGTAGCTGGTGCCGGCGAGCTGCGCGGCGATTTTCATGTCGATTTGCGAATCCGTGTCGATGAGCGCGAAGTAGGGCTCATTGGGAATAACTGCGAACTCCAAGCCGTAGCGCTCGGGTTCCGCCATCAGGCGCTTCAAGGCGAGCAACTTCGGCACGTAGGCGCGCGTCTCGGCGGGGAGCCGCAAATGCCAAAAATCCGCCGGTTTGCCGTTGGCGCGGTTGAAATCCATTTCGCGCTGCACGCTGTTCTCACCCACGTTGTACGCGGCGATCGCCAGCAGCCAATCGCCGTTGAATTGGTCATGCAGTGCCTGCAGATAATCGAGCGCCGCGCGCGTCGATTCGATCACGTCGCGCCGGCCGTCGTACCACCAATCACGTTTCAGGCCGAAGCGCGAGCCGGTGTCGGGAATGAATTGCCACAGCCCGGCGGCACGGCTTCTGGAGTAGGCAAAGGGCTCGAACGCGCTCTCCACGACGGGGAGCAATGCAAACTCCAACGGCATCCCGCGCGCTTCCACTTCCGTGATGATGTGGTACAGGTAGCGCTGACCACGTTGAAATACCCGCTCCAGATAATCCGGATTGTGCTCGAACCAAGCCAGTTGCACGTCGATGGCGGGCTCCTGCACTTCATCCAAGGCGAAGCCGGCGCGCATGCGGTCGAACAAATCGTCGTAGTCCTCGCCGTTGTGATGCTGCCATTCCCGCGGCATGGTGAGCGTCGGCGTTGCGCCGAGAACCGATCCGGTGTCGGACGGTGCGATGGGTGTCTCTGCGGGGGGCGCCGGCAGCACGATGGGTTCGCGCTGCGGGGGCGCCACCGGCTGGTGCGCACAGGCAGCCAGCAACAGGGCGGTGCAGCCGAGAAAGAATTGTCGTTTGTTCGGTGTCATGAGTATTCCGCTAGCGGAACTGATCCTTCCAAGCGCGCAACACGCCGAATACGTCGGAGGGCTCCGCGAGCATCTTTCCCGCATGCGTCTCAGCGGCCGCGCGCACGCTGGCTTTGTCGCAACGCAAAAACGGATTCACTCGGATCTCCAAACTCAAGGTTGACGGCAGACTCGGATCGCCGGCCGCGCGCATGCGATTCACGCTCTGTTGGTATTCCAGCGCCGCGTCATTGTCCGGCTCCACCGTCAAGGCGAAGCGCAAATTGGCCGCCGTGTATTCGTGGCCGCAAAATACGCGAGTTTCGGGCGGCAGGTCCCGCAAGCGGTTCAACGAAGCATTCATCTGCCTTGGCGTACCCTCGAACATCCGGCCACAGCCCGCGCTGAAAAGCGTATCTCCGCAAAATAGCGCGTCATGCCCCCAAAATGCGATGTGACTTAAGGTATGCCCAGGTATCTGTAAAATCTCGAAGCTAAGTCCCAAGTCCGGCAACTCGCAGTGATCCCGATCGCGGACGGTGCGGGTCCGTTGTGTGATGCGCTCGTCATCGGGGCCGATCACGGGCACTGAGCCCAAGCGCAGCAATTCCGGCACGCCCCCGATATGATCCGGATGATGGTGAGTCAGTAATATGGCCGCCAGCCGCAAGTTGCGGCGCTCGAGTTCGGCGATCACGGGCTTGGCTTCGCCCGGGTCCACGGCAATCACCTGGGCCGGCACCTTCGGCGATTCGATCAGCCAGATATAATTGTCGGAAAATGCGCGTACCGGGCGTACGTTAAGATGCATTGCATGGATTGACATTTTGCGGCGTATTTAACCTGTAACATTAGAACTTCGCTAGTGTTTTTGTGGAGGAGTCTCAAGTTGGAATCGACGCCTGAGCCTACGGTGCGCGACTGGTTCGAGGGCCCTTTGGGGGCACGCGTACTGCGCGAGGAAGCGGCGTTGGCGACGTTGGCTCTCGACAACGTTTTTGGCTTCGAGCTGTTGCAAGTCGGCGCGTGGGGACCGAAGCGCCACATGCTGGATGGCGCGCGCACGCAACATGCGACGCTGTTGGCGCCCGAGCTCACCCCAGGGGTCACGCTGTGCGCGCCCCTCGACACGCTGCCTTTCAGATCCGATTCCATTGATGCCATCCTGTTGCCGCACACGCTCGAACTGGTCGAGGACCCCTATGCCGTGCTGCGGGAGGCGGAGCGCGTGCTCACCGCGGAAGGCTGCCTGTTGATTTGCGGCTTCAATCCTTTCAGCGGTTGGGGTGCGCGCCGCCGATTTTCTCAGTACTGGGATAGGCCGGCATTTCCTCCGGGCACGCAGCGCATGCTGTCGGAGCGGCGATTGCGGGATTGGGTCGCGCTGCTGGGTTTTGATGTCGACAGTGTTCTCGGCTATCTGGGCTTTCTGCCCTTGAAAGGCGGCGCGATCGACGTGCGGCCGCGGCGTCCTTTGACCGCCGGCGGCTATTTGCTGAAAGCACGCAAACGTGTACCCACCTTGACCCTGATACGGCCGCGTCGGCGCGTGCGGCAGCGGGTGCTGGTCGGGGCCGCCGAGCCGACCCACAAAGTGGGCCCATGACCGAAGTCGAGATTTTCACGGATGGCGCATGCCGCGGTAACCCAGGCCCGGGAGGCTGGGCCGCACTGCTGGTTTCGGGCAAGGAGCGCAAAGAGGTCTCGGGATCGGAAGCGGCTACCACCAACAACCGCATGGAGCTCACCGCCGCCATCGGAGGCTTGAATGCCTTGAAAAGGCGCTGCGCGGTCAAGTTGTATACGGATTCCAAGTACGTGCTTCAAGGCATCACCGAATGGCTGCCGAATTGGAAGGCGCGCGGCTGGCGCACCGCGGCGCGCGAACCGGTGAAAAATCAAGATCTATGGCAGTTGCTGGACGCGGCCGCCGGGAACCAAGATGTTCAGTGGATCTGGGTGAAGGGACACTCGGGGCATGAAGGCAATGAATACGTCGATCAGCTCGCCAATGATGCGATCGATCGCATGTTGGCAGTGCGGTAAGATTCAGAATGCGCCAAGTCGTTCTCGATACTGAAACCACCGGTCTTGAAGTTGAACAACAGCACCGTGTCATCGAAATCGGTTGCGTGGAGTTGTTCAATCGCCGCCTGACCGGCAGACGCTTCCACCAATACTTGAATCCCGAGCGCGACATCGAAGAAGGCGCGGTTCAGGTGCACGGTCTGACGCGCGAGCGGCTGGCCAAGGAACCGACGTTCTCGCAGGTGCACCTCGAGTTCCTGGAATTCATTCGCGACGCGGAATTGATCATCCACAATGCGCCCTTCGACGTCGCCTTCTTGAATGCCGAACTGATGCGCATCGACGCCGCGCACCGCGTGGCGGATCTATGCCGGGTGCTCGACACGCTGGCGCTCGCGCGGCAAATGCATCCCGGACAGCGCAACAGCTTGGATGCGCTCTGCAAGCGGTACTCGGTGGACAATTCGCATCGCGAATATCATGGTGCGCTGCTGGACGCGCGCATCCTCGCCGAAGTGTACCTGGCGATGACGGGCGGGCAGGGCAGCCTCACTTTGAGCGCCGAGTCCGACACAGTGCGCAGCCGCGCACGCCACGCCGCGCCGATGCGCTTGCCGACCGACATCCGCATCGTGGTGATCAATGCCAATGAGGAAGAGGCGGCTGCCCATGAGCACATCCTCGCGTTGCTCGACAAGGCTTCCTCCGGCAAAACGGTGTGGCGACAATTGTGAAGCTGCTCGTGACCGGCGCTGCCGGTTTCATCGGCTTTCACACGGCGCGGCTGCTGCTCGAGCGAGGCGATGAGGTTGTCGGGCTCGACAATCTCAATGCCTACTACGATCCCGCGCTGAAGCAGGCCCGCCTCGACATATTGAACGATTATCCGCAGTTTCGATTCGTGAAGGCAGATGTTGCGGATCGTGAAGCCATGGAGACGCTGTTCCGCGCGGAGCAGTTTCAGCGCGTGGTGCACTTGGCCGCGCAGGCCGGCGTGCGCTATTCCATCGAGAATCCGCATGCCTATGTGCACAGCAACATCACCGGATTCTTGCAAGTCATCGAAGGTTGCCGCCGTACCCAAGTCGAGCACTTGGTCTATGCCTCCACCAGCTCGGTGTATGGTGCGAACACCCACATGCCCTTCTCCGAGCGGCAAGGTGTCGATCACCCCTTGACGCTATACGCCGCCACCAAGCGGTCGAACGAATTGATGGCCCACAGCTACTCGTCGCTGTACCGGCTGCCGACCACAGGCTTGCGCTTCTTTACGGTCTATGGTCCCTGGGGGCGGCCCGATATGGCGCTGTTCCGGTTCACCAAGAACATCCTCGCCGGCCTTCCCATCGATGTGTTCAACGACGGCTATCATCAGCGCGATTTCACCTATGTGGACGACATCGTGAAAGGCGTGCTTGCGGCCGTCGACCACGTGGCGACGCCGGACCCGGCTTGGGATTCGGATCATCCCAATCCCAGCACCAGTAACGTGCCGTATCGGATTTATAATATCGGCAATCAGACACCCGTCGCTCTGCTGCGCTATATCGAAGTGTTGGAACAATGCCTGGGAAAAAAAGCGCAGAAAAATCTCTTGCCGATGCAATTGGGCGATTTGCCGGATACCTGGGCTGATGTGGAAGCCCTGGCCCGGGACGTCGGCTACCGGCCTTGCACCGGCCTGGAAACGGGTGTGAAGCAGTTCGTCGAGTGGTATCTTGCCTATTATCACCCGCAATCTTCATGAGCCAGTACTCGTCATGACCCAATTGAATTCCTCCTTGCCGGCATGGGGCGCGGTCGCGGCGCATGCCAAAGACATGTCCAAAGTCCACCTGCGGGATCTGTCGGCTGCGGATCCTAAACGCTGGCAAAATTTTCACTTTGAACACGACACCTGGCTGCTGGATGTTTCGCGCCAGCGCATCACGCAGCAGACGTTGTCGCTGCTGTTTGATTTGGCGCGGGCGGTTGATCTCCCGGAGCGCATTGCCGCCATGTTTCGCGGCGATCCCATCAACAGCACCGAGCATCGCGCCGTGCTGCATACCGCGCTGCGCTCGGATTTTGCGGGTTCACCCGCCATCCAGGCGGAGGTCAGAGATTCGCGCCGCAAGTTGTCGGCCTTTGCCGGCGCCGTGCGCAGCGGCAAAAAGCTCGGCATCACCGGCAAGAAGTTCAGGCACGTCGTGAACATCGGCATCGGCGGCTCGGACTTAGGACCGCTGCTGGTATGCGAGGCGCTGCGAGCTCAATGGAGCGGCGATATCACGCCGCACTTCGTGTCGAACGTGGATCGCACCCAGCTCGAGGATTTGACGCGCACCTTGGACCCGGCAGAGACCTTGGTCATCGTGTGCTCCAAGACTTTCGTGACGCAGGAGACGCAGACCAACGCCAATGCCGCCCGCGCATGGATCGTCGGCGCGCTGGGCGAGAAAGCGGCGGGCAATCACTTCGTCGCGGTATCGACCAATGCCGAGGCCATGGACAAGTTCGGCATTGCCGCCGACCATCGCTTCACCATGTGGGATTGGGTGGGCGGACGTTATTCGGTCTGGTCGGCCATCGGCCTCATCGCCGAAGTCGTGGTCGGTACCGAGCGATTCGAAGAATTCTTGAAGGGCGCCAGCGACATCGACAAGCATTTCACCACCGCGCCGTTCGAGAAGAACCTGCCCGTACTCATGGGGCTGATCGGCGCGTGGAATCGGACATTTTTGAACCTGCCGACGCTGGCGGTGCTGCCCTACGATCAGCGCCTCGCGCGGCTGCCGGCCTACTTGCAGCAGCTGGAGATGGAAAGCAACGGCAAATCCGTTTCCCTGGACGGCATCCACGTTGATTTCGCCACGGCGCCCATCGTCTGGGGCGAGCCCGGTTCGAACGCACAGCATTCGTTTTTTCAAATGCTGCACCAGGGCACCTTGACCCAGGCGCTCGATTTCATTGCACCGCTGCGCGGCTCATGGGGCGGCACGGAGGGCCAGGATCTGGCCTTGAAGAACTGCTTCGCGCAGTCGCAGGCCTTTGCCTACGGATATCCCCTGCCCGACGTCGAGGCGGATGTGCGCAAGGCCGGGGTGAGCGCGGGAGAAACCGCGCGCATCGGCAGTCACCGCGTGCACGAGGGCAATCGCCCGAGTTCGCTGCTCATGTATCCGCAAACGACCGCCCGAACGCTGGGTGGTATTCTTGCGTTGTACGAACACAGCGTATTCGTGCAAGGGACCGTTTGGGGTGTGAACTCGTTCGATCAGTTCGGCGTCGAGTTGGGGAAGAAATTGGCGGTGGGTATCGACATGACAGGAATCAAGGCGCCTCAGGGCGCCGGTGCGGCGGGCATAGCAGCTTTGATCAATTACGTGGCGACGCATCGCTGAACCCGAAGGCCTTGATGATATGAATCCTCATAGGCGCTCTCGGGCAATCGCATATAATCAAGCTCCGCGAATCAAAAGGACTGGGATTTGACTAAACATAGGAAAGGAATCATTTTAGCCGGCGGCGCAGGCACACGTCTTCATCCCATCACCATGTCGCAGAGCAAGCAGCTGCTGCCGGTGTACGACAAACCGATGATCTACTATCCGCTCGCCACGCTGATGGCGGCGGGAATTCGGGAATTTTTGATCATCACGACTCCCCGCGATCAGGTCGCATTTCGCGAGCTCTTGGGCAGCGGTGAAAAGTGGGGCGTGCAGTTCGCCTACGCGGTGCAGGCCGAGCCCAATGGCATCGCGCAGGCGTTGATCATCGCTGAATCGTTCCTCGACGGCGCGCCCTCCGCACTGATTCTCGGCGATAATATTTTCTACGGGGCGAATCTTTCGGAATTGCTGTTATCCGCCTCGGATCGGACGGAAGGCGCGACGGTATTCGGCTACTACGTACAGGACCCCGAGCGCTATGGCGTGGTTCAATTCGATGCAGACGGCAAGGTTACGGACTTGTTGGAAAAGCCGGCCAATCCTCCGTCGAACTATGCAGTCACCGGCATTTATTTCTACGATGATCGCGCTCCGCAATTGACCCGTACCATCAAACCTTCGGCCCGTGGAGAACTCGAAATCACCGATTTGAACCGCGCCTACCTGCGGGAGGGGAACTTGAATGTCGAGCGCCTCGGGAGAGGCACCGCGTGGCTCGATACGGGCACGCATAATTCGTTGCTCGATGCGGGAGTATTCGTGCGCATCATCGAGGAGCGGCAGGGGCTCAAGGTGGCGTGTGTGGAAGAGGTGGCCTGGCGGATGGGATTCATTGATGCCCGCCAGCTCAAGGAGTTGGCCCTTCCGCTGCAGAAAAGCGGTTATGGCGAATATCTCCTGCGCATTTTGCACGATGAGCACCGGCCATGAAGTTTCACAAAACGCCTATCGTCGACGTCGTTCTGATCGAGCCGCAAGTATTCGGCGATGACCGCGGTTTTTTTATGGAAACCTGGCAGGCATTGAAATTTCAGGCGTCCGGCATCGATGCCAAATTTGTGCAGGACAATCACAGCAGATCGACGCAATGGACGCTGCGCGGCATGCACATGCAGGTAGAGCACACGCAGGGAAAACTCGTGCGTGTCACTTCGGGCGCCGTTTTTGACGTGGTCGTTGATTTGCGCCGCGGTTCCGCTTCCTTCGGACGATGGTGGGGTATCGAGTTATCCGATCAGAACCACTCCATGATTTGGGTGCCGCCGGGTCTTGCGCATGGCATGTTGGTTACGTCACCTTCAGCGGATTTCATGTACAAATGCACCGACATTTACAGCCCGGCGCACGAGCGCACCTTGGCATGGGACGATAAGACCGTGGGCATCGAATGGCCTGTTCCGCGCGGCATTCAGCCGAAGCTGTCGGCCAAGGATATGAAGGGTCTGAGTTTCGCCGAGATCGAGAAATTTCCATGAAAGTGCTGGTGCTCGGCGGCGGCCAGATCGCGAGGGCGGTCGGCGCGGCGGCTCCTGCGCAGCATGAGGTCGTGATTCGCACGCACAGTGAACTCGATATCGTCGATGAAAAGGCGCTAGCGCGCGCCTTGGGGGAGGTTAAAGCGGATTGGATCGTCAACGCGGCGGCCCATACGGCCGTGGATTTGGCCGAGGATGAGGTAGCGAAGGCGACTGCTGTCAATGACACGGCTGTTGCACTCATTGATCGTGCAGCCGCGCGTGAGGGGTCAAGGCTGCTGCACCTGTCGACCGATTTTGTGTTTGACGGAGAATCCACGCGTGCCTACTTGCCGGCCGATCAAACCAACCCTTTGAGCGTTTATGGGTCGAGCAAGCTGGGCGGCGAACGTCATGTGCTTGCGGGCGGCGCGGGTATCGTGCTGCGCACCTCCTGGGTGTACGCCGCATCCGGGAAAAACTTCGTGCTGACGATGCTTCGCTTGATGAAGGAAAAGGACCGAATCAATGTGGTCTGTGATCAGATTGGCGCGCCGACCTGGGCAACAAGCGCTGCCGCGGCCATTTGGGGATTGATCGACGTGCAAGCAGCACCCGGAATCTATCATTGGACGGATCTGGGCGTGGCCAGTTGGTACGACTTTGCCGTGGCGATCCAGGATGAGGCTCTCGCGCGAGGACTGCTGCCCCGCGCGGTACCCATTCTGCCCATACATAGCAGCGAGTATCCGACCAAAGCGCGGCGTCCGGCTTTCAGCGTATTGGACAGCGCCTCGACGCGGTCGCTGATCACGGCGCCCGCTCGGCATTGGCGGCACAATTTGAGGGTGATGCTGGATGAACTTCGAGCCGCGTAACCTATTCATTACCGGGGGCGCCGGCTTCATCGGCTCGAACTTCGTACACCACTGGTTGGCCAACACCCGCGAAGGCAGGGTGGTGGTCTTCGACGCGCTAACCTACGCCGGCAACATCGACAATCTTGCGGACATTGCAACCAATCCCCGCTATCTGTTTATCAAAGGCGACATTTGCGACGAGGCCAATGTCCGAGCGCTGCTCGAGCAACATCAAATCGACACGATTGTGCACTTTGCCGCGGAGTCTCACGTGGACCGCTCGATTCTAGGTCCTGACGATTTCATTCGGACGAATGTGGTCGGCACGCACTCGCTGCTCAAAGCTGCCAAATCGCTGTGGATCGACCGGAAGATCGTGCCGGCCCACCGGTTCCATCACGTCTCCACCGACGAAGTCTATGGTTCGCTGGGCCCCGATGACGCACCTTTTCACGAGAGCAGTCCCTACGCGCCCAACTCGCCGTATTCCGCCAGCAAAGCCGCATCTGACCATTTGGTGCGCGCCTATCATGAGACCTATGGACTCAATACCACGGTCACCAATTGTTCCAACAATTACGGGCCCTACCATTTTCCTGAGAAACTAATTCCGTTGACCATTGTCAACATCCTGCTCGGCAAGGCGTTACCGGTCTATGGCGACGGGCTGCAGATTCGCGATTGGCTGCATGTCGAGGATCACTGCGCCGCGATCAAATTGGCGCTGAACAGAGGTGAGCCGGGCGCGGTGTACAACGTAGGCGGGAATAGTGAAACCACCAATATTCACATCGTGCGGACGTTGTGCGAGCTAGTCGATGAGCGGCTGAAGGCACATGCGGAATACCGCAACTCCTTTCCAGCGTCGCCGATTTTCAACGGTACGAGGGCCGCTCAGCTGATTTCTCATGTTCGCGACCGGCCGGGCCACGACCGCCGCTACGCCATCAATTATTCAAAAGCGGCAAAATCCCTGGGTTATGCGCCGGCTCGAGATTTACTGAGCGGCCTTGGGTCCACTGTGGACTGGTACTTGCGGCAAGTGAAATGGTGGCAGGATCTGTTGGGCAGAGATTACGCGGCGTGGCTGCGAAAGAACTACGGCTAGTACTCTGAGCCTCAACCACCGCGCGGAGTCCCTCAGCTGCCTCATCAGCAGGATCGGGAGCTGCCGGTTTAGTATACAATTTGGGTGCTCGATTGGTCTCGATAATTCACGATAAGGTCTTTAAAAACAGATGAGTGTTGCTTTTTTCGCGGCCTGTAAGCGGCTGGCTGTCTCTTTGCGCACCGCGATTGTATTGCTGTTGATCGGCATGGTCGCCGGCGCGCAGACTCCCACTCCCACCCAAGATCAATTGAACATCTTCAAGAACCTGCCGCAGGATCAGCAGGATGCGCTCATGCAAAGCCTGCTCGGCAAGGGCGATGGAACGAACAAGAAATCGGATTCCCAGCTGAACGCGCCAGAGACGGTGGAGAAAAAAAACGACCGCACCGGTGAAACGGAAAGCGCGACCAAAAATGATAAAACAATAGACGGACGCACGCTGCGCAGATCCGATGAAGCTCCCTAGTGGCGCGCAGACGATACTGTTCTGATCGACCTGACACCGGTAGAACTCGACCAAGACGGCAATCTGATCGTCCGCGGCGGCGCTAATAAGACAAGTGGATCAACCCTACCCAATAGCCCAGTTGCAGGAATCAAAAGCACTGATTCCGGTGGCAAGGACAACAAAGCCAACTCTGTGGGCGACTTTGGCCGCCTCCGCGTTGAAGATCGGCCGAAAACGGCTGAGGAAACCTCTCGGTCATCGATGACCAGAGATCGAATCCTCAAAGGCAATCCGTATAAACTGAATCGCTTCGGCGTGCTGGAGATCCCGGGTCTCCCGTCGATACCGTTGGCCGGTCTGACGGCAGACGAAGCCACCAGGCGCTTGAGTGCCGATCCTGACTTACGTGACTTCACGGTCAAGCTGACATTATTGAGGCTAGAACCGCTGGACGATCAGGGCGCGAAACCCTTTGGTTACGATCTGTTCGAGGGCGTTCCGAGTACGTTCGCACCGGTGAAAGACATTCAGGTACCAATCGACTATGTGGTGGGCCCTGGAGACATCCTCAATATCCAGCTCTACGGCAACGAAGCGGCGTCTTACGCGTTGACGGTCGGCCGCGATGGCCGGATTAAATTCCCAAAGCTCGGTCCAATATCAGTAAGTGGGATGGGCTTTGACGCGGTGCGGGCAGCGCTGGAGCAACGCGTGTCCCAACAACTTATTGGCACTCAGGTCAGCGTGACCATGGGTGATCTGCGTTCGATTCGGGTTTTCGTTTTGGGCGAAGCTGAAAAGCCTGGCTCCTACACCGTAAGTGGACTTTCCACAATGACCAATGCGCTGTTCGTCAGCGGCGGCGTCAAAACAATAGGTTCGCTGCGCAATATCGAGCTCAAGCGAAACGGCCATTTAGTTTCAGTGCTGGACCTCTACGATCTGCTGCTACATGGCGATACCAGTGGCGATCGTCAACTGATGCCTGGCGACGTCATCTTTATCCCGCCGATTGGTGTTACGGCGACGGTATATGGCGGCGTAAGGCGCCCTGCCATCTACGAGTTGAAGAAGGAGAAAACGGCCGGGCAGCTAGTCGATATCGCCGGGGGACTTTCGCCTGATGCCGATGGAAAGCTCGCCCAACTCGAGCGCATTGATTCATCACGGCTGCGCGAAATGCGCAACATCGATTTGAATTCAAGCGCCGGCCGCAATACCGAAATCATGAATGGCGACAAGCTACGCGTACCGGCAATTCGTCCGACTTTGGAAAATTCCGTGGAGTTATCCGGTTTCGTCTTCCGCCCGGGCGCATTTCAATATCGAGCGGGCTTGAGGCTTACCGATGTCTTGAGCAGCTTCGATGAATTGCGCCCGAATGCGGACCGTCATTACGTCATGATTCGCCGCGTAATTCCGCCGGAAGAAAAGATCGAAGTGATATCCGCAGATCTTGAGCGTGCGCTCGGCGCGCGCGGGTCGGCGGCCGATCCCGAATTGCGTCCGCGCGACAGAATCATCGTGTTCGACCTGACCGCCAACCGCGCCCGAACAGTGGCCCCAATCATTGACGACCTTAAGTTGCAAGCATCCGCGACGACGCCAGCTCAGGTGGCCTCCATCGGCGGCGAAGTAAGAGTGCCGGGCCTTTATCCCTTGGAGCCATCCATGCGCGTCAGTGACTTGATCCGCGCAGGAGGCAGTCTTGAGGATTCAGCGTATACCGGCGAGGCCGAATTGAATCGCTATGAAGTGGTCGATGGCAAGGAACGACAAACCGCGCTCTTGGAGGTGAATCTCGCAGCAATTCATCACAACGAACCGGGAGCGGATTTGGAGCTAAGACCTTATGATATCTTGGTCATAAAGAAGACGCCGCAATGGGAGCAACCCGGATCCATTGTACTGAATGGCGAACTGCGGCACCCCGGCCGGTACCCTATTCACCGCGGTGAAACGCTTTCATCGGTACTGAAGCGTGCGGGCGGGCTCTCGGATATTGCGTTTGAAGAGGGGGCAGTATTCGTTCGCGATGAGCTAAAGCAGCGAGAGAAAGAGCAGTTGGAAAAGTTAAGCGATCGCTTGCAAAGCGATCTGGCGGCGCTGTCGCTCGAGGCGGTAAGCACCAGTGCCGTGACGAATGGCGGAGGCGGCGGAAACGCGGCGCAGGCACTCGCAATCGGCCAGGAATTGATTCAGCAGCTTCGCAATACCAAGCCTGTCGGCCGGCTGGTAGTCGATCTGCACCAAGTGATCAACGGGCGACCAGGAGGTCCGGGCGACGTGATCTTGCGGGCTGGCGATATGCTGCTCATACCAAAGAAGATGCAAGAAGTCACGGTACTCGGCGAGGTACAAAGTCCGACATCACACTTGTATCGCGCTGGCCTGACGAGGAACGACTACATTGCCAAGAGCGGCGGAACGACGCAAAAGGCTGATCGCAAGCGAATTTATGTTGTACGTGCGAATGGCGATGTCGTATCTGGAGGACGGTCCGGATGGTTTAGACGTTCGCAGTCGGTCGAGATGCGGCCGGGCGATACAATCGTAGTGCCGCTCGACACCGAGAGGGTGGCGCCACTGCCGCTGTGGACTTCGATTACCACGATTGTTTATAACCTGGCCATCGCGCTATTGGCGATTCATAGCGTGCAACCCTGACCATTGGGAGCATGATCAACCGCCAATTACTCAGGCGTTTGCTTCCGCCTATTGTCAGGGATTGGCGCCTGCGTCTGTTGGATCGCACTACCCGATACTACGGCCGCCCGGCTGATTGGCACCAAGCGAAAGCCATGTCGGGCGGCTACTCGGACGAAGATATACTCGCGAAAGTGGCCGAGGCAGCCAGGGCTGTGGCATCCGGCGCAGCGCGTTATGAACGCGATTCAGTTCTTTTCCAAGACACAGTTTATCCTTTCGCGGTTCTTGCGGCCCTGCTTCGCGCTGCTTTGGCTAACGAGAATCGGCTGGAGGTTGTCGACTTCGGCGGTTCTCTCGGCAGCACGTACCATCAGTGTAGGCACTTCCTGGACAGCGTATCGTCCATAACTTGGTGGGTAGTGGAGCAGCCTGAATTTGTCGCGCTAGGCCGAAGCGAATTTAGCAATATGGAATTAAGGTTCGTAAATGACTTCAATGACCTGCCGCGCTTATCTCCAGGTGGTATTGCGCTGGCTTGCAGCGTGCTCCAGTACATGGAAAATCCATCGCTGACCTTGGCCATGCTTGACAGGCTTCCAGTTCGACATCTCGTGATTGACCGTACAACTATCAGCGAAGAAGCAACCGACCGACTCTGCGTTCAGCACGTCCCAAAAACGATATACAAGGCAAGCTATCCCTGCTGGATTTTGTCGCGATCGCGTCTCTTGTCGCTTTTGTCCAAAACTTGGCGAGTGGTCAGTGATTTTGCGTGCGTCGAGGGTCGCGCAAGCACGGATGATGGTTTGGAGTTCGAGTACCGAGGACTCATACTGGAAAAGCTATGACGTTACTGGGGCCGCTTTGACGAACGAATTCCAAAACAAGAGGGTTCTCATTACGGGCGGCCTGGGTTTTATCGGCTCGAACTTGGCTCGCCGGCTGGTAGCGAATGGTGCCAAAGTTACGTTGGCGGATAGCTTAATTCCCCTTTACGGCGGAAATCTGCGCAATGTTGCGGATATTCGCGAGCAGGTAACTGTGAATGTGTGCGACGTTCGTGATCGATTTGCATTTGAGTACTTGGTCCAAGAACAGGACTTCTTGTTCAATCTAGCTGGCCAAACAAGCCACATCGATTCGATGACGGATCCGCAGGCAGATCTCGATATCAACGCGTCGGCGCAACTCTCCATCCTTGAAGCCTGCCGGCGGGCGAACAGTGGAATTCGCTTGGTGTTTGCGAGCACGCGTCAGATATATGGACGTCCGGCCTATTTACCGGTCGATGAAAAGCATCCGATTCGACCGGTGGATGTGAATGGCATAAATAAGCTGGCGGGCGAGGGATACCACCTTTTGTACAGCAGTGTTTATGGGATCCGGTCGAGCGTACTTAGACTGACGAACACCTATGGGCCTGGCATGCGTGTCAAAGACGCGCGCCAGACTTTTCTCGGCATTTGGATCAGACAACTGGTCGAGGGTCACCCAATAAAGGTGTTCGGTGATGGGAGCCAACTGCGCGACTTTAATTACGTGGACGACGTTGTGGATGCGCTATTGCTTGCCGCGTGTCGCGACGAAGCGATCGGCCAGGTCATGAATCTAGGCAGCGATGAGGTCATCAATCTCAAAGACCTTGCGCAGCTGATGGTCGCTGTGAACGGGGCGGGGCACTGGGAACTCCAACCGTTTCCACCGGAACGCAAGGCGATAGATATCGGCGACTATTACGGCAACTGGGAATTGGCAAATACATTGCTCGGTTGGAAACCGATGATCAGGCTCAGAGAGGGATTGACGCGATCGTTGGAATATTACCGTGCCAACGGTCGCTGGTACTGGGAATGAACGCGGGCGCGATCAAGATGAACGACTTTGCCGGCGAGCCCGAGACGTTGCGGAGTGCGCAGCTCGCGGCTTGCGACCGGGTGCTCCGTTCAGGATGGTGGATCTTGGGCCAGGAGGTGTCGGCCTTCGAAAGTGAGTGGGCGGCGTGGTTGGGCGCGGCTAGTGTTGTTGGCTGCGCAAACGGACTCGATGCCATCGAAATCGGTCTTCGCGCGCTTGGAGTCGGACCGGGCGATGAAGTCATCACGACATCGATGACGGCGTTCGCGACGGTGCTGGCGGTGATTCGCGCCGGCGCAACGCCGGTGCTGGCTGATATCGACCCCGAAACGGCGATGCTCTCGACCGAGAGCGTGAAACGCTGCATCGGTGCACGGACGAAAGCCATCCTTCTCGTCCATCTTTACGGTCAGATCGGACCGCTGCAGGAATTGCTGCCGTTGGCGCGCGAACATGGCTTGTTCCTGATCGAGGATTGCGCCCAGGCTCACGGAGCAAAATGGGAGGGAAAATCGGCAGGCAGTTTTGGCGATTTTGCCGCGTGGAGTTTCTACCCAACCAAGAATCTCGGTGCAGTTGGCGACGGCGGGGCAATTACGACTTCATTGCCGAAGCTGGTTGAGAACGCTCGCTCGTTGCGAAACTATGGACAGACCGTGCGCTATCATCATCCGGTACTTGGAATGAACAGCCGTCTCGACGAAATTCAGGCAGCGATCTTGCGGGAGCGATTACCCTATTTGAATGCATGGGTGGATAGACGCCGCGAGATTGCCCGCCGCTATACGGCGAATCTAGCGCATCCTGAAGTGCGCGTCATGCCCCTGCCGACGGATCAAGGCCGGCACGCTCATCACTTATTCGTCGTTACCAGTGATCGTCGTGATGATCTGCAGCGTTACCTGAAAATCAACGAAATCGATTCATTAATTCACTATCCCATTCCTGTGCATTTTCAGGAGCCGTGTCGCAAGTTGGCCAGGGATCCACGGGGTCTGGTGCGAACAGAACAGCACGCAGCCTCGTGTCTTTCCATTCCGTGCCACCCTGGGCTGACCAATGAACAGGTCGACAAGGTGACATTGGCCATTAATAGCTTCGGAGCCTAAAGCGCTTGGAACACTACGTCACTCTGTTTGACAGTGCTTTCCTGCCGCAGGGCTTGGCCCTGCATGCATCCATGTGCCGACACGCCGGTCCATTCTTGCTGTGGGTGTTATGCATGGACGACGAAGTTAAGGCCGCGCTCGATGGGATGGCAATTCCCTCTGTCAAGACCGTTAAATTAAGGGACGTCGAGACCCCGGAACTTTTGGCGATCAAGGGCGGCCGCAATCGCGCAGAGTACTGTTGGACGCTGACTCCGTTCACTCCAAAAATCGTCTTCGATCGCGACCCGCAAGCGGAGAGGGTCACTTATGTCGACGCTGACATGTACTTGCTCAAGTCTCCTGCCCCGATATTTGACGAGTTCAGGGCATCCGGTAAGGCGGTGATGATCACGGACCACGCCTATGACGCAGAGTACGACGCGTCAGCGACCAGCGGGCAGTACTGCGTGCAATTCATGACGTTCGTGCGCGGATCGAGCGAGGGCGTAAGGCAGTGGTGGCAAGATCGTTGTGTCGAATGGTGCTTTGACCGAATCGAAGACGGCAAACTAGGGGATCAGAAATATTTGGATGACTGGCCGACCCGATTTCCAGAGTACGTTCATGTATTGTCCCAAATCGATGTGCTTCTGGCGCCGTGGAATGCGAGGCGGTTTCCCTATTCACGTGCCATAGCGTGGCATTTTCAAGGCCTCAGGCTCTTGAGCGGCAACCGAGTATTGCTGCACCGCGGCTATTCGGTTCCGGACATCGTGAACAGAATGATTTATGCACCATACATGCATGAACTCCGAAACATATTGGAGAATCTACGGGAGCCCGTGGTTCAAAATGTGACGAAGCGCGGTTTCATCTTGCGGGCGAAATACTTCGCAAGAAATGTGCGTAAATTGATGCGCGAATTGAGAGAGTATGAAAGTGTGCGAAAACTACCAAAGTAGCGATTTTCTGCTTCCGCTGATAATACTGCGTGGGTTGTGCCGATGGAAGAACCGTCTGAAATCCAGGCTGTTGACCCAGCATTGAGGCCATCTTTCAAAGTAATTGCTCTCGGCGTACCGACGTAAACCCGCGACTCTCCAAGTAAGGATCCGGTGCCGTGACCGATCTCAATGCAAGTCCAAGATGGGTGCGCTTTTTGCCGCCTTCGCTGCGCGCGCGAATTGCGCGTAGACCAAACCTTCAAGAGATCCTTACCAACACGAGTTGGCTGTTTGCCGACAAGATTCTACGAATGGGCGTCGGGCTTTTGGTTGGTGTATGGATCGCACGCTACCTTGGCCCCCGGCAATTCGGTCTCTGGAACTATGCAATAGCATTCGCGGCATTGTTTGGTGCTGTTGCCACTGTAGGACTGGACAGCATAGTTATGCGTGAACTAGTGCGATGCCCTGATAAGACAAACGAATTGCTCGGTACCGCCTTCGCGCTAAAGCTGATTGGCGGGGTACTTGCGTTATTGATCTCCACGGGTGCGGTTGCGGTGGTGCGAAATGGCGACGCACTCACGATTTGGTTGGTGGCGATTTCTGCCGCGGCCTTCATCTTTCAGTCGGTGAATGTCATTGAATTTTATTTTCAAGCAAAGGTGCAGTCGAGGTTTGCGGTCATTGCCGGAAGCAGTG
>Ga0193726_1001271_pt1 | contig 20580 bp, 27 predicted proteins | sample H2c1metaG_FD_144928 | JGI IMG/M metagenome (GOLD analysis project Ga0193726, IMG submission 144928) | Soil microbial communities from a riparian zone of the East river system, Colorado, United States - H2c1 | ecosystem: Environmental > Terrestrial > Soil > Riparian zone | place: USA: East River... | reverse complement strand
CGGTTCAAGGTCGCCGAGGACATCGTCGCCACGTTCGTCCACATTTGGGGGAAGGAAGCGGTCGGCGACCGTTCCCAGTGGGTTCTGCGCAACGCACTGCGCGCGGTGATGGACGACGGCGGCACGTTGCTCTGCGTCCCCAAGTTCCTCACCAACAAGCGCTACCGCCGACAGGTGCTGAAGGTTTGCCGCGACGAGCAGGTGAAGGCGGTATGGGACGAGGTATTCGCCAGCTACACGCCAGGGAAGGAGGACGATGTCATCTCGCCCATCCTCAACAAGCTCGACGCACTCCTGGTGCCCCCGCTACGGAACATTCTTGGGCAGCCACAGGCGACTATTGATATAAGGAAAATGATGGATGACGGGCGGATCCTCATCGTCTCGCTACAGAAAGGCATGATAGGGGAGTTGCCCGCCCGCTTCCTCGGCGCGCTCATCGTGGCCCATATTGCGAACAAGGCGTTCGAACGCGCAGACGTGCTCGAGCGCGGCCAGACGCCTCGACCCTTCTACCTATTCGCCGACGAGTTCCACAACTTCGTCTCCGGCGACTTCGAAACCATCCTCTCGGAGACCCGCAAGTACGGGCTCTTCTTCCGATTGGCGAACCAATACCCCGACCAACTCGACCGCAGGTTGCATGAGGGGATACTGACCAACTGCGATACCAAGGTTACCTTTCGGTGCAGCCCAGAGGCCGCCGAAGCTTTGGCGCCTATCTTCGGCCTACACACTCCAATCCTGGTCAATGACCATGCGGGCACCCCTTATTGTGACGACGGCCTCCATACTCCCCGCGTCCTTACCGAAACGCCGAAGTATCAGGCGTGGGTGCGGACGACGGCCGGCGTCCACGTCTCGAAGCCCCGACTACTGAAGATGGCACCGCCTCCCGATCCGGCGAATGACCGGGTGGCTGAGATCGTGGCCGATAGCCGTTCACGGTTCGGCCGGAGCCGGGACGAGGTGGAGTATCGAATATCGAAGTTTCTGCGGGCTTATCCGAAGGCGAAACGTCGCAAAGCTGCCGGAGCAGAATGGGAGCCTTGACTTATTACTGGCGATACAACTAAGCTGACGGCAAAACGAACCAGGAGGTGGGATATGCGCGTTACGATCGACCACAAGGAATCAACCACGGGTCTCCTTCGTCGAAAGACCCTATATGAGATACATACCACTGTTCAGTTTTCGTCTGACGAACTTAACACGATACGAACAAGGAAGCTCAGCGGGACTATAGTTCTTGAGAGGCGACCTGGGGCGGACAAAGACGGAAAGTTCAGTGCCTACGAGTTAGAAGCCCTCGGGGATGCATTCGACTTGAAGATTGGCGACTTAGCGAAAGGGGCGGACGTATACCGCGTCGACTCACCTCTTGCAGCAAAGACTTATGACGCAGAGCTGAAAGATGCCCTTAAAAACCTCAAAGCCTATTTGGAAGGGAACGCTAAGCCGATACAGGGTTCTACGACATTTGAGCTATAGCAATGATGGATTGGCCTCAATGGCTCATTGCAGGTGTTGTGATCCTACTCGCGTTTCACTATGCGCCGCAAATGGCTGTCCTAGTTGCCGTCATCGCCGCGCTGAGTGTTGGCGGACTATATCTTTACCGCCGATCCGAGGAACAAGGGAGAATAGATAATGCGAAACAGCGCGAGCGAGATGAACAACACAACTTCAAGACGCTAGAGCGACAGTTTCATGACGACGTTGTCGCAACGGTAAAAACTCTACGTCCTGAGCCGGCGCCTGGACTGTTTCAGGTGCGGCTTGCCGAAGGACACCCACATCCAGGTCTTCTGGTTTTGAAGCTCGTAGCGCCTCTCTTCAAGTCGCGCTATGGGGCTGCAAATGAAGGGCTACTGCGAACCTATCTTGCCAATCTACAGGAGGTATCTGAGGCGGAACTGGGCAAGACCGGCGCATATCTACAGCCGCCTGATTACAACAAGTCGGACATTTTTGAGCGCTACCTCAAAGACACCGGTCTTGAAGGCGTATTCGACGGAGTAACCGTCCCTGTCGACATACCCCAACAGGTGCGCTACGAGCATGGTGTAATTGTCGGAAAAACCGGAGCGGGGAAAAGTCAGCTTCTTGAGAAACTTATTCTGGCTGACCTTGCACTCGAAGAACCGCCCGGCATGCTCATCATCGACAGCAAAGCCGATACCAGCTCTCTGTTCAATCGAATTCCCCGCCTTGACATTTTTCATCCGGAACATGGCAGGCTGCGAGGTCGCCTTATCCTTATAGATCCAGTAAATGACCGGCCGGCTCTCAATATGTTCGACGTTCCAGGAGAGCTAACCAACGCGAAAGTGAACCAGATCAATAACTCGATGCGCTACTTTTTCGGCGGTCTATTAGGCGATGATCTCTCAAACCAGATGAATACGCTTTTTCTCCCACTTCTCCATGTGATCCTCCGCGTCCCGGGCGCGACACTCCACGATCTCCAAAAGCTTGTTCGCGATCCTCTCGAGTATCCAGACATACTAGAGCAATTGCCAGCCGGCATTCGGCGTTTTTTAGTCGAGGAGTTTAGCGCCCGCAATGAGGGATATCGCGCCACAAAGCAAGCGATCGTTACCCGTATTCAGGGCATTATTAACGAGGTGACGCTTGATGAGATGTTCTCAGCGTCACGAAATGCTGTCGATATCGCCGACGCACTTGGCAAGGGCGCGATCATACTTGTGTCAACCAACTCATCTGCTCTCCAACACCTCTCACCGATCTTCGGGAAGTACTGGATCGCTCAGATGTTGAGTGCCGGTATGAGCCGCCAGACCGACCGACCCATTCACTTTTACTGCGATGAGGCGGCGCCCTATGTTGACGACAAGCTTGTCTCCCTATTGACCACCATTCGCTCATATAAGGTGGGCCTCATGCTCGCCTTTCAAGGTGTATGGCAGATGGGCATGCATGCCCGTGCGATTTTGAGCAACACTGACATTAAGCTCGTCAGTGGTCTGGATGAGGGCGATGCGAAGGATTTCGAACCCTTTTACAGGGGCGTGAACGTTCGGACACTCATGGCTGCTCAAAAGCGTCGTTCTACGGGTGTATTCGCTCTGCACCATCGAGAACTACCGCGCGCAGTGACCGTAGAATTTGAGTTCGGTGAATTAGATCGCCAGCCTCTCATGTCCGAGACAGACTATCAGCTACTGCGCCAATTGAACCGTATGCGCTTGGAGGCACCCCCAGCACGCCGGCCTGCGGCAACCCCGGAGGTGGAGCGTGAGCCCGAGCCAGCTCTTCCGGTTAGGCAACGCCTTCAGCGTCCCCGTAAGCGCCAAGGAACGGATACTAGGGAGAGAACCGCACCGACCGGCGATTGGGAGCCGTGATACAATAAATTTACCGTTGCGCATCGCGCACCGCCGCGCGCGATAGTCGTGCGCCGTCTCTCATACCAACCTTTGACGACGGCGCTCGGGCTCCCCATCCATGCCGTATGAACACCGCAACCAAACGCAACCGCTTCGTCATCGACGACGAGCTTGAGCAGACAAAGGACACACCGTATCGCATCACGCGTAACGATGAGGACATTCTCGACCTGCTGCAAATTTTCAAATACCTGCCGAGCACCTATCTCGAGGCTTTCCTCGACCTTCATCCGATCTATCTGAAGAACCGCCTCACCATCCTGCGCCACGTAGCGAAGGTGATAACCATACCCGCTTCGTCCTGGCACGCGGCAAATGCACGCTATCGCCCGGCGGTGTATCAGCTCACCGGGAAGGGCCACGCCCTTCTCGCGGCAAAAGGCCGCACCCGCCGCATCTTCCCCACCAACGAGGATTTCGCACATGAGTTTGGCGGTTGCATCACCGCTGCGTCATTCGCGCTCGGCGCGCGCGAGCACCCCGAGGTGAATTTCTACGATCACGAAGCGATCTTGGCGAGCAAGCGCTGTCCAACGGATACCCGTCTCTCTAAAACACCTTTCCAGATCCCTGTTGTCTTCGAATATCACTACGAAGTACGTGGTCAGTTGCGACACAAACCGCTGGAAACGTTCGTCAAGCACGACGACAAGCCGTTCGGCTTCACCAGTCGGGCTGACCCGAAGGCGCAGATGTTCTTTGGTGGCGTGGAGTTCGACCGCCACACCGAAAGCCTCGAGTCGCAGGACTACAGCGCCACGACCATCAGCAAAAAGGTTCAGGCTATCGAGGCCGTCGCGAAAAACGACCGCTACTTTACGCACTATGGTATCCCCAACACTTTCATCCCGTGGGTGACCATCAGCGAAGGTCGCATGCACAGCCTCATGCGCGTTGTTGAAAACGTCGTCGGAAAGAAAGGCTCGAAGCGACACCTCTTCACGCACATACCGGACTTCGCGTCGTTCGAGAGCTTCCCCCCTGCGGACGGCTCAATGCTCACCCGCAATTGGAAGCGCGTGGGATTTCCTGATTTGAATATCCTCGAAGAGTTGGGTGTGAAATAGAAAGACCGCAGCGGAGTGCTGCGGCCGTTGGTTAGGAGCGGTCGTCGTCTTGCGGGGGCATAAGTAATAAATCACCGTTCCAGCCCGTCGGGATGACATTGAGCTTTACGGAGTATCCGAGCTCTCCCTTGATGTTCGCTTCGAATGCGACGCCTAGCGTAACCCAGCGAGCTGGTTCGTTCGGATCATCCGAACGAGATGGCAGCTTCGCGCGTGCGATTAAAGCAGGTTTCGCCATTACCAGAACTCCTTGTTGCAACTACGATATATAATACAGGAGGACGTTCCCAAGTACAGGAGGTACTGTTGACAGAGCACAAGCTCGACTTCGACGCTCTCAATGAGAAGGTCACCATTCAGCAGGTGGCTGAAAACATGTTGGGTGTTAAGCTACGCCCAATCAAGGACGAGCTGCGGGGATGCTGCCCCATCAGCCAAAGCACTAACCCTCGGCACTTCTGCATCACCCCGCGCATGAATCGATATGTCTGCTTTTGCGATCATTGCAAGACATTCCCGCGACGGGGAGGGGATGGCATTGAACTCGTCCGGCGCGCAAAGAAGCTCGAAACCCCGTTGCAGGCCGCCAAGGAAATACAGGCGCACTTCGGCCTCAATGGCTCACCACCCGCGCAACCCGAGAAACCGAAGAGTGACTTCAACGCAAGGGCGTATCAGCGGAAATTGCAACCCCACCATGACGCGCTCAAAGACTGCGGCGTCTCCGGAGAGACGATCGAAGCGTGGGGCGGGGGATTCGCGACCGGCAACGGCGCTCTTGGAGGACGCCTTGCGCTGCCATTGTGCGACATGGACGGCACGCCTACCGGCTTTGTGGGTCTCTCACTGAAAGATGAAGACCCGGATTTGAAATACCCGGCAGGAGTCGAGATACCGCACTTCTTCGGGGTGCATAAAATTCAGGGGGAGCGCAATCTGCATATCGTCTATCACCCGTTGGACGTGCTGCTCTACTCTGAGGACGGCTACAACGTCATAGCCGTCCTCTGCCCAATTACCCATGAAGTATTGATGGAACTGGCCGTGCTCATGGAAACGAAAAGACTCACAGATCTGGACTTTCACTGACCTCAGCCTCTCCTTCGGGAGAGGTCTCTTCTTTCTCGGCGTCCACATCAACTTTGGATGCAGGAGCATTGAGGTCGACTTGTGAAGGTGGCTTCTCGACTGGAACCAGCGACGCAGGCCCGAGATTTACCCCCAACTCGAGCTCAAGTCGTGCGATATGCGTTGCATGACGCGCTGCCTCGGCATTCATACGCACAACTTCCTCGCGCGCAGTTGCGTCCCAGTCGACGCTATGCGTGGAAGGAAACTGTCGGCGGAGCCAACTTCCCTCACCACTGACCGGCCCGAGACACTTCGAGCGTGAGCGGACTTTGCCGCCTTCACGCCATCGCGTCTCCTCATAGCGATACTGCTTGTTTTTGATGGTACGAATTCGAACGAACGACATTGTAGCCTCCTTTGTTGGAGGTGGCGTATAACGAAAAAAAATCACCAGGCCTGAAAAAGTGATGGTTACTCATCGCGCGTCATAGCCAACGCTGTGCCACATCGTTCGCCATAGTCAACGGTGCGGCCACCAATTTTTTCCTCCATATCACAATCACGAAATCCGAAGGAGGCACACATGAAGCGAAAGTTCGGAAGCCGTTGGTTGCGAGGCAAGAAGCGGAGGAGAAGAAGACGGGCGTAACAGTCCGTGCTAAACTACAGTTCCCAACGAAAAGTTCTTTGTTCGACTTAGCCCCCGCGCCATCGTGCCGGGGGTTTTCTTTTGCGTTGTACAATTACGCACGGACGAACTTCAGGAGGTGTCCGTGTTCCTTAACTTTTACCGCTGCCCAAATTGCTCTGCGCAATGGGAAGATACCTGGGAATGCCAGGTCGATGACGATTGTCCGACGTGCGGCACTCGACACATCTCGCCCTACAAATCGGAGGATGTCCCGAGTGAACCCGAGGACGAGGAATAGCCGTGGTACGATGGAGGTATCGTTCTTTGAAAGGGTAAATCATGACGCTCATGCTGCACGCCGGCGCGACGGCTCTCGACTATGACGGATTGCGCCAACTCGAAACACCGGCCGCCACGGCGACACACGTTCCGATAGCTCACTTCAGATGCGTGGATCTTCTCAAGACCACCCTCGGCATGTATGGCCACGAAGTGACTGACGAACACCACGGTGTCACACCGGATGGGATGAAATACTTCGGCCTCATCTCCCTTCGCAGCACCTACACCGGATACGAGGATACTGTCGGCTTGAGAAATTCTCACGACCGCAGTTTTCCCGTTGGAATTGGCTTCGGCTCGCGGGTGTTCGTTTGCGACAATATGGCCTTCATGGCCGACCACGTCATCAAGCGGAAGCACACGGCGAACCTGAAACGGGATCTTCCCGGCATTGTCGGCGAGCTTATCGAGCCGCTGGCGCTTCATCGCGAGGCGCAGGCGTCAGTCTTTCGGAAATACCGAACAACTGCGCTTACCGACCAGCAGGCCGACCACGCCATCCTCGACCTCTACAGAGAGGGCGTCATCAACATCCAGCGCGTGCCGGACGTGATGGCGCAATTCGCCGAGCCGATGCACGAGGAGTGGGGCGACCACACCGCCTGGACGCTGTTTAACGCGGTGACATTTGCTCTCAATGGCCGTGTCATCGAAAATCCGCAGGCAACGCCGAAGCTGCACCGGATAATCGACGGCGTTTGCCATGAGATTGAATAAGACCCAGCAGCGAGCCCTCCACCGGATATACCTCGGAAATCCGGACGGCTCGCCTTCCTACTGGCACTTTCGACACCGTGTCTTTCCGCTTCTCGGAGACCGGAGCTGCGCCATGATCCGCTTTTGTGGAATGTATGTCGGCATCGAAAGCGACGGGTACGTGCATTCATAGGCTCCGCAACAGCGGGGCCTTATTTATTCATGGGGTAAAATAGCTAGCGGACAAGTTCAGAGGTTCGCATGGCTATATCCGAGGCGCAGAAAGAAAAGCTGCGAGCGGCGCAGCTCGCTTATATTGCAAATGACCCACGATGGGCAGCACATCGACAGAAGTTAGCAGAAGCACAGCAAAAACGGGAACAACGAGACAGGCTATCGGTGGCGATGAAGTCCTACATGCAATCTGATCGCTGGCCTGACCATCGTACACGCATGATGGACGCCGCATTGGTGGCGACGAAGCTGACGCTGTTGCCGGAGGAATTGAAACGTATTGTCGAGCTGCGCCACAAAGGCCGCACGTTCGAATATCTCTCTGAGGAGTTTTGTGTCTCGGAGAAAATCATACGCCGTGAACTCAAGAGCGCCGGAATCTCGACCGCGCGCGTCAAACGGCGACGAGCCCAACGCAGCCAAGGGCACTGGCGCAGCTTCGACTAACTACGGCGTCTGCACCCACGTGAACTAGCCAGCCAACCCCGCAACACGCGGGGTTTTTTGTTCACATGCGGCCGGATTGGTTAATATACGCGGCGAACTACAGTGGTGCTCTGCGCCGGCTGTGAATAGGGGCCATTCGTGTAGGTCGTCGTTGTCGTTTGTGCTGGCGCCGCATATGGCCCAGGGGCCGGAGTGACGTACGTCGTGGTTTGTGCGGGGCTACCGTAAGGTGTGGCGGCAGGCGTCACGTATGTGGTCGTCGTTGCGGGCGTGTAAGTCGTCGTCACCGTCCGGGCGGGCTCGGGCGCGACACAGCCTGCAAGACCGAGAAGAGCGGCTGGGATCAGCAGTGCGAAGCGCATGAGACATTTCCTTGTGTTGTGAAACAAATCCATTAACACCCTAGAGCATCCCAAAGTTCCACCGCATCCCTCGGAATCTACCTAGCCGCGTATCGGCTGGTTTTGTCTGCTACAATGGATGAATGAAGCGCGGCGGCTTTCTTCCTAGGCGTACTCCACTTCGCTCCCACACCAAACTCCGCGTCGTCGGCCACTCGGAAGTCTCCGAAATCAAGCAACGCATCCAAGACCTCTTGCGCGCGATTGTCATCATTCGTGACGGCGGCTGTTTTCTCCGGGAATTGCGCCACTGCAACGGCCTACCGGGAATCCCGGGAGTTGTTCTGCAGGCCGACCACCTCATCACTCGGGCAAATTCAGCGACCTTCGCAGATTTGCGTCTTGTCGTTTGTGTCTGCCGTTCCTGCCATGCTTGGAAGTCTCTCGGCGGCAATCTCCGCAAGGCGCAGTACGATGCGAGAATCAAAACGCTCCTGTCCCCCGAACGAGTGGCGCTGTGGGAAGCGTGTGAGGCTGATAGCTGGCGACCGACACGCAAATATGGAACGGATTGGCGCCTGGCCGAATTGGCACTACAATCGGAGCTCGCGAAGGAGAAAGAGGGAGTGGTGTCTTGACTTACATCGTCGAAATCCAAGACTCAGAGGGTCATACAGCCACAAAAGAGTACAAGGCGAGGTACTTCTCAGAGGTAATCGCCATGGCTAACTTTGATATCAAAAACTACCCCCAACTGCGCATCGTTGAGGCATGGGTCAAAGGAGTTCCTGCCTATCGTTGTACTCCAGCGCAAAACTAACAGGGAGCCGGCTGTTTAACGAAAGATAAATTAGGCATTTTCTTGGCATAGGCAACCCTCATGGCTCACTGCCGTTATCGCAGGAATGGGAGCAGAAGGATCATTCCTATGAGAGCGTTTCTAGCCGCGTGCGTCGCCTTTGGCGCAGTTACTGTTGTTGCGCTGCCGCAAGCCCGTGCAGACGATGTCCGTATCGGGGTTCCTGGGGTGCATTTGGACGTCGGCTCGCATGACCGCGATCGCGATCGTGAGGCCCGCGAGCACCGGGACTGGGACCGTCACGCCGACGCGCACCACGAGCGCGAAGTTGTCCGTGAACGGTGCTACGGCCGCGATTGCAGGTAACTTTCATGGCTGCATAAGCGGGGCTCGAGCAGAGCCCCGTTTTTGCGTGTACAAAGTGGACTGAAATTCCGGTGCTATACTCTGGCTATGAGTTGGTATCACGTTCATCGAAGTCACATGAAGGCCGGTGACCGATTCGGGGAGTGGATAGCGCGGCGCATCGGCTCCCCGCTTTCCATCATTCTGCACACAGTCGCTTTCGTTGCCTGCTTCGGGACGGTATTCCTTGGAGAAATCCCACTCCCCAACATGCTCTTGTGGCTCACCACCATCGTCTCGCTCGAGGCAATCTACATCGGCTTATTTCTCCAAAACAGCAGCAACCGACACGGCGACGAAAGTGAGCACCAAGCCCACGCTGATTTCGTCACCAACCTCGAAGCAAAGAAAGATATCGAGCAGCTCATGCAAACGCTCGCACGCATCGAGACGGAGAAACTCGACACAATCCTCACCGAATTGCGACAGCATTAACCCATGCAAGACGAGAACGCACAAGGCCTGCCAAAGAGATACGAACGGGAGGCCTATCTTCGTCGGATGAAATGTGAGGTCGTGCTCGCCATCCTCGACGGATGCTGCCGCACCGAAGTCGTTGCGCGCCTCACCACACACAACGAGGTAGATTTGACCGAGGCCAATTATCTGATCGGCGTTTTCCATATCAGCTTTCCGACATCAGCGCATCACTTCGATGATAAAATCACACCTGAACGTCGCCAGGAATTGGTTGAGTTATCCACCGCAGATTGAGTGACGGACGCGCAATTCTTTGATACGGTTGACGTATGAAATGGCTCAAAGCCAAGCTGCTGCATTGGTTGATTGGCGACAGGCTCGATGTTCAAGAGGAGTTTGCACGGGATACCATGGTCGTGGTGAAAGCTCTTTTGAAGTTGCAGGAACTTGAGGCGCGCGAGGAGATGATACCGGACCCCGAATTTGTGCTACCAAAGCCACCTCAAATCCGAGCACTGCGGCTCTACAAACGAAAATGAATTACGACCCGAAATGTATTCATTGCGGCAGTGACGCCGGCAGAGGCTACACGACCATGCCCGGCTCGCCATGGTGCGGCACCAGTTCCTGCCCGTATTATTTCGTTCTTCGAACGTCATTCCGAGGTCGCTTCTTTTATCGTAAACTATTCGCTCACGCACCATATTAAATATGTCTACCTTCACACAAGCCGACCAGTCAAAACATCGCAAAGCCTTCATCGAAGAATGCCGCCAAAAAGCATGGGGTGCCGCCTGTCATGCTGAATGGGTATCCAAAGGGCTCGACGAACTGATGGCCCATTACCAGAAACTACAAGAGGAAGACCGCCAACTGGAGGCCGACATCAAAGAGAGCGAAGTGGCAGTCGACTACCACACCGTCGCCAATCGCGAGAAGCGCAAAGGCATGCAGGAGCGCCGCAACCAGCTCGCACGGGAGATGAAAGTCATCGGCGAGAACGTGCAGCATGGCCAGCAAGCCATGCAGAACCTGCTCCAAAACGTGGGGGGAAACCTGCAGGTTGCCGAGCACGCCGAGAAGTGGAGTTGGAAGGAGGTGGAGGCGCCCGACGCATCGGAAGATATTCCGCTGGACAAATTTCCCGAATCGGCAGAAGAATAACCTCGCACACACTGGAAGAGCCCCGGCGAGGCACGTCGGGCACCCTTTACCAGCCAGTTTGCAGCCCGTGCCAGTGAGACAATGCCCCCACCGAGCAAGTAGCAACGTGCCAGGGCTTGGCCAGAAGCCGACGATGCTGGGGCCACACGGGGCCTTCTGAGACGTTCCTAGGACGTCGATGATGGGCCGATGCACCTATGAACGACGGCTTATTCGTTCGATGGGGGCCATTCCGCAACCCTTTGGGTCTGCGGCGCGCCGAGACTCGGAGAGTGACCCCATGGGGGTACATCTTCGTATTTCGGTCGAGGTCAAGGTGAACGTCGCGGCAATCATATTTGCGCTGGTCGCGTTGCTGCACCTTTTCTTCTGATCGGCGAGCGGGGCTGACTTCGGTCGGTCCCGTTTCGTATGCTATAATTTAAGGCATGAATACAATCGACCTGGCTATTGAGGCGCTGGTGTTGCCCGACTGGAACCCTCGCAAGATAACTGAGCACGATTTCCAAGGACTGGTGCAGAGCATCAAAGACGACCCAGACTTTCTCAAAGCGCGCCCAGTTATCGTCAACACCCGGACTGGCAAGAACGTCGTCATAGCGGGCAACATGCGCGTCAGAGCCTGCCAGCACCTCGGCTACACCACCATCCCCTGCATCCTGGTAGACCTCACCGAGGAGCAAGAGAAGCGCTGGGCACTGAAAGACAACATCCACCAAGGCAGGTGGGATATCGACCTGTTAGTGAACTTCGACGACCAGCTCTTTGACGCCCCAGGCATCGACATTGCCGACATGCTTCGCGGTGACAGCGGAGGAGCAGCACCCGCAGTGGAGGGCAAGTGCGCCCGTTGTGAGGAGCTGCGCAGGGCGGTAGATGGGCATGAGCGGCGTGCTGGACACACAGCGCAGGAGCATCAGGCCGCTGGGACAAGTCTCGCCGCATAGCTCGGACTTTCTCCTATCATCACAGAGCGTTGGTTCGGGCTAACATGGCACGTCAGCAGTGTGTTTTGATCTTTGCGTTTTGGTCGCAGTGACGCCTCGACAATCTCTCTCGAATTGAGGTGTTGGCAATAGAGCCTCCGTAGAATTACCGTTATTTTCTTCACACTCATATTGCCGGGGAGTTCATAGGCAAATACCTCTGTTGAGCCGTCATAGCCTTCGATCTTCCACACTCGCTTTGGCATTTCCAACCTCCATTTGTAACGAGACTTGAAACTATAGGGTAAAATACGGTCAATGCGAATACTACCTGCTATCGAATATGAAATACGCCGTGCCATCAGAGATGCGCGCGCCCTTGACCCAATCATAAACGTCGTCGCTCTCCAAGTGATGTTGGAGAAGAAATTCAGCCGCACCTTCAAGCATCAATACGTCAGCAGACTTCTACATAAAGTGGCGAACGAAACGCGCATGGAAGCTGACCGTACGCAAATCGAAGAGCGTTTGGCCCAGACCCGCGAGAATTACCGATTGATACGTGAGCGCCTCTTGAAAATCGTCTACTGGTCTCCACAAACAGCCGCTCCGGGCATCAAGCCGCCATTTCACTCAGAGATAATTGATGCTGCAAAGACCATCGTCATGCTCGACCTCGCCTTGATGAAAGCAGAAATCGACAACGGGCTTTACAAGAGACCTGTTGAAGCGTTGGCACGAGAGATGCGATACGAGCCATTGCCCGAGGAAGTGCGCACGGTAATCATCGCGGCTTGGATGCGCGGGGGGCTGTTGCCGGCGGCGACAATCGAGGGGATGGTGCCAAGAGCCGAACCGGAGGCGTTGCAATGTCTGACGACCTAACGAATGACCAAATCGCGCTGCTCTGCGAGATTGGAGAGCACGGCATGTTCAAGGCTATCGACGACAAGGGACCCGACCTGCAGCGGCTCCTCTCCGGCGGCTACGTGGAACCAAAGGACGGCGGTTCGGGCACGGTGCTTCAGCTAACCGCAAAGGCCATCGAGTTTCTCGGCGCGCGTGGCGCTGGGTTGAATGAAGCATAGAAGCTGACACCACAGCGCCATGCTACAATTACTTTATTAGAAGCTAGCCCGTTTATTGGGTAAAAATGTCCTTACACGCAAATGGAGACGCTACAGCTTGAGCGTCTCGTAGACGACCCAGAAATCCGCCGAGCGGCTGCCAAAACGCTCAAAGGTTTTTGCCTTACCTACCTCCCACATCACTTCCCGGCCGACCTGTCCGACTTTTTCGACGAGATGGCTGGCGCGCTCGAAGAATACGACATCAAGCGCCTCGAGGTCATCGGCTTTCGCGGTTGTGCCAAGAGCACGATGGCATCACTGGCGTTGGTGTGGGCATCGCTGGAACACCCGGAGCTTTACCCGTTCATCATCATGCTCGCGGATACGCGCAGCCAAGCCAGCATCAACGCTGCCACAGTCCAACATGAGCTGCGCAACAACGACCTCATCCTCAAAGACTACGGCCACCTGAAATATCGAAGGCTGGACGACCCACGGCCAGAGCCCACGCTCGAGAGCGACGAGGACTGGCAGGCGATGAACTGCGTCCTCGATAACGGGGTGCGCATCCTCTCACGCTCCCGTGGTCAGAAGATACGCGGGCTCAAGCACCGCCAGCATCGTCCCTCGCTCATCATCGCCGACGACGTAGAGGATCTGGACTGGGTTAGGACGCAGGAGAACCGGGACAAGAGCGACCGCTGGATGCGGGGCAACGTCCTGCCGTCGATCGACGAGCGCCACGGGCGCATGGTCATCATCGGCAACTGGCTGCATACCGATGGCTTGATGGCCCGGCTGAAAAACACCGGGATCTTCAAGGTGCTGGAATTTCCCTTGCTGCGGGAGGGCGCCGGCACCGAGGCGGAGCGCTGCACCTGGAAGGCCAAATACCCCACCCAGGAGGCCATCGACCGCAAGCGCGACGAACTGGGAGACATCGGTTTTCGCCGCGAGATGCTCTTGCAGGTTGTGCCCGAGGAAGGGCAGGACGTTCACCCCGAGGACATCACCTACTATGACGACCCGCCATTCGACGACGGGAACTATCTGGCACACGGCGTGGACTTGGCCATTTCCACCAAGGAGAGCGCCGACTACACTGCCATCGTTTCCGGAGAGGTGACCTGGCCGGGTGGGAAGCTGGAGATTTACATCCAGCCCCACCCCATTATTCGGCGTATGGCATTCCACGACACGATGAGCGCACTGGACGACGTGCGGCACGCGAGCCTCATGTCCAGCGAGTTCTTCGTGGAGGCGGTCGCGTACCAACAGGCAGCCATCGAAGAGATGGAACGGCGGGCTTTCGCGGTCACTCCCATGCACCCCATCAAAGACAAGCGCGCGCGGTTGCGCGTCGCAGCGAGGTATATCAAAAATGGGACGGTGAAATTCCCGAGTCATGGTTGCGAGCAGCTACTCACCCAGCTATTCGGCTTCGGGGCGGAAAAACACGATGACGCGGTTGACAGCCTTGTTTTTTTGATTCTTGGTGTTGCACAGGACGGTATCGAGCAAAAAGTTATTCACTACGTGGGTTAACCGGACCAATCTTGAGCGCAGGAAGGCAGCCTAACGAGATCGTTGTTCAACCGAAAACCTTCGTATAATCTCCGTGCTTGTCCTCACGAGTACCGGCGGTTGAGGTATCCAGGTGGAATTTCCACGTCGCCACCTTATTCGGAACTTCACTCGTTGTTGTTTCAGCTCCAGCGGTAAGCCAGCTTCTGTTTTGGTTATAAGAAATAGATTTTTGCTTTCTGATGCACGAAGAATAAAGGATGGAATTCTGCCCATTATACTCCGTAGGATGTTGTCTCGTTCGAAGTTTTCGCTCAAGGCAAACACGTTGGGATGTACTGTGACTGCCAGGACAAGAATTCCAAAGTCGCTAGGGTTATTGACGCGAATATACGGTTCATTATCGTCGCCAAACGACAGAGAGGCGACGGGCCGCACCTTAAGCAGTCGGTCGTAAATCAATACCACTACAGAAATCCAACCCGCATATGATCCGAGTGTCTTAAAAATCTCTAGCATGTTGTGCCCCCCAATATCCCCACAGCCACCAGCACCTCTAGCATAGGTGTTACACTTTGACCAAACCCTATGCCTCGCTTTCTCCGCACAATCGCCGACCGCATTGACCGAAAGGATACCGCGCCGGTCAACCACTATGAGGGCTTTCAGTCCAACGGAGCGGTCGTTCTTCGTGATCGCCGTGGAACGGTCAAAGCTGAGATACCTGACGCAGACCTGAAATCTGCTGGTATGGGCGCCGACCCACTCGCCATCTACAAGCCCACCGGAGCGAAGGCTGTCGATGCTGCAAAGGCGATGGCGAACTTCAACGGCTGGACCTACGCCGCCGTCAACGCCATCGCCTCCGAAACTTCGAACATCCAACTCCGCCTCTACCAAATCTCCGGCAACGACCACAAGGAAATCGACGAGCACGACCTTTTGACTTTGTTGGACGGCGTGAACGAGTCGATGACCGGTATCGAGCTGAAGTACGTCACGATGGCGCACCTCGAGCTAGCCGGCAACTGCTTTTGGTTTCTCGAAGGCGTGACGAGTCCACTGGGCAAGCCACGCGCTATCTATCCGCTCAACCCTGGCAGCGTGAAGGTGAAGCTCGACAAGACCTCTTTTCCGTTCAAACTCTCTCACTACGAATACACACTGGAAGGGAGGATTTACACTTTCCAGCCGTATCAAATCCTGCATATCAAATACCCCGACCCTAACGACCCGTTCGTCGGCATTGGCGTTCCGCAGACCATTCCCTCGTGGATAGACTCGGACAACTACGCGATGGAGTACAACCGGAAGTACTTCATCAACGGCGCGCAGGTTGGGCTCTACATCCAGACTGATACGAACGTCGAAGGGAACATCGACCGCATCCGCAAGAGCTGGAGCAACCGGCAGGAAGGCACGGAGAACGCGCACAAGGTGCCTGTGCTGCCCAAGGGCGTGAAGCTCGAGCACACCGGCGTCACCCACAAGGACATGGACTTCGGCGCCCTCATGGACGCCACGCGCGACCGTATCCTCGCGGGCTTTCGTGTTTCCAAAACCATCCTCGGCACCGCGGAGTCTGACACCAATCGCAGCACGGCAGAGACAGCGGACTATGTGTTTTCCAAGCGCACCATCAAGCCGAAGATGCTGTTGCTCATCGCCTACCTCAACGAATTCCTGGTGCCTCGATATGGTGACGACCTGTATCTCACCTTCGTCGACCCCACTCCGGACGACAAGGCAGCTCGAACGGCGGAAATGACGGCAGCGGCCGGCACCGGCGTCCCGCTGATGACGCAGAACGAGGCGCGCAAGAACTACCTTGGACTTGGCCCCATCGACGGCGCTGACCAGCTCTTGAGGCCCGCCATACTTGAACCTGTGGGACAGACCACGGTGCCGGAGGGAGAAGACCAGACCCCGAACCTCGCCAAAACTGCAGAGGGGTGGAAGGCGAAGACCATGCGCGTGCGCACGGGTGGCAAGACCGCGCACAGCGCCGCCAATGCAATGCGTCGCGCGCTCACCGAGGCATTCGGCAAGGCGATCGACAATGTCCCCGAATTCCAAGTCAAATCGTTCGGCGAGCTGTCCCACACCGATTACATGGAGCATTGGAAGCGCTTCGCTGACCGCAGCGAGAAGGCCGAGGCCGAGCTGCACAGGGTCTTCGAGGGCATCAACACCAAGCAAAAGCAGGAGGTGCTCGACAACCTGCCGGACGCGACCGGCGTCACCAAATCTCTCGCCGATCTGTTCGACCCGAGCGAGTGGATCGCACTCACCATCGACCTCGCAACCCCCATCCTGACCGCGCTGGCCAAGGACGAGGCAGCAGCAGCGCTGGCGATGATAGGCGCACAGCACCGCGACATTCTCGCAGATACGGAGACGCGCAAGGCGCTCGAGCAGGGCATCGCCAAGATGGCGCGCAGCTACAACGAGACAACGCTGGCACAGCTCACCGACAAGCTGGAAGAGAAACTGACCCAGGCCGAGGGCACGAACCTCGCCGAACTCACTGAGGCAGTGGACGGCGTTTACAGCTTTGCAGATGACAAGCGAGCAGAAATGATAGCGAAGACGGAGAGCTATCGAGCGTCCAATTGGGCCAATGTGCAGGCATGGCGACAAAGCGGTGTAGTCAAAACACTCAAGTGGTATACGTCCGAACAATCGAATGTATGTCCTATATGTGCCTCGCTCGAAGGAAAAGAAGTCGGCATAGAGGACGAATTCTTTAACGACAGCTACAGTGACGGTGACGCGCCACCACGACATCCATTTTGCAATTGTTATGTGAGACCTGAGGTCATATCCACCGAATAGTCCGCATTCCCTATCCACACCAACACGCGCACGACCGCCCGCGCGTTACTATATGGGTAATGTCACTCGACCAAGCAATCAACTTCGGCAAGGTCACCGTCTCAACCGGCTACGACCAAACTGCGACCAGCATCGTGCTCGCAGGTGGACAGGGCGCCAAACTGCCTGACCCCTCATCAGGGGCCTACAATCTTGTTTGGTGGAATAGCACCGACTACCCGGACCCAGCAGACGACCCGAATGTGGAGATTGTCCGCGTCACCGTGCGCTCGACCGATACACTCACCGTCACTCGAGCACAGGAGAGTACCACAGCAACGCAGAAAGAAAGCTCAGGCAAGATCTACAAGATGCAGCTCGGCATCACCGCCAAGATGATTACCGACATCGCGGCACAGACGGGCGGCACGCCGGTCTACAACGAGATCGTCTCTGGGAGTGCCACGACCTTCACGCTCGCGCACACCCCAGTCTCGGGAACAGTGCGTCTCTATGCTGGGGGTAACGCCGAACCGCAGACTGGCCGGCTCCTACCGGGTGCAGGAAATGACTTCACCATCAGCGGCGCAGTTATCACCATGCTCAATGGCAGCTTCGACGCTGGCACGATTTTGGCAGACTATGATTACTGAATGTATGCCTGACTCCAACGACCACGATTTGCTCGTCGAGCTTCGCACAGAAATGCGCGGCGTCCGCACTGACATCCAGGACATGCGCTCTGGCCTTGCCACGCGGGTGCTCAACTTGGAGTCCAACGCCGTAAGTAAAATCCAATTTGACGACCACGAAACGCGCATTAGGACCGTTGAAAAGAAAGCAGATTATGCCCTCACGACCATTCGTGTTTGGGGGAGCGTCGCATTTGCACTTCTCAGCCTGCTGGAGATTGGACTGCATTTCCTGAGCAAATGAAGACTATGAGCTTTTTCACTCGCACACTCATCAAAGCCGGTCTCCGCTCCAGCTGCTGCGGGGCACGGATTTTGAGGTGGAGCACCCACCGCAAACTTTGCGCCAAATGCGGGCGCATCCTCTGACCTTATCCACACCGCCAGTCTTTGCAGAGGCGCGGTGCTATCCTTGAGGCATATGGGAGTTTCCCAACTACAGCAAAAAAATGTCGCCGCAGCGACCGCCTATACCGAATATAGCGTCGCAATCCCGACCGGCGCGATGAAGCCGACATTTGTGCTTCGTCCAGGTGGTTCGACCGGCAGCGCAACCCCGGCAAATCTCTTTTGGTACATGGTGACCACGAATGGCAGCACACCGGGTTCATCCAGCAATCTCCCGCAGTCGCCGAATACCTACAACACCATCCCCTTGCAGGAAAACCGCACGATAGACGGCAAACTTGGCGGCCAGACAGTCTACTTCCAGGTTGACCAAGCGAACCAATTACTCGAAGTCGATTATTTCAGTGACAACTAACAACGTATGAAAAAACTCATCACAGCCATCAAAGCATTCGTGCTCGCAGAGCTTGCAATCGTGCTCATCATAGGACTCCCCATTGTTGCAGTCGCTGCGAGTTTTGGCACGCAGAATTTCTTCTATGCGCCGAGCAACGTCATCACGCCGTTGCCTGGGTTTTCCCTTTCACTCGGCAACAACCCGTCGCTCGGAAACAGCCCAACGATCGGCAACGGCTCGACCCTTTGGACGCTTGGTACGACCAGCCCAACAAACAACAACTTCGCAATCACATCGGCGGGGATGACCTACCCTACGCTCACTCTCGGCTCGGCGACGGGATACCTTGGGGACGGTGCCACTTCGACGCCAGACGCTCAAATCTCTGTGATGTATACCTGTGGGTACGCGTCGTGTGCTCCGGCGTTGGTTATGGATATAGCCTCATCGTCAGCAGGCACAGCTTCTACAACCCTATTCTCTTTGGATAGCACAGGTAGGGCACTCTTTAAAGGCAATGTTGGTATCGGAACATCGACGGCAATAGACGCCCTTGATGTTGCATATGCTGGTGCCGCCACACCTGGATGGGGGAACGAAGGCATAACTCTTAACGATGGGTCACTGACCACCGGGCGAGCGTGGGGGCTTCGACTATTCAACACCGGAAATGCCGACGACCTAACTATCGACCGTGTTTCGGGTGGAGTCTGGGTTACGACGATGACGCTCCTTAGAGCAAGTGGAAACATCGGTATTGGTTCAACAACTCCTGCAGCTAACTTTCAAGTTGCTAATGGTTCAGCTGCGACGACATCCGTCTCATTCGGGTCTAAGAATGTAACAAGAGGTAGTTGTATAACTTACTACTCAGCTACAGGAACACCTGTTTACGCGGTGTTTATGAACGGCGCGGCACCACCAACGTACACCGCGACAAAGCTATCGGGTTGCCAGGACTAACATGTTTACAAGACTCGTCAAATACGCAGGCTTCCTCTCGGTAGCTCTTTTGGTAGGAGCCGTGAGTGTTGTGGCTAGCGGTATTACCCTCAAAACGGGTGGGAGTGTGGTGCAGAAAACTGGCGGTTCAATGACGTTTGTCGCGCCGGGCTCACGCATTGGGTATAACGAGCAAATCTTTCTCGCGAGCTATCTAACATCCTACTCACAGATGCAACGAACCGGGTCTAGCTGGCTTCGATGGGAGGATGATTGGGCATCAGTACAGGCCACTTCTTCCGCATCGTTTGTCTGGGGGCCGATGGATACCAAAATCAATGCCGCAATCGCGGACGGTATCAACAGCCTGCTCATCATCCACTATGCGCCTACTTGGGAATCGAGCAGAAACTGTGGGGTGAATGGCTGTGTGCCTGCAAGTACGAGTGACTTTGCAACATTCTGTGGCGCGTCCGCTACCCATTTTCTGGGTCGAGTGCATGCGTATGAGGTTTGGAACGAAGAGAATATCGGGCAATGGGGGCTCTACGGCATCGTCGACTATGTGTCGTACTTGAACGCTTGTCATGACGCTATCAAACTCGTTGACCCGACCGCAGTTGTTATGAACGGCGGCCTTGCACCAGCAGCAACATCGGCGGGTGTGAGCGAGTCACCCATGGCAGCTATCGCCGACTTCTACACCGGCGGAGCGGAGTATGACGACCTCGCCTTCCATCCCTATAGTTACCCCGCGAGTTTGTCGATAGGTGACTCATCAAATAATGGCGGCCTTATGTAGCAACCACCACCAGCGTTGACACGGGCCGACCGGTTCGG
>Ga0193726_1001270_pt1 | contig 20580 bp, 17 predicted proteins | sample H2c1metaG_FD_144928 | JGI IMG/M metagenome (GOLD analysis project Ga0193726, IMG submission 144928) | Soil microbial communities from a riparian zone of the East river system, Colorado, United States - H2c1 | ecosystem: Environmental > Terrestrial > Soil > Riparian zone | place: USA: East River... | reverse complement strand
GAACGGCAGCTCGGCCGGCGAATACACCTTCACGCTGTTCGCCGTGATCGCCGCGGCGCTCTTGATCTCGTGGGTCGCAGCCGTGCTGTTCACGCCGCTGCTCGGCGTCACCCTGCTGCCGCGCACCGCCAAGAGCGAGAAGGAGCGCCCGTCGTGGCTCAAGGCGCGGTTTCAGCCGTTGCTGCTGGTCGCCCTGCGCCGGCGCTGGCTCACCATCGCGGTCACGCTTGTGCTGTTCGCGCTGTCGTGCGTCGGGCTGGGCTATGTGCAGGACCAGTTCTTCCCGTCGGCCGACCGGCCCGAGCTGCTGGTCGACATGACCCTGCTGCAATCGAGCTCGATCGCCCAGACCAAAAGCGAAATGGACCGGCTGGAAAAGACGCTGGTCGGCGATCCGGACATCGTGCGCTGGAGTTCCTATGTCGGCCGCGGCGCCGTGCGCTTCTACCTGCCGCTCGACGAGCAGCTCGCCAATCCCTTCTTCGGCCAGGTCGTGATCGTCACCAGGGATTTCGACGCCCGCCAGAGGGTCGCGGCGCGCCTCAGGAAGCTCCTGCGCGAGGAGTTCGTCGGCGTCGACGGCTTCGTCCATCCGCTCGACCTCGGCCCACCGGTCGGCCGGCCGATCCAGTACCGGCTGAGCGGACCGGATATCCAGACGGTGCGCGGGCTCGCCCTGAAATTCGCCGCGGCGCTCTCGTCCAACCCGCATGTCGGCGGCATCGTTTACGACTGGAATGAGCCCGGCATGGTGCTGCGCATCGACGTCGACCAGAATCGCGCGCGCCAGCTGGGCGTTTCCTCGCAGGATATCGCCACGATGCTGAACAACGTGGTCGGCGGCTCGTCGGTCACCCAGATGTACGACAGCATCTACATCATCAACATCGTGGCGCGCGCCGACCGTGCCGAACGGGTGGCGATCGAAACCTTCCAGGCCCTGCAGCTCGCCGGCCGCGACGGCCAGCCGATACCGCTGCCCGCCATCGCCACCGTGCAGTACCAGATCGAGCAGCCCATCGTGTGGCGGCGCAACCGCCAGCCCACCATCACCCTGCAGGCCGCCCTGGCGGGTGACCTGCAGCCTGCCACCGTGGTCAGCAAGCTGAAGCCCGCCGTCGAGAAGTTCACGGCCGAACTGCCAGCCAACTACTCGATCGCCGTCGGCGGCACGGTCGAGGAGAGCGGCAAGGGCGAGCGGCCGATCGCCGATGTGGTGCCGCTGATGCTGTTCCTGATGGCGACCGTGCTGATGATCCAGCTGCAGAGCGTCCAGAAGCTCTTCCTGGTGGTGAGCGTGGCGCCGCTCGGCCTGATCGGCGTCGTGGCAGCCCTGCTGCTGACCGGCCAGCCGCTGGGCTTCGTCGCCATCCTGGGCGTGCTGGCGCTGATCGGCATCATCATCCGCAACACCGTGATCCTGGTGACCCAGATCGACGCCTTTCACGCCGAGGGGCTCACGCCGTGGAACGCCGTGGTCGAGGCCACCCTGCACCGCATGCGGCCCATCCTGCTCACGGCGGCGGCCGCCAGCCTCGGCATGATCCCGATCGCGCGCGAGGTCTTCTGGGGCCCGATGGCCTTCGCCATGATCGGCGGCATCGTCGTCGCCACCCTGCTGACCTTGCTGTTCCTGCCGGCGCTCTATGTCGCCTGGTATCGCATCAAGGAGCCGGCCTAGGGCGGGCCAGGACCGGCCCGAGGGGTTTCCGCAATTTCCGCAAGCGATACGCCAATCAGGGCGCTCAAGCGCCGGCATGGCGCATGCTCTCGCCGGCGGCACCGAGCAGCGCCGCCATGTCGTCCGCGACTTCCAGCGGCGCCTCCGCCCTCGCCTGCCAATACTGGCGTTGCCGGTTGCGCAGCCAGAACATGCAGGCCTGGGTGTCAGGCGGGTAGGAAACCCTGTTGGTGACCGTCTGCTCCTTGCCCTGGTAGAGCGTGGTCCGGGAGATCTGGTGGCTGAAACCGCAGGCGCGGTCGAACAAGGCGCGGACGACCCTGGCATCGGCGACGGCGCGGCCCCGATACACCGCGTGGGCGAAGTCGGGGTGGGTGGCGATCCAGTTGTCGATGGTGCGGCTGGTGACGCCGAAGAAGCCGGCCAGCACTTCGTTGGTGGCGCCGAGCAGGCAATAGTTATGGGCGAGTTCGTCGTATTCGGGTTTGTAGCTCGTCGGTTGTCCGGGGGTGGCCATCTGTCGATCCTCTGCGCGTGAGTGTCGACAGGGATACGCCACAACATTGCTCAGTTCTGTCAAGAGCCACGTGTCAACGCCGAGCAGAATAATACTTTCGTACCGGCATGGAGGGCGCGGGAGAGCGCAGAGCGGCGGTCGTACACCATGGGTGGGGCCGCGCTCGCCCGCGATGACAGCAGAATGCTGTCGGCCATTCACCAGCGCCCACGCGCACGGTCGGTTCCACCACAACATGACGCTTAATCGGCAGCCCCTGTCGACCGGCAGGACCGATGCGCACACGCTCTACAGTTGCAGTCTATGCGAAATTCGGCACGCCGTACCCCCCGATCCCCTTGTGCCTGCCCTTGCCCACAGCAATCGGCCGGCGCGCACAACTCTGCACTGTTGCACGGTCAGCCCGGCTTCGGCTCTGATCAGCTAGGATGGCGAGATCGTCCGATGCGCACATTTGCTTTTCCACGCGGGCACATGCCGTCGCGTTTGGGTTCGTCACTGCAAACCTAGAATCGCCTGCGATCGATAGGCGCACGGGGAGGCGATGAGCGTCTATCTCCGCTACGAGGGCAACATCGCGGGCCAGGACTCGAGCCACGCGCTGACTGCCGGCCTGCGCGTGACGTGGTGAAGCCGGCGGCATCGGTCCTGTGGAAGGCACGTGAAAACTCACATCCTGTCTCGCCAAAGTGCGATCCTCTCGTCGTGCGGTTAAGCAGGTGACGTCGAGCTCGAGGCCGGGCGGCAACCATTGGAAGCATGGCTCCCGCCTGCTGCGCACGTGGCCCTCCTCGTTGGGCATCTGGCTCGCCGCGGCCGCGCTGGTCATCTACGCAGTGGTGATGCTGTGGCCCTATCTCGCCGCCACGCTGGTACGCGGCTCGGCCGTCACCGCCTGGACCCATCTCGCGACGGCGCCGATCCAGGGCCGGGCGCCCGCCAACCTGCCGCTGATCGGCGCCATGGTTGGCGCCGACGGCGTGGTCCTGGAAATTGTAAACGACCGGCTCGATCCCGCGCCGGTCCGCCTCGCCGAAGCCGCCCTCGCCAACGCCCGCACCCGCCTCGCCGCCGCCACCGACTACCTCGACTCGGTGCAGGAGCTCGACCGCCAGCGGCGCGAGCTGATGAAGCGCTACGCCGCCGACTACCGCGCCGATCTCGCCGACGAGATCGCCTGGCGCGAGGCGCGCGTCACCTCGCTGGCGGCCAAGGCGGCACTCGCCGCGGAGATCGCCGAGCGCAGCCGCAACGTCTCCGAAGGCGGCTATCGCTCGCGCGACTATCGCGACGAGGCCAGGATCCGCCTGGCCGAGGCCGAGGCCGAGCTCGCCGCCGAGCGCATGGCGCTGCAGCAGGCCAAGCGGCGGCAGGCGGCGTCCGCGGCCGGCCTGTTCCGGGCGCCGGACGGCACCAGCCTGCAATGGGCCTACGGCGACTGGCAGGAATCGAAGACCGAGATCAAGGGCGCCCGCCTGCAGCTGCAACAGGCGCGCTCGGCCGAGAGCGAAGCGAGCCAGGCGCTCGACGCGGCGCGCGAGGCCTTTCGCCTGAAGGAGAAGGCGCCGGTGCTGGCGCCGCCCGGCGCCACCATCCGCAGCATCATCGTCGGCCGCGGCGCCACCGTCGGGCTGGGCGACCCGGTCGCCAAGTGGATAGATTGCAACGACCTGTTCGTCGATGCGCCGGTGTCCGACGCGGCGCTGCCGCTGATCCCGCTCGGCAGCAAGGCCGAGGCGATCCTCGAGGGCGACGGCACATGGCGCGAGGCGCACGTGGTGGCATTGCGCGGCGGCGCCGAGACGCTGGGCGCGGCCGATCTCGCCGCCGTCGCCAAGGGCCGCCAGCAGGGCGACGCCCAGGTGCTGCTCAAGCTCGACGGCGATCCGCACGCATTCGCATCCTGCCCGGTCGGCCGCGCGGCCTATGTGCACTTCCCGAGCGCCGGCGTGCTCGCCGTCCTGCTGGCCCGCCTCGGGCTCGGCTGAAGCGTGCCGGTTTGAACGGCCTCGAGTCTCTTCGCTGGGGGCGCGCCACTCCAGTGGCGCGATCTTCTGTGGGCTCGGCGAAAGACGCGCCACTGGAGTGGCGCGCCCCCAGCGAAAACGCTCCTCAATGACCGGCAGTGCCGTCCTTTCGCCCGAGCAGCGCCGACGTGAATCGGCCCTGCTGCTGGCCGCGATCCTCGATGGTTTCATCGGCGCGCTGCTGCTCGTGGTCGGGCTGGCCGGCGATTCGCTCACCTGCCTCGCCGAGAGCATGCGCGGCAACATGATGTGGACCATCGACCTGGTGTCGCTCGCGGTGCTGCGGCGCCTTCATCGCGGCCGGCTGTCCGGCTTCGATTTCGGCACCCGCAAGATCGAGCAGCTCTGCAGCATCGCCATCGCCTGCGGCATGATCGCGGCGGCGACCTGGCTGGGCTACGACGCGCTCGGCCTGATCGCCGCCGGCCACAGCCTGGCCACGCCGGTTGGGCTCAGCCTCGCCGCCGTGGCCGGCGCCATCAACGTCTTCATCAACTTCGTCGCCTGGGAAAAGGTCAGGCTCGCCGCGCGCGGCCGCCCGTCGGCCATCATGGAGGCCCAGCGCAAGGCCCGCCGAGCCCGGCTGCTGTCCTCCGTCGTGGTCCAGGCGACGATGACGGGGGCGGCGCTGGCCAAGGATCCGCTGCTGGTCGCCTGGCTCGACGCGGTGGGCGCCCTGCTGGTGTGCGGCATCATGTTTCGTGCCGCCGCGGCGCTGTTGCGCGATTCGGCGCCCGACCTGCTCGATCGCTCGACCAGCCACCTGGTCGGTCCGGCGCTGCAACGGGCGATTCCCATACTGCCGGCCGGGTTTACCCTCGCGGCCTTCCGCTCGCGCGGCACGGCGCGGGCGCTCACCCTCGAGGTGGCGCTGGATTGCGCCGACAGCACCGACGTCGCCGCCATTCGACGGGTCGGCGACCTGTTGGCCGGCGCGCTCGCGCAGGCCCTGCCGGGCACCGAGATCAATCTCGCGGTGAACACCGTCACCATCGCCGTCGAGCCCTAGAGAAGATTCGCAAATGCCAGAACGCCTTCCTCCCCACGAAGTGGGGAGGTGGCCGAAGTCCGGAGGGGTCATGAGCACCATCATTGACGCTCATGACCCCTCCGTCGGCGTAAGACGCCGACACCTCCCCAGCTTCGCTGGGGAGGAAGTGAGGATCCCATTCCCCTCCGAGGCGCCATGGCCGCCCGCTGCGCTCCCGGGCTATGCTGCGGGCAAATCCAAAACCGGAGCGAACGTCCATGGCTGCCATTCCCAAGATCCATCGCCGCGTCGTGCTCGTGCGCCGTCCGCCGGGCGAGCCCACCGAGTCGGATTTCCGTGTCGAGGAAACGCAGGTACCTGAGCCGAAGCACGGCGAGGTGCTGGTGAAGGTGCTCTACCTGTCGCTCGATCCCTACCAGCGCGGCCGCATGCGCGATGCCGCGTCCTATTCCGCCCCGGTCGGCCTCAACGAGGTGATGACCGGCGGCACGGTGGGCGAGGTCGTGAAGTCGAACCATCCGGGCTTCAAGGTCGGCGACATCGTCGAGGACCGGCTGGGCTGGCAGGAATATGCGATTGGCGGCGGCCCCAGCCTGCGCAAGGTCGACCCGTCGATCGCGCCGATCTCGACTGCCAACGGTGTTTTGGGCATGCCGGGCATGACGGCCTATTTCGGCCTGCTCGAGGTCGGGCAGCCCAAGCCCGGCGAGACCGTCGTGGTCTCCGCCGCCTCCGGCGCGGTCGGCCAGGTGGTGGGCCAGATCGGCAAGATCATGGGCTGCCGCGTGGTCGGCATCGCCGGCGGTGCCAAGAAGTGTGCCTTCGTGAAGGACGAGTTGGGCTTCGACGCCTGCATCGACTACAAGGCCGAGAAGGACCTCGACGCCGCCCTGCGCGCGACCTGCCCCAACGGCCCCGACGTCTATTTCGACAATGTCGGCGGCGAGATCTCCGACGCCGTATTGCGCAACATCAATTTCTTCGGCCGGGTCGCGCTCTGCGGCTCGATCTCGCAGTACAACGCCACCACGCCGCCGATGGGGCCGCGGCTGCTCGGCACCTTCGTCGGCAAGCGCGTGAAAGCGCAGGGCTTCATCGTCACCGATTTCGCCGAGCGCTACGGCCCGGCGCGCCGCCAGATGGGCGACTGGATCAAGAGCGGCAAGCTCAAGTATCGCGAGGATATCGTCGAGGGCATCGACAAGGCGCCACGCGCCTTCATCGGCCTGCTGCGCGGCGAGAATTTCGGCAAGATGCTGGTCAAGCTGGGATGAGTTACGACGCGCCCTTTGCCGGCCTGAAGGTGATCGATCTCAGCCAGGGCATCGCCGGCCCCTACTGCGCGATGCTGCTGGCCCAGCACGGCGCCGAGGTGATCAAGGTCGAGGGCATCGGTGAGGGCGACTGGGCGCGCACGCTGGGCACGCGCTACGGCAGCCACTCCGCCTATTCGATCATCGGCAATCTCGGCAAGCGCAGCATCGCCGTCGATCTCAAGAAGGAGGCCGGCAAGCAGGTGCTGTGGCGATTGCTGAAGGACGCCGACGTGTTCCTCGAAGGGTTCAGGCCCGGCGCCATCCGCCGCCTGGGCTTCGACTACGACAGCGTCGCCGCCCGCGAACCGCGGCTGCTCTATCTCTCGATCTCGGGCTTCGGCCAGAGCGGGCCGCTCGCCGAACGGCCGGCGATGGATCCGGTGCTGCAGGCCTATACCGGCCTGATGATCGAGAATCGTGGCGAGGACGGCGTCCCGCACCGCGTGCCGGTGATCGTGGTCGACATGTCGACCGCGCTCTATGCTTTCCAGGCCCTGTCGGCCGCGCTCTACGCGCGGCGCGACGAGACGCGCGGCCGCTACATCGATGTCAGCCTGATGCAGGCGGCGACGGCGCTGCAATCGATCCGGCTGATGGCCTGCCATCTCGAGGGCGGCACCATGAAGCCCGGCGGCGTGCCGGGCGGCGTGTTCCAGATGGCCGATGGCTGGATGTCGATGGTCGCCATCAACGACCGCGACTGGCGGGCGCTTTGCGTAGCGATGCAGATGCCGGCGCTGGCCGACGATCCGCGCTTCGCCACGCCGGCGGCGCGGCTCGCCAACGACGTGGCGCTCTACGCCATCGTGCGGCCGGCGCTTGCGGCCGAGCCCTGGGCGGTGTGGAGCAAGCGACGCACCGAGGCGCGCCTGATGCACGAGCGACTGAACAGCTACGCCGAATTTCTGGATCAGCCGCACGTGCGCGAGACCGGCCTGATCCAGTGGCTCACCCAGGCCGGCCTCAACCGGCCGGTGCCGGTGCCCGCCCTGCCCGGCATGCTGCATCAGCTCGACGGCACGCCGCGGGCGACGGCGCCTGTCACCGGCCAGGACACGACATCGATCCTCGCGGAGTACGGTTATAGCGCCGCCGAAATCGAGACCCTGCTGGCACAAGGCACGGTCGCCGCGGCCGCATGAAGAGCTTGCCGAAAAAGGCGGTGGTCGTGGGCGCGCTGGGCGTCATCGGTCGCTATATCGTCGACATGCTTTTGGCCGAAGGCGACTGGCAGGTGGTCGGCCTGTCGCGCCGCGCGGCGAAGAATGCGCCGCGCTACAGCCATGTGTCGGTTGACCTCCTCGACCTCAAGGACGTGGGCAGCAAGCTCGGCGGGCTGCGCGACGCCACCCATGTCTTCTACGCCGCCTTCCAGCCCGGCACCGGCGCGGCCGCGGACTATGCCGCGGTGGTCGCGCCCAATCGGGACATGCTGGTGAATTCCGTCACCACCATCGCCAGGGCGAGCCGCAGCCTGCAACGGGTCGTGCTGGTGACCGGCACCAAGTATTACGGCATCCATCTCGGTCCGACCAAAACGCCGATGCGGGAGACCGATCCGCGCCACCTGCCGCCCGATTTCTATTTCGACCAGATCGACTGGCTGACCGGGTTCCAGCGCGGCAAGAAATGGAGCTTTGCCGAGCTTCGGCCGCAGACGCTGTGCGGCTTCGCGCCGGGCACGGCCATGAGCATCCTGCCGGCCATCGCCGTCTATGCCGCGATCTCCAGGGAGCTCGGCCTGCCGCTGCGCTTTCCCGGCAAGCCGGGCGCCTACGACACGATCTATCAGGTGACGGAGTCCGCGCACTTCGCCAAGGCGGCGTTGTGGGCGGCGACCGAGCCGCGCTCAGCCAACCAGGCCTACAACATCACCAACGGCGATTACTTCCGCTGGCGCAACGTATGGCCGAAGATCGCCGGCGTGTTCGGCATGAAGGTGGGCGAGGTCCAGACCATCAGCCTCACGCAGCACATGGCCGACAAGGCCGGGCTGTGGGCGCAGATGACGCGAAAGCATGGCCTGAAGACGTTCGCCTTCGACCAGCTCGTCGCCTGGCCGTTTGCCGACTACGTGTTCGGCTCGGAGTGGGACGTCATGTCCGACGTCACCAAGAGCCGCCTGCACGGCTTCCACGACGTGGTCGACAGCGAGGCGATGTTCGAGCGCCTGCTGCGCCGCTTCCGCCGCGAAAAGATCGTGCCCTGATCGCGCTCCTCGATCCTGGCCGCTACGTCCGCACGCCGTGGAAGAATGGCGGCGGCGTGAGCGTCGACATCGCTTCCGACGGCGACGTGTGGCGCTTCGGCCGGACGCCGATCACGGCCGCCGGTCCCTTCTCCGACTACACGGGCTTCGACAGGATGCAGGTGCTGGTGGCCGGCAGCGGCCTGGTGCTGGAGACGCCCGACGGCGAGATCGATGTGCGGACGCCCTTCAAGCCGGTGCGCTTCGCCGGCGAGACCCGGATCGTGAGCCGCCTCGAGGCCGGCCCGGTCGCGGTCGTAAACCTGATGGGCGACCGCCGCCGGGTACAGATCGATCTCGCGGTAGTAAAGGCCGGCGAGACACGGTGCTTGGGGCCGGGCGTGCACATCGCCTATTGTCCGACCGGACCAGCACGGCTGCGGCTGCAGGGCGAAGAATATGCTTTCCAGGCCGATGGCGGTCTCAGGATCGAGGGGGCGGACGGCTGGCCTGCAAACTGCACGGCCGGCGTGATCTTGATGGGGAGCGTGACATGCGTATCGCGGTAGTCGGAGCGGGCGGCGTGGGCGGCGGCTATGGCGCGGCGCTGGCTAAGGCGGGCGCCGACGTCACCTTCATCGCCCGCGGCGCGCATCTTGCGGCGATGAAAGGCAAGGGACTCAAGGTCGAGAGCGTGCGCGGCGACACGCACCTCGTGCCCACGCAGGCGACCGACGACCCGAGAACGGTCGGCCCGGTCGATGTCGTGCTGTTTTGCGTGAAACTGTGGGACGTCGAAAGCGCGGGCGCGGCGATCAAGCCGATGGTGGCCGCGGATACCGCCGTTATTCCGCTGCAGAACGGCGTCGATGCCTCCGAACGGCTGGCGCCGATCCTGGGCAAGACGGCCGTGATGGGCGGTGTCGCCAACATCAGCGCCACCATCGCCGAGCCCGGCGTCATCCGCCAGACCGGTACGGTGATGCGCATGGTGTTCGGCGAGCTCGACGGCAGGAAGAGCGCCCGCGCCGAGGCCTTGGCCGCGTTCTGCGGCAAGGCCGGCATCGACGGCGTCCTGTCGACGGCGATCCTGACGGACCTCTGGATGAAATTCATCCTGCTCGCGTCCAACGCCAGCATCATGGCCTTGACACGCCTGCCGGTCGGCAAGCTGCGCGACGACCCCGACATCGCCCCCTGGTTCACGACTGCCTACGAGGAAGTGACCGCGGTCGGCCGCGCCGCGGGCGTGACCTTGCCACCCGACGCCGTCGACAAGACGCTCAACTTCAACCGCAACGCACCGCCCAACCTCATGGCCTCAATGGCCGTCGACCTTTTACGCGGCAACCGCATCGAATTGCCGTGGCTTTCCGGCAAGGTGGTCGAGCTCGGGAAAAAGCACGGCGTCGCCACACCCACTCACGCTTTCATGTTTGCCGCGCTAAAACCCTACATCATGGGCGCCCCCGCCTAGGAGAGAATCATGCGCGTCTTCCTGATCGTCCTGCTCATCCTTGCCGGAATCGTTCCGGCGGCAGCCGCTGACCTAAAACTGCTGACCGCCGGGGCCTTCAAGTCGGTGGCGCTGGAGATCATTCCCGAGTTCGAGAAACGGACCGGGCACAAGGTGACGGTCGACAACGACACGGCGGGCGGCTTGTCCAGGCGCGTGGCGGCCGGCGAGTATTTCGACGTGGTGGTCATGCCGCCGCTGGGACTGGGGCCGTTCCTCGGCAGCAAGGTCGTCGAAAGCAGCGCCAAGGCGCTGGCCCGCGCCGGCATCGGCGTCGCGGTCAAAGAGGGCGCGGCCAAGCCCGACATTTCGAGCGTCGATGCGTTCAAGAAGGCGCTGCTGGCGGCGCGCGCGATCGCCTATGTCGATCCCGCCTCCGGCGGCTCGAGCGGCATCTATCTGGCCAAGCTGTTCGAGAAGATGGGAATCGCCGAGCAGCTCAAGTCCAAGACCGTGCTGGTGAAAGGCGGACTGGTCGCCGAGAAGGTGGCGAGCGGCGAAGCCGAGATCGGCATGCAACAGGCGAGCGAGCTTATGGCCGTGCCGGGCGCGGTGCTGGTCGGGCCGATCCCGTTGGACGTGCAGAACTACACGATCTATTCGGGCGCGGTCTCGACCGCCTCGCGCAATCGCGCGGCCGCGGATGAGCTGTTGCTGGCGCTGGCCGATCCGAAGAACTTGCCGCTCCTGAAGAAGAAGGGGTTGGACGGGCCCTAAGCGTCAAGGGCTCCCAGCAAAGACCCTTTCATCATTCCTCCCCTTCGCGGAGCGAAGGGGAGGTGCCCGCGTAGCGGGCGGAGGGGTCATGAGCACCATCGGTGACGCTCATGACCCCTCCGTCGGCGTAAGACGCCGACACCTCCCCAGCTTTGCTGGGGAGGAATACGGCCCTAGCCCTAGAGCTCCCTCACCGCCTCCGTCCACGCGCCGATCGTCTGGTCGATGTCGGCGCGGGTGTGGGCCAGGCTCACGTAGTATTTGCTCTCGCCCTTCATGATGCCGCGCTCGCGCAGCAGCTTGTTGAAACGCGTGGCCATCGCCTTGTCGCCCTTCAGCGTATCGCGATAGTCCTTGATCGGCTGGTCGGTGAAGACGACGTCGAACAGCGGCGGCTCGCCGATCACCTGGGCCTTGATGCCGGCATTCTTCAGGAAGCCGGAGAGTGCTGCCATCAGCTCGCGGCCGGTGGCGAAGACCTGTTCATAGGCGCCGGGACGCTTCAGGATTTCGAGCGTGGCCAGCCCGGCCACGGCGGCGACCGGATTGCCCGACAGCGTGCCGACCTGGAAGATGAAATCCTCATCGTCCATCGCCAGCCGGTCGAAGTGCTTCATGATGTCGGCGCGGCCGGCGATGGCCGCCAACGCAAAGCCACCGCCCACGATCTTGCCCAAGGTGCAGAGGTCGGGCGTGACGCCGTAATATTCCTGCGCCCCGCCCAAGGCGAAGCGGAAGCCGGTGACGACCTCGTCGAAGATCAGCGGAATGCCGTGCCTGGTGGTGACGGCACGCAATGCCTGCAGGAAACCAGGATTGGGCGGGATCAGGCGCTGGAAAGGCTCGACGATGACGCCGGCCAGCTCGTCCTTCTGCTCCTCGATCAGGCTTTCGACCATGCCGATGTCGTTGAAGGCCGCCACCAGCATCTCGTCCTGCACCGACTTGGGAATGCCGGCCGAATCGGGCGACGGACGCGGGAAGTTGCCCGGCCGCTTGGGCGCCAGCGACATCAGCGCATAGTCGCTCATGCCGTGATAGCCGCCCTCGAACTTCAGGATCTTGTCGCGCTTGCGGAAGGCGCGCGCGGCGCGCATGGCGTAGAGATCGGCCTCGGTGCCGGAGCAGACGAAGCGCACCTGGTCGGCGCAGGGCACGGCGTCGCAGATCGCCTCGGCGAGCGCGATGCCGTGGCGGTTGTTGCCGAAGAAGGTCGTGCCGAGCGGCACCTGCGCCTGCACCGCCGCCGTCACGTCGGGATGGGCGTGGCCCACGAACATCGGCCCGGAGCCCAGGAGAAAATCGACGTACTCGCGGCCCGCCTCGTCCCGGATGCGGCCGCCCTTTCCTTCCCTGAGGACAACCTCGGCCGGCATGTTGCCGAAGCTGCCGCCCGGCAGGACTCGCTTGGCCTGTTCGATAAGATCGTTGATGGGATCGAGGACGGTCTGGACGGTCATGGCTACTCCTGAAAACGCACCTGCTGGGCTTCGACCAAGTCGACGAAGACGCGGCCAAGCAAGCGATTGTGGTGGGCGATGATGAGGTCTGCGCGAAGCATCGGCGTGTCGTACGTGGTGTGAGCGTCGGCCACCAGCGCGACACGATAGTCCAGCGCCACCGCGCCGCGGCAGGCGGAATCGACGCACATCTCGGTCTGCATGCCGGTGATGACCAGCCGATCGATGCCGGCATCGCCAAGGCGCCGATGCAGATCCGTGTCGTGGAACGCGCTGCTATGGCGCTTCTCGACCACCATCTCGTCGGCGCACGGCGCCACCATCGGATGATGCGGCCAGCCCGGTGAGCCCTTGGCGAGGACATGGCCGGGACCGCCATCGTGCTGGATATGGACGACCGGCACGCCTTCGGCGCGGGCACGGTCCAGCAGGCCGGCGATGCGCCGCACGACTTCCTCGCCGCGATGCAGCGGCGACGGCAGGGAGAACATGCCCTGCTGGACGTCGACGATCATCAGCGCGCTCGCCATCGCTGATCCTACTCGATCGGCACGAAGATCGAATGGCGCATCTTGCCCGAGATGGCCTTGGAGAAATGACCCTTGCCGGACGTGTCCTCGACCAGCAGCACCTCGCCGGCGCCGATGATGCGCGTCTCGCCGTCGCTCGCCTGGATGCTGACGCCGCCGTCGAGGTTGATGATGTATTGCCGGCGCGGTGCGGGATGCCATTCATAGTCGTAGGTGCCGGGCGTCTGGCGGAAGATGATGCCGGTCGCCTTGAACGTGTCCGAAGTCTTGCCGCCCCTGCCCTCGTGCTTCCATTCGACCTGGACATCGCGGAAATGCGTCTCGCCCTTGTCGTCGACATAGAGATTATGGATGCGCATGAATTTTCTCCCGCCCGTGGTTTGTCATTGGCCGTTTCCAGTCCTGAGCTTAGAACGAAACCATGCTGAGAAAACCTGTTGAGGCCGCTATTTTCGATATGGACGGCCTGCTGATCGACACCGAGGCCGTCTATATCGAGGCCTACCACGCAGCGGCCAAGGCCATCGGCACGACCATGTCCATGGAACTCTGCCACGCCATGGTCGGCGTGCCGACGCGCGAATGCGAGGCCATGATCCAGGACCATTTCGGCCCGGATTTCAGCGTCGAGCAGTTTCAGGCCCATTTCAGCGAGCAGGCAAAGATGATGCTCGACGCCCATGTGCCGGTGAAACCGGGAGCGGCCGAGATGCTGGAATACCTCGCCGGCCGCGGCCTGCCGCTCGCCGTCGCCACGTCATCGCGACCCACGACCGTGCAGCGCCATCTCGGCAGCGCCGGACTGCTCGGCCATTTCAAGGCGATCGCCACGCGCTACGACGTCGAGCGCGGCAAGCCGCATCCCGATGTCTATCTCGAGGCGGCGCGGCGGCTGGGCGTGGCGCCCGAACGCTGCATCGCCTTCGAGGATTCCAATGTCGGTCTCACCGCTGCCCACGCCGCCGGCACCATGGCCATCATGGTGCCCGACATCGTGCCGCCCTCGCCGGAGGTGCGCGCCAAGTGCCTGACGGTCGTGTCCGATCTGCACGCAGCGCTGAAACTGCTGCAGGAAGAGCTCTGACCATGCCCGATTTCTCGACGCTCATCCTCTTCGCGGCCGTGGCGACAAGTTGACCAATCCTCCAGGCGATTGGCCCCTGTAGCATTCCAAGCGCCCTGAGCCGTCATTCCATCGGATCGCTGTCAATGGTCGAGCTTTTCCTGCTGTTGATCGGTGCGCCCGCCATCCGGCGCAAGTGGTGGGTTCTCTGGCTCATCGGCATGGTCTGGATGGCGATCGGCGTTTTCTTCTTCATCGACGCGTTTGACGACGAAATCCGAATACCGCCGACCTACTTCACCATTCCCCTGCTGATCGACGCGGCTTTCTCGGTGACCGCCGCTTTCAACCACACCGCGAAGGCGCGGTTGTTGCGCTTTGCCAAGGCCGGTGTGTCCGTCGGGGTCGTGCTGCTCATCATCGATGCACCCTGGCACCACGACATGTATGTCGGGCTGCTGGTCGGCGCGTTTCTTGTCGCCGATGCGATGTGGCGCGCCACAAGCGCCTACGTCGTGCGCTATGCCAGATGGCGCCTGTCGATGGTCAATGCCGCGGTCGAATTCCTGCTCGGCCTGTGGTCCCTGAGCCCGTGGCCCACCCAGTGGCAGGGCGAGGTCGGAGCCGATGTCGGCCTGCTTCTGCTGGTATCGGCGGCCGGGCTCTGTAGCCTCGCGCTTCGCCTGCGCAACCTGCCGCCCGGCGTGCCGCTGGCGACCATCCTGACCCGCGGCTGGCCCCGCCACACGGAGGAAGCTGCGTCGGCGGCGGACCCCTTGCCGGAAGCGCCGGCGACGCGCGAGCGGGCATCCGCCACCGTCCATGTCTGGACACCGACCGGAGAGCTCGTCCCGGTCAACCAAAGCGTTCGCCGCTATGTCGTGGCCGTCGACAGGCGCGGCGTTGTCTCGACAGGACATGCAGCGCTCGAAGCGCCGCCCGACATCTATATCAGCCATTATCCCATCGTCGAGATCGACCGCAGCAAGCTGGATTTCACCAGGATCTTGCGGGCGACGGCGGACAACGATGTGCCCGGCGTGTTCCAGCCGAGCTATCAGGAAGAAAGGGCAGCCTGGCGCCCCTCCACCCGGCGGGTCCGGCTCGAGGGAATCGACGATCGGGCGCTGCGTGCTTTCTGGGCGGACTATCGCCGCGATACGACCTACAACCTGACGAACCGCAACTGTTCGAGCGCCGTCTCGAAGGCGCTGGACGCGGGGCTGGAAGGGATCTTCGCGGAGCAGGCGCGGTCAGCCTACTTCCTGACCAGGCTTCTCGTCATGCCCGAGCTGTGGATTGCCGGCGTGATGCGCCGGCGCGCCGCGGCGATGAGCTGGACGCCCGGCATCGTCCTCGACTATGCGCGCGCCCTTTCCCACGTCGTCGCCTTGCCGGAGCGCCTCGCCGGCGCGACGCAGCGGACCGGCCACACGAAGAAGGACTGACGTTGCGACCAACCACGGGCGTCGGCACGAACCGCGTTGTTGCGCGTCTTGCCATCATCGCCATGGCCACGATCTTCGGGTTGACCTACAGCCTGAGCGCGGCGCTGATCGCACTCGACCTTGCGGAATCGGGCTTTGGCGAAAGCCTGATCGGCGCCAACGCGGCGATGCACGCTTTGGGCGTGTTGGCCATGGCATTCCTTCTGCCGCGCCTGGTGGCCTCCGTGGGTCTACGGCGAACCGTCGTCGGCGCGCTCCTGTCGGCTGCGGTCCTGACGGTGTTGTTTCCAGCGATGCCGTTCGTCTGGCTGTGGTTCCCGCTGCGCCTCCTGCTGGGTGCGGCCTCCGAGGTGTTGTTCGTGCTGTCCGAGACCTGGCTCAACGCGCTGAGCGCCGAGGAGAGCCGGGCGCGCACCATGGGCGGCTATACCGCCGCGCTCTCCATCGGCTTCGCGTTGGGTCCGCTCATCCTCTCCGCGCTGGGCAGCGAGGGCGTCGGGCCCTACGCGGTCGGTGCCGCCCTGGCGGTAGCCGCCAGTTTTTGCGTGATGTCGCCCAAGGTCGAGGCGCCCGTGCTCGAAAAGCCCGCTCACGACAGCCCGCTCCGCTACCTCCGCCTGGCGCCAATCGCCATGGCGGCGACGGCGCTGAACGCCGCGGTCGAAACAGCGGGCCTGAGCTTCCTCAGCCTCTACGCCATGGCGACGGGCTGGGAGGAAGCGCAAGCCACGCAGCTCATGTCGTGCATGATGCTGGGTGCCATCGCCCTGCAGCTCCCCATCGGCTGGCTGGGCGACAGGATCGATCGGCATCGTCTCATCGTCGCCCTGGCCGCGCTGGCGGCCATCGGCGCATTGGCATGGCCGTGGGCGCTGCAGAGCGCGTGGATGGTCTACGCGCTGCTGTTCGCGTGGGGCGGCGTGTTCGTGGGCATCTACACGATCATGCTGACGATCGTCGGAAGCCGGTTTTCCGGCGGAGACCTGGTCGGCATCTACGCCGGCATGGGCCTGACCTGGGGCGCCGGCGCGTTGATCGGCCCCGTGCTGGCGGGTGCCGCCATGCAGGCGCTGCCGCACGGCCTTGCGCTGTTCGTCGCCTTTGCCTGCGTGCTGTTCCTGGCCGCCGCTCTCTGGCTCAGAATTTCTCGACCCACGGCCTGACCTCGACCTCCCAGCTCCAGGCGCTGCGGTGCTGCTGGAGCGTCGCCCAGTAGCTTTCGGCGATGGCGTCGGGATCGAGCAGGCTGTCGGGGCTGTTGTCCGGCACCGGTCGCGCGGCGCTGCGGATGCCGCCGTCGATCACGAAGTGCGCGACATGGATGCCCTGGGGCGAAAGCTCGCGCGCCATGGATTGCGCCAGCCCGCGCAGGGCGAACTTGCCCATGGCGAAAGTGGCCGACAGCGCGAAGCCCTTCACCCCCGCCGTGGCGCCGGTCAGGAAGATGGCGCCATGCGATTTGGGCAGCATGCGCCGGGCCGCCTGCTGGGAGACCAGGAAGCCGCCGAAGGCGCTGATCTCGATGGCCCGCTTGACGTCGTCGGGCGGCAGGTCGACCAGCGCGCCGCGCACGCGGGCGCTGGCGTTGTAGACCACGACGTCGGGCGTGCGCCCCTTGGCATCGAGAGCGGCAAACAGGTCGGCAACTTCCTTCTGATCGGCAGCGTTGCAGGCATGAACCTCCGCGCCGGTCTCCTTCGCGAGTGCAGCAAGCTTGTCGGTCTGGCGGGCGGCCAGCGAGACGGCGAGCCCGTTGCTGGCCAGCAACCGGGCCAGCGAGGCGCTGAGGCCGGGACCGGTGCCGACGATCAGCGCAGAGCGGTATTTTGGCTTTTCCATAAGGGTCTCCTCGTTGCCGGGGATTCGACGCGGGTATAGGCTGTAGCGCAATAGGGAAGGACAACGCCATGAATCAGGCACAGCCTGTTGGCCGCATCGACGTCATCTCCGACGTGATCTGTCCCTGGTGCTATATCGGCAAGCGCCAGCTCGAGCGTGCGCTCGACCTCCTGGAGAAGCAGCACGTGCGCTTCACCGTCGCCTGGCATCCCTTCCAGCTCAATCCCGACATGCCGCGCGAGGGCGTCGACCGCGCCCAATACCGCATCGCCAAGTTCGGCAGCCTCGAGCGCTCGCAGCAGCTCGACGAGCGCATCACCGAGACGGCCGCCACGGTGGGGCTGGAATTCCATCTCGATCGGCTGACCCGCACGCCCAATACGCTCAATGCCCACCGGCTCATCCGCTTCGCCGGCCAGAAGGGCGTGCAGGACGGCGTCGTCGAGGCGCTGTTCGAAGGCTATTTCTGCAACGGCGTCGACATCGGCGACGACAGGGTGCTGGCCAAGCTCGGCGAAGAAGGCGGCCTGGACCGCGATGAGGTGGAGACGCTGCTGTCGAGCGAGGCTGGCCTCAAGGAAGTTGCGGCGGCCGATCGCATGGCGCGCAACGCCGGCATCCAGGGCGTGCCGAGCTTCGCGTTGCAGGGCCATGTCCTGTTCTCCGGCGCCGTGCCGGCCGAGGAAATGGTGCAGGCCTTCCGCCACGCCTGGGACATCCTGAAGAACCGCGCTGCTTAGTTTCCTCCCCCGTCATGCGGGGGAGGTGCCCGAAGGGCGGAGGGGGAGAGCCGCAGTCGGGGCCTTTCCCATTTCAGATCCTAGTGTTTTTGAAGCCGTCTGTGTGGCCCTCCCCCTCCCTGCCCTCCCCCGTATGACGGGGGAGGAAAGAAGACAAAAGAGCTGCTGGCGTCAGTTCCCGCCGCGGGTGCTCATGGTCGGCGAGGAGAGCGGCCCCTTCACCGTCACCACGTAGTCCGCCTGGCCGTTCTTGCCCTTGTCGAGCGCGATCGTCGTGTCGGTCGTGGCGGCCGTCATGCTGTTTTGGCTGGTGATCGTGGCGACCGCGTTCTGGCCCTGCACCGTGTGGTTTTGCAGCGTCACCTTGTCGCCCGCCAGCACGAGCTGACCGCTGATGGCGCTCTGACGATTGATGAAACCCGCAAGCGCCGCCGAGGCCAACCCCATCTCGGTGCTGAAGATACTGCCGACTCCCGTGGCGAAGGAGGCCAGGCTCAGGGAACCGCCCGTCACGGCCGGATAGATATAGCCGCTCACCTGCCCGCTGCCGCTCAGCGAATTGCGGATCTGTTCCGGCGTCGTACCGCTGCCCTTGAGAGCGATGTTCATGACGCTGATCTTGCCGTCGACCGAAATCATCAGGTCCTGGTTGCCGAACGTATTGGTGCCCGCCGTTCCGCGCAGCATCTCGCCGAGATAGATGCCCTGCAGGCTGCCTTGAAGGTCGAGTGCGAGCGCGTCCTTGGTGGCATCGATGGTGCCGTTGAAATCGACGGCGCCGCCGTAGAACTGGCCGGTCAGCTTGGCGATCTTGAACAGACCGTTCTGCAGGCTTGCCTGCATGTCGGCGTAGGTGACCTTGAGCGAGGCGACGGCCACGGCGCTGGTCTCGAGGGTCAAGGTGGCATCGAAGGCGCGCAACGCCGAAAGATCGATCGGCTTGCCGGTCGCCGCGCGCGGCGGCGTGACGGGCACCGGCACCATCACGGGCGCCGCCGCACCGGGTGCTGCTGCAGCGGCCGCCTGCACCGGCGCCGCCGGCGGCGGGCTGTCGGCAACGCCCAGCCAGTGGTCGAAGTCGAGCGCGCCCGGGATTCGCAGATTGGCCGTGATGTTGGGACGCTTGCCCAGGGTGGCATCGAGGTGGCCCGTCATCGCGGTGCCGACCGCCATGAGGTTGCCGTCGAAGCTCACGCGCTGTGCGTCGCCCTTGAAGGCGCCGGCAACGTCGATCGCGCCGGTGCTGGCGCCCGGGCGACCCGTCGCCACCGCGAGCAGCCGGCTTGCGTCCTGTGTCTGCAGCGCGAAGCTCGAGAAGTCGAAGCGGAAGTTCTGGCCGAGCGCCAGCGCGCCGGTGGCCCGCATCGTGGCGCCCAGCAGGGTCGCGGTGGCGTCGCGCAGCGTGATCGCATCCAGCGTGCCGGCCATGCTGCCGCCGGCCGATGCCGCGCCGATCTTGCCGTTGGCGAACTTCGGCAGGCCGGCATAGTCGATCAGCTTGTCGGCGTCCGGCATGGTGGCGTTGAAGGTGACGTCGAAGCGCGGCGCGGTGCCGAAATCGCTCACCGAACCCTGGACGTCCATCTTGGCGCCCAGCAGGTCGGCAACCTTGGCGGTGTTCAGCTTCAAGAGGTTGCCCTGCACCGACATGTCGCCTTCGACGCCGCTCAGAGTCTCCTTGCGGAACACGAGCTTGGCCACCTTGGCCTTGAGTCCGAAGACCGGCAGAGTCTTGTCGGGCGGCGGCGGCGCCGGCGGAACGAGTGTCGCCGGCTTGGTCGCGGACGGCGCAGTGGTGACGGCGGTCGCGGCGTCGGCGGTCGGCGCGATCGGCACGGCAGGCTGCTCGGCCGGCATGTAGGCGTCGAGGTCGAAGCGGTCGAGCTGCAGCGTGGTCACAGCCGTCAATGGCACCGCGAAGGTGACCGCGCCGCTGCCCTTGGCCGGCTGGCCGTCGAGGTCGATCGCGAGATCGCTGATCTGCAGGCCGTTGGCCGTCGAGGCGAGCTTGCCCTGGAGATCGAGCTTCTGCAGCTTGTCCGCCGGTACCCCCGAAACATCGATGCCGAGCCAGGCGAGCGTGTCGCGGAGCTTCGGCCCGGCCACGCTGATCTCGCCGCTGGCTTGCACGGCGCCCGCCGCCGGCGCCGCCGGTGCAGGTTTGGCCGGCGCCGTCGCGGGCGCCACCGGCGCGGTAGCGTTGGCCTGCAGCACCATGTCGCCCGGCAGCACGGCCTTGAACTGCGGCACGGTGATCACGCCCTTGTGGATGTCGAGCGACAGCACGAGATCGCGGATCGTGCCCTTGCGATAGAGGACCTCCGTGATGGCGAGCGACAGCGCTACATCCATCTCCGAGGGAAACGGCGAGAGCGACGGGGACTTGGCCGGTGCTGCCGGCTTGGCGGCGGCCGGCGCCGCGGGAGCAGGTTTGGCGGCCTGCGCCGCGGGAGCAGGTTTGGCGGCCTGCGCCGCGGGGGCGGGTTTGGCCGGTGGAGTCGCCGACGCCGGCGTCGCGGTCGAGGGTTGTGGCGTCGAAGGCTGGAA
>Ga0193726_1001269_pt1 | contig 20600 bp, 16 predicted proteins | sample H2c1metaG_FD_144928 | JGI IMG/M metagenome (GOLD analysis project Ga0193726, IMG submission 144928) | Soil microbial communities from a riparian zone of the East river system, Colorado, United States - H2c1 | ecosystem: Environmental > Terrestrial > Soil > Riparian zone | place: USA: East River... | reverse complement strand
CGTGGTCGGTGGCAGCTCGCCGCGCAACGTCATTTCGGGACGCACCGTTCCCGTTACGGTTCAAGCCGAGATCGCAAAGGGCTGGCATATCTACTCCCTGACGCAGAAGCCGGGTGGTCCCATTCCACTCCGCCTCGAGCTGCTCGGCAACGCTGACGTGGTCGTGCGCGGGATAATCAAGGCACCAAAACCGGATCGGACGTTCGACAAGAATTTTGGAATTGAGACGGAACTCTACTCGGGGAGCCCGAGGTTCACGATTCCCGTCGGCGTGCCGGGGCGTTCGTCCGCGGGCGTTCGCAGGTTTCAGATTGCCGCGCGCTATCAGGTCTGCAGCGACAAGCTCTGCCTGCCGCCACGTGTCGATAAACTCGACGCGGCCGTTCGCATCGCGGGAAGGAGATGAGCTCGGGTTTTCTCTGGCTGGCGGCGAGCACCGGTCTGTTGTCGCTGCTCACTCCCTGCGTCTTTCCAATGGTGCCCGTCACCATCGCGTACTTCTCGAATCCGCGAGAACGGCAGTCGTCGGGCATTCGGAGAGCGCTCCTCTTTGGACTGGGGATTGTCGGCACGTTCACGGTGCTCGGTCTCGCGCTGGCAGCGGTCTTCGGCGCCGCTGGCCTCAACCGCTTTGCCGCAGATCCGTGGGTCAACCTGACACTCGCCGCTCTCTTTCTCCTCTTCGCCGCGAATCTGTTTGGGTGGCTCGAGCTGCGGCTTCCGGGACGAGTCGTAAACGCCGTCGATCACGTCTCGCGCGAAGCGCCTGAGGGAAGCTCGCTCGGTGCGCTCCTGATGGGAGCGACGTTCACGCTGACGTCGGTGACCTGTACCGCCCCTTTCGTCGGGACGCTGCTGGTGCTCGCGTCGCAGGGAACGTGGGCGATGCCTGTGGTTGGGATGATTGTGTACTCAACGGCGTTCGCCCTCCCATTCGTCGCGCTGGCGCTGGCACCACGACTGGTTACGAGCTTGCCGAGGGCAGGGCAGTGGATTCAGACGCTTCGCGTGCTGATCGGAATCCTCGAGGTCGGCGCCGCCGTCAAGTTCGTGTCGAACGCCGATCTCGTTCTGGCGTCGGGAGTCTTCACGCGCCCGGTGGTTCTGTTTGCCTGGATGGTGCTCGCGATCGCCGCTGCCGCGTATCTCTCGCGCGATCTGCGAGCGAAGATCGCGCGAAGAGAATTTCGCCCGGCGGGAATCATCCCGGTTGTGATCGCGCTAGTTCTCGCGGTCTGGCTCGGCTCGGGATTGGGCGGACGACCGCTGCGTCAGATCGAAGCGTTCCTTCCACCGTCGACCCCAGTCGCTTCAGTCACGGCCGGCGCCGGCACGGTGCCAACATGGCTACTCAACGATTACGACGGTGCTCTGAAAACCGCGCGAGGATCGGGCAAACTGGTTTTCGTCGACTTCACAGGGTACACGTGCACCAACTGCCGTTGGATGGAAGCCAACATATTCAGTCGGCCCGACGTCGGCGCGGAGCTGGGCCAATTCGTTCTCGCTCGGCTCTACACGGATGGTGAAGGCGCGATCTACGAGAAGCAGCAGACTTTTCAGGAGCAAACCTTCGGGACGGTTGCGCTGCCTCTCTACGCGGTCATGGATGCCGACGGGAAGGTACGCGCGACGTTCAGCGGCCTGACCCGCAGCCCAGCCGAATTCATCGAGTTTCTGCAGCGCGCCCGCACTAGCGCGGCGGCCCCTGCGGCTTCTTTGGCGCCTGTGGCTTCTTTGGCGGCGGCGCAACTCCAGCCTTAGCCGCGCGCTGGAGAACTTCTTCGGCGGTAGAGAGCGGACCGTGATGCTCGAGCTTCACGTTCTCGATCTTCTTCGCGACCGCCTCCGTTTCCTTGTCCTTCGTTCCGCGCCGGAATATGAACTCGGGAGCGAGAATGATTCCGAGCAGAGTCATCGGAAGAATCTGCAGCGTCTGAATCAGTAGCGAGACCGCGATCGCGTCGTTGCGCGCCACGCCGAACTGCTCGGCCATCAACGCATACACGAACTGAAAGAAACCGACATTGCCCGGAGTCGCCCGGAGGATCAATCCGACGTTGATGCCGAGCAGGCACGCCAGGCTGCCGGCGAGCGGCATGTTGACATGCGCGGCCGCGGCGGCGAGCTCGAAGGTCCACAGCTGAAGCGCCCATGACGCCAGCGATATGAGAATCGCCGCGACGAACCGCGGCCCCGTCGCGAGCCGACCGGCGGTGTTTCCGAAGCTGACGAAATACGCGCGGACTTTGCCCCACGTGGTGCGCGGCCTGGCGCGGCGCTCGGGGACGTGCTCAGGCTTGATGTGCCGTGTTGCGTACACGAAGAACACCAGCGCGAGCACGATTACGACGAGGAGAATCTCAGCAGGCACCTTCCACCGCTCGAACTGCGGCGGCAGCTCGAACACGAGCACGCCGCCCACCAGCAGAATCACGAAACCAATCGGATCGAACAGCTTCTCGAGCGCCATAGAGGCGAGCACGGTGGAGCTCGGGACGCCAGTCGCGCGAGATACAAATACGACGCGCGCGGCGTCTCCGCCGCTCGCGACGAGAACGTTATTGAGTCCCGCTCCGGCGAGCGTTGCACGGAGAGCCAGCGATAGAGACGTGATGCCGGTCGGGCGAAGAAAGAGCCACCACCGTACGCCCTTCAGCAAGACCGACAGAAAATTGACTCCGATTGCCGCCGCGAGCAGTGGAAGCGATGCATGTCGCATCGAGCTCCACGCTTCGTGCCAGTTGATTTTTGTCGCGAAGTAAACGAGGAAGACGAGAATCGCGGCTGAAATCGCCCAGCGAATCCCTTTCTTCAGACCAGGGCTCATTCAGTCGGCAGAGTCGCGAACTCGTAGCCTTGTTCTCTCAGGCGATCGATGATGAGGGGAAGAGCTTCCGCCGTCTGAAGCCGGTCGCCGTCGGGATTGTATCCGTCGCCATCGTGCAGCAGCACGATCGAACCGGGCGTGACTCCCTCGAGCGTGCGTTTCACTATCTCGTCCACTCCCGGACGATCGCTGTCCCAGACGCCGAGGGACCAGCCGACGGTGCGCTCGCCGTACAAGAGCGCGATCGGCGTCGTCCACGGGCTGCGAAAGCCATGAGGAGCGCGGAAGTGCCGGGGCGCTGGCCCACCCGCGCGCTTGATCGCGCGAATGCCGAGGCGGATGTCGCGGCTCACGTAGAACGGACTCTTGAACTGAAGCTTGCGATGGAAGTAGCCGTGATTGCCGAGCTGGTGGCCTTCCTGCGACATGCGTCGAACGAGGCTCGGCCAGCGCTCGGCGTGACTGCCCAGCACGAAGAAAGTCGCCCGCACTCCCTTCTCGGCGAGCGTGTCGAGGATGAGCGGCGTCGCTTCGGGATTCGGGCCGTCATCGAATGTCAGTGCGACGACTTTCCGATCACCGGCGATTCTGCCCAACGCCGGTCCGAACAGCGGGCTGTTCCGGTGGAACGCACCGTGAACGGCCCCGCCTATCACCGACATTCCCAACGCTGCATACCCGATCATTCGCGTGCAGACCGCCCCAATACTGCTGTATAGATGTCCAGCACGGCCTCGGTCACTCTGGCCCAGGAATATTACTCCGCCTCCTGGCGTCCGCGTTTTCCGAGTCTCGCCCTCAGGGTCTCGTCATCCAGCAGCCTCACGAGAGCATCCGCGAGAGCCTCCGTGTCACCACAGTGCACCATTAGTGCCTCTCGCTCGTGTTTCACGACATCGCGGAAGCCGTAGATGTCCGAGCACACGACCGGCGTCTCGCACGCCATCGACTCGAGAAGAGTGATTCCGAACGATGCTTTGGTCGTCGGGCAGGCGTACATCGCGCTGTGCGCGTAGTAGCCGGGGCGCTCGCCGAGGACCGAGCCGACGAAGGTGATGTCGGGATCGCCACCGGCGGCGCGGTAGTAGTGCTTGCGAAGCGGGCCATCGCCGACGATCACGAGCTGTGCCTGGCGATTTCTGCCGCGGACTTTCTGGAACGATTCTATGAGAGTGGTGAGGCCGTTGCGGGGGTCGAATCTTCCGAGAAAGAGAATGACGGGAACATCGGTGCGCAGAGCAGCGGGGCGGGGCGCATGCGGGTTGAAGACGTCGGTGTCGATTCCATTCGGGACGATCGTCCAGTTTGCCTCGAAGTATCGATTGAGAGCTATCGTCGTCGAGTGCGACACGGCGATCGCGGCATCGAGCTGGTCGAGTCGCTTCTGGAAATATCGGTTGCCGATGGCGTAGCCGAAGGAGCGATCGAAATAAGTGTGAAACGTCCCGACGACGGGACAGTTCGCTTCCTCGATCGCCATGACTGGAAGGACCGGGCTGAGCGGGGAATGGACGTGGATGATGTCGTACTGGCCGAGGCTGAAGACGCGGCGCAGGTTTTTCCTCAGCTCGAATCCCCACGTAAATCGCGCCTGCGATCCATTGGCGTAAATCGGCTGGCTCTTGCCGATGCGAATGACGTGCGGCTCGTCCCGCGCGCCCGGGATGTTCGACGTGATGATGTCGACGTGGTGTCCATAGCGGCGTGCTTCGCGGGCGAAGAAATGCACGTGCTCGCAGATGCCGCCCAGATGCGGATAGTAGTACTCCGTGACGAGCGCAATTCTCAGCGGACGCGCGTGCTGGTTGCGCGCCATCGGGAGCGATCCCGCCGGCATCAACTCGATTCGGCGCGAGCGCGCGACCTTACGCGTCAAGAGCGGCATGTGCGGCGGCTAAGCGCGCGATTGGAACTCTGAATGGTGAGCACGATACATAGTCGAGTCCGAGCGAATGGAAAAAAGAAATAGAGCGCGGCTCGCCGCCGTGCTCTCCGCAGATCCCCAGCTTTATCTTAGGACGAACTCGTCGCCCTTCCTCAACAGCCATCCCTACGAGTCTACCTACCCCTTCGGTGTCAATCGTCTGAAAGGGATCGTCTGCAAAAATACCCCGATCTATGTAAGAGGGAAGGAACCGCCCCGCATCGTCGCGGCTAAGCCCCAGCGTAGTCTGCGTCAGATCATTTGTTCCAAATGAGAAGAATTCGGCCGATTGCGCGATCTGTCCGGCGGTGAGTGCCGCGCGCGGCAACTCGATCATCGTCCCGATGAGATATGGGATCCTCTCCCCCATGGCGCCGAGCACACGCTCGGCAACGTCCTCTATGATTGCGCGCTGATTCTCGAATTCCTTCACCGTGGCCACGAGCGGAATCATGATCTCGGGCTTTACGACGATCCCGCGTCGCATTGTGCGTACCGCAGCCTCGAGAATCGCACGACCCTGCATCTCTGTAATCTCCGGGTAAGTAATCCCCAGCCGGCACCCGCGGTGCCCCAGCATGGGATTGGTCTCACGAAGAGACTCGATGATGCGGTTCAGGTCGGCGCGAGGAATGTCGAGAGTGCGAGCAAGGAGCTTGGACTCCTCCCCTCCGTGCGGAAGGAACTCGTGCAAGGGTGGGTCCAGCAGCCGGATAGTGACCGGAAGCCCATCCATGGCCTCGAAAATCCCCTCGAAGTCCGCGCGTTGCATCGGCAACAGCTTGCCAAGCGCGCGCCTGCGCCCGCTCTCCTCACGCGCGACGATCATCTCGCGCATCGCGGTGATCCTGTCGCCCTCGAAGAACATGTGCTCGGTTCTGCACAACCCGATGCCCTCAGCGCCGAAGCTGCGCGCTATGCGCGCGTCGCGCGGAGTGTCGGCATTCGCGCGCACGCGCAACGTCCGAACTTCGTCGGCCCAGCCGAGCAGCTCGGCGTAGGCCTGATAGAGCGGCGCCGACGAACGGGGAAGGGTGCCATTCGTCACGCGCACGACTTCGCTCGGGATGGTCGAGAGATCGCCCGCGAAGACGCGGCCCGTCGCGCCGTCGAGCGTCAGCCAGTCTCCCTCAGAGACTTTGGTTCCATTGACGCTGAATGATCGCTGCTCGAGATCGACGTGAATGTCCTTGCAGCCGACGATTGCGCACTTGCCCATCCCTCGCGCCACGACTGCGGCATGGCTCGTCATGCCGCCTCGAGCAGTGAGAACAGCGCGTGCGGCGACGATGCCGTGGAAATCCTCCGGCGTCGTTTCATCTCGAACGAGAATCACGTTCTCACCTTTTTCCGCGCGCTGCTGCGCGGTATCGGGATCGAATACGGCTCGACCGCTCGCGGCGCCGGGGCTCGCGGGCAGGCCGACGCAAAGCGGAGTGGCGCGGATGGATGGATCGATGATCGGATGCAGCAGCTGATCGAGGTGCGCGGCCGGAACACGTCGCACGGCTTCGAGCTTGTCGATCAACCCTTCATTCACCATGTCGCGCGCGATGCGCACGGCGGCAGCGGCGGTCCGCTTGCCGCTGCGCGTCTGGAGGAGATACAGTTTGCCACGCTCGACTGTGAACTCGAGGTCCTGCATGTCGTGGTAGTGGCGCTCGAGCCTGTCCTGCGTCTCCAGCAACTCCTTGTAGGCATTCGGGAGAGCCTGTGCCATCTCGTCGATATCGAGCGGATCGCGGATTCCGGCGACGACGTCCTCACCCTGCGCATTGATCAGAAACTCGCCGTAGAATTTCCTCTCACCGGTCGACGGGTTGCGCGTGAACGCCACGCCAGTTCCGGAGTCGTCTCCCAGATTGCCAAAGACCATTGCGACGACGCTGACTGCCGTGCCCAGATCTTCCGGGATCCCGTTGACCTTTCTGTAGTCTTTTGCTTTTTTGAGCGTCCAGGATTTCCAGACCGCTTCGATCGCGCCCCAGAGCTGCACGACGGGATCGCGCGGGAAGTCGGCGCCGGTGCGATTGCGCACGAGCGCCCGGTATTCCTCGACCAGGGTTTTCAGGACGTCCTCGCCGAGCTCGGAGTCAGAGGACGCGCCGCCCGTCATCCGCTTCGCCTTCAACAGGTGCTCGAAGTCGTGGATCGATACTCCGAGCACGACATCGGAGTACATCTGGATGAAACGCCGGAAGGAGTCGTAGGCGAACCGCGCGTTCTGGCTCTGCTCGGCGAGTCCCGCTACAGCACGATCGTTGAGGCCGAGGTTGAGGATCGTCTCCATCATCCCCGGCATCGAGATCGGGGCGCCCGACCTTACGGAAACGAGCAGTGGGTTCTTTGCGTCGCCGAGCTTCTTGCCGGTCGCTTTCTCGAGACGAGCGACGTTGCCTTCGACTTCGGCGCGGAGCCTGTCGGAATACTTTCCGCTACCGAGGTACTCGATGCATTCGCTGCACGCGATCGTGAACCCGGCCGGAACAGGAACGCCGAGATTCGTCATCTCGGCGAGGTTCGCGCCCTTGCCGCCGAGGACGCTCGTCATGTCGCGCGTCCCCTCGGCGGTTCCGTTGCCGAAGAAGAAGACCGACTGCGGCATCGGCGTCAGCAGCCACAGCCGAAGCGGAGCTTCTCCGGGTCGGCAGGTGGTGGCGTAGGATAGTCGCCGGAAAAGCAGGCGTGGCAGAACCCAGATGGGCCGCCGGGCACCGACTCGAGCATCCCGTCGAGCGTGAGGTATCCGAGTGTATCGGCGCCCACCGCGGTCGTGATCTGATCGATGCTCATGTTGGCCGCGATCAGCTCCTCGCGAGTTGGCGTATCGATGCCGTAGTAGCACGGCCCCGTGACCGGCGACGAGCTGACGCGCAGATGTACCTCACGCGCTCCGGCGGCGCGTACCATGTTCACGAGCCCGCGCGTGGTCGTGCCGCGAACGATTGAGTCGTCCACCATCACTACGCTCTTGCCGCGAAGCACCTCGCGGACCGCGTTGTACTTCACCTTGACCTTCGCGTCACGGCCGGCCTGCGTTGGCTGGAGAAATGTCCGGCCGACGTAGTGGTTACGGATCAGTGCTAGCTCGAGCGGCAATCCAGATTCCTCCGCGAATCCGAGCGCTGCCGAGTTTGACGAGTCGGGGACGCTGAAGACGAGATCCGCAGTCGGGGCAGGGAAGTCGCGCGCGAGCCGGCGGCCGAGCTCCCGGCGCGCGCGATCAACGGAGCCGCCGAATACCTGGCTGTCGGGACGCGAGAAGTAGACGTACTCGAAGACGCACTTCTTGGAGTCCATCTTCTCGAGCGGAAAGATGGAGCGCACTCCGGTCTCATCGATGGCAATTATTTCACCGCGCTCCACTTCGCGTTCGAGCGTCGCGCCAAGTAGGTCGAGTGCGCAGCTTTCCGACGCGAAGACGGTCGCGTCGCCGAGCTTGCCCATCACCAGTGGCCGCCACCCGCGCGGATCGCGCGCAGCCAGCAGCGTGTTGCCGACGATGACGGTGAGACAGTAGGCACCCTCTACACCCTTGAGCGCATCAGCCAGCCTCTGTTCTGGCTTAACTGAAGATGATCTTGCCATTCTGTGGACGAGGACTTCGGAATCCATCGTCGTAGTGAAGATGGAGCCCGCGTCCTCCAGCTCTCGGCGCAGCTCGCTCGCGTTCGTGATGTTTCCGTTGTGCGCGAGTCCGAGGTGCCCGTCGCGAAATCGCGCGAGCATCGGCTGGGCATTCTCGATCGTGGAGGAGCCGGCCGTGCTATAGCGGGTGTGTCCGATCGCGATGTTGCCTGGCAGAGCCTGCACGTCGGGCACGGCGAACGCTTCCGACACCAGGCCCATTCTCTTGATCGCTCGCGCGCCCTTCTCACGATCGACCGCCACGATGCCGGACGATTCCTGGCCGCGATGCTGGAGCGAGTACAGACCGAGGTGCGTCAGCGCCGCCGCATTCTCATCACCGTAGATCCCGAAGATTCCGCACATATCAGTGGGCCGCCACGGGGGACAGCTCGTCCACGGTAGTGTGCTCGGGCGTGCGGGCCATGATGTCCGGGATGGTCTCATGATATGCGCGGCGCAGGCGCGCGAGCGGACTGCGCATGGATCTCTTCTGCAACTTGATGCTGAGTGCATCCGATGCGCTCAGAACTCGGCCTATCTGCGCACAGGGGACTCCTAACTTGGCGGCGATCGCCAGCACGCGCTCGGGTGCGGCGCTCGAGACCACTATGCGCCCCTGACTCTCGCCGAACAAAATGGCGCGATCCGCCAGCGTCGAATAGCTCGACAGGTCGATCTCCGCGCCGCTCTCGTGATCCGGATCGGCGATGCAACATTCCGCGAGCGCGACGGCGAGCCCGCCGTCACTGCAATCGTGCGCGGAGCTTACGACTCCGGCGCGAATCGCTTCGAGCAGTGCGTCGATCAGCTTCTTCTCCTGCTGGACGTCACAACGGGGAGGGGCGCCAATCACTGTCTTGTGGATCGTGGCGAGGTACTCGCTGCCGCCGAGCTCACCGCCAAGATCGCCCAGCAAGAGAATCGCATCGCCGTCGTGTTGAAACGTGGCGCGCGTGATGTGCGCGAGGTCATCGATCAGTCCAACCATTCCGATCACCGGCGTCGGGTACACGGCGCCCGATGGACTCTCATTGTAGAGGGAAACGTTGCCTCCAGTAACGGGAGTCCCCAGTGCACGACACGCTTCCCCCATTCCCGCCACGGCTTCCTTGAACTGGTAGAACACTTCCGGGCGAGTCGGATTCCCGAAGTTGAGGCAGTTGGTGATTGCCATCGGGCGAGCACCGGTGCACGCGACGTTGCGCGCGGCTTCCGCCACGGCGATGCGACCACCAACTCGCGGATCCAGATAGACATACCGCCCATTGCAGTCCGTCTTGACCGCGATTGCCTTGTTCGTTCCTCGCACGCGAACCACGGCCGCATCTCCACCGGGGCCGATGACCGTGTTGGTTCGGACGGTGGAATCATATTGCCGGTACGCCCAGGCCTTGCTCGCGATCGTAGGAGCTGAGAGCAAACGCTCCAGCGTCCAGGCAGGATCTTGTTCTTCGCCGCGCTCGGGGATTGCGAAAGGATCCGCGGCCCTGAGCATCGCGATGGCGGGCGACTCGCGCGCATCGGGCGAATAGCTCGGACAATCCGTCACGAGTCGCGATCCTGGGAACTCGGCGACGACCGTATCTCCCTCCGTCACTCTGTACACCGGCTCGGCAATGACCTCGCCGATGACGGCTGCGGTGAGATCCCATTTCGCGAGCATTTCACGAACGGAATCTTCCCGTCCTTTCTTCGCGACGACGAGCATCCGCTCCTGCGACTCGCTGAGCAGAATCTCGTACGGCGACATTCCGCTCTCGCGCGTCGGAACCTGCGTGACATCAATCGTCACGCCGACATCACCGCGCTCGGCCATCTCCGCCGACGACGACGTCAGGCCGGCGGCTCCCATGTCCTGAATCGCGACAATGTGCCCGCTCTTGATAAGCTCGAGACTCGCTTCGAGCAGAAGCTTCTCTGTGAAGGGATCGCCCACCTGTATGCGCGGCCTCTTGGCATCGCTGGCTTCCGAGAGATCCTCCGATGCGAACGAGGCACCGTGAATACCGTCTCGTCCCGTGCGTGCGCCCACTGCCATAATCGGATTTCCAACTCCCTCCGCCTTGGCGCGAATGAGATCCTTCTCGTGCAGCAGCCCGACGCACATCGCGTTGACCAGCGGATTGTTCGCGTACGCGGGATCGAAGACGATCTCGCCGGCGACGGTAGGAATGCCGACGCAGTTGCCGTAGTCGCCGATTCCCCTCACGACTCCGGAGAACAGGTAACGCACGCGCGAATCGTCGAGCGAGCCAAATCGGAGCGAATTCAGCATCGCGATCGGGCGCGCTCCCATTGTAAAAACGTCGCGAAGGATTCCACCGACTCCGGTTGCCGCTCCCTGGTACGGCTCGACCGCCGAAGGATGATTGTGCGACTCGATCTTGAAGGCCACCGCGAGGCCGTCGCCGATCGATATCACACCGGCGTTTTCACCCGGACCCTGGAGTACATACGGCGCAGTGGTCGGCAGCGTCTTCAAAGTCGGGCGCGAGTGCTTGTACGAGCAGTGCTCGCTCCACAAGGCGCTGATGATTCCGAGCTCGGTGAAAGTAGGAGTGCGACCGAGCATTCCTACCAATCGCTCGTATTCTGGCTTCGTCAGGCCGTGTTCCGCAACGAGCGCCGGTGTGATGACTGGATCGCCGAGCCTCGGCTTCACGTCGGACACTCTAGGCCGCCACTCGTGCGAGGATCGACTCGAGCAGTCGCACGCCGTCGCTGGAGCCAAGCAGGGGACTGCATGCACGCTCCGGATGCGGCATCATGCCGAGCACGTTTCCGCCCTCATTGATGATTCCGGCGATGTTCCGCTCGGATCCGTTCGGGTTCGCGGCGCCGGTGATGCTACCATCAGCGTCCGCGTATCTGAAGACGACGCGCCCCTCGGCTTCGAGCTCTTCGAGAACACCGGCGGGAGCTACGAATCGCCCATCTCCATGAGCTACCGGAATTCGAAGGACCTCACCGGGCTCGTACAGGTTCGTGAACATCGTCTCGCTGTTCTCGACGCGAATCCCGACCTCGGCGGACACGAACTGCAGGTGCGAGTTCCGCATCAGCGCGCCAGGGAGCAAGCCGGCTTCGCACGCGATCTGGAAGCCGTTGCAGATCCCCAGCACAGGCCCGCCCGCTTTGGCGTGCGCCGCCACTTCCTGCATGATCGGGCTGAAGCGAGCGATTGCGCCGGCGCGGAGGTAGTCGCCGTAGCTGAAGCCGCCGGGCAAGATGATCACGTCCGACCCCTGCAGATCATGATCCTTGTGCCAGAGATACGTGGCTTCCTCGCCGAGGATGTCGGCGACCGCCTGGAACGCGTCGTAGTCGCAGTTGGACCCGGGGAAGGTGACGATGCCGAACTTCATGCGGGCACCGCCGATTCGATCTCGAAATCTTCCGTCACGGGATTCGCCAGGAGTTTGGCGCACATCTCCGTGACTGTGTCTTCCGCGGTGAGGGCATCGTAGGAATCGGTCTCGATGATGATGTACCTGCCGACGTGAACTTCCTTGACCGCCTTGAATCCGAGCGTGTGCAGTGCACCCTTGACGGCGTTGCCCTGCGGATCGAGCAGGCCTTTGCGCGGAGTGATGTGAACCGCGATGCGGAACTTCGCCATCAGGGCTGGCCCCCAGCCGGGCCGGATGGCGGGGGAAAGTTGGCGGGCCCGCCACGCGTCGAATCACCAGGACCGGGTGGGCGGCGCCTTCTTTTTCTTCGATGCGAGCGCTGGCGAGCTTCCGTTCCGGTATCCACGACACCGGCGGCGGTGAGAAGCAGCGGTTCCTCGTCATCATCGTCGTCGATCACCGGCGAATCACCGCGCGGCACTCGGTCCAGAAGCCCGAAGATCACCGTCTTTGCAATTCCGTACAACACGTAGCAGATGAGCGCCGGGAAGTAGAATTCCTTCCGCAGGAACAACACGCCGAGGAAGGTGGCGATCACGACGAGAGTGCCGAGTATCTCGCTGATCTTTCTGAATCCAACTGTGGGCACCGCTGGGTACGACACGTTGCTGATCATGAGGAAGGCCAGCAGCAGCATCAGGCCGCGGAGCCCGGTCGTCCAGTTGAGATCACCGACGACCGTCTGGTTGTACAGCGACGTCTGGCTGAACCAGTAGTACGTCGCGAGTGTCATTCCGGCGATCGGGCTCGGCAGCCCGTGGAAGTATTTTTTCGCGCGACCAGCTTGCTCAACATTGAAGCGCGCGAGCCGGATCACGGCGCACGCCGTAAAGAAGAAGGCGAAGATCCAGTCCCAGCCGTTTCGATTGAGAACCGCGAAGTACATGATTATCGCGGGCGCCAGTCCAAACGTTATCGCGTCGACGAGCGAGTCGAGTTCCGATCCGAATCGCGACCCTGTGCCGGTCGCGCGCGCAACTCTGCCGTCGAGCGCGTCGCAGACTCCACCGAACACGATGTAGAGGCCGGCCGTATCGAACTCGCTTCGCGAGGCGGCGACAATTGCGAACATCCCGAAGAACAGACTCATCAGCGTGAATCCGTTCGGGAGGATGATCACGCCGCGATTGCGCGGACGATCGGCGGCTCCTCGGGGATGCTGCCGCCTCGCCTGGTCGGGTGTGAGCATCATTTGGGCAGGTCCGCCAGGATCGTCACGCCCGCCGTGGTCGCCTCTCCAAGCTTCGCTCGCACGGTGGAGCCGGGAGGAAGGAAGACATCAACTCTCGACCCGAATCTGATGATGCCCATTCGGTCGCCCTGTTTCACGGTCTCTCCAACCTTGCTGTAGGTGACAATCCGGCGCGCGATCAACCCTGCGATCTGCCTCACGAGCACGCGGTACCGGGGCGTCTCGACACCGACCGACATCTGCTCGTTTTCCAGGCTCGACTTCTCGGCCGCGGCGTTGAAAAACTTCCCGACGTTGTAATGGACGTACCGAACGACGCCATCGACTGGGTAACGGTTCACGTGCACGTTGAAGACGTTCATGAAGATCGAAAGGCGGATTGCGCGGCCCTTTACGAAGCTCGGCTCGTCCACCTCGGTGATCATGATGAGCTTGCCGTCCGCGGGCGACACGACAAGGGAAGCGCCGCGGTCTCCGGTGCGCTCAGGATCGCGAAAGAAATAGGCGACCCAGAGCGCGATGAGGAGAAGAACGACGGCGGCGAGCCAGAGTCCCCACGAGCGCCGATTGATTGCGAGACCGAAGGCGCCGGCGGCGATGATAGCGGCGATCGCAATAAAGAGGAGCCCTTCGCGCGCGAAGTTCAATGTGAGCCGTTGGAATCGAGTGAGTGTCCGGTCAAGCGACGATAGATGTCGAGGTAGCGCTCGCTCGTGGCTTCAATCACGTCTTTCGGAAGCCGCGGTGGAGGATAGTTCCCGTCCCATCGCCCGGCGCGTTTCTCCGCGTCGAGATAATCGCGAAGAGGTTGCTTGTCGAAACTGGGCTGCCCGTGCCCCGGCTCGTAGCTGTCCGCCGGCCAAAAGCGCGAGCTGTCGGGAGTGAGCACTTCATCCACCAATATAACCTTCTCGACCCCCTCTCCCCCAGTGCTTTTGGCACGTCCGAACTCGAATTTTGTGTCCGCGATGATGATCCCGCGCCTGGCGGCGATCGCCCTGCCGGCCTCGTAGATCTCGCGCGACAGTCTCTCCAGCTCGTCCGCCCCGGAATCGCCGATGAGCGATCGCATACGGTCGACGGTGATGTTCTCGTCGTGTCCCTCGTCGGCTTTCGTCGCCGGACTGAAAATGGGAGGATCGAGGCGATCGGATTCGCGGAGCCCTTTGCGTAAAGCTTCTCCGGCCAGCGTGCCGTGCTCCCGATATTCCTTCCACGCCGAACCCGACAGATAGCCTCGCACGACACACTCAATCGGGAAGACCGTCGTGCGCCGGCAGAGCATCGCTCGACCCTGAAGCTCCTGCTCGTGATCGCGGAGCTGAGGCACCTCTCGTACGATCTCCGAGATGTTCGCCGACAGCATGTGGTGCTCGACCTTATTCTCGATCTGCCGCAGCCACCACGCCGTGATCTGCGTCAGGACAGCACCTTTGTGGGGAATCGTCTCGCCCATCACCACATCGAACGCGCTGACGCGGTCGGTCGCAACGAGAAGAAGGCGGTCGGCGCCGACCTCGTAGACGTCGCGCACCTTGCCGCGGCGGAACGGCGTCAGCGGCAAGGCGCTTTCCTGCATCAGCATCAGACTCTCAGCTCCTCGGCGCGTTCTGATTTCGCGGTTTCACCGGCGAAGAGCGGAGTGATCACATCCCGGAGAAACTCGTCGACCTGCTCCGGCGCGCGTCCCACGAAGCGTTTCGGATCGATCACACCGCGAAGGTCCTCGAGCTTTACACCGAATGATTTGTCCTTCGCGAGCCGCTCGAGTAGATCATTTGACTCGGCGCCCTTCTTGATGGCGCCGGCGGCGGCGATGCTGTGCTTCCTGATCGTCTCGTGTGCGACCTGCCTGTCGCCGCCGGCGCGCACCGCCCGCACTATCAGCTGCTCTGTCGCCATGAATGGAAGCTCGGCTTCCACGCGGCGCCCGATTACAGCCGGGTGGACCTCGAGACCGCTCGAGATGTTCTGCATCAGGAGCAGGATCGCGTCGGTCGCGAGAAACATTTCAGGGATCACCAGGCGACGGTTGGCGCTGTCGTCAAGCGTTCGCTCGAAGTATTGCACCGCGTGCGTCTGATTGGCGTTGCCCTCGAGCGAATTGACGAAGCGGGCCAGCGATGCGATCCGCTCCGCGCGCATCGGATTTCTCTTGTAGGCCATTGCCGACGAGCCCACCTGCTCGCTCTCGAACGGCTCCTCCATCTCGCCGAACGACTGGAGCATCCGAATGTCGCCGCTGAATTTGGCGGCGCTGGCGGCGATTCCCGCGACGACCGACAACACGAAGGCGTCGAGCTTCCGCGTGTACGTCTGCCCGGTCACCGGAAGCCGGCCGGGGAACGACATCTTCTCCGTCACGAGCTGGTCGAGCCGCCGCACCTTCTCGTGATCCCCGTCGAACAGCTCGAGAAAGCTGGCCTGGGTTCCGGTCGTTCCCTTCACGCCGCGGAAGGGAAGCGTCCGCCGCCGGTAGTCGATGTCCTCGATGTCCAGAACCAGGTCCTGCATCCAGAGCGTCGCTCGCTTTCCAACCGTCGTGAGCTGCGCCGGCTGAAGGTGCGTGTAGCCGAGGGTTGGCTGGTCACGCCACTGCTCGGCGAACGCTGTGAGCGAGCGCAGCACGTCGAGCACGCGACTACGGAGCAGCTCCAGCCCGCGGCGCATCAGGATCAGGTCCGCGTTGTCGGTGACGTACGCGCTCGTCGCCCCAAGATGAATGAACGGCTTGGCCGCGGGCGCGACATCGCCGAAGGCGTGGACGTGCGCCATCACATCGTGCCTGAATCGCTTCTCGTACGCGGCGACCGCGTCGAAATCGATCTTGTCGAGATTGGCGCGCATCTGCCGGATCGCCTCATCCGGAATTGCAACTCCAAGCTCGCGTTGAGCCTCGGCCAGGGCGAGCCAGAGCCGGCGCCAAAGGCCATGGCGTGTGGCCGGCGACCAGAGCTCCAGCATCGCCTGGGACGCGTACCGCTCGGCGAGCGGCGAGCTGTACCGGTTAGTGGTCACTATTGCAGGCTGAATTCAGTAGCGTAGATCTGTCCACCCCGCTCGAAGTACATCCTGATTCCGCCTCGTCCAAAAGTAGTGAGAATGCGGTTCACGTCCTCCGCCTTGGCAATCGGAGTGCGGTTGATCTGGACGATGACATCGCCCGATTGCAGTCCGATCTGTTGCTGCACGCGATCGCTCGCTCGCGTCACCAGCGCGCCCTGCCGGCTCTGGAGCTGATACTGCGCGCGGATTGGAGTGGTGAGCGTGATCAACTCGAGCTCGCGCAGAACGGTTACGCGCGGCGCGTTCACGTCCGGGAGATCCACGACCGCGACGCTGATAGGAATCTCGCGCGATCCACGCCTGACCACAATCGAATCGCTTTCTCCGACGCGCAGCTCCAGGAGCTCGGCGTACCAGTCGTACGGATTGTGGAGCGTGCGATTCTGCGACCGCAGGATCACATCGCCGGTTCGAATTCCGGCCCGGTCCGCCGGGGAGCCCGGGACGACCGAGGCGACCACGACACCAGCACTTGGCCCGCCGCCTGTCGTACCGCGCGTGAGCTGTGGCTGGATTCCGATCCATGGGCGTCTCACGACGCCGTGGGCAAGAAGATCGTCGGTGACGCGCCGCGCGCGATTAATCGGAATCGCGAATCCAATTCCCACCGATCCACCGCTCGGCGAAAAGATCGAGCTATTGACGCCGATCACTTCGCCCGCGGCGTTGACCAGAGGTCCGCCGGAGTTCCCGGGGTTGATCGACGCGTCGGTTTGAATCATGTCGACGTACACCCCGGCGCCCTCGCTCTGGGCCGCCAGATTCCTTCCCGTTCCACTAACGACGCCGACAGTGACGCTCGGCTCCGAGTTGGCGAGGATGAAGCCGTAGGGATTGCCGATCGCGATCACCCACTCACCGATGAGCAGACCGGTCGAAGAGCCGAGTGGCGCCACCGGAAGATTCTTCGCATCGATCTTGAGAACAGCCAGGTCGTTCGTCTCGTCGATTCCGACGAGGCGGGCGGGGTAGTTGGTTCCGTCCTTCATTGCGACGGAAATGCGCGTCGCTCCGGCCACGACGTGGGCGTTGGTCACGACGGCTCCGTCGGAGCGCACGATGAACCCCGAGCCGAGTCCTGCGGCGGCGCGCTGACCAGAGCGGCCGCCGAAAAACTGCTCGAACACGTCGGCCGGAACGCGCTCGACAACTTCGGTTTGTACGGTGACGACCGCGGGTGCCACCTTCGCGACGGCTTCAGTGATCGCCGTTCGGCGCGATGCGTTCACCGCGCTCGTCGTGGTCTCGATCTTGGATGACTGTGCTGAAGACGGGGTGCTCGACGCACCCTGGCACGCGACGACAACGAGGGCGCCCAGAGAGCGGGCGAAATGAATCTTCATGTAGGAGTGCGGGATTTGGGGCGCTTAGACAGTTGGCTCAGGAACTTGTCTATACCCCGGTCGCTGAGCGGATGCACCACCAGGTCTCGGAGCGCGCTGGGTGTAATGCAAATGATGTCCGCGCCCGCGAGTGCGCATTCCGCGAACTCCACAGCTGAGCGGGGCGAGCAGGCCATGACGTCGCACTCCTCCTCGCTTGCCTCGAGGACGCTTTTGATCTCCGCCAGCGTTCGAGTGGCGGCCTGCCCGTAACTCTCCAGGTCGTCGAGCGTGACCCGCACCGCGGCAGCTCCCGCCTTGGCGGCGATGATCGCCTGGGCGGCACAGTGAAGACGAAAGTCGCGGACGACTACGCCCTCGGCCGTAAGCCGAGTCATGGGAACGAGCGAGTCTTCGACGAGTGGAATCTGTACGACGACGTGATCGGATACCTTGGCGAGGTCGCGCGCTTCGGCGTAGATGTCGGCGGAGGTGACCGCGCCAACTGGAACGCAGATAGGAAACGCGAACTCGCGCGAGATCTCCTCGAGTCGCTCTTTCGTGTTGGCATCGACCGGGTCGCCGCCGGAGGCGGTATGCGAGAATGCAACACCATCCGCGAGCCCCGCCGCCGCGGCATTCCTGATGTCGTCGAGGTTCACGCTCTCGAGATAGATGTTCATTCAGTTCTCAGGTAAAGGTCGTTCGGGTAGTCCACTCGCTCCAGAAAGAGCGCGTGCGGCGGGGCGGGCTGGGAGACCTGGCTGTTGTCGTCCTGAGCGAGCAGCTCCTCGATCACGGACACATCGCGCCGACCTTCGCCGATGTCGAGCATCGTGCCGACGAGAAAGCGTACCATGTGGTGAAGAAAGCGATCCGCCTGGATGTCGAACGCGAGGCCTCCCTCACGCTCCCGCCAGGCCGCGCGCGATACGGTGCATTTGTGGTCGTCGTTCTCCGGCGCCGTGCCTTTGACCGCGAAGGCGCGAAAGCAGTGTTGTCCTTCGAGGGAGCGCGCCGCCTGACTGAGGCGGCCAAAATCGAGCGGTTTCGTCCAAACCAGCTCCCGATTCCGGCGAAACGGCGAGGATGCGAGATCGTCTGTGCCTATGTAGTAGCTGTAGCTGCGCGAGACCGCGCTGTAACGCGGATGAAACGCATCACGCATTTCGAAGGCTGCCGCAATCCATACATCGTCCGGAAGAATGGCGTTCATCGATCGTCGGAGAGCGAGCGCGCTCCATTTGTCAGGCACGCGCAATCCCGCGGCCTGCCCGCGCGCGTGTACCCCCGCATCTGTCCGCCCGGCGCCCACGACCGCGATTGGTGTTCCGCATAGCCTGGACACCGCCGCCTCGAGTTCACCCTGAACCGTCCGCTCATTGGGCTGCCGCTGCCAGCCGGAGAAGCCCGCGCCATCGTAGTGCAATACGAGTTGCACGGAACGCGACAGCATCCGCGTGAAATTAGCCCCAAGAGACCCACTGTCAAGGAACGTAACCCATTGAAGATGATTGACTTTCGCCTGTCGGCTCGTCAATGTGGAACGGCTTCCCGCACGCCCGCGCTCCACTACTGATTTCGCAAGATGGCACCTCGAACCCTCGCCGCTCTTTCAACTGTTCTTTCAGCCGTCGGAAACACCGCGGAAGCGCTGAGCGCGCTCGCGCAGGACATTTCCGAGCACGATCGCAACGGTCACCTCGCGCTGTTCATCTACGACGCGAAGCGCGAGCTTCTGGCGGAGCGACTCATCCCGGCGCAGGAAGGGATGCGGACGGCGCAGATAGAGGTTGCGCTCGATCACCTTCCAACCGCGATACGCCGCGCGCTCGCGGCGGGGAAGCAGTTTGCCGATCTCGCCGGCGAGTCCGGCGACTACCAGAAGCTGCTCGGCGTCGGCGCGAATCCCGAGGCGGGCGTGCTGCTGCTGCGCGGATTGCTGGTCGACGGAGAGCTTACGGGAGTGCTTGCACTGTCCGAGCCCAAGACGCGGTTCGGCCACAGGCTGTCGGAGAAAGTCGCTCCGGCGGTGGACCTGTTCGCGCTCGCGTTCGCGCGACTGGCCGAGCGCCGAGCGCGCGAAGAAGCGGTTCGCGCGCTGGAGGATCTCACCCGTTCGCTCAACGAAGAGCACGCGCGGGCGGTCGCGGCGCTCCAGCTGAAGCTCTCCGAAGCGCACGCAGCGCTGAACGGGAAGGGAGGCGGCGACACGATTCGCGTTTCACAGTTGAAGCGCGCGATCGAAGTGGCCTCGGTCGAGGCGAGATCGACAGCGCAGCGATTGTCGGCGGTCGAAGAACAGGTACGCGTCGCGGTCACGAAGCTGGAGAAGGCCCACGTGCAGCTGCACGCGCAGGGCGAAGCGCTCCACACTCAGAGCACGATCATCTACAGGGTCGAGCAGACACTCCGCGAGGCGATGGCCGGCCAGGATGCGCGGAAGGTGATCGAGGAAGTGCTCCAGATCGTCGCATCGAGAGAACAAGCCTCCACTCTGTAAGTTCGACAAAATGAGCGCCCCAGCTACGAACGCGCTCCAGGGCGCTATTCAAAAGCTCGCTTTCCACGAGCCTCTCACCGCCGACGAGGCGCAAGCCGCGTTTGACGTCGTCATGCAGGGCGGGGCGACGGCTGTGCAGGTCGCGGCGCTACTGGCTGCGCTTCGCGCCACAGGGGAGAGTCCGGAGGTCGTGGCGGGAGTCGTGAGGGCGCTCAGAACGGCCATGGTCTCCCTGTCGGTCGATGACCCCGATGCGCTCGTCGATACCTGTGGCACCGGCGGTGGCGCTGTCTCGACGTTCAATATTTCGACGGCGGCGGCGATCGTGGCCGCGGGCGCGGGCGTTCGCATCGCCAAGCACGGCAACAGGTCGTTCTCCTCGCGGTGCGGCAGCGCCGATGTTCTCGAAGCGCTCGGTGTGCCGATCGAGGTCACGATTCCGGTGATGGAGCGAGCCCTCAGGGAGGCCGGGATCGTGTTTATGTACGCGCCCCTCATGCACCCGGCGATGCGCCACGTGGGTCCCGTCCGACGTGAGCTGGCAATTCCTACCGTGATGAACATCGTCGGTCCGCTGGCCAATCCGGCGCGGGCGGGACGGCAGGTTGTCGGAGTCGCCGATCTCGAGCGGGCGCCGGTTCTGGCGAATGCCCTGGCCGCGCTCGGGACCACACATGCGCTGGTCGTCCACGGCGAGCCCGGTCTCGATGAAGTCTCACCGCT
>Ga0193726_1001268_pt1 | contig 20604 bp, 20 predicted proteins | sample H2c1metaG_FD_144928 | JGI IMG/M metagenome (GOLD analysis project Ga0193726, IMG submission 144928) | Soil microbial communities from a riparian zone of the East river system, Colorado, United States - H2c1 | ecosystem: Environmental > Terrestrial > Soil > Riparian zone | place: USA: East River... | reverse complement strand
CAAGATCCTGCGGCCCGGAATGATGCCGGTGATCGCGAAAGACCTCGCCCTGATGGACTCCGCCGCGGGCCTTGTCGAGCGTTTCTGGGCCGACGGCAGGCGACTCAAGCCGCGCGAAGTGGTCGCTGAATTCGCGCGACATTTGCTCGAAGAGCTCGACCTGATGCGCGAGGCGGCCTATGCAAGCCAGCTTCGCCGCAATTTCCTCGATTCGCCGCTGCTCGCCGTGCCGGAGGTGTACTGGGACTTCTGCACGAGTACCGTCATGACCATGCAGAGGATGCACGGCACGCCGGTAAGCCGGGTGGATGAGCTGCGCCGGCAGGGCGTGGACATCCCGAGGCTGGCGCGCACGGGCGTCGAAATTTTCTTCACGCAGGTGTTCCGCGACGGTTTCTTTCACGCCGACATGCACCCGGGAAACATCATGGTGACGCCCGAAGGCCGCTATGTCGCGCTCGACTTCGGCATCATGGGCACGCTCACCGAGGTGGACAAGCAGTATCTCGCGCAGAACTTTCTCGGTTTCTTCCGGCGCGACTACGCCCGCGTGGCGCGGGCGCATCTCGAAGCGGGTTGGGTGCCCGCCGATACGCGGATGGACGAATTCGAAGGCGCGATCCGCGCCGTGTGCGAGCCGTTCTTCGACCGGCCGCTGAGGGAGATTTCCTTCGGGCGGGCGCTCGTTCGCCTGTTCCAGACCTCGCGCCGCTTCAACGTCGAGATCCAGCCGCAGCTCGTGATGTTGCAGAAGACGCTGCTCAACATCGAGGGGCTCGGGCGCCAGCTCGACCCCGAGCTCGATCTGTGGACCACCGCCAAGCCGTTTCTCGAGAACTGGATGCGCGAGCAGATCGGCCTCAAGGGCCTCTTGCGCACCCTCCGCAACGAGGCGCCGCGCTGGGCGACGATGCTGCCGCAGTTGCCGCGTCTTTTGCATCGAGTGCTCGCCGACGACCGCATGGGCCGCCTCGAGCGCGCGGTCGAAGAACTGCTCGTCCTGCAGCGACGGCGTAACCGGATGATCGGCCTCGCGGTCGCGCTACTCGCGCTGGCGCTGATCCTGACCGCCGCTTTCAGCCTCGCGTAAGCTCGAACCCGGTGCGCTCCGTTCTATAATCCGCGCCATGCTGATCGCGTCCGTCGTGATTTATCTGCTCGTCACGATCGCGATCGGCCTGTGGGCGGCGATGCGGGTGAAAAACTCGAAGGACTACGTCGTCGCCGGCCGCAGCCTGCCTCTCTACATGAACACGGCGACGGTCTTCGCCACCTGGTTCGGCGCCGAAAGCGTGCTCTCCGTTTCGGTCGAGTTCTCCAAGAGCGGCCTGGGCGGCATCATCGCCGACCCCTTCGGCTCCTCATTCTGTCTGGTGCTGGTCGCGGTGTTCTTCGCCCGCGCCTTCTACCGCATGGACCTGCTCACCATCGGCGACTTCTACCGCAAGCGTTATGGCCGCGCCATGGAGTTCGGTACTAGCGTGATCATCGCCATCTCCTATCTCGGCTGGACCGCGGCGCAGCTGACCGCGCTCGGCCTGGTTTTCTCGACCCTGACCGGGGGCGCCATCTCGCTCCCGACGGGAATCGTCATCAGCGGCATCATCGTCCTCGCCTACACCATCTGGGGCGGCATGTGGTCGGTAGCGATGACCGATCTATTCCAGTCGGTCATGATCCTTGTCGGCCTGGGGGTCATCGCCTGGTTCGTCGGCGACATGGCCGGCGGCCCCGGCAAGGTCGTGGCGGCGGCGGCCGAAGCGGGGAAGTTCGAATTCTGGCCCAAGGGCGGCACCAAGGAATGGCTCGCCTTCACCACCGCGTTCCTGACGCTGGCGATCGGCTCGATCCCGCAGCAGGACATCTTCCAGCGCGTCACCTCGGCGAAGAACGAGAAGACCGCGATTGCCGGCAGCCTGCTCGGCGGGGCCGTGTACTTTGGCTTCGTGTTCGTGCCCATCTACATCGTCGTCGCCGGGCTCCTCATCGATCCGTCGCTAGGCGCATTGCTGTCGGCCGAGGACGCCCGCGAGACGCAGCGCATCCTGCCCGAGTTCATCCTCGGCCACACACCCATGTGGATACAGGTGCTGTTCTTCGGCGCGCTGCTGTCGGCAATCCTGTCGACGGCGAGCGGGGCGATCATCGCCCCGACCTCGCTGTGCACGGAAAACATCATCCGTCCGCTCTATCCGCACATGAGCGACCGCCAGTTTCTCCTCACGCTTCGCCTCGTCCTGGTGTCCTTCACCTGCGCCGCCCTGGTGTTCGCCCTGAACTCGAAGCAGACGATGTACGACATGGTGCAGAACGCCTACACCGTGACGCTGGTGGCCGCGCTGGTGCCGCTCGCGGCCGGGATCTTCTGGAAGAGAGCGAACAACACCGGCGCGATCCTGTCCGCGGTGTTCGGCCTGATCGCCTGGCTGATTGCGGCTTTCACCGCGGCGGACGCCACCGTGCCGCCGACCCTGGTCGGCCTGGCGTTCTCCATTCTGGGCATGGTTCTCGGCGCTTTCGTGCCGCGCGCCGCGCCGCAGGCGCATCGCGTCCCCCGCTAGTCCGCTCCCGTCCGGACTCGGCTACAATTCGCGCGGCCGGATTTGCGGCCCATTCCAGTGGGGGCAACATGTTCGCACGCCTGATGCCGCACGAAGGCCGCTTCTTCGACTACTTCACCGAGCACGCCGTGCTGATACTCGAGGGCGCGGTCGAGCTGCGGGCCATGCTGGATCACATGGGCGAGCTCGAGGTCCGCGCCCGCAATATCAAGACCATCGAGACCAAGGCCGACACCGTCACCTACCAGACGATCCAGCTCCTCCACAAGACCTTCATCACGCCGATCGATCGCGAGGACATTCACCAGCTCATCACCCGCATGGACGACATCCTCGACCTGATGGAGGACGCCTCGCACTGCGTGTCCCTCTACGACTTGCGCGCGGTCACCGACGAGGCGAAGCGCCTCGCGGACATCTGCGTCACCTGCGCCGAGAAAGTCAAAGCGGCCGTCGAGCTGCTCAACAACATGGCGAACGCCGACAAGATCATGAAGGTTTGTGCCGAGATCGACCGGCTCGAGACCGACGCCGACCAGGTGCTGCGTTCGGGTCTGGCGAAGCTCTTCCGTCACGAGCCGGATACGCGCGAGCTGATCAAGATGAAGGAGATCTACGAGCTGCTGGAAACGGTCACCGACCGCTGCGAGGACGTCGCCAACATCATCGAGGGCATTCTCCTCGAGAACGCCTGAATCGCCCGGCCCGCCGGCAAGTGCATATCGACCTCCACATCGTGCTGTTTCTGATCGCAGTCGCGCTCGCGTTCGACTTCCTGAACGGTTTTCACGACGCCGCCAACTCGATCGCCACCATCGTTTCGACCGGCGCGATGAGCCCGCGCTGGGCGGTGATGTGGGCGGCGTTCTTCAACTTCGTCGCTTTCCTCGTTTTCGGGGTGGCGGTCGCAAGCACCATCGGCAAGGGCATCATCGACCCGGCCATCGTCGATGAGCACGTCATCTTTGGAGCGCTCGTCGGCGCCATCGCCTGGAATCTGATCACCTGGTATTACGGCATCCCCTCTTCGTCCTCGCATGCGCTGGTCGGCGGGCTGGTCGGAGCCGGCATCGCCAAAGGCGGAAGCGCCACGCTGGTGGCGAGCGGCATCCTGAAGACCGCGGCTGCGATCGTGCTGTCGCCGCTCTTCGGTTTTGCGCTGGCGATCGTCCTGATGATCGCGGTGTCCTGGATCTTCGCCCGCTCGACGCCCAAGCGCGTGGACCGCTGGTTCCGGCGGCTGCAATACGTTTCGGCCGCACTCTACAGCCTTGGCCACGGCGGCAACGACGCGCAGAAGACCATGGGCATCATCTGGATGCTGCTGATCGCCTCCGGCCTTTCCGGCGCGCACGAACCGCTGCCGTTCTGGGTGGTGCTCGCCTGCCAGGCGGCGATGGGCCTGGGAACGCTCTTCGGCGGCTGGCGCATCGTCAGGACCATGGGCATGCGGATCACCAAGATCAGACCCGTGGGCGGCTTCTGCGCCTCGGCGAGCGGCGCGATGGCGCTGTTCCTCGCCACCGGGCTCGGCATCCCGGTGTCCACGACGCACACCATCACCGGATCGATCATCGGCGTGGGCTCGGTGCAGAAGCTCTCCGCGGTGCGCTGGGGCGTGGCGGGCAACATCATCTGGGCGTGGCTCTTTACCATCCCCGGCTCGGCCTTCATCGCCGGCATCGCCTGGCTGGTGGCAAAACGATATTTCTAGATGGTCGCGCGGCTGTACGCGATCGAAGCCGACATCACCCGGCTCGCGATGGATGCGGTCGTCAACGCCGCCAACACCACACTGCTCGGCGGCGGCGGCGTGGACGGCGCGATCCACCGCGCCGCGGGTCCCGAACTGCTCGCGGAATGCCGCACGCTCGGCGGCTGCGCCACCGGCGACGCGAAGATCACGCGCGGCTATCGCCTCCCGGCGAAATACGTTATCCACACCGTCGGCCCCGTCTGGCAGGGCGGTGCAAGCGGCGAGCCGGAGTTGCTCGCCTCCTGCTATCGCAAAAGCCTGGAGCTCGTGCTGGTGCATGGAATCCGCACCATTGCGTTTCCGGCGATCAGTTGCGGCGTGTACGGCTATCCGATGGAGCGGGCCGCCAGGATCGCCATACGCGAATGCCTGCGCTTCGCGCAAGACCATCATGCGATCGAGGCCGTCACGTTCGCGCTGTTCGGCGTAGAGGCGCTGGCCATCTACGAGCGGGTGCTGGCGGAACCGCAGCCGTGAGAAAATCGTGCCGCCATGTCTGGTGAACGATCTTCCACGCTGACGCGCTACCTGTTCGTGGCGTACCTGCTTCTGGTCGTCTACGCGAGCCTGCATCCGTTCTCCGGCTGGCGCGACCGGGGTTTGCCGCCCTTTGCATTTCTCACGGCGCCTTTCGACCGCCCCATCTCCGCTTTCGATGTCGTCGCGAACATCATCGGCTACATGCCGCTCGGTTTTCTCGCCGTGCTGGCGGCGTATCCCCGGCTGCGCCGCGGTTACGCTTTTGCCTTCGGCTTGGCCTGCTCGGTATCCTTGAGTTTCGCGCTCGAGTCGCTGCAGCTCTATCTGCCGACGCGCACGTCCTCGAACCTCGACCTGCTCACCAATGCCCTGGGCGGTTCGGTCGGCACCCTTGCGGCCCTTGCCGCGACGCGACCCCTGATGGACGCCGGAGGATTGCAGCGTTTGCGCAGCAAGCTGTTCCTCTCTGGACGCCGGATCGACCTCGGCCTGGTGCTGCTCGGGCTGTGGCTTTTCGCGCAACTCAATCCGGAGACGCTCCTGTTCGGCACCGGCGATCTGCGCGATCTGTTCAAGACGCCTTCCGGCAAGCTCTATCCCGCCGAAGTGTTCCTGCGAGTGGAAGCCGGAGTCGCTTGCGCCAACGGCCTGGCTGCCGGACTGCTCGCCTCCTGCCTCGTCGAGCGCAATCAGCCGACACGGGGAGTGGTCATTTTCCTGATGGCGGTGGCGCTGGCGACGCACAGCTTCGGCTTCGGCTTGCTCATCGGCCCGCAGGACATCGTTTCATGGGTGACGCCCGGCGGCCTCTACGGCATCGCCGCGGCAATCGTGCTGCTGATGTTCGCCGTGGGCCTGCCGCGTACTGCGCAACTTGCGCTCATCGGCTTTGCCTTGCTCGCCGCCACCGCGATCGTCAATCTCGCGCCGGCCAATCCCTACAACACGGCCACGCTCTCGCTGTGGCAGCAGGGGCAGTACTTCAATTTCAACGGCGCGACGCGCGTCGTTTCCGCCATCTGGCCTTTTGCGGCGATGGTCTATCTGGTCCTGCTCGCCACCGCCCATCAGCGGACCTAGCGCTCCCGCCACCGGCGGGCGGAGGCCGCGCCCTTTATAATTGCGCTTTCGCGCGCGCTCCCATAGACGCAGTCTTTTTCGCAAATGGACATGAGCTACTACGAAAGACACGTTTTCTTCTGCTGCAACCAGCGCCAGAACGGCGAAGCCTGCTGCAACGACAAGGGCGCGAGCGAGATGCGCGACTACGCGAAAAAACGCGTCAAGGAACTGGGCCTCGCCGGTCCCGGGAAGGTGCGGGTGAATCAGGTGGGGTGCCTGGACCGCTGTGAGGAAGGGCCCTGCGTCGTGGTGTACCCGGACGCGGTCTGGTACACCTACGTCGACCACGCCGATCTCGACGAGATCATCGAGGAGCACATTCGAAACGGCCGGGTGGTCGAACGCCTGCGCATATGAGCGGGCCGGGCGAGCGGATCTTCATCGACGGTGCGGCGGGAAAGATCGAAACGATCGCAGATCGTCCCGAAGCCGCGCAGAGAGGCGTGGCGCTCGTCGCTCATCCACACCCCCTCTACGGCGGGACGCTCGACAACAAGGTGGTCCAGACGCTCGCGAAAACTTTCGTCGAGCTGGGCTACGTGTCGCTGCGGCCCAATTTCCGCGGCGTCGGTCAATCAGAAGGCGAGCACGACGAAGGCAGAGGAGAGACCGAAGACTTGCTCCGCGTCGCCGAGTACGCGAAGAAAACCTTTGGCCCGGTGCCGCTCGTCCTGGCGGGATTCTCCTTCGGTGCGGCGGTCCAGACGCAGCTTGCGCAGCGCGTGAGCCCGCACCGTGTCGTACTCGTAGGCGTCGCCGTGGGCCGCTTTCCTTCGGAAATCGTGCCGTCCGACTCGATCGTGATTCACGGCGAGGTAGACGAGACCATTCCGCTCGCGAAGGTGCTCGACTGGGCGCGGCCGCAGGAATTGCCGGTCGTGGTCATTCCGGGCGCGGACCACTTCTTTCATCTGCGGCTGAACACCATCAAGAACATCGTAAAGGGCTCATGGCGGTATTAGCCGCAAACGATTTGCGCAAGTCCTACGACGGCGAGGAGGTGGTCGCCGGAGTGAGCTTCGGCATCCAGGCGGGCGAATGCTTCGGTCTGCTCGGTCCCAACGGCGCGGGCAAGACCACTACCTTGAGGCTTTGCCTCGGCCTCACCGATCCCGACAGCGGGTCGGTCGAGCTGATGCAGCGTCCCGTGCCCGGCGAAGCCCGGCCCGCCCGGGCGCGCGTGGGCGTGGTTCCACAGATGGACAATCTCGATCCGGATTTCAGCGTCGAAGAGAACCTGCTCGTCTACGGCCGGTACTTCGGCCTCGCCGAGCGCGCCGTCCGGCAACGCATTCCACAGCTGCTCGAGTTCGCCGGCCTGGCTGCGCGCGCCAAATCGCGAATCCAGACGCTCTCAGGCGGGATGAAGCGGCGCCTCACTCTGGCGAGGGCGCTTATCAACGATCCCGACCTGATCTTCATGGACGAGCCCACCACGGGGCTCGATCCGCAGGCGCGCCATCTCATCTGGGAGCGGCTGAAACAACTGCTCGCTCAGGGGAAAACCATCGTGCTCACCACCCATTTCATGGAGGAGGCCGAGCGCTTGTGCGCTCGCCTGGCCATCATGGACCGCGGGCGCTTCATCACCGAGGGCAGCCCGCGCGATCTCATCCTCCGTCACATCGAGCCGCACGTGATCGAAGTGCACGGCGACGGCGTCATGGAATGGGCCGATCGGGAAGCCGGAGGGCTCGCGACGCGCCTGGAAAAAAGCGGCGACACCGCGTTCTGCTACGCGGCAGACCCGGCGCCGCTCCTCGCGAGTCTTTCGGCCCGGCAGGAACTGCGCTACCTGCACCGCCCGGCGAACCTGGAAGACGTATTTCTGAAGCAGACCGGCAGGGAGCTTCGCGACTGATGCGATTTTTCGCGCCGCCCTCGATGAGCCTGCGCTTTTTTCCGGTGTGGCGCCGGAACCTGCTCGTGTGGCGCAAGCTCGCGATTCCTTCCATTCTCGGCAATCTCGCCGATCCCCTGATCTACGTGCTCGGCCTCGGGTACGGCCTGGGTTCGATGTTGCCGCAGGTCGGCGGAGTGCCTTACATCGCGTTCCTCGCCGCGGGAATGGTGTGCTCGAGCACCATGAACAGCGCCACGTTCGAATCCATGTACTCGGCCTTCTCGCGCATGCACGTGCAGCGCACCTGGGACGCCATCATGAACGCCCCGGTCGATCTCGACGACGTCGTCCTCGCCGAGCTCGTCTGGGCGGCCTCCAAGAGCGTGCTCTCGGGGGTCGCGATCCTCGCCGTGGTGTGGCTGCTCGGGCTGTCGAGCTCGATCCTCTCGCTCTGGGCGATCCTGCTCCTGCCGCTCATCGGCCTCACCTTCGGCGCGCTTGCCCTGGCGGTCACGGCGATGGCGCGGAGCTACGATTTCTTCATGTACTACTTCACGCTGGTGATCACGCCGATGAACCTCCTGTGCGGGGTGTTCTTTCCGGTGGAGCAACTGCCCGCCGCCTTTCAGGCGGTCGCCCTGTTTCTGCCGCTTACGCACGCGGTGGCGATCGCGCGTCCGCTGCTGCTCGGCCATGTTCCGTCGGACATTTTCCTGCACCTGGGGGTGCTGCTTGCCTACGCGGCGGCCGGATTCTATGCTGCTACGATCCTGTTCCGCAGGCGACTGCTCAAATAGCGATGCTCTGGATCAAGGCGCTGCACATCATTTTCATGGTGACCTGGTTCGCCGGACTGTTCTACCTTCCGCGTCTCTTCGTTTACCACGCCATGACCGAGGATGCGGCAGGCAGGGAACGCTTCCAGCTGATGGAGCGCAAGCTCTACCGGGGCATCATGACGCCGAGTGCGGTGCTGACCCTTCTTTTCGGAATGCTGCTGCTCAACTACGTCGCGATGGGTGGCTGGCTCTATGCCAAGCTCGGAATCGTCGTCGTGCTGGTCGCCTACCACCTGTACTGCGGCAAACTGATCGCCGATTTCGCGCGCGGCCGCAATGCGAAATCGCACATCTGGTATCGCTGGTTCAACGAGGTGCCGGTAATTCTCCTTGCCGCCGTGGTCATCCTCGTCGTGGTCAAACCGTTCTAGTGGTATGTCGCATGCACCGCTTGCTCCGGATTTCCCCTTTTTCAACAATCTGCTAATCTTGGCACGCTCGTTGCATTCAAATCCCGGCACATGAACGCGAAAAACATCACATTGAGGCCCGGACGGCCGACCGATGCCGCCGGGATCGCGACAATGTCGCGCGACCTGATCGAAACGGGTCTGGGCTGGTCCTGGGGGCCCGACCGCGTCGCGCGCTCGATCGCAAACAAGGACACGTTCACGCTTCTCGCCTGCGACCGCGATCGGGTCGTCGCTTTTGCCATCATGTATTTCGGCGACGAGCACGCCCATCTGAATCTGCTCGCGGTGCGCTCTTCCCATCAGAGACTGGGCATCGGGCGACGCATGGTCGAATGGTTGACCGAGTCGGCCCACGCCGCGGGGATCGCGACGATTCATCTCGAGCTCCGCGCGGCGAATTACAGCGCGCGCAGCTTCTACAGGGCGCTCGGTTTCACGGAATCGGCGTACATCCCGGGCTATTACCGCGGCCGCGAGATGGCGTTGCGCATGGTGCGGGTACTGCGCAAGCCAGGCACGCCGCTCCCCGCCTGGCCCGCGCCGAAACTGCCGAAGAGCTGACGCCAGCCATCGCAGGCAGGCGGGGCGCAACGGATCCGTGAAATGCGCAGCGCCGTGCTCGCTCTCACCGCAGGTCTCTTGGCGAATGCCGCTTTCGCCGTACCCGGACTCGAGCCCGGCGTATCGCGTGAGCTAGCGCAGTGGCGGGCAAGACAGTATCGCGACGTTCGGTATACGCTGGCGATCCACGTCACCGCGCGTGCGACCAAGCTCGTCGGAACCGAAACCATCGATCTGATTCTTCCGCGGCGCGTGCCCGATCTCGTGCTCGACTGGCGCCCCTCGCCCAGGGCGAGCGTCGGCAAGCTGCGCGTCAATGGAAAGCCCGCCAATGCGAAGCTCGAACAAGAACATCTGATCGTTCCGGCGCGATTTTTCCAGGCTGGAAGAAATCGCGTCACCTTGTCCTTCGAATCGCCGGTCGCGGTGTCCGGCAGCGCTGTAACGCGCTACCTCGACCGGGAAGACGGCTCGGAGTACATCTATACGCTCTTCGTTCCCTCGGATGCGAGCAGCGTCTTCCCCTGCTTCGACCAGCCGGACCTGAAGGCGCGCTTCGGCCTCGAACTCCTCGTGCCCCGCGCGTGGACCGCGGTCGGAAATTCTCCGGTGAGCGTTGCCGAAAAAGCCCCGAAGAGGATGCGCCGGTTTCGATTCGCGGAAACCCGGCCGATCAGTACCTATCTCTTCGCCTTTGCTGCCGGGCCCTTCGCCGAACTCACCGAGCGTTCGGGCCCGACCCGTCTTTTCGTGCGCAAGTCGCGGCGCGCCCGCGCGCGGGTGGAAGCCCCCGAAGTGTTGCGACTCAATCGCGAAGCGGTACGCTGGTTCGAGGGTTATTTCGATTCCCGTTTTCCGTTTCCGAAATACGACCTGGTGCTCATCCCCGAATTCGCCTACGGGGGCATGGAGCACGCCGGCGCGACGTTCCTGCGCGAGGAGGCGGTGCTGTTTCCGTCGGCGCCGAATGAAACGGATGTTCTCGCCCGGGCGCAGCTGCTGTTCCACGAGGCCTCGCACCAGTGGTTCGGCGACTCGGTCACCATGAAGTGGTTCGACGATCTGTGGCTGAAGGAGGGTTTCGCCAATTTTGCGGCGGCCAAGGCGGCTGAAGAGTTGCTCCCGGGACAGCCGGTCTGGAACGCGTTTCACGGACTCAAGACCGCCGCGTACCGCACCGACCTCACGCAGGGTTCCACTGCGATCTATCGCGAGATTCCGAATCTTTCTGCGGCGAAGTCCGCCTACGGCAACATCGTCTACGGCAAGGCGCCGGCGCTTTTGCGCCAGGCGGAGTTCTACCTGGGTGCGCCCGTGTTTCAGCGAGCCGTGCGGCAGTTCGTCAAGAAACACGCCTATGGGGTCGCCGACTGGAACGACCTCGTCATTGCGCTCGAGCGCGCCTCCCGCCGCGATCTGAAGGCCTGGGCCCAAGTCTGGGTCAAGCGCCGCGGCATGCCGGAAGTGCGCCTGTCCTGGGATACGGATCGCAACGGCCGGCCGAAGAACGTGCTTCTCGAGCAACGCGACGCGCTCAACGAAGGCGGAATCTGGCCGATGAAGGTGACGGTGTTCGCCTTACCCGAGACCGGGCCTCCCCGTTCGGCCGAGGTCTTGCTGAGCGGCGAGCGCACGAGCATCAGCGAAATCGAAGGCATGCCGGAAATCGAATTCGCGTTCGCCAATTTCGGCGACTACGGCTATGGGCGTTTCCCGCTCGACCCGGCGAGCCGCGAGGCGGTGCTTGCACGCCCGGAAATCGTGCAGGGCGATCTGCTGCGCTCGCTCATCTTCGATTCGATCTGGGAATCGGTGCGGGACGGCGAGCTTGCGCCCCTCGCCTACATCGACCTTGTGATGCGTGTCGCTCCCGTGGAGCGGGACCCTGTGACGCTGGCCGGACTGCTGCAACGCGCGCAGATCGCTTTTCTCCACTATGCGTCGGATGAGCAGCGCGACGCTCTGGCACCGCGCTTCGAGCAATTTCTCGCCGAGGGGATGCTGCACGCGGACACGCCGGGGCGCCGCATCACCTTCCTCAGGACCTTCATGGCGAGCGCCTGGTCGGATTCCGGCCGCTCGCAGCTCAAATCGCTCCTCGCGAACACGCTGGAAATTCCCGGAGTGAAACTCAGCTCGCGAGACCGCTTCCGTATCCTCGCGCGGTTGCTCGCGCTCGACGACCCGGAGGCGAAGAAACTTCTTACCGATCAGACGGCCGCCGATCGGGGCGACGACGGCCGGCGCTACGCTTTCGCCGCGGCCGCGGCCGAGCGCAGTGCGGAGGCGAAGCGCGCGTACTTCGAACGCTTTCTGTCCGACCCCAGGCTCGCCGAAGGCTGGGTGGAAGCGGCGCTTTTCACTTTCAACTCCGTGGAGCACGCCGAACTCACCCAGCCGTACCTCGATCTCGCGCTCGCGGCCTTGCCCGAGTTGAAGCGCTCGCGCAAGGTGTTCTTCGTCAACAACTGGCTCGCCGCGTTCGTCGACGGACAGGTGGACGCCGCTGCGCTCGAACAAGTCGACAGTTTCACCCGCCAGCCGGGACTGGACCCGGATCTGAAGCTCCAATTGCTCGAAGCGATGGACGGCCTCGCGCGCACCGTAAAGATCCGCGCGCGCTTTGCCCGGGTGATGCCCTGAGCGCAGCCGGGGAACTCCGGAATCTCTTGCGGGGGGAAGGGCTCGGGAATCGTGCGTGCAGCAGCTTCAGTCCAGGGCGCCTCCGGCGTAGGCGCGCTCGATCTCGGCACTGAATTTTTTCTGCACCTTCTCGCGTTTGACCTTCAGGGTCGGCGTGAGCAGCCCGTTCTCCACCGTCCAGGGCTCGCGAGTTGCGATGACCCGCCGTACGCGGATGTAACGCGGGTAGGCCTTCAGACGTTCGTTGACGCGCTGGATGAGACTCTTCTCGTCGGTCTCCTGGGTCACCGCCACGAGCGTGAGAAACGGCCGACCTTCGCCGATCAATATTCCCTGCTCTATGGTTCCATCGCCAAGAATGGCGAGTTCCACGTCCTGGGGCGGCAGCTTCTCGCCATTGGAGAGCACGAGCACGTCTTTCAGGCGTCCGCGTATGAAGATCCTGCCGTCCCGGATTTCAGCGAGATCGCCGGTATGCAGCCAGCCTTCGCGGTCGAGCGATTTCGCGCTGGCCTCGGGATTGTTCCAGTAGCCCTTCATGATGGTCGGCCCCTTTGCGAGCAGCTCGCCGCCCGCTGCGATTTGCACCTCGACGTTATAGAGCGCGTGGCCGACCGATTCAGGCGTGTTGTCCTCGACGCGGTTCACCGAGATCACCGGGGATGCCTCGGTCATCCCGTATCCCTGGAGAACCGGTAATCCGAGACCCAGAAAGAGCCACGCGATGGCCGGTTCGAGCGGGGCCCCGCCGAGAATGGCGAGCCTCATCCTGCCGCCCAGCCTCGCCAGCACCGGGCCGGCAACACGGCTGAGCAGCAGTGCAAGCACGATGCGGTCGAAGAACCCCGCCTGGCCGCGCGCGGTGCGCCCTCCCGCCGCCACCACGAGATCGAACAACCGTTTCTTGAACGCGGATTTGGCCAGCGCTTCATTAACGCGCTCGGCGAATTTTTCAAAGACGCGCGGCACGGCAAACACCACGGTGGGCCGCTCGCTCGCGAGATCCTCCGCAAGCTGCGACACCGAACGCGCGTAGGCGACTTTCGCACCGAGCGAGAGCGGCAGGTAATAGCCGCCGGTGCGCTCGAACATGTGCGAAAGCGGCAGGAACGAAAGGAACACATCGTCGGGCCGTGCAAGGCGTGTGTGCTCGCAACCCGCGACGTTGGCGAGGATGTTGCCATGCGTGAGCATCACGCCCTTGGGCCTGCCCGCGGTGCCCGAGGTGTAGCAGATCGTGGCGAGCGCGCCGTCTTCGAGCGGTGCGGCCTGGAGCTCCTGCGTCTCTCTCGGCAACACCGCATCGACCGTGTCGTGGCCGCTTCCAGGATCGGCGGCAAGGCACAGCACGCGCGGCAGCGACGCGGCCACGGCGCGCAGAGAATTCGCCATGCGGCTCGACTCCACGACCAGCAGGCGCGCGCCGCTATTCTCAAGGCACCAGGCGACGTTCTCCGGATTGTCGTCCACGTAAAGCGGCACGACGACGAGACCGAGTCCGAGCGCCCCCAGGTCGGCCGCGACCCAATGGATGCCGTTTTTCATGCATAGCGCGATGCGCTCGCCGGGCACGAAACCCTCGGTCCGCAGGAACGCCTGCCAGCGCGCCGCATAGGCGGCGATTTCGCGCGCCGGGATGTCGCGCCAGCCGCCCTCGAGAAACTGGCGGTAGAGAATTCGCTCCGGTGTCGCGAGCTGTGTCTTGAGAAGGCTTGCGATATTGGCCATGGGCAGGCTGTGTTAGGCTCCCGCGCGTTCATCATGCGCAATCCTACGTGAGCTCGCAAGCCTTCTTCGCCTCCTGCCCCAGGGGACTCGAATCGCTGCTTGTGGAAGAGCTGGGCCGGCTCGGCGGGCACAAGGCCGAAACCGTTCCCGGCGGGGTCGCATTCGAGGGCGACATGCGGACCTGCTACCGCGCCAACTTCGAGTCGCGGCTCGCCGGGCGCGTCCTGATGCGGCTCGCCCACGCGCCCTATCGCAACGAACAGGACGTCTACGACGCGGCACTCGCGGTGCGCTGGCCCGAATGGTTCAGCGAAAAACAAAGCATCCGCGTCGACGTCAACGCGATCCGCTCGCCGTTGAAGAGCCTCGAATTCGCGACCCTGCGCGTCAAGGATGCGGTGTGCGACCGGTTTCGCGCTGATCGCGGGGATCGGCCCGACGTGGACACGCGCTCGCCGGATGTGCGCGTCCACGGATTTCTGGACCAAGCGAGCGTGACCCTGTACCTCGACACTTCGGGCGACGCTCTCAATCGCCGCGGCTATCGCACGGAAACGACGGAGGCGCCGCTCAAGGAAAATCTGGCGGCCGGCATCGTTCGCCTGAGCGGCTGGGACGCGCAAGAGCCGCTCCTCGATCCCATGTGCGGCAGCGGGACGCTGGTCATCGAGGCGGCGATGATGGCGCTTGCGATCCCGCCCGGACACGCGCGCGGGTTCGGCTTCGAACGCCTGGCCGGGTTCGACCGCCGGTGCTGGACCGAGGTACGCGACGCGGCGCTCGCCCGCCGCAAGCCTTTGCGCAAGCTTTCGATCTTCGCCCGCGACCGCTATGGCGACGAGTTGAAAAAAGCGCGACGCAATCTCGAGGCGGCGGGCCTCGCGGACTGCGTCGAATTGAAACAGGCCGACATCCTGGACACCGGCGCCCCGGCGAACGAGGGTGTACTCCTCGCCAATCCGCCCTACGGCGCGCGGATCGGCGAGGATGCGGCGCTGGCGGAGTTCTACCCGAAGCTCGGCGACACGCTGAAAAAATACTACGCCGGATGGCGCTGCTATCTGTTCTCGGGAGATACGCGGCTTCCCAAACTCATCCGGTTGACCGCATCGAAACGCACACCCTTGTACAACGGCCCCCTGGACTGCCGGCTCTATGAATACCTCATAGTTGCCGGCTCCAACCGCAAGGAGACCGGCCGCTAGCGCATCTGGTTGCGCGCGCTGGAAACCGCCAGAAAAATCTCGCGCAGGAACACCAGCAGCGACAGGATGAATGCGAGCATTGCGGCGATGAACAGCAGGCCGATGAATTTCGACAGGTCGATCGTGATGAAGGCATCGACGAAGGCAACGGCGATCAGCAGTCCGACGAAAAGCGCGCAAACCACAGAGAGCACGATCGAGCCATAGACCAGGCGCACGCGGCGACTGAGGAGATTGAGCTCCGCGCGCGCCGCTTTCTGTCCATCGGGCTGCAGTTGGCGCAGCCGCTCCTCGAGCGTACGGCTGCGGTCCACCGCGCGGCCGAGGCGGTTGGAGAGCACCCCGATGATCGTCCCCACCGCGGTAAGCAGGAACACCGGCGCCACCGCGAGCTGAATGAGCCGCGTGACGTCTATGACGTTGTCGGGGGTCATTGCCTGAGCCTTTCCTGTCTGCCGTGGTTCAAACCATCGCCTTGCGCAGCTGATGCTTGAAATGGTGGATATGGTTGAGTGCGATTTTCAGTTTTCCGCGGTCCTTGGCGGCCAGCGCTTCGTCGCGCTTTTTCTGCCAGTCGTGGATCTTCGCCTTGACCGCGCTCTTGTCGACGCCCTTGACCTCGTGGTGCACGTGCATGTCGATGTTGAGCGCCTTGCAGATCGCGGCGAGCAGATGCTCCTTGTTCAGCTGGGTGTAGCCCTTCACCGCCTCGTGCTCGATGCCGGCGGCAATCTCCCGCAGCTCGGCGAGCGGTTTGCCCTTCAGCTCAGGAAAAGTGTGAGCCATGTCGTCTCCTCGTGATCATCTTGAATAAAAGCGCGATCATGCGGCGAGCAAAGTCTCGATATCGCCCGCGATCGCTGCGGGGCCGGTCTTGGGCGCGTAGCGCTTGACCACCTTGCCGTCGCGTCCGATCAGGAACTTGGTGAAATTCCACTTGATCGCTTCGGTCCCCAGAATACCCGGGGCCGCCTGGGTGAGCCACTTGTAGAGCGGGTGGGCTCCGGCGCCGTTCACTTCTATCTTGTCGAACATCTGGAAGGACACGCCGTAGTTCTTCTGGCAGAACGCGCCGATTTCCGCGGCATCTCCAGGCTCCTGGCCGCCGAACTGGTTGCAGGGAAAGCCGAGCACCTCGAGTCCTTTCGCCTGGTATTTGCGGCTGAGCTCTTCGAGGCCCGCGTACTGCGGCGTGAATCCGCACTCGCTCGCCGTGTTGACGGCCAGCACCACCTTGCCGCGATATTTCGTGAGTACCAGCGTCTCTCCGCTCAGGCTCTTCGCCGAAAATTCGTACAAGTCGCTCATGAATTCACCGAGTGAATGCGTCCTGCGGTATTGCGTATTTCCGGAACCCCGACAAATTTTACACCGGACACCGGGTTCTCGACTGCTGCAGCCAGAGCGATGACCATCTGCTGAAGGCTTACGAGTCCCAGACGGAGCGCCGATTCTCGCGCGAAAGGCAGGGCCTCCATGAGCTTGTAGACGGGCAAAAGCGCGTAAGGCCACCGATGACCCGGCCCGAGCACGTACCAGGGCCTGAGAACGGTCGCCGAAAGCCCGCTCGCCGCGATCAGCGCTTCGCCCTCTTTGCGCGCGGCTATGAAAGCCTTCATTGCGGGCGCGGGGTGCGCCACGCTCACATAGACGAGGTGGCGCACCGCGGCGCGTTTCGCCGCCGTCACCGAGGCCCGGATGGAGGCGAGATCGACTTCCCGGAACTCCCTCGCTTTGGCGGGATTGGGGTGCGGCGTTCCGACCAGATGGACCAGGGTATCGGCCGGGGGGATCGAAGTGTCGAACGCAGCCAGCGCATCCCCGACCACCGCTTCGCTTCCGGCCGGCAGCCTGGAGGCCGAGCCGGCGCGCACCAGAGCGCGTACGGAATGTCCGCGTGCGAGCAGCTCGCGGATCAAGGGCCGCCCGAGATACCCCGTGCCTCCGGTGACGAAGACGTGGTGGCGATTCATGCTCGAAACCGGGTGTGATTCAGGCGGACTCCGCGAATCCCAACCCAAGTTGCAGAAGCTCGTCCCAGGCGTCGCCCTTGACGATGCCTTTGACGATGCGGTCGATTTTGGCGGCGCGCTCCAATGCCGCCAGGAGCGCGGCGTGCGGGAGCCGGCGCGCGGCGCGGCCGATCAGCGACTGCCGCGCCTCGCCCCATACACGAGCTTCGCGGCAGACATCGGCAAGCTGCCGGCCCGCCGCCAGACCTTGCTGCACGCGGGCGATGGCGCGTATCTCCTCGGCGAGTATCCACAATACCCGCGGGGGGGCTTCGCCTTCGCCGCGCAAGCCCTCGAGCATGCGCGCGAGGCGCGAGCGCTCGCCGCCGAGCATCGCCTCGGCGAGTTTGAGAGCGTCGTAGCGCGCGACATTGAGCACCGATTCCCTCACGGACTCGAATCCCAGTTCCCCGGCGGGCAGGAGCAAGGCAAGCTTCTGGATCTCCTGATGCGCCGCGAGCAGATTGCCTTCGACGCAGTCGGCCAGAAATTGCAGCGTCTCCGCGCTCGCCCGCTGTTTTTGCCTTGCGAGCCTCGCGGCAATCCATTCGGGAAGCCGGGTGCGCTCGACCGGATAGACATTGACGACGAGTCCGAGGCTCTCGATCGCCTTGAACCAGGAGGATGCCTGGCCGGCCTTGTCGAGGCGCGGTAGCGTCACCAGGGTGAGCGTGTCGGGCGGGAGCCTTCTGCAAAACGCCTCGATCGCCTCGGCGCCGTCGTTGCCGGGCTTGCCGGAAGGAAGACGGAGCTCGATCAGCTTCTTGTCGCCGAAGAGCGACCGGCTCGCGGCGTGCGCGCCGAGCTCGCCCCAGTCGAAGCTGCGATCGACCGTGAGGACCACGCGATCCAAAAATCCGGCCACGCGCGCGCGCGCGCGAATCGCGTCCGCGGCTTCGAACGCAAGCAGGGGCTCGTCGCCGTGGACCGCGTAAAGCGGCCGGACCTCGCGCGCCAGTTGCGCGTCCAGTTGCTCGAGCCTGAGTGTCGCCATATTCGACGCTCAGTCGGCGATGGCCGTCGCCGGCTTCGCCGCGACCAGGCGCCGCAGGATCTGCTGCACCATGTCGCTCTGCATGTCGCGGTAGAGCAAGACTTCCTCGGTTTCCTTGGCAAGCACCTGCGAGTCGTTGTAGGTCATGTCACGCGTGAGCTGGATTTCGCTCGTCGGTAGGTAGACCTGGCCCTTGGGATCGGTGACGCGGATTGCGACGCGATAGTTCAAACGATATTCGCTCACCCGGCCCTGGGCATTGAACGAAAGAATGACTTTTTCCCGCGCCTCCTGCGTGAAACCGAGCACGGCCTGCGCGTCCTTCGGGTTGTCGACGATGCGCGTCTTGCTCGCTACCGAGACGTTGCGTTTCAGCTCGACCACGAGCGGGGTATTTCCCGGGATGTAGAGCGATTCGAAAGGCAGTTGCGCCTGGCCGCGCAGATGAAAACCGCAAGCGGCGAGCAGCGTCGCGATTGCGACCGCGAAAGCAGCGCGCGAGGAGCTCTCAAACGACCACATTGACGAGACGTCCGGGAACCACCACCACTTTTTTCACCGGCTGGCCGTTGATGAAGCGCGTCACGGCATCGTGGGCGAGCGCGAGCTGCTCGAGTTGTTCGCGGCCAGCGGATTTCGGCGCGCGCATGTGGCCGCGGAGCTTGCCGTTGACTTGGAGGACGAGTTCGATTTCGCCTTGCTCGAGCGCGCCGGAATCGGGTTCCGGCCAGGGCGCATTCAGGATATCGTCACCGAAGCGCAACTCGAGCCAGAGATAATGGCAGATATGAGGGGCTATCACGGAGAGGAGACGCAGCAATATGGAGAGCCCTATAGCCACGACAGGTATTTCCGAGTCTTCAGTTGCTGTTCCAAGGATCATGGGACGCTCTAAGACTCTTAGCATTTTCATGCATGCTGAAACTACAGTATTGAACTGAGATCGCTCGAGATCAAAGTTCGCCTGTTTTAAGTTCACATGAATTTCACGATAGGCTTCTCTCGGTTCGCCGTCGGCTCTCGCGAGGCAATTGTCGTAAAGCTGGGTATCGCGCAAATAGAGTTCTACAGTGTGTTTCTTTGAATACACCAACTTCCACAGACGATTAAGAAAGCGTGAGGCCCCTTCAACTCCGGCGTCCGACCATTCGAGTGTCTGCTCGGGCGGGCTCGCAAACATCATGAATAGCCGCGCCGTGTCAGCACCATATTTCTCGATGAGATCCTGCGGGTCAACGCCGTTGTTTTTCGACTTCGACATAGTACCGATGCCGTCGGACTCGACCGGCTTGCCGTCGGAGCGCAACACAGCGCCGGTGCGCTGGCCCTTGTCGTCGCGCTTGAGCTCGACGTCGGCGGGGTTGTAATAGGTGATGCGGCCGCTAGCTTCCTTGCGGTAGAAGATTTCGTTGAGCACCATGCCCTGCGTCAGCAGGCGCATGAACGGCTCATCCACCCCCGAGACCAGTCCCAGGTCGCGCATCACCTTGGTCCAGAAGCGCGAATAGAGCAGGTGTAGGATGGCGTGCTCAATGCCGCCGATGTACTGGTCGACGGCCATCCAGTATTTCACGCGCTCGTCGACCATGTTTTTCTTCTGATCCGGGCAGGCGAAGCGCAAGTAATACCAGGACGAATCCACGAAGGTGTCCATAGTGTCGGTCTCGCGCTTGGCCGCCTTACCACACTTCGGGCACTTGCAATTCAGGAACGACGGCGTCTTCGCAAGCGGATTGCCGGTGCCGTCCGGCACGAGGTTCTCCGGCAGCACGACCGGAAGCTGATCGTCGGGCACCGGAACGTCACCGCAGCCGTCGCAGTGGATGATGGGGATCGGCGTGCCCCAGTAGCGCTGGCGCGAAATGCCCCAGTCGCGAAGGCGCCAGGTGACTTGCTTGTCGCCTAAGCCATGAAGGCTGAGTTGACTTGCAACAAAATCGACCGCCACCTCCGACGAAAGGCCGTTCAATTCTTCATACGGAACTGGGGAGTTATACGCGAAACCCGACTCGGCATACTCTGCTCGCCACTGACGGGAATCAAACCATGCTGGGTCAATCATTACGGGCTTGCGTTTAAGGTCAACAACTGGATTGGTTCCATCCGCAATACCCATTGCTCCCCTAAACGCTGTGTGCGGAGCAATTACTGGTTTTATCGGCAAGTTGTATTTGTTAGCGAAGTAGAAATCGCGTTCGTCATGTGCTGGCACACCCATCACTGCGCCTTCGCCATAAGTCATTAGGACGTAGTTGCCGACCCAAACTGGCACCGACTCATTGGTAAGGGGGTGAGTAACACTAATTCCCGTCGGCATACCTTTTTTTTCGAGCTGGGCGAGGTCGGCCTCCATCACCGAGCCGCGCTTGCACTCTTCCACGAACGTGGCGAGCTTCGGGTTCGATTTCGCCGCGTGCGCGGCGAGCGGGTGCTCCGCAGCCACGGCG
>Ga0193726_1001267_pt1 | contig 20607 bp, 13 predicted proteins | sample H2c1metaG_FD_144928 | JGI IMG/M metagenome (GOLD analysis project Ga0193726, IMG submission 144928) | Soil microbial communities from a riparian zone of the East river system, Colorado, United States - H2c1 | ecosystem: Environmental > Terrestrial > Soil > Riparian zone | place: USA: East River... | reverse complement strand
GTTTTGCTAAGAGAAGCCGTTGCGGTTATTCCGTCAGGTTTAATAAACTCAAAATTTGCTGATGTTGCAGTTCCAAAAAAGACATTGTTTAAAATGTCAACGCTTGGCTGGTCATAACCGATCTGTGACCCATTGATCTTATTAATGATCCATCCTCTCTTGACACCGGCTACACCCGCCGTAGATTGATTATATACATAGGTCACATACCAAAAAACAGAATCGGTAGGGGGAGCTTTGTCGATCGAACCTGCCTTTATGAAAAAGCCAAAATCCTGGTCCTGGCCGGTCTGTATTCCATTTGATTGTTCAATTGTAGTAACAAAGCTGAACCTGTCCAGCGGTTGAAGGTTCCTTACGGCATTCATTACATTACATTAGTAGCTGATTGCAATTCTGTATTTCCTTTATACTGTCTCGGATTGAATTGGCCGTAAGCCGGAATCACATCGTTCCAGAAATATACTTCTTTCGAAAACAGGTACACAGAATCCATAATAAGCTCTTCCGCGGTAGGTTGATCTGAAGAAGAGCCGCCGTTTCCATCGTGATTCTTTTTACATGCAATGGCTAAAACAAGAATGATTAAAATGAACCCAAGTTTAGTTTTCATATACTTCATAAATCAAGATTTAAATTGGGATGGGGATATTCTAAAAACGAAATATCTAAAAAAAAGTTGCTTCTTTTTATTTAGTAAAAGTTAAATCAAATTTCAAACGACAAGTTTAGGGCCAGGGAACAGTTTAAAATTATAGCCGGGTGATAATTTTGTACCTTGCACCCCATTTTAAAAATGCTAATAACTTAAGAAGGAGTTTTGTACTCTTAATGAATAATGATCATGTGGTAAAAATGTCCGCAGGATGCCAGTCCCAACTTAATTTATGGTATCCGCCTATGCAGGTATAACCAGGAATTAATTACCAGCACTGAAGGACCCCACCACATAATAAAAACTTACTATGCAAAAAGATTTACGAAAACAACAGGCGCTAGAATATCATTCAAAAGGAAGACCCGGTAAAATTGAAGTGGTCCCTACTAAAGAAGCAAAGACCCAACGCGATCTTTCTCTTGCATACTCCCCTGGAGTAGCCGAACCATGTTTAGAGATCCATGCCCACCCTGAAGATGTTTATAAATACACTGCAAAAGGAAACCTGGTTGCCGTAATCAGCAATGGCACGGCTGTATTGGGTTTGGGAAACATTGGCCCTGAAGCCAGCAAACCAGTAATGGAAGGTAAGGGTGTGCTATTTAAAATCTTTGCTGATATCGATGTGTTCGACATCGAGATCAATGAAACCGATCCTGAAAAATTTGTACAGATCGTAAAAGCATTGGAACCCACTTTTGGAGGCATCAATCTGGAAGATATTAAAGCGCCCGAATGCTTCTATATTGAAAGAAAATTAAAAGAAGAATTGAATATTCCTGTCATGCACGACGACCAGCATGGCACTGCGATCATCAGCGCCGCTGCTTTGCTGAATGCGCTTGAGATCCAGAAAAAGAAAATAGAAAAAGCAAAATTTGTTGTGAATGGTGCAGGTGCAGCCGCAATGGCATGCATGATGTTATATGAGGCACTCGGAGCAAAGCATGAGAATTTTTTAGTGTTTGATAGAAAAGGGGTCCTGCATAAGGGAAGGCCTGACCTCGAAGAGATGAAACAAAAGTATGCGAATGCAAGCCAGGAGATGACGCTGCTGGAAGCTATGAAAGATGCGGATGTTTTCATTGGATTAAGTTCCGGAAATGTGGTTTCCCAGGAAATGCTGAAAGGCATGGCAAAGAATCCGATTGTATTTGCCATGGCAAATCCGGACCCCGAAATTGCCTGGGAAGATGCCATTCTTGCAAGAAAAGATGTAATTGTTGCAACAGGCAGAAGTGATTATCCGAACCAGGTAAATAATGTGCTGGGGTTCCCTTATATTTTTCGGGGAGCATTGGATGTGCGTGCAAGCCAGATCAATGAAGCCATGAAACTGGCTGCCGTTAAAGCCCTTGCAGAGCTGGCAAAATCGCCAGTACCTGATATTGTTAATCTTGCATACGGCGAAAAAACAATTTCATTCGGCCCCGGCTATATTATTCCCAAGCCACTTGATCCCAGGTTATTATCCGAGGTGGCTCCCGCCGTTGCAAAAGCTGCCATGGACAGTGGCGTTGCAAGAAGTCCTATTACTGACTGGAACAGCTATACAAATGAGCTGAACAAAAGATTGGGTTTGGACAACCAGGTAATTCGTGTGATCGGGAACAAAGCGCGGCGCAATCCAAAACGAATTGTTTTTGCTGAAGCCGACAATGTAAAAATCTTAAAAGCGGCCCAGATCATTTTTGATGATGGAATTGGATACCCTATTTTACTGGGTGATGAAAATAATATAAAAAATATTGCCGCTGCCAACGGCATCGACATAGAAAGTTTCCCCATTATGGATCCACGGAGTGAAGCCAATGAAGAAAAAAGGAACCAGTATGCTGAATTATTCTTTCAAAAAAGAGGCCGCAAAGGATTTAATTTTTATGAAGCAAAAAAGGTAATGAGAGACAGGAATCACTTCGGCTGTATGATGGTTGAATGTGGCGATGCAGATGCAATGATTTCAGGCCTCACAAAAAATTACCCGGATACAATCCGGCCCGCGCTTCATGCGATCGGCACGGAAGATGGCGTCGCAAAAATAGCAGGGATGTACCTGATGCTTACAAAAAAAGGTCCGCTATTCCTTGCCGACACTACTGTAAATTTTAGTCCTACCTCTGAAGAAGTTGCCAACATTACTTTAATGGTAGCAAAGGAAGTGCGCAACTTTAACATCGTACCCAGGATTGCCCTGCTGAGTTATTCAAATTTCGGAAGCAATAATTCTCCTGAAGCAAGGTTGATGGCTGAAGCAAGAAAAATAGTAAAACAAAAAATGCCTTCACTGATCGTTGATGGTGAAATGCAGGCAAGCGTAGCCTTTAATAATGAATTGATGAAGGAAAATTATCCATTTTGTGAGCTGGTGGATAAGGATGTCAACACGCTTATTTTCCCTAACCTGGCTTCGGGGAACATCGCTTATAATTTATTAAAAGAATTGGGTACGGCTGACGCGATCGGCCCGATTTTATTGGGTTTAAAGAAACCAGTTCATATTTTACAATTGGGCAGTTCAGTAAGAAGTATTGTGAATATGGCACTCATCGCAGTGGTGGATGCCCAGATAAAATCACAAACGCCAACGGAGGAAATTGTAAAAAAATCAAGGTGGTGGAAACGGTTCAAAAAAACAAACCGTGAAATGGGTGTTTAATTTGTTTATTGAATTTTTAACTACAAGCCTGTAAAAAATGCTGTTTGGCGAACAACTATTTTCTAATCTAATAAACACGTATTTTACACCCATATTGTATGACCATTTTTAGTGAAATAGGCCGCTATCTTCTGATGATAAGAGGGATGTTCTCCAAACCGGAGAATATGAAGATGTATTGGAAGGAATTTATTCACCAATGCTCCGATATTGGAATAGGTTCCTTAGGTATTGTTGTGGTGATATCGGTTTTTATGGGGGCAGTTTCCACTGTTCAAACAGCTTACCAACTCGTGAGTCCGCTCATTCCGAAATCTTCCATTGCACAGATTGTCCGTGATACTGTTATCCTCGAATTTGCTCCAACACTCATTTGCATCGTATTGGCCGGTGTGGTGGGAAGTAAAATTGCAAGCGAGTTGGGAAACATGAGGGTGAGTGAGCAAATAGATGCACTCGAAATCATGGGCATCAATACAAGGGCATATTTAATAATGCCTAAAATACTCGCAGCCCTTCTCGTCATTCCCATGTTGGTGATCATCGCCACTGTACTAGGCATCCTGGGAGGAAGACTGGCGGGTTCCATGGCAAATATTATTTCTACCAATACATTTGATAAAGGATTGCTCGAAGGTTTTTTGCCGTATAATGTTATTTTTGCGTTGGCGAAAGCATACACATTCGCCTTTCTCATCTCAAGCGTCCCCGCCTATTTTGGATATTATGTCCAGGGAGGTTCACTTGAAATTGGAAGGGCAAGTACCAGGGCCGTAGTTACCAGTTGCATATTGATATTGTTTGCCGATTATATACTGGCGGCATTGTTGCTTTGAGTTTACCTGATACGATTTCCATGATTGAAATAAGAAATATACAAAAGTCTTTCGGTGACAGAACCGTGATCGAAAATGTAAGCGCGGTTATGAAACCTGGCCAGTGCAATCTCATTATTGGCACAAGCGGAAGCGGAAAGACCGTTTTAATGAAATGCATGGTTGGATTATTTCACCCGGATGAAGGAGAAGTATTGTACGATGGCAAAGACTTTACCAATATGAAGTCAGATGAAAAAACTGAAGTTCGAAAAGAGATTGGAATGCTTTTCCAGGGGTCCGCTTTATTTGACAGCTTAACCGTAGAGCAGAATGTAATGTTCCCTCTCGATATGTTCACCAAACAATCCTACAGGAAAAAACTGGAACGGGTGAATGAAGTGCTCGAAAAAGTAAATCTTAGTGACACAAATAAAAAATTTCCTGCAGAAATAAGCGGGGGCATGAAAAAAAGAGTGGGAATTGCCAGGGCCATTGTTTTGAACCCAAAATATCTTTTTTGCGACGAACCGAATTCAGGTCTCGATCCCCAAACTTCAATGGTAATAGATAAACTGATCAGGGATATTACGAAAGAGTATAAGATCACAACTGTTGTAAACACCCATGACATGAATAGCGTTATGGAAAACGGCGATTACATTATTTATATGTATGATGGCCGTAAGGAATGGGAAGGCAACAGGAAAGAAATCATTTTTAGCAAGAACGAACGCCTGAATCATTTCATTTTCGCATCCGAATTCCTGCAGGACGCAAAAGATATGCGTATGCTTGAAGAGACCGGGAAAATAGCTAATGAAAGAAATATGGAAGAATTGACCGATAGAAGCGCCCCAACCCTTGTTCCCCCGCCTGATGAAGAATAATGGAATGAAAAAAAAGATAACCTTTTTCCTGCTCATTTTCATGGTGGTCCATGTTTCAGGACATGAGTTTTGGATACAGCCCGATAAGTTTATTTATGAACGCACAGAAGCAATCAACCTGAAATTTTTAGTTGGTGAAAATTTTAATGGAAATAATTGGACCGGGGATAAGGATAACGTAAATAGTCTTTGTCTTTATTTTGAGGATGCGATCGATAAAAATCTTGGATCAGATCTTGGAACCGATAAAGGTGATTCCCTCCAACTTGCCATGATCGATGAAGGAACAGTAATGATTACCTTAAATACAAAAAATTCTTTTAAAAATCTTAGTGCTAAAGAATTCAATAATTACCTGGAAGAAAATAACCTTACTGAAGCGCTCCTTTACAGGAATCAGCATCACGACACGCTGAAAAATGGTATGGAGAATTATCAACGAAGCGTAAAAACCATTTTCCAGGTTGGTGACAAGTATACAAAAGTGTATAGTAAAAAAACAACGCTTCCCCTGGACATAGTTCCTTTGGATCATCCTTACAACTTTTCTGATGTTGGGAATTTTAAAGTGGCGGTTTATTTCAGGGGAGAAAAATTAAAGAATGCGTCGATAAAAGTATGGCACAGGCTGGATAACCGTGTAACAGAACTGGAGTATAATACAAATGATGAAGGTGAAGCTGATTTCATTTTGACTCCGGAGGGGGAATGGATGGTTAGCTGTGTAAAAATGGTGCCCACTGAGAATGATCTACGGGCAGATTGGCAAACTTACTGGGGTTCGCTTACCTGGGGGTATTATTGAACGCAGGAGAAGTTTCGGGTTTCGAATTAGTAGTTGCGAGTTCAGAGTTGTGAGTTGCGAAATCAGGCAACATAAAATCAGAAATCAGAAAATCAGAAATCAGCTTGCCCCACACGCATTTGATCATTAACTCTTAATTTTGCCGAACTTTCAAAAACTATTATGAGCATTCTTGTCAATAAAAATTCAAAAATATTAGTGCAGGGTTTCACCGGAACTGAAGGCAGTTTTCATGCTTCGCAAATGATTGAATACGGAACCAACCTGGTGGGTGGCGTCACGCCGGGTAAAGGAGGGAGCACACATCTTGACAGGCCTGTATTCAATACGGTTGCCGATTGTGTAAAAAAAACGCAAGCTGATGTGAGTATTATTTTTGTGCCTCCGGCATTTGCCGCGGACGCAATAATGGAATCCGCCGAGGCAGGAATTAGTTTGATTGTTTGTATCACGGAGGGGATCCCAACCCAGGACATGGTGAATGTGAAGAATTATCTCCAGGGGAAAAATACAAGATTGATCGGTCCCAATTGTCCGGGGGTTATCACTGCCGGAGCATGTAAAGTCGGGATCATGCCTGGTTTTGTTTTTATACCTGGTAAAATTGGTATTGTTTCCAAATCGGGTACGCTTACTTATGAAGCTGCGGACCAGGTAGCGAAAGCGGGATTGGGAATTTCTACGGCAGTAGGCATTGGTGGGGATCCTATCATAGGGACCACAACAAAAGATGCCGTTGAATTATTTATGAATGACAAAGACACAGATGGCATCGTAATGATCGGTGAAATTGGTGGTGGCATGGAAGCGGAAGCGGCCCGGTGGATCAAATCCAATGGAAACAAAAAACCTGTCGTGGGTTTTATTGCAGGTCAAACTGCCCCGCCCGGCAGAAGAATGGGCCATGCAGGCGCCATAATCGGAGGTGCTGAAGACACAGCTGCCGCTAAAATGAAGATCCTCGCAGAATGCGGCGTGTATGTAGCGCAAAGCCCAGCTGATATTGGAAAAACAATGGCAGAAGTGATGAAGAAATAATGAGAGAATTTACAGATTTTGGGATTTTGGGATTTAGCGATTAAACTAATTAGCATTAAAAAAACCTCTTCAGATTCGAAGAGGTTTTTTAATGAATACGGTTTCTATGAATGAATATCGATGGCTTAATGTGTACGGATGCAACGGGCCAATTCATCTTTACTACTGGTATAATTGAAAATATCGTTTACTGCATAGTAATTGGATTGGTCAACTGTTTTATCATAGGCAAGTTTTGCAAGTTCAAGCTTGCTATCCTCACAATTGAATAATTGCAATAATTGCTTTACCTGTCCCACAGTAAAATAATTGGTATTGATGATCTGTTCAGCTGAACGGATCTTATTTGTTTCCGCACTCTCTTTTCCGATTGCCCACAACACACGGCTGAATTCATTGTTATTAATGGCTTTTGAATACCCAGTTCCAGCCGCATAATCAATTCCGTTGTAGTTACTGCCCTGCCAGTTGTCTCCCAATCTCTGTGTTTTCGCTTTCGATTCGTCCATGGTAATGATTCCACAAGCATCAATTGCAATCACGAGGTTACTCCTGGATTTCAGATTCACGGAACTATTAAATAAAACATCATAGGTTTTTTCAAAACAACTCACGGAAGCATCGGGCTTTTCTCCATAAACTGTTACATTATGATCACAGGCTTCGAGATCACTGATCATGACCGAATTGGATCCAAGGTCATAACGCTGACCATCGACCACTACAACGATTGCCGCTTTGTCTGCTGATTTTACGGTTAATGATGCCGTTCCCTTAGTGGCTGTGGCAAAGATCGAAGTGGTAAAAAAGAGAGATGTCAGAAGAGTAGAAATTGTTTTCATTTTATTTAAGTTTTAGTATTACAGGGACTTCATGGTTAGTACCGGTAGAAGAACCATAAAAGCCAGATTTATTTTTGATACCGGTTGTCATCTTACTCTGTTTTGTTTTATTTTTTTTCATTTAACTGTTGATTTCGGTATATCATTTTCCAAAGCATATGCCATCATTTTAAAAACCGCGTAAGGAAACGTTAAAGGGAAATTTCAAGGTGTTATCCATTGTAATAATTTCCTTCGAAACCCTTTACCAGCGGTGGTTATATCTTGTAACGAGATTTTGTTAAAGAATTATTATTGGTCTATTTTATGAAATAAATGAAGTTGCTGCATCCATAAAATCGAGAATCGATAACTTGTCAAAAAAATTAACAGGAATGAATATTAAACCTTCTTTCTTTTTTCTTGTCTGCCTCCTCTTCTGCGTTTTTCCCGGGATCCGTGCTGTGGCCCAGCAGCCGGTAAATAACTACGAGAAAGAATGGAAACAGGTTGATGAATATTTAAAAAAAGAATTGCCTAAATCAGCCCTGGCGCAGGTAAAAATCATTTACCAATCAGCCAAAAAGAATAACCAGGAGGCACACGCCATTAAAGCGCTCATTTACATGGTTGGATTACAAAATGCGACGACGGAGAATAGCGAGGCCATGTATATGGCCGACATAGAAAAAGAAATCACTTCGACAAACGAACCGGCCAAATCGATCCTGAATAGTTTACTCGCTGAAATATACTGGAGCTATTATCAACAGCATCGTTGGGAATTAATGGATAGAACGAATACAGAAGGTTTTAAAAAGGATGATGTAAAAACATGGACACCGGATGATTTCAACAGAAAAATCAGCGATCTTTTTTTACAATCCATCAAAAATTCAACCCTGCTGCAACAAACCAGGCTTGATGCCTATGAACCTATTATTATCAAGGGAAATGTGCGTCACCTTCGGCCTACCCTCTTTGACCTCCTCGTTCACCCGGCACTCGAATATTTTAAAAATGATGAAAGGGATATTTCAAAACCCGCTTATGCATTCGAGATCACGGACGCATCTGCCTTTGACCCTGCTGCAGATTTTGTTCAGCATAAATACAATACAAAGGATTCCGGCTCTCTGCAACAGAAAGCGTTGCTTCTTTATCAGCAGTTAATTTCCTTTCATTTACATGATGCCAAACCAGATGCATTGATCGATTTAGACATTGAAAGGATTGAATTTGTAAATGAAAAAGGAGTTCAGCAAAATAAAGAAGTATTATATCTCAATGCGCTGAATCATATCGCCCACCAGTATGAAAACCTTCCTGCAGCTTCGCAAGCCTGGTATCTCATTGCACAACAATACAATGAAAATGCCTCAACCTATGAGCCTGATGGCGATACCACCCATCGATACGACAAATTGAAGGCAAAAGAAATCTGCGAAAAAATCATAACTCAAAAGGATTCGTCAGAAGGAAAATTGAACTGTAATAATTTATTGAATGAAATAAACAAAAAAGACCTGAAGTTTACGGTGGAGAAAGTAAATCTTCCCGGTAAACCTTCAAGGGTGTTGGTTCAATACAAAAATTTTTTACAGCTGCACCTGCGCATCATTAAGGCCGATGATAAATTAAAAACTGAATTGGCTGATTACTATAATGAAACATTCTGGAGCCGGATCACAAATACTTCCCCTCTTACCAGGTGGGACCAGGATCTGCCTGATACAAAAGATATGCAGGAACATAGCGTAGAAATAAAAATGGACGCATTGCCTTCCGGGGATTATGTGCTACTGGTGAGCACGGATAAAGGCTTTGATTCAAAAAATTCTTTATTGGGAGCAAAACTCTTCTATGTATCCAATATCAGCTATCTCAATAATGGAGCGGATTATTTTGTGCTACATCGCGAAACGGGGCAGCCGATGGCAAACGCAACGGTGCAGACCTGGAAACAGAAATACGACTACAAAACTTCTAAATACATAAGGGAAAAATCGAACAGCTATAAAACAGACGATAGAGGCTTTTTTAAACTGGATAGAAAGGTTCAGGGTTCCTATGGTGAGAGTTATTTGCTCGATATAAATTATAACGGGGAAAGGCTTTTTATGAACGATGAACAATCCGGTGCTCTTTATAACTATGATGACCAGGCTGCTATTGAAAATCCGACTGTTTTCCTTTTTACCGACCGCTCTATTTATCGGCCGGGTCAAACTTTATTTTTCAAAGGAATAGCAATTAATAGCAACCCACACGAAAAGAAAAATAAGATCGAAACCAATTATGAAACCCTTATTTACCTGCGTGATGCTAATTCTCAATTAACGGATTCCATGAAAATAAAAACAAACGAATATGGTTCCTTTTCCGGGAAATTTCAATTACCCCAATCGGGATCTGGATTGGGCGGTGAATTCGCTCTTTTAATGAAAGATAACAATGGCTCGACAATATTTTCGGTAGAAGAATATAAGAGGCCAAAATTCTATGTCGATTATGAAAAACTGAAAGGCAGTTATAAGGTCAATGACACCATAAGAATCACGGGTTTTGCAAAAGCCTACGCTGGAAATAATATTGACGATGCTTTAGTAAAATACAGGGTGGTGCGCCAACCAAGATTTATTTATGATTGGTTATTCTGGCGCTGGTGGCAACCACCGGCTAAGGAAATGGAAATTGCGCATGGAGAAATAAAAACAGGAAAGGACGGAAAATTTGAAATTGATTTCATGGCCCTTCCCGATCTGTCCATCGATAAAAAGTTTGACCCCGTTTTTGACTACAGAATTTATTCAGACGTAACGGACATCAATGGGGAAACAAGAAGCGGTGAAACTGCAATCTCGGTAAGTTATCAATCCTTAATGCTTAATGTTAGCGTTCCAGAGAAGTTACCTCTTGATAGTTTGAAGAATATTTTTATCAGCACTACCAATATCGCGGGCGAATTTGAGCCGGCCAAAGTATCGGTGCAGGTGTACAAATTAAAAGCAGAGGACCGTTTGATCCGAAACCGGTACTGGCAACGACCCGATCAATTTGTAATGACCAAAGAGGAATACATCAAATGGTTCCCAAATGATGAATACAATTTTGAATCAGATTATAAAAACCGGGAAAAGGAGAAAAAGTTTTTTGAAAAAACTGATTCCAGTAATCGGAAATCAGCATTCAGCATTCAGAACGTAGCATTTGATCCCGGTTTTTATGTGATTGAAGTAACCACAAAAGATAAGGATGGGCAGGAAGTAAAAGATGTGAAATATGTGGAATTGTATGATGAAAAATCGAACCGTGTAGATCAGCCTCAATATTTCTGGACCGATGGTAGTAAGCCTATTGAGCCTGGAGAAAAAACAACGATCAGGATCGGGAGTTCTGCAAATGATGTTTTCCTGGTCCAGGAAATCAATAAAAAGCAAGCAGATGATGGCCAAACGGACATTGGAGATTATTCGTCCATTAAATTAAACAACGAAAAGAAAACATTTGATTTTGCGGTTACGGAAAATGACCGGGGTGGGTATGGCGTCAGCTATTTCTTTGTCAAAAACAACCGTTCTTATGTGTACAATGATGTGATACAAGTGCCGTGGACAAACAAAGAGCTTAATGTAGAATATGCAACCTTCCGGGATAAGGTGCTACCCGGCAGTGAAGAGAAATGGAAGATAAAAATCAGTGGGTACAAAAATGAAAAAATAGCTGGGGAGATGCTGGCTAGTATGTATGATGCTTCTCTTGACCAATTCAAACCGCATAGTTGGTTCACCCCTTCTATCTGGCCTTATTATTCTGATTATTCCAATTGGAACGGCAACTCCGATTTCTCAACGCTGGAGTCAGAACAAAAACAAATTGGGGAAGAGGAAATGAAATACCCTGAAAAACAATACGATGTGCTGTTTGGGAATTTCAACAGTCGATCCAACATACATGCTTTCAGACCGAGTCCTACAGCGATCAAGTCGGTTAACCAGGATACAGATGAGTTGAGGGTGGATGGTTCAGTGATGAAAAAAGAGTTAACTGGAAGCGTATCCAAAGTTATAGGCCGAGTTGTATCATCAGAAATGGATAGCACTAAAACTATTGGAAAGCAACCACCCATACAAAATAATTCTCCAGTGCAAATCAGAAAGAATTTCAACGAAACAGCTTTCTTCTTTCCTGATCTCCGCACCGATTCAACAGGAGTCATTGAATTCTCATTTACAATCCCTGAGGCGCTCACCAAATGGAAACTCCAAACCCTGGTCCACACAAAGGACCTGGCATTTGGATCATCAACAAAGGAAATCGTTACCCAAAAACAATTAATGGTTCAACCAAATGCCCCGAGATTTTTACGGGAAGGTGATAGAATGGAGTTCAGTGCTAAAGTGGTAAATCTTACCGATTCAGAATTTACAGGGCAGGCACAATTGCAATTAATAGATGCAACCACCGATCAATCCATAGATGGCTGGTTCCAGAATGTGTTTCCAAATCAATACTTCACAGTTGCAGCCGGGCAAAGCGAAGTAGTAAAGTTTCCCATACAGATCCCTTATCTGTTCAACAAGGCAATGGAATGGAGGATCGTTGCACGGGCAGGCAATTTCAGCGATGGTGAAGAGGACGCTTTGGCGGTATTGACAAATAAAACATTGGTGACAGAAACATTGCCCTTGAATATGAAAGGCAGCGGTAAAAAGAATTTCACTTTCGAAAAATTATTGCATACAGGTGAAAGTGAAACACTTCAGAATTATGCGTTGACAGTGGAGTACACATCAAATCCTGCCTGGTATGCGGTTCAGTCCCTTCCTTATCTTATGGAATATCCTTACGAATGTGCCGAACAAACCTGGAACCGGTATTATGCAAATTCACTGGCAAGCATGATCGCCAATGCCTCGCCCCGGATCAAAGAAATATTTGAGCAATGGAAAACAAAGGATACTTCTGCCCTCCTTTCCAACTTGCAAAAGAACCAGGAATTAAAATCAGTTCTCCTGGAAGAAACGCCATGGGTGCTGGATGCAAAATCTGAAGAACAACAAAAGAAAAACATCGCATTGCTTTTTGACATGGTGAAGATGAGCCAGGAGTTAAATGGTTCCCTTGATAAATTAAAACAAATGCAATCGGAGAACGGAGGGTTTGTATGGTTTACCGACGGGCCCGACGACCGGTACATAACACAATATATTGTAACAGGCATTGGACATTTAAAAAAATTAAAAGCATTTGCAAGCGGCCAGGGTGAAAAACTAAAAGACATTTTAGATATTGCTATTCCTTATCTCGACAAAAAATTAAAAGACGATTATGATGAAATTCTAAAGCAAAGGAAAACTCAAAAGTTGGCTCCCGGCCAATATATTGACGGACTTGAGGTAGGATATCTGTACATGCGTAGCTTCTTTCCCGAATATCCGATTGCAAAAAATGCCCAGGCAGCGTATAATTATTTCAGAAAACAATCACAAGCGAATTGGACAAAACAAGGCAGGTATATGCAGGGTATGATTGCATTGGCTTTATCAAGAACGGGAGATACAAAAACTCCTGTGGACATTTTACGATCCTTAAAAGAAAGGGCTCTTGTAAATGAAGAGTTAGGAATGTATTGGAAATCTGAAAATGAAGGATGGTTTTGGTACCAGGCACCCATTGAGACGCAATCACTGTTAATTGAAGTCTTCCAGGAAATTGGTAAAGACACAAAAACTGTCAATGCACTGAAGACATGGCTCCTGAAAAATAAGCAAACTACAAACTGGAAAACTACCAGGGCAACCGCAGAGGCTTGCTATGCCCTGCTGCTGCAAGGTTCCACATGGTTATCAGCTGAGCCCTCTGTTGAGATTAAATTAGGAAATACAGTGGTTTCAAACAATACTTCTACTACAGAAGCCGGTACCGGGTATTTCAAAAATACGATTGATGGAGAAAAAATAAATCCGGATATGGGAAACATTTCTGTTTCGGTTTCATCCACAAAAATTCCCGAACAGGCTGATGCTCCAGGCTGGGGTGCAGTGTACTGGCAATATTTTGAAAATCTTGATAAAATAACCCCGTCAACCGGCGGACTCACAACGCCTCTCAAACTCGCAAAGAAATTGTTTGTTGAAAAAAATACTGATCGTGGTCCTGTCTTGACTCCGGTAAATGAAGGCGATGAATTGCATGTAGGTGATAAAATAAAAGTAAGGGTTGAATTAGTTGTGGACCGGGATATGGAATATGTGCACATGAAAGATATGAGGGCTTCCTGCCTCGAACCCGTAAATGTTTTAAGTGAATATAAGTGGCAGGGTGGCCTTGGCTATTATGAGAGCACAAAGGATGCAAGCACAAATTTTTTCTTTAGCTATTTAAGTAAAGGGACCTACGTTTTCGAATATCCCTTGTTTGTAACACATACAGGCAACTTTAGTAACGGCATAACAACCATTCAATGCATGTATGCACCGGAGTTCTCAAGTCATTCTGAAGGAATCAGAATTTCTGTTGTGGACCAACCCTGATTTAAGTGAAGTGATTTTGACAAGGATTTGATTTGATATATTTTTTAATCATGTTTAAGATCCGGCGGTAGTGGTTCAGATTGAAAACTGGTTTCACGCAAAGCAGTAAAGATTAGCAAAGGCAAAGGCGTCTGATTATGGCTTTGCGACTTGTGTTTAAACTTAGCGCCTTTGCGTGAAATGAAACTGACCCACTACCGACAAGGCTACTTTCCCGAATGTTATACCTTTGAAAAATGATCGTGACAGTGAAACGGCCCATAATGAAATCGAAGAATTAAAGAAATTGCCAAACAAAAAAACAGGGGATGATATCCTTCCTCAAACCCAGGTCCAGGTTGAATACCTTATCATCGGGCAAGGGCTCTGTGGTACATGGCTCAGTTGGTTCCTGCAAAAGGAAAATAAATCCTATCTCGTTATTGATAAGAATGAAACCATTACTCCTTCAAAGGTTTCAGCAGGGATCATTAATCCTGTAACCGGGAGAAGAATGGTAAAAGTTTGGATGGCCGAAGACATACTTCCTTTCGCCCACGCTGCGTACAATGAAATTGGAAGTTTCCTCAACATCACTGCCATTTCTCAAAAAAATATAATTGATTTTTTTCCCAATCCCCACCAGCGGCTGGTTTTTCTTGAAAGAATTGAAGAAGGGGAAGAATACCTTCACTCCTACCCCGAGCAGAACCAATTCAATCAATTTTTCAATTATGATCTCGGCTGCGGAGAAATCCGTCATTGCTATATCGCCCACCTGGAGATTTTATTACCAGCCTGGAGCAAAAAATTAAAAGACGATGGAAAATTGCGGGAAGAAGATTTCGAACTTGAAAAATTAATCATTAAAGAAACTTCGATTGAATATAAAAATATCAATGCCGAAAAGATTATTTTTTGCGATGGTCTTCGCAGTTTTGAAAATCCATATTTCAAGCAACTTCCTTTTGCGCCGAATAAAGGAGAAGCGTTGATCGTTGAAATTCCGGATCTCCCCACTCACCACATTTACAAGAAAGGATTCCTATTGTCACCTCTCAGTGAAGCCGATACTTTCTGGTTTGGTTCCAATTATCAATGGAGTTTTTCCCATAATGATCCCACAAAAGAATTTTATGAGCAGGGAGAGCGTCATTTGAGATCCTGGCTTAAACTGCCCTTCAAAATAGTAGATCACAAAGCAACGCTGCGTCCGGCAACTTTAGAGCGCAGGCCTTTCGTTGGTTTGCACCCGCATCAAAAAAACATAGTCATTCTTAATGGAATGGGAACTAAAGGATGTTCACTCGCTCCCTGGTTTGCAAAACAATTAGTAGATAACCTGGTATATCATGTTGCCATCGATCCACTCGCAAACATCAACAGGTTTCAAAAAATATTATCGCTATAATTTCGTGAGGCTTAAACCGATTTCAGATTTCGGGATACCGGTTTTTTAGGATCATACTAAGAAGAAGAACCAGTATGATTAACAGCATTGTCGTAGTTAGGATTTAATATCTTATTTGTTGATAAAGGGTCCTGGTTCAATACGCGACATAAAGATTGATACAGATCCGGCATATTTTCTTTCAATCCCTGGGGGTTATCAAAAAATGCTTCCACACTTACGGCCCAAAACTCATGCAGGTTGCTGAATGCATAACTGCGTAAATAACTGTGCCTGTTCGTGATCACCTTAGCCAGGATGGGGCCGGTGGTTGTAGAAAAATGTTCATAATTCATTCTGAAATGCGCATCCATTCCATATTGCGCAAAAAAGTTATTGTACAAAAGCGCATGTGCCATTTCATGAACCGCAACATTTACGTTGTCATTCTGTTTCATATACCCAAACAGAAAATGTTTCCAGGATAGATAAATTCCTTCCGGAGACACATGCCCTACATACAACTCATCATCCTTTTCCATATTGTATGCATCAGCCAGGACATGAATATTTTCAAAATGCGAAAGAAGATAATTCTTTAAACCGAAAGTTACCTGGACCGCCGAAGCGCTTACGAGGATTGTTGCATCCTCATTTCTTTCCATTCCGATAAAATGAAATTTCTTACCAGATTTAAACTGGTGTACCCGCTGGACAAATTTCTTTTTTCCTTCAACAGCAAGATCATTAAAATAAGGGATCAAACTTCCGATAACGTGAGAATACGATTCAAACTCCAAATCACTGACAGGCATTAATTTTTCCGTATGGGCCGGAGATTCATTATTGCCATTTATTATATATCGTAGTTTCTTATATAAATTACGCATCGGGTAACGGTTCGGGCTTAAAAATATATATTCCCCAGCCATTTTGCAAGGGATGGCTTGTTTAATCTAAATTATAACGTGAATTGCCTCAAAATCTTATCCAAATCCGGAAATTAGGCATCAAAAAAGGAAGGGCTACAGTTCCTATCTTTGTCGCTGTTGATGTTTTTTATGTACCCAACGTAGAATTCCTATTTAGCTTATGTTGTGTCACTCACTTCAACGTTCAGAACTGAACTGAGCAAATGGAATACAAAATCCAAAAATTAAAATTTAAAATTATCGAATGTACCGTTCTCATACCTGTGGCGAATTAAGGATCAAAGATTCCGGTGAAACAGTAACCTTAGCCGGATGGGTACAAACCATTCGAAAATTTGGCGCTATCACTTTCATCGATCTGCGCGACCGGTACGGCCTTACGCAATTATTATTCGGCGAGGAATTGAACCAACAGCTGGACGAGAATCCGCTGGGTCGCGAATTTGTGATCCAGGTAAATGGTGTGGTCCAGGAACGAAGCAATAAGAATCAAAATATTCCAACCGGCGAGATTGAAATAACCGTAGTCTCCGTTAATATCCTTAACAGATCGGCAGTTCCTCCGTTCACCATACAGGACGACACGGATGGTGGCGATGATCTTCGCATGAAATACCGCTACCTGGATCTTCGGCGCAATGCTGTTAAAAAAAATATAGAATTGCGGTACCAGGTAAATCGTGCTGCAAGAAATTATTTACACCAGCAGGGTTTCATGGATATTGAAACGCCTTTCCTGATAAAATCTACCCCGGAAGGAGCCAGGGATTTTGTGGTACCATCAAGAATGAATCCCGGGCAATTTTATGCTTTACCGCAATCGCCCCAGACATTTAAGCAACTTCTGATGGTAAGCGGTTATGATCGCTACTACCAGGTAGTAAAGTGTTTTCGGGATGAGGACCTGCGCGCGGACCGCCAGCCGGAATTTTCCCAGATCGATTGCGAAATGGCATTCGTTGAGCAGGAGGATATTCTCAGCATGTTCGAAGGCCTGATAAAATATATTTTCAAAGAAGTAAAAGGCATCGATTATGGCAAACCAGTAGAAAGAATAAGCTGGGATGATGCCATGTGGAATTATGGAATTGACAAACCTGATATAAGGTTTGGAATGAAGATCGCCAATCTGAAAACTCCATTCACCGTTTTTGAAATAAAAGATCCTTCAAAAAAATCCCGCCCATTAGGCGAAGGCTTAGGTGGAACATTCCCGGTTTTTGAATCAGCGGAAACGGTAGTTGCTATTTGTGTCGCGGGGGCTTCCGAATATTCGCGTAAGCAAACAGATGAATTGGTTGAATGGGTAAAGCGGCCGCAGATCGGCATGGGAGGACTGGCCTTTGTAAAAGTGAACCCTGATGGCAGTTATAAAAGCAGTTTTGATAAATTCTTCACTGCTGATAAATTAAAAACGCTTGCAGATTTTTGTAAGGCGGAGCCAGGTGATCTTATTTTAATACTGGCTGGCGCCGAAGAAAGAACAAGAAAAGCGATCAGTGAATTGCGTCTTGAAATGGCTGTGCGTTTGAGTTTACGCAAAAAGGATGAATTCAAATTGCTTTGGGTACTTGACTTCCCTTTATTTGAATACAGTAGTGAAGAAAATAGATGGGATGCCCGGCATCATCCCTTTACTTCGCCAAAGCCGGAACATATTGAAGTGATGATAAACAATAGCCCGTTAATTGAAAATCCAGAAAAATATTTAGACCACCCCTACTCCAATATTAAGGCCAATGCGTACGACATGGTGCTCAATGGAAATGAGATCGGTGGCGGCTCCATCAGGATCTTCCAACGGGAACTGCAGGAAAAAATGTTTGCTGCTCTTGGCATGAGTGAGGAAGAGTCGCTTCAGAAATTTGGTTTTTTATTGGGAGCCTTTGAATTTGGCGCCCCACCGCATGGTGGTATCGCTTTCGGATTTGACCGCCTTTGTGCTATCCTTGGAGGCAGTGAAAGTATACGGGACTTTATTGCCTTCCCAAAAAATAATGCGGGCCGGGACGTCATGCTTGATGCCCCTGGAGCAATAGACCAAAAGCAGCTCAATGAATTGCAGATAAAATTGGATCTTAAATAAATTCGTTGCAGCGATTCACAAAATCTAAATTGAATTAAGTATATTCGATTTCAACGGTTGCTTCACAAAATGTGAAGGCAACCTTTTTATTTTTTCAACCACAGTCTATGACCGGTACTGATTTATTTGAACAATACGATGGCTACCCCGGCATGTATGATGAAATGTGCCAGGAGCATCATATTCGTTCGCAATACAGTAAGGTATTTGAAGACATGAGTGGTATACCTGTAGAGGTTCTTCAACAAAAAGATCTGCTGGCTGGAGAATTGTTCATGAACCAGGGAATTACATTTACCGTATACAATGACGATGCGGGTATTGAAAGAATTTTTCCCTTTGATATTATTCCCCGCATCCTCACAGCCGCAGAATGGGACCATATTGAGAAAGGGATCAAACAGAGGTTAAAGGCATTGAACCTTTTTTTGAAAGATATTTATTCCACCCAGCAAATTCTGAAGGACGGCATCATTCCTGCAGAATTGATCGCCACCTGCCCACACTATACACGTGAAGTATTTGGAATAAAAGTTCCTCACGATCTGTATGTCCATATTTCCGGCATTGACCTCATCCGAAGTGATGATGGAACATTTTATATACTCGAAGATAATTTGCGCACACCCTCGGGTGTATCCTATATGCTCGCCAACCGGGAGGTAACAAAAAGGATCTTCCCTGAAATGCTTACCAGCAGCCGCGTAAGAATGGTGAGCAATTATCCATTACTACTTGGTAATATATTGGCGAGTCTCTCTCCCCAGCAGATTTCAAATCCCACTGTGGCATTGTTGACACCGGGCGTTTTTAATTCAGCCTATTTTGAGCACACTTTTCTTGCCAGGCAAATGGGGATCGCCCTTGTTGAAGGAAGGGATCTGCTTGTGGACAACCATAAAGTCTACATGAAAACAACTGCTGGCTTGCAGCAGGTGCATGTTATTTACCGCCGCATTGATGATGAATATCTTGACCCGCTTGTATTTAAGCCCGATAGCGCTTTAGGGGTTCCCGGATTGATGAGCGCCTATCGAAAAGGAAACGTTGCCATCGTGAATGCAGTCGGAAATGGCGTTGCTGATGACAAAGCTGTTTATGCTTACGTTCCTGCCATGATAAAATATTATCTGAATGAGGAGATCATCTTAGCAAACGTTCCGACGTTTAGCCTGGAAAATGAGGATGAAAGAAAATATGTTTTTGACAATATTGAAAAAATGGTGTTGAAAAGGACCAATCAATCTGGTGGTTATGGAATGGTTATGGGACATCGGGCAACGGAAAAAGAATTGAAAGAGGTCAAAAAAGCCGTTAAAAAAACGGCAAGGGAATTTATTGCTCAGCCGATCATTAAACTATCCACGGTCCCCTGTTTTATTGATGGAAAACTTCAACCCCGGCACGTGGACCTGAGGCCTTATGCCCTTTGTGGTCCGGATGGGATTCACATTGTTCCCGGTGGCCTCACAAGAGTAGCACTCCGGGAGGGGTCGTTAGTAGTTAATTCATCACAAGGTGGCGGAAGTAAGGATACCTGGGTAGTGGATTTGTAATGGGTGAGTGATGGGCAAATTGTTTAATTGTTAAATGGTTCAGGTACGTTGCTTCGCCCTTTAATAAAAGTATTTCCTGATTTAAGAACCTTAAACCCTAAACCTTATACTTTAAACCCTAAACCTCAAACCCCAAACCTTAAACCCGAAACCTTCTTTTCATGCTGAGTAGAACCGCAGATTCATTGTTTTGGCTGAACCGATATATGGAGCGGGCCGATAGTTTATTGCGGGTGATAAGGACAAATTATATTCTTTCGTTCGATGTGGTTGACAGTAGCGATTTCCAGTGGAAGGATATTCTTGGAATGTTTACCGGGCATGACGATGAAACCATCCGGATCAATGCAGAAAATACTGCGTCAGCTTTGCAATTCCTGATTGCTGATACAAAAAATGTAAATGCGGTGAAGGTGTTGTTTGTGAGGGCAAGAGAAAATGCGAG
>Ga0193726_1001266_pt1 | contig 20611 bp, 13 predicted proteins | sample H2c1metaG_FD_144928 | JGI IMG/M metagenome (GOLD analysis project Ga0193726, IMG submission 144928) | Soil microbial communities from a riparian zone of the East river system, Colorado, United States - H2c1 | ecosystem: Environmental > Terrestrial > Soil > Riparian zone | place: USA: East River... | reverse complement strand
AACCCGAGGTTCATCTGCGTGGTCGGAGCACTGGTGAGCGTCAGGTGCAAAATTCCATGGGTCGCCGAATCCATGGAGTAGCTTCCACTCCATGCAACCTTCGACGTGAACGCTGAAGCTCCGCCGGCGGATGTCACGGTGTTGGTATCGATCAAAACGCCGGTTAATCCGCCCGCGCCATTTGCTGTGAACGTGCCGACCATGCCGAACGGCAAGCCGGACACCTGGAAGCCCTTAACCTGGAATGCCACCTGGCCGCTAAGCGTCGCGTTGTGATTTGTCACGACGTTAACGGTCACCGGCGCCGAAGCCGCGGCACCCGCTCCCGCGTATGTTGCGACAACCGTTACCGCGCTTCCGGGCGCGGTTGCTGGCGCGGTGTAAGTTGCAAGCGCCCCACTCAACGTGGAAGTCGTAATCGTGCCGACTGTGCTGTTCCCTCCGGCGACTCCGCTTACGCTCCAGTTCACTCCCGTTCCGGCGGCGCCGTTTGTGATCGCCGCGGCGAAGTTAATGTTTCCGCCGGTGCCCAGGGTAATTGGAGATGTGCTCGGATTGGTAATTGCAACTGAGACAGTGACTGAAGCTGTGACCGTCAAGAGTGCTGAAGTGGTTGTCGAAGCGCTCACTGAATTTGTGAACACAGCTTGATAGATGTTTCCGGATTGCGCCAACAGCGCGGGGAAACTCAGTGTTGGCGAAGTCGCTCCGACGATGGCGTTGAACGACCCTGGCCCTCCCCCGGTTGTGCTGACAAACCATTGCACGGTAGGCGTGGGACTTCCAGTTGCCGCTGCTGTGAAGGTTGCCGTGCCTCCGCTTCCGATTGTTAGAGGCGCGGGATTAACTGTGATCGTGGGAGCGGAGTTCACCGTTAACAATGCCGTAGTGGTCGTGACGCTGCCCGCCGCATTCGTGAACACTGCTTCATAGACATTGGCGTTCATTCCGGCGCTCGCGATGAAACTCAATGTTGGCGAAGTCGCTCCGGGAACCAGAACAAATGATGTGCCGCCGTTGGTGCTTACCATCCATTGGATGGTCGGTATCGGCAGGCCGGTGGCTGCTGCAGTAAACGTCGCCGTATTTCCCGCAGTCAGTGACAAGGCCACCGGATTGGTCGTGATCACCGGCAAGGTATTTACGGTCAGCGTAGCGGCTGTGGTTGTCGCGCTGCTCGTCGCATTCGTGAACACGGCTTTGTACTGATTTCCGTTCATCGCCGCCGTCGCCGCGGTAATCGTCAACGTGGCTGACGTCGCGCCAGCTAAATTTGCAAATGTCGTACCGCCGTTCGTGCTGACCTGCCACTGCACAGTCGGTGTGGGCGATCCAGTTGCCGCTGCCGTAAATACCGCGTTGGCTCCGGCCGTCACGGTGACGTTCGTTGGGTTCGTTGTAATCACAGGCGCCGAAGTAACCGTCAACGTTGCTGCGGTTGATGTGGCGCTGCCTACCGAATTCGTGAACACTGCTTCGTACAGGCCGCCGGTTTGCGCAGCCGTCGTCACGAAACTCAAAGTCGCGGAAGTGGCGCCGGCAACCGCCGTGAAACTTGTTCCGCCGTTCGTGCTGACCTGCCACTGCACAGTCGGCGCTGGCGTTCCGGTCGCCGCAGCCGTAAATGTTGCCGTTGCTCCCGCCGCTACGCTCGTGTTTGCAGGTTGTGCCGTGACTGCCGGCGCTGTGTTGCCCGAGGGAGTGCTGGCGGAACCGCAACCGCCGATCCACAAAACTGCAACAATTGCGAGGACGCCAATAATCCGGCTGGCGCGAAGCCCTGCAAATCCAGACTGCGCGAATTTTTCGATTCGATTTCGTACTGACGGCACGGCGGAAGCTTTCATGGCTGGATTTCCTCCGAAGTAGGTAGCCCGGATTCAGTCTTCCGCCGGACGGGCGTTCGCATCAAACAAACGCATCCGAATGGCGAAGTAGTGCTGAAAGGGCGTTGACCGAAATTGTTTGGGCGATTCTATAGAACGTGTGATGCAAACGTTTGACATAAAGTCTCGCACTGTTCTAAAGAGTAATTAGAATTTAACGGGGCCAATGCGACTGTACGGTTCCGAAAAAAGAAAAGGAGGCGACCCAGGTCTAGTCGCCTCCTTAGTGTCCCCGAAGGGACGCCGCCCGGCTTGTCGGAGGAAGTCCGGGCAGTTCTCGTACGACCTTAAATGTCACAACCCAGGCCCTGAGGAAAAGTTGCGGCCTTCCACGAATAAAACGCTAGAATGTTTACGGCATCCTAACTTATGAAAAACAAAAGACCTCCCGGCACTCCATATACCCCATATCCCATTCGCGAGAATGACGAAAAGGATAGCCGGCCCGCCGGACCCAGCCCGGAAGTTTTGCTGGCCCTATTAGCCAAAGCTCCTATGCCGATGAGCCTTCGCGAGATTGCCGGCGAACTGGGATTGAAACACGACGGCCGCCGCGGGCTTGCCAAGATGATTGTCCGCTTGCGAAGACGAGGCGAAGTTGAGGAAGTGAGCCACGGGCGTTTTGGTCTGCCCGCAATTCCGAATCGCCGCGCGCAGGCGAAACGCGATTCTGTTTCCCGCGCGCCAAGCACTGCGAAAACTCGGACACAGACACGCCCAGACAATCGAGTTCATCCGCCGGTTCCCGCGGGATCGCCGCAACAACCCTCGCGCGCCGATGCAGGACAAGTGCGCGGCCGTATCGTTGCGCATCAGGATGGCTACGGATTTGTTGTTCCCGATAAGCCAATTCCCGGAGTAGACGGAGATTTATTTCTAGGCCGCGACGCAATGGGAGACGCCATGCACGGCGATCACGTTTTCGCGCGCGTAGAACGCCGAGATCGTCGTGGCCGCGCGGAAGGGCGCGTTGTAAAAGTAGTAGAACGCGCACACCAAACTGTCGTTGGATTATTTCGCTACGGTTCGAGTTCCAGCGGAAATGTTGTGCTGCCTTACGAGTCGCGCATCGGAGAAATTGTGATTCCCGCTGGTGAAGAATTGCCGCCGGCGCTTGCAGAAAAATTAGGAATTGCGCGTTCTACAAATCCGCGTGAAAGAATTCCGCAATTAGATGGCGCTGTGGTGAACGTTGCGCTCACTCGTTTTCCGCGCGGCGGAGTTGCCGGCTCGGGACGCGTGATCGAAATTGTCGGCAAGCCCGGCGAAATGGGCGTCGACATCGAAATTATTCTGCGCAAGCATCACATTCCGCACGAATTTCCGCCAGAAGTAATCGAAGACGCCGAAATCGTCGCGAAACAGCCGGGCGCCAAAGAATTGGAAGGCCGCCGCGATTTCCGTGAGCTGCCTATCGTAACAATTGACGGAGAAACCGCGCGCGATTTTGATGACGCTGTTTACGTGGAACGAAAACCAAGTGGCTGGCAATTGCAGGTTCACATTGCCGACGTGGCGCATTACGTTCTTCGCGGTAGCGCGCTCGATCGTGAAGCCCGGCTGCGCGGTACATCCGTATATTTTCCGGATCGCGCCGTCCCCATGCTTCCCGAAGAACTCTCCAACGATATTTGTTCGCTGAAGCCGGATGTCGATCGACTTGTAATGAGCGCGGTGATGAATCTCGACGAGGTTGGCGAAATTACCAGCGCCGAATTCGCGCAGGGAGTAATCCATTCCGCTGCACGCATGACTTACACCGACGTAAATAAAGTGATTGAGGGCGATGCCGAGGCTACACAAAAATATTCGCATCTGGCCTCGCATTTTATGGACATGCGCGATCTCGCACTAGTTCTGAACGCGCGCCGTCGCAAACTCGGCTCCATCGATTTCGATTTACCCGAGCCGATTATCGAATTTGATCCCGAAGGCCGCATGACCAGCATCGTGCGGAGCCAGCGCAACATCGCACATCGTTTAATTGAGGAATTCATGCTTTGCGCGAATCAGGCCGTAGCGCATTTTCTGTTGCAGCGTGGACTGGGATTCTTGCATCGCGTTCACGAACAGCCCGACGCGAAAAAAGTTCTCGAGTTTGAAGAAATGGCGCACGCGTTCGGATATTCACTCGGCGTGCCGGGATTGACCGAGCGTCGTGTGCAGGTGCGTAACGCTTCCACAATGAAAAAGGGACGCGACGGGCGTTCCAATCGCAACAGCCGCGAACGGCCCATGTTTGTTACCGCGCAGGTTTCCGGCGCGGATGGCGGCGATATTGATATTCGTCCGCAGCATTATCAGCGGCTCACAGAAAAAATCCTGGGCAAGCCCGAAGAACGCATCATTTCTTATTTAATGTTGCGCTCGCTGAAGCAGGCGCGCTATGCCGCGGACGCGCTTGGCCACTTCGCTCTCGCGTTTCAGGAATACGCGCATTTCACTTCGCCGATTCGGCGGTATCCGGATTTAATTGTGCATCGTGTGCTGAAGTGGGCGCTGGGACATCCGCCCGGATCGGCTTCGGGCACCAGTGAATCCACGCGCGGGCCCTATCGCGAAATTGAGTTGGAAGAAATGGCGGTGGAAACTTCCTCAGCCGAACGCCGCTCCGTAATGGCCGAACGCGAATTGATGGAATGGAAGACCGCGCAATTTATGGAATCGCGATTGGGCGATGAATTTGATGCGCTGATTATTTCCGTCCAGAAATTCGGATTCTTCGTTGAGCTGATGGAAATTTTCGTGGAAGGTCTCGTTCCCATCACGCGCCTGGAAGAACAAACCGGCGAACGCTGCCTCTATCGCGAACGTGATCACGCCATTGTGGCCAATTCCGTTTCGCAACGCGCACGCTCTGGTCGCGCGCGTACGTGGCACTTGGGTGATCGCGTGCGAGTAGTTGCCGAGCGAATCGATCCGCTGCGAAGACGCGTGGAATTTGCGCTGGTCGAACCGAAGAAAGTTGTGTGGATGCCGGGGCAGCCGGGTAAGCCAGCTGCGCCGGATAAACCTATCTTGTTCGGGAAAAGTGATACGGAAGGTGAGCGGAATTAGCGCCGACGCGATTTTTTGGCCGTGCGTTTTTTCGTGGTTCGTTTCTTTCCGCGCGCCCGATTTTTCTTGGCTGGTTTTTTATCCTTTGCCAATTCACGCCGCCGCGCGCGCGCCCATCCTGCTTTATTCGTCTGGCGCCCGCGCGCAATTCCCAGCGCATCCGCTGGAACATTTTCGCTGATCACCGATCCTGCCGCCACGTAAGCGCCGTCGCCAACACGCACCGGAGCTACCAGCGCCGTATCGCTGCCGATAAAAACTCCGCGTCCAATCGTCGTAGGATTTTTGTGAACGCCGTCATAGTTGCAGGTAATTGTTCCTGCGCCGATATTTGTTTCGTCACCGATGCGTGCATCGCCCAGATAACTGAGGTGCATCGCTTTTGATTTTCGTCCCAATATGGTTTTCTTCGCTTCCACAAAATTTCCGATGCGCGCATTTTCTTTCAGCACAACTTGTTCGCGGAAGTGCGCGAAGGGACCGATTTGTGCGCCGGACGAAGCCTGACTCGCGTTCAAAATTGAATATGGTTTCACAAGCACGCCGTCGGCCAGCGTCATGTCCGACAAAATACTTCCCGCGCCAATCGTGCAATTCGCGCCGATTTTTGTGCGGCCGAGCAACTGCACATTCGCGCCGATAAAACTATCCGGGCCCGCGGTTACGCCGGCGTCAATCACAACTGTATCGGGAAATTGAATGCTCACTCCGGAATTCATCAACTCATCGGCGGCGCGACGGCGGAATGTGCTGTCCACTTCGGCAAGTTCCGCGCGCGTGTTGCATCCCAGAATTTCCGCGGCGTCGTTCGCAACTAGAGACATCACTGGTGCGCCGGCGGCTGCGAGCGGCGCAATTGCGTCCGTCAAATAAAGTTCTCGATGCGCATTGTTCGGCCGCAGACGCGTCATCACCGGCCACAACTTTGCCGACGTGAAACAATAAATACTGGAATTCACTTCATTAATTTCTTGCTGATTTTCGGCCAGCTGCGATTGCTCAACGATTGCAGAAACACGTCCGCTCGATGGATCATTTCCCTGGCGCACAATTCTTCCGTAGCCCGTCGGATCGGAAAGCACCGCTGTTAATAATGTAGCTGCCGCGCCGCTTTGCACATGCGTGCGCATTAGTGTCTTTAAAGTTTCTGCGCGCACCAGCGGCGCATCGCCCGGCAACACCATCACATACTTCGCGCTTCCAATTGCGCGCCGCGCAATCAACAACGCATGTCCCGTGCCGCGCTGCGGCTGCTGCAAAATTGTTTTCGCGCCGAGCGGCGTAACGATCGCCTCAACTTCTTCCGCTTGATGTCCCACCACAACACAAATTCTGCGCGCGCCGGTTCCTTTGCACGCGTTCACCACATGTTCCACAAGCGTGCGTCCGCCCGCGCGATGGAGCACTTTCGCAATATTTGATTTCAGTCGCAGGCCCTTGCCAGCCGCCAGCACCACAACTGCAAAATCATTGCTCGCCATGAAACGATTCTCGCCTTTCAGTAGAGCTTTCGCAATCCGCTGCGTTTTTTCTTTGACGCAAATACCAACATTTCCTTAGTACTTCCCTAGGGCTTCATACAGTGTTTATTGTTCACGCATTTCCGCGCTTGAACAACCTTGCACTAAAACAGGGCATCAAAATATTTGATAGAAAAACTCGCTAAGCGCGATAAACCCATAGTTTTACAGGGTGCAAATCGCGCAAGGCCAGGGGCAGGATCGGTGCTAAACGCGTCAGCTCCTGAAAAATTAAACCGGAGGAATCCATTAATGTTTCGTAAAATTGCACTACTAGCTTCGCTATCTCTATTGTTCGGATTTGCTGCCTCGGCGCAAGATTATTCAAAGGCGGATGTTTACGTCGGCTATCAATACACGCGCCAAATGTACACGCCGAACCACTCATTTAATATGAATGGCGGCGTCGGGCAGGTTGCCGTCTATCCCACAAGCTGGCTCGGTTTTGTTGGTGAAATTTCTGGCAACGCAGTGGGGACGATTCACGGATTCACCGGCAGCGGCGGAACAATGTACACGTACATGGGCGGCCCGAGGCTTACCTACCGTCACGGTCCTTTGCAGCCTTATGTCCAAGTGCTTGCTGGGATCTCACAATTGGACGGCACGCTGCAACGTCATATCGGTTCCACTTCCTCCACAGCATTTTCGGCTGCGTTCGGTGGCGGATTGGAAGCGAGGATTACTTCGCACTTCGGTATTCGCGTGATCCAAGGAGATTATTTCTTGACGCAATTCAAAGATCCGATCAACGTGCGATTTACGCAGAATAATTTCCGTCTCTCGTCGGGACTCGTGTTGCGCTTCTAACAATCTGAATGCGTGGTAGATGAAATAGTTTTTGTTGAATCAGCCGGAGTATTGGATGCCGCGCCGACCGCGGCCAAGCCAATATTTCGGCTGATTTGTTTTTACGTCACAGAATTTCAATCCTGAACAACCCTGCACCAAAACAAGGCATCTCATTTGACGTTAGAATAAAAACGCCGAGTGCAATGCGCATGATCGTCGACTGCGCGCCGCGCAAAGCCAGGGGCCGGACGATCGCGTCTCGCACACACCCCTGAAAACTCAAACGGAGGAAATTTCCAATGGTCCGAAAAATCGGTCTGTCGCTAGCGCTGTGTCTGCTCTTCGGATTTTCCGCCTTTGCTCAAGATTCCAAGGCGGATGCTTACGTTGGGTTTCAATATACAAGAGTCAGTGGATCGGTCGCTCCAAACTGGACGGGCGGTGTCGGCCAGTTCGCATACTATCCATCGAAGTGGCTCGGCGTTGTTGGTGAAGTCTCGGGTGCCGCAGATACGGATGGCCGCAGTTCCGCGATGTACACGTTTATGGGCGGCCCACGCGCCATGCTTCGTCGCGGAAGATTTGAGCCTTACGCTCAGGTTCTGATTGGTGGCTCTCATTTTTCCAATTCAGGCGTGCAGCAAGGCACCGGCGGCGCTTCAGCAAACAGTTTCGCCGCGGCAGTTGGCGGTGGAGTGGATCTAAAAGTCGTTCATCATTTCGCCGTACGGCAAGTTCAGGTTGATTATTTATTCACACACTTTGGAGGAGCCACTCAAAACGATTTTAGAGTATCTTCCGGCTTCGTGTTTCGATTCTAGACAATCGAGCGAAGCACTCTCCGTAAACCAGCCGGAGGATTGGATGATGCGCCGACCGCGGGCAGTCCAATTCTTCGGCTGATTGGCTTCTTGCGTGAAGAAATTATTCTGGCAGTTGGCTGGCCGAAATTCGTAGCTACGTCGTGCGCAAAGAAGCGCCGAGTTTTTCGTGCAGCGTTTCCGCAATTCGCGCCGAGAAATGATTCAGCTGCGAATCTGTAAGAGTAGCCGCCGCGCTTTGGAATGTTACGCGCACCAGCAATGAAAATTGTCCGGCCGGAACATTTCCACCGCGGAAGACATCCACGGCTTCAACGGAAATTAATTCATCAATTCCAAGCGCGCGAATTGCTCCGGAAACTTGCGCGAAAGTTGCGCCGTCACTCACTACCAGCGAAAAATCCCGCTCCACGCTTTGATATTTGCTGACCGGCGAATATCGCAGGGCTTTTCGCGCGGAATCGCACGCCGAATAGAAAAAATCCAGCGGCAATTCGCCGAGGAAAATTTCCTGCCGCAATTTTAATTTTTCCGCAATGGCTCGCGCCAATTGCCCGGCAACTCCAAACGAGTTTGACGCCGTACTAATTGAAATTGTCCCCGACCGCGCTGGATGCAGCCACGCTGGTGCTCCGGAATTCCACTGAAATTCTCCGGCCAGTTCGCCGATGCGGTCCAGATCGCCTTTCAAATCCGCGAAAGAAAATTCGCGCGGCGTTTCGGCTACGCCTTTTTCCCGAGCCATTCCCGTTGCGCCAATCGTCAGGATCGGACGTTCTTCCGGCGCCGCTCCATTCCAACGATATGCGCGCGAGATTTCAAACAGCCGCAGATTTTTTTGTCCGCGATTTAGATTCCATTCCAGTGCGCCAAGCATTCCGGAAATTCCAGAAGTTCGCATCACCGAGGCATCTTCCGCCAGGGGATTTGCGATGTGAACGGGCACTTCATTTTCCGTGCGGAAAATCGCGTCGCGCGCCGGGTCAACTAATGGAATTGTGAGAATTTCCTGATAGCCAAGTCCGGCCAAGCGGTCGCGCAAGCGGTCTTCAATTTCCGCGTTCGGCAATCGCGCGGCAGTTGTACGCGCTACGGGCATTCGCGCTTTAAATTTATCCAGTCCGTAATGCCGCACAACTTCTTCGATCAAATCAATTTCGCGGGTAACGTCTGGCCGCCACGATGGTTGCGTGCACTGCCACACTGCTTCCGGCGAATTCACATCCATTTTGTCGGCGCGTCGAGGAGCAAATCCAAGCGAACTCAAAATTGTTTCGACGTCGGCGTCTGGGACATCCGCGCCCATCACGCGCCACAATTCACGGCGTGCCAGCAAAATATTTCCCTGCGTTGGCGGCGCGGGATAAATATCCACGACTCCGCTTAGAATTTCGCCGCCCGCGAGTTGCTGAATTAATTCCGCGCAACGGCGCGACGCAAGCTCCGCCATTTCCGGATCGGATCCACGCTCGAATCGCGTGGAAGCTTCCGTCCGCAGTTGAAGCGCCTTCGATGTTTTACGAACGGAGATTGCATCGAACCATGCCGACTCCAACAAAATATTGTGCGTTGCAAATCCGATTTCAGAATCCTGTCCGCCCATCACTCCGGCAATTGCCAGCGCGCGCGAACTGTCCGCGATTACGCACATGTCCGCGGTTAACAAGCGATCAATTCCGTCCAGCGTTTTGATTTTTTCTTTTGCTGTTGCGCGGCGCACAATAATTTGGTGTCCGCTCAACTTATCTAAATCAAAAGCGTGCATGGGCTGGCCGAGTTCGAGCATCACGTAATTCGTCGCGTCCACAACATTATTAATGGACGCTTGGCCCATCGCGACGAGTCGATCACGCAACCAAGCTGGCGAAGGTTGCACTTTTATTCCGCGCAACACACGCGCCGTGTAACGTCCGCACAATTCCGGCGAATTGATTGTTACGCGTGCTGCGCTTGATGCGGCTTCTGTCGCTTCCTTAAATTTTGGTTCAACTGTTTTCAACGGCAATCGATACGCTGTAGCAATTTCACGCGCTACTCCGTAATGGCCCATGCAATCGGGACGATTGATCGTAACTTCGGCATCCAACAGCGGTCCTGCGGCAGTTTCTTCAATCGAGTCGACGGATAATCCCGAAAGCGAAAGCCGCGAACGCAGCGCGTCCGGCGCGTCGGTGACGTCCACAAATTCTTTCAGCATGTTGTAAAGAAGTTTCATGAGAATAATTGTGCGAAATATATTTTACGGAAATTGCCGCAGGAATCGCACGTCGTTCTGCGTGAAGACTTGCAAATCGTCGATTCCAAATTTCAACATCGCCAAACGGTCGATACCAATTCCAAAGGCGAATCCATTTAATTTCGCAGCGTCATATTTCACGTAGCCATAGACGGCGGGATCCACGATGCCAGCGCCGAAAAGTTCAATCCATCCTGAGCCTTTGCACCGGGAACAATTTGTGCCGGACGCGTTCGTTCCGCTGCCGCCGCAGAAAATACACGAGGCATCAAATTCCACCGACGGCTCCGTGAATGGAAAATAACTCGGACGGAATCTGGATTTCGTTCCCGGTCCGAAAAATTCGCGAATGAAAAAATCAATGGTGCCGGCGAAATCGCAAAAAGTTAAATCGGTATCGACCGCGAGGCCTTCAATTTGATGGAACGCGAAGGCGTGCGTGGCATCGGGATTATCCCGGCGATAAACTTTTCCCGGAACGATAATTCGCACCGGAGGTTTTTGTTTTTCCATTGTGCGAATCTGCATCGGCGAAGTGTGCGTACGCAAAAGACGCGGCTCGATTTTACTTGTGCCGCCCGCAGCGAGCGCGCTTGGTGGAGGCTCCATATAAAAAGTATCCATGTTGTCGCGCGCGGGATGATATTCAGGAATATTCAGCGCCTCAAAATTGTAATAAGGCGTTTCAATTTCCGGTCCGGAGACGACGGAATATCCCATCGCGAGAAAAATCTTTTCAATTTCTTCAAATGTTTGCCGAACAGGGTGACGCGTTCCCACAGGACGCATCACGCCGGGCAGCGACAAATCGATTCTTTCGCGTGACAGAGCGGCTTGTTCCGCTGTGGCCTCAGCGACGAGGCGACGTCCTTCAATTTCTGCTTCCACAATTCCGCGGAATTCGTTCAGCGCTTGTCCGACGGCTTTCTTTAATTCCGGAGTTGGCGCTTTTTTCAACCAATTGTCGGTGATGTTGGCGATCACGCCGGACTTTCGTCCGAGCCATGCGTCGCGAAATGTTTTCCATGAAGCGTCATCGCTCACACTTGCGGCGTCGCGCTCGAAATCCGTGCGCAATTCGGCGAACGCTGCGGCGAGTTGATCCGGCGTTTGCACGCCGAGTTCTACGAGCGATTTGTTTGTGCTTTCTTTCATAAAGATAGAAACAAAAGATTACACTATCCGCCGACTGTCACAAAGGATGCGCCGCACATTCCCTAATTATTATTTTGAATTTACAAATCCAGAAAAACTCGCGCGCGCCAACCGTCGTCGATATTTTCTACGGCGAATTGATGCAACGTGACTGCTTTAATCGCGACGCCGGTTTTGTGTCGGGCGCGATCGATTGGTTCGCCGTGAACAATTCCGCGGACGCGGCCTTCATCTAAGAAAGTAACTTCGGCGCGGCGTAGTATCAATCTTTCCGCGTCGGAGACTGCTAATACTTCGGCGAGCCAAGCATATAATAATGATTCAACGTCTTCGCCGGTGGCTTCGATTTTGAGTTTTTCGGTTTCGCGCACACCTTCTAGATCACACGCCAACGAAATCATCGCGAGAGCTGAGTTCGCGAATAATTCTTCCAGCGTTGCGCCGTATGCGAGGAAACCGACATCGGCTGGATGTTCCAAAATTTCAAAAGGGCGGGACATGACTTGATTCTACTCGCAGTTCGTTGCGGTGGAGTGACAGTTGAAAAAGAGAAGAGCTTTTAACGCAGAGACGCAGAGGTCGCAGAGAGAACGCAGAGGAAAACCATGAGGCAGGGCGGCCTTCGCTCAACTAGCTTCGGCTTTGGTGATCGCGTTTTCTAGTTTTAGGTCTAGGGCTTTTGCTACGTTGGTGACCTCTGCGTTTCCGAATTGGCCGAAGAGCGAGGAGGGCAAATCGTATTCTGCGCGGACGGCGTGGCCTTCGATTTCGTAAACGATCATGCGCAACGGGGCGTAGAGAGAGGCGCGAATGTCGTGGCGTGTCATTTGGATGGCGATTAGGGGATTTCCGAGGACGTATTGTTTTGCTTTGCGCGAGGCGCCGACGATACCGAGAAGTTTTCCGTGCTGCTGAATTTCAAAGAGCATTAGGCCTTCGACGCCTTCGGCGGCTTTTAGACGTTTTTGCGCTTCTGTTGGATTGCTTTCGATATCCTTTATTAATGATTGGTCGAATCGGCCGAGGAGCTTCTCAAATTTCTGCGTGAAGGTATCAAAATTGCCTTTAATTTCGCGGGTGATGTGATGCGCTTCAAATGGGCGGTCCATTATTGTCTCCTCGATATTTATTTCCGCGCGAAAATCATGCGGCCTAGCGCGCCTCTTACGCGCAACTTGTCGGCGCGTCCGTGGAAATATCGTGCGTTCAATTCTTCGATTCCCAAATCTTCTAAATGCGTAAAACCCATTTGATGCAGGCGATCGGCTAATTGCTTCGCGTCGAAAAATAATTGGAATGGTTCGCCTGCGGCCTTTACGCGGGAGGAAATTCTGTCAAATGCCAGGCGCTCGAGGAATTTTAGGGATGCGCGCGGGACGGCGTAGTCGAAAACGACTCCACTGCCTGTGGGCATTGACGCGATGAAGCTGAGCGTATCGGTGAAGGCGCGATTGGTTAGATAGGGAGTTACGCCTAGCCAGGAGAAGAAGACTTTTTCGTTTGATGTGAATCCTGCACGCTGCAATCCGTCTGTGATTGTTTCGCGTTCAAAATCTACCGGGACGAAAATTGTTTCTGGCGGGATAATTATTTCTGCTGTGCGGAGTCGTTCGCGTTTCCATGCTTGTGTGGCGGGATGATCGACCTCAAAGACGCGCAGGCCTGTTGAGGCGTGCGGATTTCGATATGCGAAAGTATCCAGGCCTGCGCCGAGGACGACGCATTGGCGGACACCGTCGCTGACGGCGCGAGACAATTCATCTTCGGCAAATCTGCTGCGTGCTACTAAGAAGGCGCGAAGGGATTTCGACACGACGCCGGAATTTTCCACAGCGCCCGCCTTTATCCGCGCCGCATACTCCGCTCCGATAATTCGCACGGCCAAGGGGTCGTTCAAGACGAGGGGCGCGTCAAAAATCTGATGAGCCGCGCGACGAATCGCTACGCGGAAGGCTGTGCGGCTTGGTTTTGCTTCGTGCATAGTTGGCGGAATCGAACTCGGGTCTACTGTAGCGCAGGTCTTTAGGTTCGAGGATTTTCTTTGGCGATGTCCACGAACCCGACTGGCTCGTCTCACGATGACTCCAAGATCAAGATCTCGGGCGAGGGCGCAGCAAGCAGCGCCCCTACAAGAAATGTGCGAGATCGCGGAAATTCATCAAAATGCATACAACGATTTGCAGTGGTGACAACATCAAAATAATTAATCTGTTAGGCCCCGGATAATTTTTGGAAAGGGTGGTAAGCGCCGCGAGGTTCGCGCGGCGGTTTACTTCCAAACTTGGGATGCGATTTTTTCGCGCGTCCTAAAAGCTTGTATCGAGGTGTGTGCGAAAACCGTCTACTAGTATGTTGTTTGCTGGATGTGTAACAAAAATCTTGGCTTCGTAACAAAAATCTAACGCTTAACAACTTTGGAGGTACCCATGCTCTCTCTCCGACGCAAGACACAACGAATCATTTTGAAAATAGAAGCGTTGCTTGTGCTGTTGTTTGTTTCTGTGGCGTTGACTGGATTTGCATACGCGCAGCAGAAGGCTAATACGAACTCTGCGGCGAGTGCGAAGTCCGCGCCGCCGGCGAATAATTCTTCGGGCGCGAAAAGATCTTCGGAAGGTTCGGGGCTTTCTGGGCCGCAGAAATTGCCATTGCGGAGAGTGGTGCTCTACAAGTCAGGGATTGGATATTTTCAGCACGATGGTCACGTGCGTGGAAATGAAGATGTGGAGATTGATTTGACGAGCGGACAGTTGAATGACGTGCTGAAGTCGTTGACCGCTTTGGATTTTAGCGGCGGACGGATTGTTGGCGCCAGCTACAATTCGCAGGAACCATCGGGACATCAACTCGCTTCACTTCCAGTTCCCGTTGCGCAGAACAGCACGCTTTCGTCGTTGCTGGAAAATTTGCGCGGTGCGCGAATGGAAGTACGCACGGCAAGCGGATCATTTACGGGACGATTGCTGAGCGTGGAACAGAAGACGCGGACAGCGACGGACAAGAGCACGTCAGATGTAGATCAGATTTCTTTGCTGGGCGATTCCGGCGATGTGCGTTCATTTGCTTTGGAGCCGGGAGTGAACGTGCGATTCGCGGACCGCGATTTGGAAATGGAATTGACGCGCGCGCTGGGCTTGATGGATTCGTCGCATCAGGAAGACACACGGCATTTGGTTTTGAGTACGGCGGGATCGGGCGAGCGGCAAATTCGCGTGAGCTACATCAGCGAAGTTCCGGTTTGGAAAACTACTTATCGTATTGTGCTGCCGGGGCCGACGAGCGCTGCGGGCACGAAGCCGCTGCTGCAAGGTTGGGCAGTGGTGGACAACACAGTCGGCGAAGATTGGAATGATGTGGAACTTTCACTTGCCGCGGGCGCGCCGCAAAGTTTTATTCAACAACTTTCGCAACCTTATTATATGCAGCGTCCGACGGTGGGATTGCCGCGCGGAGTTTTGCTTTCTCCGCAGACGCATAACAGCACGCTGGTTTCGGTGAATGCGGGGCAACAAGTTTTGGAAACACAGAACACGGCTACGGGAAGGAATATCAACGCAGGTGGCGCCGGTGGCGGGCGCGGTGGAGCGCAGACCGTTGGAGGGCCGCGCAATTCGACGTTTGAGGGATTGCCGCAAGGCGCTATCAACATCACGTTTGATGGGATGAATGCGCAGGACAATTTGCTGAAGAGCAACAGCGGTTTCTTTGCGGCGAATGATCCGCGGATCGACGATGTGGAAGAGTTTGGAATTACGAATGCGAACAATCAATTTCATGCGCTTTCTGCAAGCGTGACGGGAGCGCAGGGCGGATTGTTGGGCGATTTATTTGAATACAAATTGAAGGACCGCGTGACGATTCGGAAAAATCAGTCGGCGCTGGTGCCGATTGTGCAAACGGAAATTGACGCGGAGAAAGTTGCGTTGTGGAACGCGAGTTTGGGAATGGCGCGTCCGCTGCGCGCGTTGTGGCTGAAAAATTCCAGCGATTTGGTGCTGGATGGAGGCAGCTTCAACGTGATTGAAGCGGGAGTTTTCGCGGGCGAGGGATTGATCGAGTCAATTCATCCGGGAGAAAAAAGGCTGATCAGCTACGCGGCGGATCTGGCGATGCAAGTGGTGATGAAATCAGAAAGTACTCCCGAAGTAGTGACACGGTTGCACGTGACGCGTGGAAATCTAATTCGCACCGTGCACGCGCGCACGAAAACTACTTACACGATTCGGAATGAAGATAATTCGGCGCGGACGGTGATTCTGGAGCAGCCCATCCGGCAGGGATGGAAACTGGTGGAGGATTTGAAGCCGGCAGAAGAGTCGGCGACATCATATCGATTCCGAGTGGAAGTGAAAGCGAAAGAGACGAAAGATTTTGTGGTGGAAGAGGATACGCCGAGGTCCACGACAATTAAACTTACGAATGTGACGCAGCCGCTGATTGAATCTTATCTGACGCAAAAAGAATTGACGCCGGAATTGGAGAAATTCCTGCGGCAAGTTGTGGCGCAGAAGGATGCGATCGCCAAACTGGATGCTGACTTGAAACAGAAGCAGGATGAACTGAATGAAATTGGCGTGGATCAGAGTCGAGTGCGTCAGGACTTGCAGGCGCTGAAAGGAACGCCGGAAGAAAAAGCGCTTGCTCAGCGATATGTGAAGGAACTGGACGATCAAGAAACGCGTTTGAGTACTTTGAAAAAAGAAATTCTTGATGTGCAGGCGAAACGGAAGCAGGCTCAGCAGGAGTTGGACGGCATGATTGAACGTGCGGCGCTGGACGATAGGCCGAATGGGGAGGAGCAGTAGTTAGCGGAAGGCCCTTTGATTCGGCTAATCCAGGCTACACATTGATTTGAAATTCAGGGCGCTTCGAGTTTGATTCGGAGCGCCCTGAATTATTTTTGCGATAGAATCCGGGTGGAAAAATACCGGCCAGCCGGAGGGGCGATGAAGTTTGATGAGTTTCGCGTTTTGACGTTTGATTGTTATGGAACGCTGATTGATTGGGAGACAGGAATTCTTGCGGTGCTGCGACCGTGGATGATGCGCGCGGGAATTTCGGCGAGCGATGCGGAAATTCTTGGAGCGTTCGGAGAGGCAGAAAGTTTGGCGGAACATGAGATGCCGTCGGCGATTTATCCGGACGTGCTTCGGGCGACACATGCGCGGATGGCGAAACATTTTGGGTCGGATTTCCGAACGACAACACCACCGGATTCAGAGGCGGCGGATTTGTTGGGGAAATCGGTGGGAGATTGGCCGGCGTTTACGGATACATCGGATGCGCTGAAACGATTGCAGCGGAGATTTAAATTAGTTGTGGTGTCAAACGTGGATCGCGAATCATTTGCGCGGACGCAAAAACGATTGGGAATAACTTTTGACGCGGTTGTTACGGCTGAAGAAGTGGGCGCTTATAAGCCGGACGCGAAAATGTTTTTGCGCGCGATGGAAGTTGCGAAAGAATTTGGTGCGGAGCGCGGAAATATTTTGCATGTGGCGCAGAGTCTTTATCACGATCATGTTCCGGCGAAAAGTTTTGGATTGAAAACAGTTTGGGTGCGAAGGCCGAGCAAGGCTGGAGAATTTGGCGCGACGAAGGATCCGGGAGTGGATGTGGAACCGGATTTGGTGGTGCGGTCGATGAAGGAATTGGCGGATGTGATTGAGTCGGCGTGACTTTTCGTGACCGACAAATTCGGGGCGTTGACTTTCGCGGTGTGCGATGGATTGTTTGCCGGGGAAGAGACGGAGGATGGACTAAAATTGTAGGAGTTAGCGGAGGGAAATTATGAAGCCGCGTCCTGCGTTTCATTCTTCATTTGGAATTCGGGGTTTTGCGTTATTTTTATTTGGAGTGATGATTTTTCCTTTGGTGGGTGCGGCACCTGTGCGGGCGCAGATGCCGGGAGTGATTTCGGGAGTTGTGTTGGCGCCGGACGGAAGTCCACAGGTGCACGCGCGAGTCTATTTGCAGCCGGGGAATGGACGACCTCCGCGGACAGTGCTGACTGACGAGACGGGACATTTTACTTTTGGGAAAACGGTGTCGGGAATTTATGATGTGCGCGCGCAGGCAAATGGACTTTGGTCGGAACTGGTGCACAACGTTAGTGTGAAGAAAAATGATGAAGTGAGTTTGAAATTGCAGATTAAGACCAAGGTGGAGAAGCCTTAGAGGTAGAAGAGAGATTCACGTCCGCTCGAACGAAATCCAACTCAAAAGAAATTCAAGTTCAAAAGCCCCATGTTCGCCTGCTACGCAGGTCGAACATGGGGCACCCTCGAGCAAAGTCCAGATCAAAAGCAAATTCAAGAACCCACGTGTAGATGGGACACGCGGGATGCCCTGGCCGATTAGGGTTTGCGGGGAAGGTGTGCACCGACAGGAGTGTCGGTGCTACTTGAGGCAACATCTCGAACCACCCCGCCAATCGGGAGATTGGCGTTCCCGGGATTGCAATTGACTACCCTATCCGGGTATGGTATCTAGGTTTACGGCGTGGCTGAATTTTTAGGAGTCCGAGGTTATTTTATGAGAGTTTTTGGATTTTTGGCGGGGGCTATTTTTGTTGCAAGCGCGCTGGTGTTGGTGGGGTGCGGGCGGGATGCGCAGAGTGCTGATGCTGGGGCGCCGCCTCCGCTGAAGGTTGAGAAGGCTGAGGATGCGAATACTTTTACGATGGAAAATGCCGGGCAGTTCCCTTTGGCGGCGGCGGTGGAGCATGTGGCGCCTTCGGAATTAAAGACTACGGGGAGTGTGACTCCGGATATTTCGCGAGCGGTTCCGGTGGTTTCGCTGGCGGCGGGGCGGGTGGTGGAAATTGACGCGCGACTGGGAGACACGGTTCAGAAGGGGCAGCTGCTATTGAAGGTGCAGAGCTCGGATATTTCGTCGGCGTTTTCCGATTATCGGAAGGCGACGGCGGACGAACAACTGGCGCGGACGCAGGCGGAGCGCGCGAAATTGCTTTACGACAAGGGCGCGATTTCGCAAAACGAAATGCAAATTGCGGAGGACGCGTTTGCAAAAGCGAAAGTGGATGTGGAGACGACAGCGGAGCGGCTGCGCGTGCTGGGCGCGACGGATTTGAATCACGTGACTGAAATTGTGGAGATTACCGCGCCGATTTCTGGAGTGATTACGGATCAGCAGATTACGAACGCGGCGGGAGTGCAGGGGCTTAGCTCGCCGAATCCATTTACGATTTCGGATTTATCGACGGTGTGGATTTTGTGCGACGTGTACGAGAACGATTTGGCGAGCGTGAGGATTGGAGATAAGGCGGACGTGCGGCTGAATGCTTATCCAGATAAAAATTTTACGGGAGTGGTGAGCAACATCGGTGCGACGATGGATGCGAATTTGCGTACGGCGAAAGTTCGGCTGGAGGTGAAGAATCCGGGCCTGATGCGGCCGGGAATGTTTGCGACAGCGACATTCCACGGACAGAAAGCGGAGCATGTGGCGGCGGTGCCGGCGACGGCGATTCTGCATTTGCACGATCGCGATTGGGTTTACATTCCGGCGGGTGATAAAAAATTCCGGCGCGTTGAAGTGAGAGCGGGCGAAATGTTAGCCGGCGAAATGCAGGTGATTCATTCGGGAATTTCCGTTGGGCAGCAGGTGGTGACTAACGCGCTGGAATTTCAGAATCGGGCGGAACAGTAAATGATCCGGTCAATTGTAGATTTTGCGTTGAATAATCGGTTCATTGTGCTGGCGGTGGCGCTGGCACTTTTTGTTTGGGGAATTATTGCGTTCAAAAGATTGCCGGTGGAAGCGTATCCGGATGTGGCGAACACGTGGGTGCAGGTGATTACGCAGTGGCCGGGGCGCGCGGCGGAAGAGGTGGAGCAGCAAATCACAATTCCGGTGGAAATTCAGATGAACGGAATTCCACACCTTCAACATATTCGGTCGGCCTCACTGGCTGGACTTTCGGTGGTGAATTTAATTTTCGATGATGATTCAGATAACGATTGGGATCGCCAGAAAGTGCTGGAGCGGATTTCGCAGATATCACTTCCTACGAATGTTTCCGCGCAAGTTGGGCCGGACTTCAGTCCGATTGGATCGGTTTACTGGTACACGCTGAAGAGCACGAATCCGAATTACGATTTGATGGAACTGAAGTCACTTCAGGATTGGACCATCAGCAAATACATCAAGGCAGCTCCGGATGTGGTGGACGATTCTTCGTTCGGCGGATTGACGCGCGAATATCAGGTGCGCGTAGATCCGGACAAATTAATTTCGTACGGATTGAGTTTGGCGCAGGTGGAACAGCAATTGACGAACAGCAATGCGAATGCGGGTGGAAGTTTTATCGAGCAGGGAGCGCAGCAGATAAATGTGCGCGCGGTTGGATTAGTGACCAATGTGCGGGACATTGAAAAAATTGTAGTGAAGACGCAGCGCGGCACGGCGATACGCGTGAGCGATATTGCGGACGTGGTGCAAGGGCCGAAGATCCGGCTGGGGCAAATTGGAAGAGCGATACATCGGTCGGATGGAGTGGTGCTGGACGACAACGATGTGGTGGAAGGAATTGTTTTCATGCGCAAGGGCGCGGACACGGCGGCAACGATGGATGGAATTCATGCCGCGGTGCAAAAACTGAACGATCACATCTTGCCGCCCGGCGTGAAAATCGTGCCGTATTTGGATCGCGACGATCTGGTGCACTACACGACGCATACGGTGCTGGAAAATTTGGGCGAGGGAATGATCCTGGTAGTGATTATTTTATTTATTTTTTTGGGAAACGTGCGTGGCGCGTTGATTGTTTCGATCACGATTCCCTTTGCGCTTTTATTTGCCTCGATTTGCCTGGACCTGCGGCACATTTCCGCGAATTTACTTTCGCTGGGCGCGCTGGATTTCGGAATGGTGGTGGATGGCGCGGTCGTCATGGTGGAAAACATCGTTCGCCACATGAGCCGCCGGCAAAACTCGCCGGGAGCCGCGCAAACATCCGTCATGGCGACGATCCGCGAAGCCTGCCACGAAGTGCAACGGCCCGTGTTCTACGCCATCGCCATCATCATCACGGCCTACCTCCCGATCTTCACGCTGCAGCGGATCGAAGGTCGCTTATTCAGGCCCATGGCGTGGACGGTCGCGTTTTCGCTGCTCGGCGCG
>Ga0193726_1001265_pt1 | contig 20624 bp, 16 predicted proteins | sample H2c1metaG_FD_144928 | JGI IMG/M metagenome (GOLD analysis project Ga0193726, IMG submission 144928) | Soil microbial communities from a riparian zone of the East river system, Colorado, United States - H2c1 | ecosystem: Environmental > Terrestrial > Soil > Riparian zone | place: USA: East River... | reverse complement strand
CCAAACGGGGGTGTTCCAGGCCCAAACGGCCTCCGCAGGCTCTGTTTTTCTCAACTTTTGCGCCCTATATTGAGGGCGCCGGCTCGCCGGCTATGGAAATAAAGTGCCGCCGCAATAAACCATTCGGACCCGGGGGCAGCACCCGGCGCCTCCACCCAAGCCCACCCGCAAGCGCGGGTTTCGGCGGGGGCGAAACAGGATCGACGAGGGCGTAAAGGGCGTGTTTTTTCCCGGTATGGTTCCGCCGTTATCGGGCTATGCAATAGTTGCAAACGACAACTATGCTCCGGTTGCTCAGGCCGCGTAAGCGGTTTGAAAGACCAAGTCTAAAGTCCTGATGGGTTAAGCTCCATCAGGCGGGGTTCGGAGGCACCTGGCAACAGAAGCCTCCACTTCAATTTGCCTGATGCCGGTCAACTTGCGGGAATTTCCACCACCGGCGGCAACACCTGCTGACCTCGGGCCGCCGTCGGAGTACCATTGGACTAATGGGCGAGTCGGACTGCCGATCCGCCGGCAGCATCCGAACGCGACAGGACCGATAATGGCGACCGATCATATCCGATACGACGTCCTGGCGCGCGACGCGCTACGCGGTGTATTGCGCCGCGTGCTGACCGACGCCGCCGAGCACGGCCTGCCCGGAGACCATCATTTCTTCATCACCTTTCTGTCCACCGCGGAGGGCGTGAAGCTGTCGCCGCGGCTGTTGGCGCAGTATCCGGAAGAAATGACGGTCATCCTTCAGCACCAGTTCTGGGACCTGACGGTGACCGAGGATCGTTTTGAGGTCGGCCTGTCGTTCGGCGGCGTCGCCGAGCGCCTGGTGGTTCCGTTCAATTCCATCAAGAGCTTCTTCGATCCCTCGGTACAATTCGGCCTGCAGTTCGAGCCGGCCGATGCCCCGGCGGCGAGCCTTCCGGCGGTCCCTGCGCCCGCGGCCCCGACGGCTCCCACGCCAGCCGTCGAGACCAAGGACGAGCCGGCAAAGCCGAGCGAGGGGGCCGAAGTGGTGCGGCTGGATCGCTTCCGCAAGAAATAATCCGCGCGCGCAAAATCGTCCCTGTAGATTGAACATCCCGCCGCTCCGCGGAACTAACGTTAAGTTGGTTCCGAGGCCCGCGACCCTGCGCAACGGAAACGATTCATGGCTCGATCAGCAACATCCTCGCGAACCAATTCGATGCGCTCGGAGACCGACAGCTTCGGCCGGATCGACGTTCCCGCCGATCGCTACTGGGGCGCGCAGACGGAGCGGTCGCGGCAGAATTTCCGCATCGGCCATGACAGGATGCCGATGCCGATCATTCATGCGCTCGCCATCGTCAAGCTTGCGGCGGCGGAAACCAATCGCGAGCTTGGCCTGCTCGACCAGCGCCGCGCCGGCGCCATCGTCCGCGCCGCGCGCGAGGTGATCGACGGCAAGCTTGACGATCATTTCCCGCTGGTGGTCTGGCAGACCGGCTCCGGCACGCAAACCAACATGAACCTCAACGAGGTGATCGCCAATCGCGCCAACGAACTCCTGGGCGGCGAGCTCGGCGCCAAGAAGCCGGTTCATCCCAACGATCACGTCAACATGAGTCAGTCGTCCAACGATTCATTCCCGACCGCGATGCACATCGCCGCGGTCGAGCGCATCGCTGCCGATCTTATTCCCGCGCTCAGCGAGCTTTGCGCTGCGCTGCACAAAAAGGAGGACGCGTTCGCCGGCATCGTCAAGATCGGACGAACCCATACCCAGGACGCGACGCCGCTGACGCTCGGCCAGGAATTTTCCGGCTACGCCGCGCAGGTCGAAAGCGGCATCGCCCGGCTGCGCGTCGCGGTGAAGGATCTGTACCCGTTGGCGCAGGGCGGCACCGCCGTCGGCACCGGCCTCAATTCGAAGCCGAAATTCGCCAAGGCGTTCGCACGACACGTCGCCAAAATCACCAAACTTCCCTTCACCAGCGCCGCCAACAAATTCGAGGCGCTGGCCTCCAACGACGCTTACGTTTTCGCGCACGGCGCCATCAATTCGGTGGCGACCGGCCTGTTCAAGATCGCAAACGATATCCGCCTGTTGGGATCGGGCCCGCGTTCCGGCCTCGGCGAACTGATCCTGCCTGAAAACGAACCGGGCTCGTCGATCATGCCGGGCAAGGTCAACCCGACGCAGTGCGAAGCCATGACCATGGTTTGCTGTCAGGTGTTCGGCAACCATACCACCATCACCATCGCGGGCAGCCAGGGACATTTCGAGCTGAACGTCTACAAGCCGGTGCTTGCTTATTGCATGATGCATTCCATACAATTGATGTCCGACGTCGCGCGCTCGTTCACGGAGCATTGTGTCGAGGGAATCCGCGCCGACGAAAAACGTATCCGGGAATTGATGGAGCGCTCGCTGATGCTGGTGACCGCACTCGCACCCAGGATCGGCTACGACAACGCCGCCAAGGTTGCCAAGTCAGCTCACGCCCGCGGAACGACCTTGAAAGAAGAGGCTGTGCGGCTGGGCTTTGTCTCGTCGGCAGAGTTCGACCGGTTGGTGCAGCCGGAGAAAATGACGCGCCCCGGCTGATGCTGCGGCGCATCCCCGTAGAACTACGGTCTTGAAAAATAGTTACGAGTCATAACGCCTAAAGAATAATACCGCTGAGCTATCGCAGCTACGCTGGCCCGTGCTAGAGCACAAATTATTTCGTTTTTGCAGGACGGGACTTTTTTTTGATGCTGTTCAGAGTGGGGGATTTTCCGAATGACGACCGAGCCGGCTGGCGCGTATTTCGCAAATGCGAATAATGGTTTTGCGACCGGGATACGCGCGGGATTAATGATCGAGAGTATTTTCCTGACGCCAACCGGATTTCACACGGCCGGAAAATGCGCCGACGCCCAGCACCGGCAGTCGCGTCTTCGTGAAGTGCCGCATGCCACCAACTGATTGCATGATGGGAGCGAGCATGGGTGACGTGGTCAACCTGAAACGATTTAAGAAACGCAGCGAGCGAGAACAGTCGGCGAAACAGGCGGACGCCAACCGGACACGGTTTGGCCGAACCAAATCGCAACGCACGCTCGACCAACAGCGATCGAATCGTGCCAGCGATTTGCTGGACCAGCATCGGATCGACGGCGAGGACGCGTCATGAAGTCGCCCGTGGTGAAGCGCTCGATCGTGGTCGCGGGTCACAAGACCAGCGTCAGCCTCGAAGAGGCATTCTGGAACGGCATGAAGGAAATTTCAAGCCTTCGAGGCATGACACTGTCCGAACTGGTGGGCGAGATCGACAGCAATCGCCAGCAAGGCAATCTGTCTTCCGCAATTCGCCTGTTCGTGCTTGATTATTTTCGAACGCGCGCGGTGTCCGCCGAACGCGCGCGGTGTCCGCCCCGGCGGATTCAAAACAGCCGCACGCATAATTGCGCTTCACTGGATCATGATCTGATTAGATTAAATCGGATCATGGTCGCATTCTTTTTGTTTGAGCATGATCTCCGGGCAAACGCTTCGCGTTTGTCCAGAGCGAAAACCGGTTCCCGCTTTTCCGGATCATGCTCTGCGCGTATTCCGCCAAGGCATGCCCTCGAACCTGTTCCGAGGCTGGATAGCGCATTTGCGCCGCTGCCTTACTCGATCACTTCGTTAGCGCGCGTCTTTGCCGCCGGTGAAACTGCGTGCGTTTCGGCAGTCCTGATATTGGCGGCCAATTCGGCCTGCGTTGGCTGAATCGACGGCGCGGCTGGATCGGCAGTCAGGCCCAGGCGGTTTACCTGGCGGCTTCCGACCAACATCAATGCACAGACCACATAGAAGCAGGCGCCCAGCGCGTATGTATTGGCGATGCCGAATTCGATCGACAAGACCATGCCCAGCACCGAGGCAAACATCGACGTAATCCCGTTCGCGCTCCAGAAGAACGGAAGCAGCTCCGAGTGACGACGCCAGGTACTTAGCCCGAGCGGGAACATCATCCCCATGCAGAATGCCGGGGGTGACAGCAGCAGCACCGACAACAGAATGCGCATGTCGGTAGCTTCCGATCGCGCCCACGTCGTGAGCAAGGGGGTCAATAACCCTGCCACCACGAGCGTCGTCAGGAGGGCGACAACCCTGGCGACGACAGCGGCCGGTCGCGGCACATCCGCTCCAAGGGTGGTGCTTCCCAATCCGCCAAAGAGAAGAATTGTGAAGAGGACCACCGCCAGGCCGTAAACGGGATGACCGAGGAAGACCATCAGCCGCTGCATCTGCGATATCTCTATCAACATGAAGCCCATGCCGATCGCACAGAAATACGCTACCGGCGGCGTCAGCACCGGCAGCGGCATCCGCCTCGCGAGACGAACAAACGGCGTGATGATGTAGTACACGCAGGCGCACAGCGACACCATCAGCAGCAGCAGGGTCACGTTGATCGCCGCGTTGTTATCGGTGCGCGCCGTCGGGGAGGTGCTGGCAAGATTCCCGAAGCGCGCCGTATAGAAGAAGAACGGATTGTCGTCCGTCGAGGGAGTGACATTTTCCGGCAATGACGCGAAGAATGCCGCGTCGGCCTTGCCGGACATCAACGTCGAGGTGACGGTGTCGAAACCGACATCCGGCCCCAGCAGTATCTTGAAGCCCTGGGCCAGAAGCCTTGTGCGCGCACCCTGCCATTGGGCATTGGTGAAGGCATCAGGACGGGTGATCACCGTTACGATGTTGCCGACGTTCAGTGCGACGACATGCTGCGCCAGCTCGGCCGCGGGTACACCCCTGCGCTGCAGCGCGCTCGCTGCGATCGCCACCAGGCGATAGAACTCGCCACGGTGAACGGCCGGGTCGTACCAGCGCGACACTGACAGCAGCCCGCCGGGCTTCAGCGACCGGTAGAAGTCATCCCATGCTTCCACGGTGTAAAGGCGGTTTTCCGTGAGCGTCAATCCGCCGGCAGCCGTTGCCGCCCAGGTGTCGATCAGCGAAATCTGGACCAGGTCGTATCGATCGGATGAGTGATTGATGTAGCTGCGCGCTTCGGCATTGACCAACGACACGCCGGGCTGGCGATCGAGATGGCCGGAGAAGTCGGCGAACTTGTCAGTGAGGACTTCGAAGATCGCGGGGTTGATTTCAATTCCGTGTACGCGCTTGGCACCGAAATAAAGCGCGGAGAGAATATCACGACCGCCCCCCACGCCGACGACGGCGACTTCGGCCGGCGGTTGCACCAGATAGGCGGCATTGATGACGTCGTCCTTCAGGTACGACAGTTTGCTGATATCACCATCGTAACGGGTGATGACCGTGGCCGCATCCGCGTCGATATCGAGATACTTCTGATCTATTTTGGTCTCCGGCGGATGGGCAATGCCCCAGCCGAATGCAGGTGTCTCTCCGAGCGCCGTCACGCGCACGCGCGAGTAAGTATTCCAGCGTTCGAACAGCGTTCCCATCTGCTGGGTCCCCTTGGCCCAGAAGACGCCCAGATGACTCCTGCCGGAAACTTCAAGTCCGGTGTGCACAATGGCTATGGCAGCCAGGGTAAGCGCGACCGCGCCGCTGAGGCGCAGGCTGCGGAGGTCGCCGCTGCCCCGCACCACGATCCAGCCCGCACCAGCGGCAAAGGCTCCGATCGCCAATGTCGCGCTCACAGGATCGACGACGAGCAATACGAAGATGACTCCGAGGCATCCGAGCGCCGCCCCTGCAAGGTCGGCCGCATAAAGCCATCCGCCGCTATACGGCAGGCGAGTCAACAAAAGCGTTATGCAGACGCCACTTTCAGTGAACGGCCTTACGAAGGCGACCGTCGTGATCGCCAGCGCCACCATCACGTGCTGCTCGGGGATCGCCAGCGCCACCATCACGTGCTGCTCGGGGATCACGAGCGGCACGCAGAGGAAGGCAACCATTGCGCCAACGCCGGTGATCGCGAACCACGAGGCATGGTGCGCGAATTCCACCCCTACCCGTTCTGGAGCATAGCGATCAGGTTTGTTGTAGACCTCAATCGCGCCGCGGGTAAGTCCGAGCATCGCAAGTGAAATGGCGGCAAATGCAAAGTGATAATACAGCATCACGCTGAAAAAACGCGTGATCAGTATCTGATAAGACAGAGTGGCGGAGGCCAGTACAAAAATCGCAAAATAATAGCGGCCAGGAATTCTGGGGAATGCTTGCAACATGCTACCTCGAGGAAGTCTTGACCGATCGGCGCGGCGGGTTCGCTCGGAAGGTTGAAGGAAATCTCTTAATATCTCATTGACTTATCCCGCGTCGCAAAGTCCGGCCAAGAGTCGTCATCTTGATGATCGACAACTTGCCCTCACCCACACGCTACTTTTGGTAATATTTGCCTAAATATTCTAGAACGCCGGCCGCGCCGGCGTCGTGGCGGGTGGCGTCAGCACCAGAGGCGACCGCGGCCTGGGCTGCCGCACAACACTAGGAGGCCCCGGCAGCGGGCGGACTTCGGTCGGCGGCGGCAGCGGCGCAACCTGCTGACTCACAACCGGTGGGGCGTTTGGCGGAGCCAGCAGCGGATGCGGCGCGCCGATCCTGGGCTTCGATGGAAGCCGGTGCGGACCGCGGCTGGAAGTGGGAACGTCGGAAAGCGGAAGGCCGTCGGCGTCCGGAGCTGCGTTCGCAGGCGGCGGTTCTCCGCGCTCGATCGAATCCAGCCGGCGGGTTTCACGATCGATCGCCCTCACCGCCAGCCATGACGACAGCGCCGCAACGTCGACCGTGCGATTGAGGGCGCCGGGCGCGCCGACCGCGAACAGCCAAATTTCCGGACGGCTGGCCGCGGCTCCCACCGTCGTCGAAGCGATGACGACGCGAATGTCGGCCTGGTCAGCGGGAATATCATATCCCCCCGACACGATGGCGCGGGCGCCCTCGGCGTCGAGCGTGGTCGCACCGACGCGAAGCCGGCCCTCCCTGATGTTGAATGGAATTTGCGCCGACGCAACCGCCAACGCGCCGGCCGACAATGCCGGCTGCCCTCCCTGATGTTGAATGGAATTTGCGCCGACGCAACCGCCAACGCGCCGGCCGACAATGCCGGCTCGACGATCTGCCGCAACCTGACGTCGTCAACCGCCTGCCCGTTGTCGCTGGCGCGGATCGCTGCCTCGAACGCGCGCGGATCGAGCCCGGCGACGCGAGCGGATTCCAGCGTAAGGGTTCCGCTTCCGGACAGCGCGCCGGTCAGCCCCGATGCGCTGCGGCCTTCGCTCGACAGCGTCATTTGCATTGACGTACGACCTGCGGGCATCGCCAGGCCGCGATAGCGCAAGGCCGCACCATCGACCCCGGAGAGCTGAACCCGCGCATTCAACGCAATTCCATTCGTGGTCTGCTTCGCGTCAAAACCGGCTGTCGCCTCGCCGCCCCCGATCATGCCCCTGATGGAGTCGAAGGTCAGCGACTGGCCGTCGCTTTTGATGGTACCGCCGAAGGGGCGCAACTCGCCTCCGCCCGGAAGCGAGCCGTGCAACGCCTGAAACGCGATACGACCGCGCCAGCCCTTCACCAGCCCAGCGCCGAGTGGCTCAGCCGCATCACGTCCCGCGGCGCCGATGGCGAGCGCAAATGCCGGCGCAAGATCAAGCGTGTCGAGGCCAACTTCGCCCTCGACGGTCTTTTGCTCGTCAAGCGTCAAAGCCAGGCGACCGCGCAGCCGCGAACCCGACATCGCGGTGTCAAGGTCATCGAAAGTCAACTTGCTGCCCGCCAGCGAAACGCGGGCGGAAAGGTTGATGTTTCGCGCCAGCGTGTCGGATGGTTTGAGACCGAACAGCGGGGCGAGATTGGCGTTGCGAACCCGCAAACTGGCGCCGGCCCTGGGCTGCGGCGCCCACGGCTCCGCAATGCCTTGCGCTTCGGCATCCAGTCCGGCCCCGGTTATCTTCACGTTCAGGAGCAGCGGCGCACGCCACATGCCGGTCACGGATCCCCGAAATTCCACCGGGCCTTCGCCCGCCGCGATCGCATGATCGAGTCCCAGCAACGCCAGCAATGAACCGCCTCGCTCCGACGACAGTTTCGATTCGATGACGACTTCGCTGCGTCGGAGCGCATCGAGATCGATGGCCTGCAAGGCGGCGATATCAGGTTTCGCGGTAATCGTGGCAGGTTTCGCGGTAATCGTGGCAACGCCCTTGAGCTGCGGCGCGTCGAGATCGAAAACGGCGCGCGCGTCGGCGCGATCGGCATGCTCGGCGTTCTTGTCAAGATCGAGCGTCAGTTTAAGTCGCGCCGGGCCTGGAGCAGCGTCCATCGCATTGACCCGCGACGCCAGCGCTGGCGCCAGTGGCGCGATCAGCCCGGTGATTTGACCAAGTGAGGTGGCGCTTGAATTCAGCGCCAACCTTCCTGTGGCATTGACGCGATCGAAACTCCCCGCGCCTTCCATCGTCACGCCGTTGGGTTGGCCGATTTTCAATTGATCTAGCGAGATCGTTTTCGGACCGTAGCCGAGCTTCGCCATGAACGGCCGCAATTCCTGGCCGGCCGAGGTGGCGCGGCCGATATCCAGCGATACCTGCGCCTCCATCGGCCACTCTGCTTGCGGGCCAGCCAGTGACCGCGCGAATGCTGCAGCGGCATCGAGATCGAGACGTTCGGCCTTCAGCTCCGCGTCGAACCGCGAACCGCCGCTTGCCTGATTGTCGAGCGCAAGGCGCCCTTCAACGACGCCGCCATCGATCTCCGCCTTCATGGCTTCGATGGCAACGCGGCTTGAGGTTACGCTGACATTGCCGAGCAGGCGTAGCGGCTTTTGATTGCGATAGGTGATCTCACTGCGCCCCTGCAACCATGCCAGCAGTGTGTCCGGATCCGACGAGTCGACGTTGAGCGCGCCGGTGAGGCTGCTCGACGGCCCTGCCTGCGCATTGGTGCCGCTCAGGGTCAAGCGGGTCGCGCCCGGTGCGCGAAGATCGAGCCGGTCGATCGTCCACGATTGGGCGTCGGCATGCAGATCGGCGGCGAGATTCTGCAACGGACGTCCGCCCAGCATCATCTGCTCGGCGCTGAACTCGATCTGCGCCGGAATCGGAACCTGCGGGATCGCGGCGATAAAAGCCCGCAGCCCCGGCAACAACCGGATCAGTTCGCCGGCGTTATTATCCCTGGCGACAAGCCTGTCGGCATCGAGCTGCCGCGCGGAGAGCACGGCATGCAGCAGCGGCGATCCTCCGAACCGAATATCCGCAAGCCCCGAGAATTTCAGGGCACTCTCTTCCGCGCCGTAGCTAGCCAAGCCCCGAGAATTTCAGGGCACTCTCTTCCGCGCCGTAGCTAGCCTCGAGCTGCTCGAGCCGGGCGGCGGCCGGATCGGCCTTGATCCTGGCCGATATCCGCCACGGCGCCTGCGACGCTTCGCCACTGGCGCTTCTCGGCCTGGCGGCGGGGGGAGCTGCGAGTATCACCGCGCCCTCGAAGCGTGGTGCACGCGCCTCGAAGCTGAGCACGCCGTCGAGATCGGCGGATAATGCGCGCTCGCCTGGATCGATGTTGAGATGGACACGGGTGCCGCTGGCATCGGCGCTCTGACCGGACGACACCCGAAACGGGTAACGCGCGCCGGACAACAGGAAGCTGCCGTCGCCGCGCACCGCTCCGGCCAGTGAGCGCACGTCTCCACTGAAGGCGATTTCGCTCAGCTCAAGCGTGCCGCGGCTGGCGGCGTCATGCAGCGCGATGCGGCCGGTCAGATTCAAGCGGTCGATCGCCAGCGATCCCAGATTGAATTTTCCGGTCGACGCCGGCCAGTCGATCCGGCCCGAGGAATCGAGACCGAGATCTAGCGCCATGCCGCCGATCGTCAATTCGGTGGCGCGCCATTCGCCGCGCATCAGCGAGCCCAGGCTGAACTCCACATCGAGCTTGTCGGCGCGAACCTTGCCGAGATCGTTGGCGCCGCCGACCGCCACCGAGCGCAGCCGCAGCGACGGCGCCGGCAACAGGCGCGCACTCAGCTCACCGCCGACGCGCACCGGTGCGCCGACCACCCGCGTGGCCTCGGTCTCGAATTGCGGCCGGAATTGATTCCAGTCGATGAAGTACGGCCCGATCAGCGCGGCGATCAGCGCGATGATAAAGGCAATCGCCAATCCGAGCAGCGTCGTCTGCACGGTGTCTCCTCTTGAGCACGTTCCGGCGCGTTGGTCTTGCGCGGCATGATGCGGTCCATCCGCCAGGCCGCACTCGCCACGATGGTGACCCGGAGCCACCCCGCCCGCCGCCGCGCTCTGCAATCAGCGCCGGAGCCACACATATATAGAGATAACCGCGGCCAAGTCACAATAACTTCGCGCGATGGTTGATGGCAGGCTCGGTTTCAAGTTCCTATGAGATCGCTGAGGGTTGCCTTAGGAACTTCAAACCCAAAAGCCGCACTGGAATCGACTTTTTGCAGTGTCCCCTTGATTTCGAAGCTCTCGCATCAAAGGGTACCGCAAGGACGAGCAAACTCCGCAAATCGGGACGCTGAAGGCCGTCACCAGCTTGCCGGCAGCCTCTTCAGGCCACGCAATACGAAGGTCGGCCGCCACTCCGGATTCTCGGCGTCGTCCAGCCGCAGATCCGGCAGGCGGCGCAGCAGGGTCGCAATCGCGATCTCCGCCTCGATGCGCGCAAGCTGGGCGCCGAGGCAAAAGTGAATGCCTCCGCCAAACGACAACGGACGGATGTTGGGCCGGGTGATATCGAGACGTTCCGGCCGGTCGGGATAGGCCGCCGGGTCGCGATTGGCCGAGCCGAGCAGGCAGAGCACGCTTTCACCTTTCGGGATTTTCTTGCCGCCGAGGTCATCGATGTCTTCCAGCGCCACCCGGCCGGTCAACTGCACCGAGGAGTCGTAACGCAGGAATTCCTCGATGGCGTTGGTGATGAAGGCGGGATTGGCCTTGAGCAACGCGAGCTGATTGGGATTGCGATGCAGCGCCAGCAAGCCGTTGCCGATCAGATTGACGGTGGTCTCGTGGCCGGCGACGAACAGCAAATTGATGTTGGCGATGAGTTCTTCATTAGACAGTTTGCTGCCGTCTTCCTCGGCGTGCACCAGTTGCGTGGTCAGATCGTCGCCGGGCTGCTTGCGCCGCAGCTCGAACAGATGCTGGAAATACATCTGCGCCATTGCGATGCGGGCGTTGCCCGCCTTGATCTCATCCGGCGTCATCGGCACCGGCTCGAGCACGCGCCCGCTGTCGCGCGAACCGGCATAGAATGCCTCGCGATGCTCCGGCGGAATTCCCAGCATGTCGCAGATGATCGTGACCGGCAGACGGAAAGCGAAATCCTCAATCAGATCCATTTTGCCCTGAGGGATGATGCGATCCAGCGTTTCATCGACGATCTGCTGAATCCGCGCACGCATATCCTCGACCCGTCGTGCGGTGAACGCTTTCACCACCAGCCCGCGCAGCCGGGTGTGGTCAGGCGGGTCCTGCTGCAGCATCAAATGGCTCATGTTGCGGAACACCGGCTCTTTCATGATGTCCGGCCCATAACGCCGGATCGTGCGCTCGACATAATCCTTGCCGAAGCGCTTGTCGCGCAAAACCAGACTGGCTTCGGCGTGCCGGCTCGCGACGAACATGCCGAGCGGCGTGAGATGCATCGGGTCGCTGGTGCGCAGCCGCTCGTAATGCGGATAGGGATCCCTGATGAAGTCCGGCGACAGAGGATTGAACATCGGCTCAGTCTGCGCAGTCTGAACATGCTCGTTCATGGTGACCTCAATGAGTTGCCGCTAGTTGCCGCGCTGAAACGTCTGCATATTCGAGCGCATCGACGCCTTCAAAGGCCGGACAGGGCGTGGTCATCCGGACATTTCGATACACTATTGTATCGAGTTGCATTCTGACCTAAAATAGCAGGATGTCAAGAGTTCGAACGAGACCGACCCGGGACGATACCTGCGAAAAGCTGTTTGAGGCAGCGGCGCGCGTCTTCGAGGAACAGGGCATCGGCAGCGCCAGCATCGAAGGCATCGCGGCTGCGGCCGGCTTCACGCGCGGGGCGTTTTATTCGAATTTCAAGAGCAAGGACGAGTTGATCATCGCCATGATCGAGGATCACGTCGCACAATCCATTCGACGCAATCTCGATCTTCTCGCCCGGCACAAAACCATCGCGGATTTTATCGATGCGCTGAAGGCCATGGACCGTAGCCAGCAGGATCCGCTCGGCCGTTCGCCGCTTTTGCACATGGAGATGATCCTGTTTGTCGCGCGCGCCGAAAAGCGCAGACCCGAACTCGCCAAGCGCTTGCGGGCCCGGAGAAAACTGATCACCGATATCGTTGAGACCACGTTGAAAAACAGCGGGAAGAACGGAGCGCTGAATCCAACCTGGACCGGCGCGATACTGCTGGCGCTGGAGGACGGCTTTCGTCTGCACCGTCTGATCGATCCGGAAACCACACCGGCTGACAGCTTCCTGCGTGCCATCAGTGACCTGCAGAGAGCCATGGGAATTTCAGCCGCCTGAACCCGCGCTTGGCGCGGCGCCGAGATCCCCTCAGTGCACGGTCCCGGCCACGCGGCGCGCTTCACGTCTCAGGCAACGGGCGCGCTTCACGTTCTCAGGCAGCGCCAGCTCAACCCTGCGCTCTGTGCAACTGGCCCGCGACCGCGCGAATTTTGCGGGGTGACGCCATCCAGATCGCGAACGCCGACAATCCGCTCACCGCGATGCCGATCGCAAACGCGATGGTATAATTTCCCCAGAGGTCGTGCAGCAAGCCGGTGAGCCAGGGGCCCGCGGCGCCTCCGGCGAGGGCTGCGAGCATCACGCTGCCGAAAATACTGCCGTAGTGCTTGCCCTGAAATATCTCGACAACCACCGCACCGAGGATAGAGGTCAGGCCGTAGCCGAGCACGCCCTGCGCCAGAACCATGACGTAAACCAGCATCAGGGAGGGAATCTGCGCCAGCGCGATCAGTGCCGCAAAGCAGATGACAAAACCCATGCAGCTCGCGGTCCAGATCCATTCGCGCCCCAGCCGATCGGAGAGGTGTCCGAGCACGATCTGGCCGGGAATACCGAGCAGGCTGACCGCGCCCAGGGCCCAGACCGCGACGCTCGGACTGAAGCCGATGTCCAGAAGGTATTTGGTCTGGTGAACCTGCACCGCGTACCAGATATACAATCCGCAGAAATAGCCGAGCGCGAGCCACCAGAACCGTGCCGTGCGAACCGCGCGGCTCAAGGTCCAGTCGATGCCGGCCCAATCGTGATCGACGATATAAGATACCGGCTTCGCGGACGCCGAAGGTGCCGCGTCGCCATCCGGCCGAAGCCCGATGTCCTCCGGCCGCTTGCGCAGCAACAGGTTGATCGGCGCCAGCACCACCAGAACCACAATACCGATCGCGGTGCAGGCGGTTCGCCAGCCGGTCTGCTCGATCATGTGCTGCGCCCACGGCAGCAGGGTGATGGAGCCGATGCCAACGCCGGCGAATGCAAGGCCCATCGCCAGGCCGCGCCGGCGATTGAACCAGTTGGGCAGAAACAAGGATTGACCGGAGTAGCCGAGACAGACGCTTCCGGAGCCGACCATAACGCCGATCGTCAGATACAGATGCCATGGCCGCGTCGTCAGCGGCGCCAGCAGCAAGCCTCCCGCCATCAGCGCGACGCCGAGTTCCATCACCGCACGCGGACCAAAGCGATCCATCATGCGGCCGATCAAGGGACTGACGGCGCCGGACACCAGAAAGCCGAACGAGAAGGCACCGGCCGTGACGCCGCGTTCCCATCCGAACTCATCGACGATGGGTGGAAAGAACAGCGAAAACGACGTGCGGGCGTTGACGCCGATCCGCATTGGATTATCTTGTCATTCCGGGGCTGGTCCTTCGGACCATCTCGGGGTGACGCCGTCAATCATCTTTATGGTGGACGCATGCAAGATGTCGCGGAATGGCTAACCACCGTCTGGCAATGCCGCTCACGACACACGGTAACGCGCCATGACCTCCTGGTCCGGCTCGTAGCCGAGCCCCGGCCCTTCGGGCACCGCGACGGTGCCATTCGCATCGACATCGACATGGCCACGCCAAAGACATGCGGCGCGATTCATGTAGAAAACTTCGATGAACGAGCCATCGTCACGCAGCGACATCAGCTGCAGCGTCGCCAGAAGGCCAGGCCCAAAATAGGGCGAATGCGGTGCGAGCCTTGTACCCATTTCATCGGCCAGCGCGGCCACCTTCAGATATTCCGTGATGCCGCCAACCTTAGTCACGGAGGGCTGTGCGTAGCTGACGGCGCCCGCGGTCATCATCTGGCGAAATTGATGGACCGTGCAGGCATTCTCGCCGGCGGCGATATTGAGCCCGCCTTTTGCGCGCACCTCTGCCAGGGTCGCAAAGTCCTCGGGCGGCCACACCGGCTCCTCGAGGAACATCGGCGCGGCCGCTCGACAAGCTTGCGCGAATGCGATCGCCTCCGTTCCGTCCAATGGGCAATTCATGTCGACCATCAGCGGGACGCCGGCGCCGATCGCCTGCCGCGCCGCAAATACCGCGGGCGTGGTCGTCTCATGCAGCTTGATCGCCGTGTAGCCACGTCGCATGGCGGCCTGGCATTCGCCGGCAATAGCCTCCGGCGTTCCGATCCGAAGCAGGCTCGCATAGGCCGGAATCCGCGCACGCTTGCTTGCGCCGATCAAGCGATGCAACGGCACCCCCTGCACTCTTGCGGCAAGATCCCACAGCGCGATGTCCAGCCCGGAGATCGCAAACATCGTAATGCCATAGCGACCGAACAGGTGCAGATTGCGCTGGATCCGATCCATGAAACCAGGAATGCCCTCGGCATCCGGAACTTCGAAACCGCGGACCTGCGGCGCAATCATCTCGTCAATGGCTGTCATAGTTGTCCGTGGGCAGACATAGGCAAAGGCGTCGCCCCAGCCGGTGAGGCCTGCATCGGTCGAGACCTCGACGATAATCATGTCGAGCGCGGCAATTGCCGAGGCGCCTTGCCTGAAACTCGCCGCACCGGCGTCGAAAGGAATGCGGACGTGGTGTGCCTTGACGTCTGTGATCAGCATGCGAGCCTCCCAATTTACCGCAAGGTCGCGCCCTCAGGGACGTCGTGTCCAACGAGCGGCGTTGACGGCACCAGGGGGAACCTTGCCATTGGTAATCGCCTCCACCTGACCAACGGTTTCAAGCGACTGGCTTTCGATCGCCGGCGGCGTCAGCCCGCCAATATGCGGTGTCGCGATGACATTGGGAAGCTTCGCCAGTTCCGGTGTCGGCATCTGATCCCGGGCGCGGCCGACGTCGATCGCCGCTCCGGCAATGCGGTTCTCGCGCAGCGCCGCTGTTAACGCAGCCTCATCGACGAGATTGCCGCGGGACAGATTGATGAAGAATGCGTGCGGCCGCATCTGCGCGAAGGCCGCCTGCCCGATCAGATTCTCGGTACTTTCATTGGCCACCGCAAGACAAACCACGTAGTCGGAGCGCTCCAGAAGGTCTTCGAGCGGCACATGCTTGATGCTTGCGTCGCTGACGGTCGCAAAGGGATCGGCGACCAGAACCTCCATGCCGAGCGCAATGCCGATCCGGGCAAGGTATTGGCCGATGCTGCCGTAACCAATGATGCCGAGGCTGCTTCCGGCCAGCTGCCGCCCCATCACGATCTCCGGTTTCCGCTCCGAATGGTAACCCGCGGTCGCACGCGAAACTCCGCGCGACAGGTCGACCATGTAGCCGAGCGCCAGTTCCGCAACGGATTGCACGAAGCCGGGCCCGGCACGCGTGACCAGCACTCCGGCCGCGGACGCGGCTTCGACGTCGATGTTGCGGATATCGACCGCGCAGCGAACGAATGCCCTTAGCTTTGGCAGCCGCGGGAAAATCTCGCCCGGCCCTTCGGTCAGACGGTCGGCCACGATGATATCGACATCGCGCGCAGCGTCGATCAGGCCGGCTGCGCCCAGCGCGTCATCACCTTCATGCAGCACAACCTGCGCCACGGCTTGCAGAGCGTTCAGGCTGCGCTTGCCGTAGTACTGACGCCTGAACTCGGGCGTATGGGTCAGCAGAACTTTCAACGTCAAACGGTTCTCCCTCGAGGGCTATCGTTAGTAACCGAAGGCGCGCGGCAACGCCGTACTGATACCGGGAATGAAGGCGATCACCAGCAGGCAAAGGAACAGCAGTCCGAGATAACCCATGATCGGCTTGACGGTCTGTTCGATCGGTACGTTGCCGATCAGGCAGGCGCCATAAAGCCCGAGACCAATAACCCATGATCGGCTTGACGGTCTGTTCGATCGGTACGTTGCCGATCAGGCAGGCGCCATAAAGCCCGAGACCAAGCGGCGGAGCAAACAGGCCGAGCCCCATCGAAATCACCAGTACCACGCCGAAATGCAGCGGATCGATGCCGAGCTTGACCGCAACCGGAAGCAGCAGCGGCCCAAAGATAATAAGGGCAGCCGCGCCTTCAAGCACGGAACCCATGACGATCAGCACCGCGATCGACAGCAGCATGAACAGCCACGTGCCGTGGGTACCCGACAGCGAAAGCATCAAGTCGCCTACCGCATGCGGCACCTGCTGCAGCGTGAGGACGAAAGCGAGCGACTGCGCGGCGGCGACGATAAACAACACCAATCCGGAGCGTGTGGCTGCCTGCACGAAGCTGGACGCCGCGGTCTTGAAGCTGAGTTCACGAAACACCAGACTGCCGATGACGATGGCATAGGCCACGGCGAACGCCGAGATTTCCGTCGCGGTGGCAAAGCCGCTTTTAAAACCCGCGAAGATCATGAAGATCAAGCCGAACGACGCGATCGCGCCGCTCCAAAGGCCCGACATCGGGATTTGCGGTTCGATCTCCTCGACCGAAGCCGCTCGTTTTCCGAAGATGATCGACACCGCGATCAGCGCCAGCGCCATCAGGCTGGCCGGCAACAACCCGGCGACGAACAGGCCGCCGATCGACAGATTGGCGACGAATCCCAGGATGATCAGGTTGATGCAGGGCGGAATGGTTTCCGCCATCACGGCAGAGGCCGCCAGCAATGCCACCGCGCTGCCCGGATTCTGCCGGGAACGGCGGGCCGCGGGGATCAGCACCGATCCCACCGCCGCGACGTCGGCCATCTTGGAGCCGGAGATGCCCGAAAACAGCACCATCGATGTCACCATGACGACGTTCAGGCCGCCGCGCATGCGCCCCACCGCACGCTGCAGCAGTTCAATCAGGCGAACCGACATGCCGTTCGCCTCCATCAGATAGCCGACAAGGATGAAGAAGGGGATCGCGAGCAGCACGAAATTATCGATGCCGCGCGCCATCTGCTGCGCGAAGATGACGCCGGGCAGCGTGCCTTCCACCCAGATGAAGGTCAGGGCCGCCAGCGCCAGCGCAAAGCCGATCGGCAATCGCAAAGCCGATCGGCAATCCGCCGAACAGCGTGATGAAAAAGCCCACCAGCATCAGCGTTCCCGACGACGGCACCGAGGCCGGGCCTAAGAAATCCCACGCCAGATAGAGACCAACGATCAGGCCCGTCGCAACCGCTCCGCCGATGACGTCGCAGACGGGGCGCGCGCAAAAAAGATCGGCCGCGAAAACCGTCATGAACAGCGCGCCGGCACCCATCGGGTAGAAAGTCAGTTCCAGCGGCAGGCCGGAGCCGGAGGTCTGCCCGGTGGTCAGCCAGCCGAGCTTGATGGCATTGAACGCCACATAGCCCGAAATCACGGTTACCAGCAGCGCGCCCACGGCATCCACCACGCGCCTGATACCAGCCGGCAGCTTGTCGATGAAAAACGCCACGCCGAGATTCTCAGCGCGGGCCAGCGCGCTGGCGGCGCCAAAGAAGCTCGACCCGACCATGAGGCCGCGCGCCACATCGTCGGCCCACTCGACCGGTGCATTGAACAGGAAGCGCAGCAACACCGAACCGCAGACGACCAGAAGGTCGGCTGCGAGGAGGATCGCCGCCGTTGCGTCGCTTATGACAAGCAGCGGAGTGACGATCCGGTGGCCGCCGCTTCGCGAAGCCGCAGCGCCTGACATGGTCTCTGCCCTCAAGCCTGGGTCGCGCGGATCATGTCCACCACGGGTTTGGCTTCGGGGCGGGCCTTTACGAAATTGTCGGTCTGAGGAAGCACGCGCTTGCGGAATGCTTCCTTGTCGCACTCGACAATCGTGACGCCTTTGTCGACGAGATTCTTGAGCGCTTCCTTCTCCATTTCAAGACCGTGCGTACGGGTATCGGCCGCCGCCTTTTTGGCTGCGTCAAGAAATCCCTCACGCAGCTTCGGATCCATCCGATTGAACGTCGCTTCGCTGAAATAGGTCGCGAGCGGCGAGAAATTATGCTGCGTCAGCGCGTAGTGCTTGGAGGTCTCGTAGAATTTGCTGGCGAGGATGGTCGGCGGGTCATGCTCAAGCCCGTCGAGCACGCCGGCCTGCAACGCCGTGTAGATTTCACCGAACGCCAGCGGCGTCGCGGCAGCGCCCATCAGGCGAAGACACTCGGTAATGACGGGATTCGGCAGGGTTCTGATCTTGAGGCCGGCCAAATCTTCGGGACCTTTCACAGGCTTCTTGGCGAGCACGCTGCGCGAACCGAAATTATAGGCCCAGGAGATGATGCGGATACTGGCGCCCTTGAGCAGAGCGTCCTCGATCGGCTTGGAAGCGCCGGCGTCGAAGGCCTTGGTCTGTTGTGGGAAGCTGGAGAACAGATAGCCGAGGTCAAAGGTGCCGACCAGAGGCACAAGATTGGCCGAGATCGATGAGCCCGACACCATCAGGTCGATCACGCCGAGCTTGACGGAATTGATGACGTCGATTTCCTGACCGAGCTGGTTGTCGGGGAAGAAAGCGACTTCGATCTGCTCGCCAAGCCCGTTCGCTTTCAGATTTTTGACCAGATTGTCGTAATAGACCCGGCCGTTGGCATATTTGGGATCGTTGGGAAGCGACGATGAACATTTCATTTTCATCGTGGCGGCCTGCGCGCGTCCGATGATGGCGGGCGAGGCTGCAAGCCATGTGACCGCAACCGTCGACGATTGCAGGAACAGCCGGCGGCTGACGGACACGGGTTTCATGGTGTTTCCTCGGGTTTCATGGTGTTTCCTCCGGAGCGCGTTTTCTTGCGCCGCTATTGATTTGCGGCCGTTCGCTTATCATTGATCGCAAATGTATGACCAAACGGAAGCGCGTTGCAAGGCGGGAATATTGTCGAAGGCTCAAACGTGCCGGAGTAAGACGTCGGGCGATTCGAGCGATCACTCAACATCCAGCTTCTGCGCTTCATGTCCGAAATAAGCGCGCTCGATCCGCTGCGGCAGATTTGCTTCGCCGGTCGGCGCTTCCAGCACGATGTGTCCCTGCACCAGCGCGTAGACGCGGTCGGCGGCGGCGAGCGCCTTTTCCAGCAACTGCTCGACCAGCAATACCGCGGTGCCTTGCGTGCGCAACTGGCCGACGACGTTGAGCACGCGATTGACCAGCACCGGCGACAGGCCGGCCGACGGTTCGTCGAGCATCAACAGCCGCGGGCGGCGTACCAGTCCCTGCGCCACCGTCAACATTTGCTGCTGCCCGCCGCTCAGCGCGCCGCCGCGCTCGTGGCGCTTCTCGGCGATCTCCGGAAAGAACGACAGCGCTTCCTCGACCCGCGCCGCGCGTTCGCCGCGCGGCAGGTCGTAGCCCGCCAGCAACAGATTGTCGGTGACGGAAATCTGCGTGAACACGCGATGTCCTTCGATAACGTGCACAAGCCCGGCGCGTGCCGCCTCGCGCGGCGTGGCGTTGGTCATGTCGCGGCCACCGAAGCGCACATGTCCCGCGTTGACCGGCAGCAATCCCGATAGCGCGCGCAGCATGGTGGTCTTGCCGGCGCCATTGGGGCCGAGCAGCGCTACCACCTCGCCCGGCGACACCGTCAAATCTATACCGTGCAGCACGCGGATCTTGCCGTATCCGGACTCAAGCCGGCCGACGGCGAGCAATGGTTCAGGCGCCGAGGTAAGCACTGACCACCTCCTTGTGGGCGCGAATCTCGCCAGGCGTTCCGGCGGCCAGCGTGCGGCCGAGATTGAGCACGGTGACCTGATCGCAGATGTCGAAGATCAGGTCAGCATGATGCTCCACCAGCAGCACGCCGGTCCCGCGCCGGCTGATCGCCTTGATCAGCGCGGCGAGGCGCTCGATCTCGTCGCTGGAGAGACCGGCGGCGGGTTCGTCGAGCAGCAGGAAATCCGGCTCCAGCATCAGCGCCCGCGCGATCTCGATGAAGCGCAGTTCGCTGTGCTGCAGCCGGTCGGTACGGACGTCGGCCAGCGTTTCAAGTCCGACCACGCCAAGCAGCGCGCGGGCCTTGGCGCCAAGCATGCGCTCGTCGCGCTGGTTTCGCGGCAGCGCCAGCAGCGCTTCGACGAATGTCGCCCTTCCCTCGATGGTGCCGCCGATCATGACGTTCTGCAGCACCGAGGCCTCGCCGATCACGCGCGGGGTCTGGAAAGTGCGGGCGATGCCGCGGCCGGCACGCAACGCAGGCATGCCCGGCGGTAGCGTGTCCTCTCCCAACGTCATCGTCCCGGCCTTGGCGGCGTAGTAGCCCGAAATCACGTTCAGAGTCGTGGTCTTGCCGCTGCCATTC
>Ga0193726_1001264_pt1 | contig 20624 bp, 21 predicted proteins | sample H2c1metaG_FD_144928 | JGI IMG/M metagenome (GOLD analysis project Ga0193726, IMG submission 144928) | Soil microbial communities from a riparian zone of the East river system, Colorado, United States - H2c1 | ecosystem: Environmental > Terrestrial > Soil > Riparian zone | place: USA: East River... | reverse complement strand
CCGTGCGGCGTCAGGCGGGCATTCTTATGGATGTCCATTCGGCTCTCCCAAGGAACGTTGACGTCTCGACAACATCAGCTTCCTCGGCCTGAGCCGGATGGACAACCTATTGAAAGCTCACAGCTAGACCTCACGACCCGCACATCGCCTTCGTATCTCACACCACCTCACCCTCCCATCGCTGACGCGATGGGCCCCACCCTCTCCCCCGCTGCGCGGCGGAGAGGGAGCTTTTCAGATCGATCCTGAGGATGGCCGAAGCGGCTCAAGTAACATTTGCGCATCCCGACGGAATGCCTGCCGGCTGGCCGCGCCGGCTCGCGGTGGCGACCATCACCATCGGGCTGATGATGTCGGTGCTCAGCAACTCGATGACCAACCTGGCGCTGCCCTACATCGCCCAGGACCTGAACATCTCGGCCGAAAGCTCGATCTGGATCGTCAACGCGACCCAGATCGCCCTCGTCGTTTCGCTGCTGCCGGTGGCGGCGCTGGCCGACATCGTGGGCTACCGCCACGTCTATCGCTTCGGGCTGGTGCTGTTCTCGCTGGCCTCGATCGGCTGCGCCTTCGCGCCGTCGCTGCCCTGGCTCCTGCTGGGGCGCACCTTCCAGGGCCTGGGCGGTGCCGCCATCATGTCGGTCCAGCCGGCGCTGGTGCGCGCGATCTATCCCCGCAACATGCTGGGCCGCGGCCTGGGCTTCAACACCACCGTGGTCGCGACCTCGCTCGCCGCCGGCCCGTCGATCGGCGCGGCGCTGCTCTCGATCACCTCGTGGCCGATCCTGTTCGCCGTCTACGCGCCGCTCGGCATCATCTCCTTCGTGCTGTCCGAGCGCTTCCTGCCCCACACCACGCACACCCACCGGCCGTTCGACGTGATCTCGGCCATCATGTCGGGCCTCACCTTCGGCCTGCTGATCTTCGGCATCGACGGCATGGCGCACGGCCATCAGCGACCGGTGATCGCCACCGAGCTCATCCTGGCCGTCGTGCTGGGCACGCTGTTCGTCTGGCGCCAGAAGACGCTGGCCGACCCCATGATGCCGATCGACGTCTTCAAGCGGCCGATCTTCTCGCTGTCGATCACCGCCGCGATGTGCACCTTCTCCGCGCAGGGCCTGGCCTTCGTCAGCCTGCCCTTCTACTTCCATACCGTGCTGGGCCGGAGCGCCACCGACACCGGCATCCTGCTGACCGCGTGGCCGCTGGCGCTGGCCAGCGTCGCGCCCATCGCCGGCCGCCTGGCCGACCGCCATAATGCCGGCGTCCTGGGCGCCATCGGGCTCACCTTCATGACGACGGGCCTGGTGCTGACGGCGCTGCTGCCGGCCGACCCTTCGAGCGCCAACATCATGTGGCGGCTGGTGCTGTGCGGCGCGGGCTTCGGCATCTTCGCCTCGCCCAACAACCGGCTGATGATGAACGCCGTGCCGCGCGAGAGGAGCGGCAGCGCCGGCGGCATCATCGCCACCGCCCGCACCCTGGGCCAGACCGTGGGCGCCGCGCTGGTCGCCCTGGTGTTCAGCCTGTTCGACTTCTCGAATGGCGGCGCCGTCGACGCCGCCCGCGCGGCGATCTGGCTGGCCGCGGGCTTCGCCGCCACGGCGCTGGTGGTGGGGAGCCTCCGGCTCCGCCATTAGGCGTCGCCGAAACTCTGGTTGCCGAAACTCTGGTCGCCGGGAAACGGCATCCAACGTCAAGTGCCGGTGTGTCATCGGGAGCATGGTGAAATCCCTGCAAAGGTGCCGGCAGGAATACGCCACAACATTGCTCAATCCTGTCAAGAGGCAGGCGATCAAATAATACTTTCGTACCGGAGGGGGATGCGGAAAATCGCGTTCGCCCTCATGCATGCAGTGCTGTCACTAGCGACCGAAGGGGCCGGCCTTCAGCGTCAGGCTGAGCAGCTGCTTGACCTCGGACAATTTTGGTTCCGGCAGGTTCTGGTCGCGATCGACCCGATTCACCACCACCAGATCGCAGGCGGGAATGACGAAGGCGTGCTGGCCGCCGGCGCCCCAGGCGATGAAGGTCCCCTCCGGAATCCAACCCGGCCCCGGCGTCGGCGGAGCGGTCCACCACAGATAGCCGTAACCGAGCCCGGAGCTGGGTTGCTCCGAATAGGGACGCGTGCTTTCGCGGACCCAGTCGGCCGGCACGAGCTGCTTTCCGGCCCAGGCGCCCTTGTTCAGATACAGCAGGCCGAAGCGCGCGAGGTCGCGCGCGCTCATGCGCAGCGGGTAGGCACGATGGATCGAGGCGGCGCCCGGGAAATAAACGCCGTCCTCCGGCCGGTAATCCTGCATCCCGATCGGCTTGGCGATCAGCCGGTCCAGCGCATCGTAGATGCCTGTTCCCGTCGCGTGTTCGTAGATCGTGCCGAGCGCGTTGAAGTCCCAGTTGTTGTAGTACCAGAACGTGCCGGGTTCGTGGCTGCCGCGCGCCGGCCGCTGTTTCGCCATGGCGGGCGTCTCGTAGAGCGCCGCGTGATAGACGCCCGACCGCGCCTCCAGCAGCATGCGCACCGTCGCCTGCTTCTCGGCCTCGGTGAGCGACGGCGCGTTGTCATCGATGCCGAGCTGGGCCAGCGTGCTGTCCAGGGAGATCTTCCGTTCGGCCACCGCGATGCCGATCAAGGCGCTCAGCAGGCTCTTGCGCACCGACGCGAGCTCGGTGCGTTTGGCCGTGTCGCCCCACTCCGCCACCACGGCGCCGCGATGGACCACCATGAAGGCGGTCGAGTTGATCTGCTTCGACCAGGCCTGCACCTCGGCCAGCAGGGGTTCGGACCAGCCGGATTGCGCCGGCGGCACGTGGTCCCAGGTGGCGCCTGGGAACCTGTCCTGCGCCGCAGCGAAGCGGCCCACTAGAAGCAACGCGAGGATCGCAACAAGCAACAGGCGCCGCATATCCGTTCTCCATCCCCTCGCGAGCTTCGGCGAGAGGCACGTTATCATCTCCGAGCCGGCCTGGCATGACGCAGGCGGCCACGAAGTGCTATTCATCCGCCCGTCATCACGAAGAGCTCGCCGCATACCGTGCGAAGAAATCTAGTCACCGCCGCGATCATCGCCGTGCTGGCCGCGCCGGCACTTTATCTTCTTGGCCTGTGGGCGGTCATTGCCGACTGGCTGGTCCTGGGCTTGAGCTTCCTCGCGGAGTCCACCCTGGTCCCCAACTGGCTTCTGGCACTCCTGACGATCTGCGCGATCATCGTCGCCGGCATCCTGGGCACGGCGCTGCGGCCGCCCCGGGAAAGCGCCTATCCCGAGACGAGTGAGCCGACGGACAAGGATGCCGCCGGGTAGAGCGGGTTCCGTTTCGCCGGAATCACCTCACCCTGAGGAGCGCCCGCAGGGCGCGTCTCGTCGCGCGGAGTAATCTCCGCGCTGAGGTGGGCACGACAAGGTAGGTTGCCTATCCTTCGAGACGCATCGCTGCGCGATGCTCCTCAGGATGAGGTGGTATGGTTTCACCGCACGCTATCGCACTCGTGATTGGGCGACCGCGTCTCGACCTGCAATGCTTCTGCGTGGAAGGAGGGACCGATGTCGCCTCGATCCATCGCAGCCTTCACAGCCCTGGTCCTGCAGCTCTTCCAGCTCTGCGGTTGCACCGCGAATGCAGCCAAGCCCTCGAACGCGGCGGCGATCGAGGAAATGGAGCGGCGCCACGAGGAGGATATGAAAAGGATGGGCGGCGGCAGCGGCATGTAGCGCGGTGCTCACGCCTCCCTGTTCACACCTCCCTGTGCATCTCCCTGAACAGCGACGGCGCCATACCGAAGCGGCGCTCGAAGGCGTGGCCGAGCCGGCCCGGCGCGGAGAGCCCGACCTTGCCGGCGATCGCCTTGAGCGGCAGGCCCTTGGCGAGCAGCGTGCGCGCCGCGTCGAGCCTGAGCCCCTCGACGAAATGCGCCGGCGTCTTGCCGGTGGCCTCGGTGAACTTGCGGTAGAAGCTGCGCTCCGAAAGCCCGGCCCGCGCCGCCAGCGCCGGCACGTCGAGCGGCTGGTCGAGATGGGCCTGCATCCAGTCGATCAGCGCCGCGAACGGCGCCTCGGCCACGGTCTGCGCCTTCAAGGGTGATGGAGGTGCGGTGAGTCGGTCACGCAAATGGACCAGCGACGGCGGTCGGGACTTCGCAGTCGTCCTGAGCGATCGACGGAGTCCGACGATCTTGCATGCCGCCAGTCTAGGGCGCCGCCGCCACGGTAGGCCGTGAATAGGCCAGCTCGCAGGAAGCGTAGCGCCGGAACTCCTTGGCCACGACCTGCGATACCGCGATGCCGGCAATGTCCGCCTGCGCGTCGAGAAGTTGCTTCAGGGCCTCGAGCACCGCTTCTTGCCTGGTGTGACCCCAGCGCACCACGAACAACACCTTCTCGACCAGGCGGCAGAGCGCAAGCGAATCGGCCGTCACCAAAACCGGCGGGCTGTCGAGGATCAGCAGGTCGTATTCGGCGGAAAGCGCCTCGAGTAGCCCGGCCATGCGATCCGAGGCCAGCAGTTGCAGAAGTCGCGGCTCCCACGAGCCCGCGGGCAGAACGTCGACGCCCGACTCCGCATCGCGGTGGAGGCAGTCGTCAAGCAGAACGTCGTCTTCGGCCAACAGGTCGGCCAAACCCTTGGCATTAGCGCAGTGGAAGATCCGCTGAAGGCTTGGACTGCGCCAGTCACAATCGATGAGCAGGACCTTCTTGCCGCTGCCGGCAAGCTGCCGGCCGAGTGAAGCGACCATCACCGACTTGCCTTCCGCTGGCACGGCCGATGTGACCAAAAGGATCTTGGGCGAAACCGCCGCCTTTGACAGTTCGACGCCGACAAAGAGACGCCGAACGGCTTCGCTAAAGGGCGAAATCGGGTCGCGCAACACCTGCTGGGCCACGAGGCGACCGCGCACCTTCGGCACCATCGCGAGCACCGGCATGCCGGTCAGGCTCTCGACCTGCTCGGCGCGACGAATGGTGCGATCGTTGCCCTCCAGCTGTAGGGCGATGAAAGCGGCGATCAGGAAACTACCCAGAGCGCCGAGGATCAGGATAAGGATCTTCGGTGGGAAGGCCGGGCTGTCCGGTGTCACGGCAGCCGATATGATCCGGCCGTTGGCCTGCATGATGTCGGCCGAGCCCATGGTCTGCTTGGCGCGGTTGAGGGCAGCCTGCAGCAGGTTGCGATTGACCACGGCGTCGCGCTCGAGCGCGTCGAGCTGGATCGACTTGTCGTTTACGACCCCCATTTCCGCCTTGGCGCGCTCGAAGTTCTGCAACAGGGCGTCGTAACGGGCCGCGGTCGCCCGAGCTTCGCGCGCGAGTCCGTCGACGATCTTGGCCACTTCGGCCGCCACGCGGCCAGAAATCGAGGCGGACGCCGCCCGCGCGTCGCGCATCGAAGGATGACTCGCGCCCAAAGCAGCGGCCTTCTCGGACGTGTGCCGCTCGGACTCGGCGAGCTGCTGCTTGAGCATGGCGATGACCGGTGATTGCAGAACCTCGGGAACGCTTTCGTCGCCCAGCCTGCCGCCGCCGCGCTGCTGTGCTTCCTGCAGCTGGGCGGCCGCCTGCATCTTGGCCGATTGGGCGATAATCAACTGCGTATTGAGCTCGGTGAGTTGCTGGCTCGTGATGCTGCCGGTGCTGCCGGTGCTGCCGCTTTTGTACAGCCCATACAGGCGGCGGTAATCCTGGACTGCCTGATCGGACAGGCGGACGGCGTCGCGCAGTTCGCCGATGCGATCCATCAGGAATTTGTCGACGCGCTCCACAGTCTCGATCTTCTCGCCACGTTGATGTTCGAGATAGCCCTGGGCGAAGGCATTGGCGATGGCGGCTGCGGTATCGGCATCCGGCGCCTGCGCCTTGATGCTGAGGACATGCGAGCGTCCCAGCGTCGAGACGTCGAGGCGCGACAGAACGCGGGCGATCACGGCGTCGTCGCGTTGCTCCGCGGCGAGCGGAGCCGGCGGGTCGAACTCGAGGCCGAGCGCGTGCAGCCATTCGCGCAGGCCGGCCGGCAGAAGCTCCGCCACGCCCTGAACATAGTGCAACAACGACGGCAATTCCGAGTTGAAATTTGGGTCCTGTGCCAGGTGGAGCTGATCGACCACCTGGCGGGCGATGTCTTGAGATTGCAAGATGAAGGCTTCGCTCTGGACGCGCTCCGCGTCGGGGCTGACATCGGCGACGAACGCTTGGACATCGAGCGCCCGCGGCCCCTGAATACCGACGAGCAGGCGTGTCTCGGCACCATATTGGGGCGGTATGGACCACGCCACCGCGGCTGTGATCGCAGCACCCGCCAGGGTCCCCAACCCCACCAGCCGGCGGTGGCGCCACAGCTGGCGAAGCGCATCGCCGAGAGTTCGTTCGCCCCCGGCGCTTGCCGGTGCAGCTTCGACGGCGATGTAGGACGCAGCTTCCTCTGGCGCGGCGCGCTCCAGGACGTGTCTGCCGCCGCGCTGGGGCAGACGATCGCCGATATCGACTATGTCCGTCATGACCGCAATTCCCTCGCGAGCGATCGACACTTCGGACGAGGGCTGCCGTTGAGGGCGGTCGTCCGCGCGGCCGCAGATAAAATGCCGTGGCACAACCTTCAGTCGCTGCAGGACCTTAACAGGCCGCGAAGGACGGCGAGTGTGTCCAGATTATAACAAGGCCGGTGGTGCGATCTTCGAATGGGGCCGACGAGCAGCTGGAGTTGCGCGCCCCCGCCCGACGTCGCGCGGCTGCCCAACCTTACGCTGCCCTGTGCATCTCGCGAAACAGCGACGGCGCCATGCCGAAGCGGCGCTCGAAGGCGTGGCCGAGCCGGCCCGGCGCGGAGAGCCCGGCCCGCGCCGCCAGCGCCGGCACGTCGAGCGGCTGGTCGAGATGGGCCTGCATCCAGTCGATCAGCGCCGCGAACGGCGCCTCGGCCACGGTCTGCGCCTGCAGGAGCGGGCTGAATTGCGACTGGTAGCCCGGCCGCCTGGCGTAGAGCACGAAATGGCGGGCGATCAGGTTGGCGGTGGCCGCGCCCAGGTCGGCCTCGACCAGAGCGAGCGCCATGTCGATGCCGGTGGTGACGCCGGCCGAGGTCCACACCTTGCCGTCGACGACGTAGAGGGAATCGGCGTCGACCGTGAGCGCCGGGAAACGGTCGGCCAGGCGATCGCAGCTCGCCCAGTGCGTCGCCACCCGCTTGCCGTCGAGAAGCCCCGCCGCCGCCAGCACGAAGGCGCCGGTGCAGACCGAGCCGTAGCGTCGCGCCCGGGGCGCCGCCTTGCGGAGCCAGCGCCGCACGTCCTGGCGCGCCATCACCGCCCTGAGACCGAGCGAGCCGCCCGCGACCAGCAGCGTGTCGGGCTGGCCGCCGATGCGCCGGCTCTCGATCGCCACGCCGGCATTGGAGGCAACGGCACCGCCGTCGGGCGAGACAATCTGGAGGTCATAGACCGGACGCCCGCTTGCCTCGTTGGCCGCGCCGAACACGGCGGCGGGACCGGTGACGTCGAGCAGCTGGCAGCCCTCGTAGGCCAGGATGAAGACGCGGTGCAGCTTGGGCATTGGCAGAAAATACACCTGATTTGTCATTTCTGCCAGTACCGGACGTCGATACAACCATAACTGTCATCCCGAGGCCGAAGGCCGAGGGACCCTTCCGGATCAGGAAAGGTCCCTCGCTGCGCTCGGGATGACAGTGTTACTGACCGCGGAGGCAAAAATGGCTGAGTCCGTCCAGATCGGCATCCTGCTCTATCCCGACGTCACGCAACTCGACGCGACCGGGCCGGCCCAAGTGCTGTGCCGCGTGCCCGGCGCCAGGCTGCACATGATCTGGAAGACGCGCGATCCGGTGCCGACCGATGCCGGCTTCTCGATCGTGCCGACGACGACCTTCGCCGACTGCCCGCAGCTCGACGTGATCTGCGTGCCTGGTGGCGGCGGCCAGGTCGCGCTGATGACCGATCCCGAGACGCTCGACTTCCTGCGCCAGCAGGCGGCGGGGGCGCACTACGTCACCTCGGTGTGCACCGGCTCGCTGGTGCTGGGCGCCGCCGGCCTGCTCAAGGGCTACAAGTCGGCCTGCCACTGGGCGTGGCGCGACATGCTGAAGGATTTCGGCGCCATCCCGGTCGCCGAGCGCGTGGTGCGCGATCGCAATCGCATCTCGGGCGGCGGCGTCACCGCCGGCATCGACTTCGGCCTCACCGTCGCCGCCGAGCTGGCGGGCGAAGAGGTCGCCAAGTCGATCCAGCTCGTGCTCGAATACGATCCGCAGCCGCCCTTCGATTCGGGCTCGCCCGAGAAGGCTGGCGTCGAGCGGGTAAAGCGCATCCGCGAGCGGCTGGCTTCCCTGCTCGAGAGCCGCAGCAAGGCCAATGCCCAAGCGGCGGCACGGATGCAGTGATGCTGGAGCTGCGGCTTGAACGGACTCATGCGTTTCCTCCCCTTCGCGGATTCCGCGAAGGGGAGGTGCCCGCGCAGCGGGCGGAGGGATCATGAGCACCGGTGAAGAAGCTCATGACCCCTCCGTCGCCGTGAGACGGCGACACCTCCCCAGCTCCGCTGGGGAGGAAGTGATTGCGGCATTTCGCAATCCGTCCTGCTCCGCCGTACGCTTTTGATACAATCGCGGGGTGGGCCGCACCGCTTTCATCGATGAAGATGGGTTGGGAGGATCGTTGTGCCTGCCCTCTTTGCCTTTCTTCGTGCCCTGTGCCGCCTGGCGTTGGCCTGCGCGGCCCTGACGCTGGCCGGCGGCACGGCCTTCGCTCAGCAGGGCGTCTTCCAATACAGATGGAACAGCCCGCCGCCGGTGGACGCGATCATGCCCGGCGATATCCGCATGGCCCTGGTCTGGACCGGCCATCTCCAGTCGGTCTATCGCGGCGAGCTCGACGCCGCGGTGCTCAAGGCCGCACAAGCCTGGCAGAAATCGAAGGGCCATCCACCCACCGCCAAGCTGCCCGACGAGCAGAGGGTCGAACTGGTTTCGGACGCTCTGAAGGAACGCGAGGAGGTCGGCTGGTCGGTGATGCGCGACCAGGCCGTGGGCGTGGCCGTCGGCTTTCCCGCCAAGCTGGTGACGTTCGGGCCAGCGCGTACCGAGGGCAACACCTTGTTCTATCACGGCGGCGGCGAAGTCATTCAGTCGCTGGCCGTTCATCTCGGCTATCCGAACTGCCAGAGCCTCGACGGCGCCTACCAACGCACGACCGCCGCGGCGACCTTTCGCGCCCGCCAGGACAACTGGTTCGTTGCCTTGTTCCGGCGCGGCGAGACCAGCGGCTTCGTCAGCGTGACCTGCCATCCATCGGGTTCGGTCTCGACCGAGATGGCGGCATCGGCCGAGGTGCTGGCCAAGCACCCCGGCCTGTTCAACGCCATGTCGACCAGTCTCAGGATCCTGCACACGCCCGATCCGACCATACGGCCGCGCCCCAAGGTCGAGGACCTGCCGCTGGCACCCTCGGGCTTCGACGACGATCAGGAGACCCGTCCGCAGCCCCAGGCCAAGGCCACCACTAGGCCAAAGGCATCGCCTGCGTCGGCCGTCGACCTCACGGGCAAGACCGATGCGCTCAAGCTCGAAACCAGAACCGGCGAGGACCTGCGCGCCGACGAGGTGTTCGAGAAGGCGGCGGGCGCGGTCTACAAGGTCAAGACCGAGCGCGGGTTGGGATCGGCCGTGGCGATCAGCGACAGCGAGCTTCTGACCAACTGCCACGTGGTCGGCGAGTTCGACGAGGTCAAGATCGTGCGTGCCAAGGACGAGCAGGCCGCCAAGGTCGTGTCCAAGAACGCCGACGCCGACCGCTGCGTGCTGCGCACGGCGGCCAAGCTGCCGACATGGGTCACCGTGCGGCCCTACGAAGACATCAAGGTCGGCGAGCGCGCCGTCACCATCGGCACGCCGCAGGGGCTCGAGCTGACGGTGGCCGAGGGCATCGTCTCGTCCAAGCGCGTGTTCAACCATGGCCGGGTGATCCAGACCTCGGCGCCGATCTCGCAGGGCTCGTCGGGCGGCGGGCTGTTCGATGCCCGCGGCCATCTGCTGGGCATCACGACCTTCTACTTCAAGGCCGGCCAGAACCTGAACTTCGCCGTCGCCGCCGAGGAGTTCGCCCAGGAACGCGACGAGCCGGCGATTCGTTAGGGTCTTTCATGCCGGAGCGCGGGCCTCCAGGCCCGCTTAGATCCGTCGCGCGAGAGCCAGCACGTTCTTGCCAAAGAGCCGGCTCGTTATTTTGTCGACGAGAAGGCTCACCGGAAACACCGCCCGATCAAAGATCTTCAGCGACGTGCCGCTTGGCTCGCCTGAGCCATCGCCAATGAATTTGTAAAGAAACGCGAGCAGGAAACCGATGGAGTCGCAGTACTTGATCGATTCCACCTCGAAGCCGGCCGCGGCCAGCTTCTCTTTCAGGCTGGCAATGGTGTACCTGCGATGATGTCCGACGCGATCATCGAGTGGGGTCCAGATACTTTCAAACGCCGGCACGAAGATCGCGATTTTTCCGCCGGCCACGAGCGTATCCCGCAGCGCGGCCAGGGCGGCGACATCGTCAGGAATGTGTTCCAGGACATTCGATGAATAAATGAAGTCCATCGGCCGCGGGAGGTCGGCAAGCGACGCATAGGTCTCGATGCTGCGGCCGCGCAGCGTGACCCGCTGATCCGCATCCAGCTCGACCGCGAGCGGACGAACGCCACTGTCTCTTTCAAAGATCACGCTCAACGTTCCTATGCCGGCCCCGAAATCCAGCACCACGTTTCCGGCCGCATCGCCCTTGCCGAAATAGCGCACGAATTGCTTGACGATCCACGCGTTGTAATTGGCAAGCGCATGCTCGTTGACCGCCAGCAACTCGGTTCCCGAATAGGAGTCCTCGATTTGTTGAACCATCGCGACGTCCTCTTTATTCTGCGGCGCGTTGCGGCTCCCTGCCGTCAATCGCCGCCACTCCGCGGATGAGATGAGCCGCCAAAAACAAACGTGCTGTAGAGGCAGAAGCTGGCGCCCATGCTGACGGCTGTTGCCAGGACCAGAGCGGCGAATGGCGCGATCGCCAGGGGCGGCAAGAGCGCGAGCGCCACGGCATAGATGCCAAGATTGAGCACATTGGAAAAGCCGCTGGCCGCCACATAATGGAGGAACCGGGCGGCTGCCGGCCGTTTTCCCTGGGCGAAGGTGAAAAAGCGGTTGCCGAAATAAGTGGCCGTCAAGGCGCACAGGAATGAAGGAATGCGCGCCCAGGTCGGCGGCAGGCCCAGGACGTGAATGGCGGCCGCCAGCACAAGTGCATCAACCGCAAACCCGACGGCCCCGACGATCGTGAACGAGACCAACCGACGCGCGATCAACGGAACTTCGCCGAACGCAAACGCGCAGCCGCAGCAGACAGTGCGGCAGGCGCAGGGTGACTCAGATAGGCACGCCTCTTGGCGCTGCGTTCGCTCTCCGAGACCACGTCGAGAATGAGCCCGGCAAAAAGGCACAACAGGCCGGTCAGCATGGCTCCTACGGCGAGGACCGCGGTGGGCAGACGCGGCACCAACCCGGTGTCGAAGTACTCGAGCACGACCGGTACGCCAAGCGCCATCGACACCGCGGCGCAAGCCAGAGCGACCAACGAAAAGAACTGAAGCGGGTGCTCTTTCTTGACCAGATAGACGATGAACCGGAGAATGCGCAATCCGTCGCGGATGGTTTTCAATTTGCTGAACGAACCGGAAGGTCGCTCGCGATAGGGGACGGGCACCTCCCAGCAGGGTACGCGCAGCTCCACGGCGTGAATCAGGAGCTCGGTCTCGGTCTCGAAGCCGCGGCTTTCGGCGGGGAACGACTTCACGAACCGGCGGGACAACACCTTGTAGCCCGAGAGCATATCCTGGCCCGGCGATGCAAACAGCCATGCGACCAAACCGTTCAGCAGCTTGTTGCCGAATACATGGCCCCGCCGGTAGGCGGCCTGATGAGTTGGAATGCGGGCGCCGTTGACGAGATCGAAGGGGCCCTCAATCAGCGCTTCGACCAGAGCCGGCGCCTCGGCCGCCTCATAGGTCCCGTCTCCATCGACCATCACATAGATGTCGGCCTCGACATCGCTGAACATGCGGCGGACGACGTTTCCCTTACCTTGCGCCGTTTCAGAGCGGACGATGGCTCCGGCTCGGCGGGCTGCGTCGGCCGTGCCATCCTTGCTGTTGTTGTCATAGACATAGACCAGGGCGTCTGGCAGCGCGGCCTGAAACGCCATCACCACATCGGCGACCGTAGCGGCCTCGTTGTAACAGGGAATCAAGACGGCAATCGACGGCGCCCCAAGGGATGGCGAAGACCCTGACTCGAGTTGGTATGTCAGTGACATCATGGCGCTCCTGTTGGCGATACTCTGCACATCACCAGCCGCGGCGCCGCCCAAGTGGTGATTGTCCTGCAGTCCGACGTCAGCGTCAGTCCATAACCATTGAAATAGTTGCGTGTATCAGCATCCGTAACGGCATCGGTGACGAACCAGATGCCGTCCGGCCACGGGCGCGCCAGCAGTGTTCGTACCTTCTCGGCGAATGGACCGCCCGCGCCTGTCTCGAGTGAAAACCGCGGCTCATAGCGCGAACGCAGCACAAATCGACTGTCAGTCCCGAAGTAGTCGACCAGATAGGCTTGCGGCGTGTCGTTCAAGGACGTCCGGGAAATGAATATCAGCGCCTTTTCGGCGAAGATCTTGCCCGCACCTGGCGCGGCAGATTGGTCAAAGGCCGCGCGCTGAAGGTCCCACAATACAGGGCGTAGCGTGCCGACGTGCAGTACCGCCATCACGGCGCCGCCGACACAGGCCCATCGATACGGCAGAACAAGAAGCGGCAAGGCCAGCAGAAGCCCAACGAGGATATCGAGCGTCAGGGCATAGCGCTGAATTCCGCTCATCGCTTCCCAGGCGAGATAGGCGGCGATGAAGAAAGCGTAGAGAAAGGTCGTACGAGGCGCGGAACGGACAAACGCCGCGGCCTGACCTCGCCGCCAGATGGCGAAGACGACGAGCGCTGGAACAAGCGCATACCAGAACATGGCAAAGCGGATATCGCGCACCCAGGATTCGACGGTGATGGAGTGGCCGCCGATTGCGAGGCGCGCCGGCACCTTCAGCAATTCTCCCAGCGATGCCGGGCGAAAACGAATATCCGCCATGTCGCCGGGTGGGACGAATGGAGAATGAAAGATGTCGTTGGCGTAGGGAAAGACCGGATTACCGGTCTCCTTCATCACTTCAAGCGCCCACGGCCCCGCCACCAGCAACGTCGCCGCCGCTGCCGCGACGCCGAATGCCAGGAATTCTGCCGCCGCTCTCACCGGCCGGTTGAGCATCGCCAGCATCGCGTAGAAGACAATTCCATAGGCCAGGCAAAGCGGAAGAATCGTCGGCTTCAATCCGACGCCAACACCCAGGATCAGGCCGGTCAGCGCGCCCCGCCAGGGTCGCACCTCAAAACCCGTGGGCAGACGGATCAGCAAGACCGCGCTGATCAAGGTCGCCATCGTGAGATCGGCAAAGGTAGTGCCGAGAACCGAAATGGACACCGGCGCGCAGAGGCTGAGCACCGCCATCGCCGCGGCAATCACCAGGCCCTGCGGAAACCTTACCTTGTGCTCTATCAGAATCACTCGCCAGACGGCCGCGCCCAAGAACGCCCAGGCCAGCGCCTGTATCGCGACCAGCGCGTAACGACTCCAGAAAAAGCCCAGCTCGCGCGCCAGCGCGTAAGAAAGTAGGTTTATGGCTGGATTGAAATAGGTCTGAATGCCCGAGATGGCCACATCATCGAAAGTGCGGCCCTGCAGCAGGCGTCGCGCGGAGGCGATGTGATAGTTCAGCCTGTCGTAGTTGGCATCAATTCCCGTGTACACGCAAACTGCGATGCCGACGACGACGGCTCCGGCATACCAAAGCAAGCCGGCGCGACGACACAAGAGAGCGTATGCATATGAAGCGAGCAACGGCCATCGCGCCGTGTCGTCCTTGATCGCGCTACTCCCCAGCATGAAACGCGACTCCATACTCTTTCGGCTTACCTGACCCACGACGCGAGGCGGAAAGTCGCTGCCGCCCGGCAGGTCGATGTTGAGGGGCTGACTCTCGAACAGGTCGATGGTGACCGCCCGCTCCGGCGCGCGGTCCAGCAGGGAGCAGGATGAAGAGCTTGTCGCGACGAACGCCGATCTCGGCGATGCCGCGCCCGACGCCGAGCGCGCACCGCCGCGCGCCGAGAGTGGCGACAGTAAGCGGCGCTTCGGCACGCGGCCGGCCCTCAACGTAAAACTTGCCGTGTCGTATGTTACGCGCGACGCGGGGATCCATGCCCTGAACCTGCGCACAGTGACGGGTCCGGTCAACGCGAAGGCTATGACCGATCTGTGAGAAGAAGCACCGCCGCTTTACAGATCGACGACAACACCGCCCGTCGGACGATTCTGGCCGGAAGGCGGGCTGCCGGTGATGGTCCACAGCGGCGGCGCCGGCTTCGTCGTGAGCGGGACCACGCCCGTCGTGCCGATCGGGGTGGCGACCGTGCTCGAGACCAGCCAATAGTCGCCGGCATTGATGCCCGACAGCGACAGGCCGTTCGCGGTCACCATCAGGCCGGTGCCAGCCTGGCTGGTACCGTATGTGCCAGCCGTCGGATAGTTGAAGCCGGCTGTGTCGCTGCCCAGCATGCCGGCGAGCGTGTAGGCAATCTCAGCGCGCAACGGCAGGCGTCTGCATCTTGTTGACGAGCTGCGCCCAACATCCGGCAGAGGCGAGATGAGCGCAGACATATCCAAGCCAGCCTTGCCGGTACCAATTGACCACGACGTCGTCGGGCAATTTCGCGAATCGGGCCTCATCGATGACCTTGAAGCCGGTCGCCGCGAGTTTTTCGCCCGATTCGAGGGTCGACGTTACCTGGTAGGGGATCAGGAGATCCTGCTCGATCAGCGCTTTCATGAACGCCTCCGTCGCCAGATGCCCGCGCTGGAACTCGACGCAGAACTGCAGGGCGTGCTCGATCACCGGGGTCCGCTTGCGATCCTCGAACAGCGGCCGCGCCCGGCCAGGCTCCAGCGCATCGGCCGCCTCGTCGACGCACAGGGTCAGATCGCCGTTGTCATGGCGGAGAAACACAAAGGGGTAACGCCTGACATAGGCCGGTATGTAAGGCGCATCCCATTTCGTGCCGTCGGCCGAAACGAACAGGTTCTGGGCCTCGCGCAGGCCCAGCACGGCCAGCACGCTGGGCACCGGTTCGGTGATGAAGACGATCGGGTAGGTGCTGGCGGCCGCGAACAGCTCGGTCACGATCAGCGGCGCAAAGGCGGTGTTGCGCGCAAAATCGTAGCCGATCTGCTCCTTGAGCGAGCTGTTGGACAGCTTCGCTGCGTCGACGACCGCGACACGCTTGTAGAACAGCGGCAGAGCCGGAGTGGCGACAGGCTGCGCCGTTTTCGGACCGGACGGCTCGCCCGCGATCAGTTCGCTCATGGAATACACTTTGCGACGGGAGGGGTTGATCCGCGGCCGACGAAGATCAGCCCGCCGTCGCGCTTTCGATGGTAATGGCCTTGCCGGCGGCGGTATCGAACTTCAGCCGCTCGACATAGTCGAGATCGCGACCGGTAACGCGCACGAAGCGGCTGCCTTCGGGGTAGTCGATGGCATGGATGGCGCCCACGTCATAGATGCCGGCATGACCCGGCTCCAAGCGATAGCTCTTGACCTGCTCGAGCCTGGCCTCGCCCGCGCCGTTGCCGCCGTCGAGCCGCCTGTACTCGCTCATGTCGGTATGCTTGACGGCCTGGCCGTAGACCGCCCACGAGCTGCCATGGTCGTGCGGCGGGCTTTTGTGCGGCTTGGGATTGCAGTGCGCCAGCACGACGAAGCCCAGATCCTTGTCCTCGTAGAGCTTGCGCGTGCCGATCGGCGCCGCGGGGCCTACCGCCTCGTCGACGAAGGTCTTGTTGCCCAGCAGCTTCTCCAGCAGCACGCGCACCTTCTCGCGGCCGGCCGGGCCGTTGGTGGCCTCAAGGGCCGACTTGGCATCCTTGACGAAAGCGTCGAGCGAATAGGTCATGGGCACTTCCTCCGTGCAGGCGGGAATGATCTGCTCGCCCGCGGTTGACTGTCAACGGCCGCCCAGGATGCGCCGCGCGATCACCATGCGGTGGACCTCCGATGGCCCCTCGTAGACCCGCATGGTGCGCACCTTCTGCGCCAGCCACGACAGCGGCAGCTCCTGCGTCACGCCCATGGCGCCGAACGCCTGCTGGGCCTGGTCGATCACCTCGGTCGCCATCTCGGTGGCGAAGACCTTGATCATCGAGGCCTCCATGCGCACGTCGCGGCCCTCGTCCTGCTTGACCGCGGCGTCCATCACCATCAGGCGGCAGGCGTGCAGCTTGGTGGCGGCGTCGGCCACCCACCACTGGATGGCCTGGCGGTCGGCGAGCTTCTGGCCGAAGGTCACGCGCTGGTTGGCGTGCTCGACCAGCATGTCGAGGGCGCGCTGGGTCATGCCGACGCACCACGCGCCCATCTGCAGGCGGCGCACCGTGAGGCGAAGCTGCATGGGCGCAAAGCCCGCGCCGATGCGGCCCAGGATCTGCGTTTCGGGCACGCGGCAATCCTCGAACACGACCTCGTAGGTGCGCTGGCCGGCCAGCATCGGGATGGCGCGCGCCACGACCAGGCCCGGCGTGCCCTTGTCGACCAGGAAGGCCGTGATGCCGCCGCGTGCACCCAGGTTGGAATCGGTCACCGCCATGACGATGGTGAAGTCGGCCTTGGCGATGCGGCTGATCCAGATCTTGCGGCCGTTGATCACCCAGTCCGTGCCGTCCTTGACCGCCTTGGTCTTCATGCCGGCAGGATCGCCGCCCGCGCCCGGCTCGGAGATGGCGATGGCCGAGACGGTCTCGCCGGCGGCGTAGGGCTCGAGGTACTTCTTGCGTTGCTCCGGATTGACCGTCGCCAGCATCATGTGGAGGTTGGGCGAATCAGGCGGGAAGGTGAAAGGCACTGCGGTGTAGCCCAGCTCCTCGTTGACGCCGACCAGCGCTACCGCCGGCAGGTTGGCGCCGCCCGCTTCCTCTGGCACGTCGAGCGCCCACAGGCCGAGCTCCTTGCACTGCTTGAAGAGTTTCAGGTTCTCCTCGTCGCTGAGCGCGGCCGGCTGGCCTGACGCGAAGCGGTCTAAAATGTTCTTCTCGAGCGGCATCAGCTCGTTGCGCACGAACTTCTTCACCAGATCGCGCAGCATTTCGTGTTCTTCGCTCACCTTGTACATGCCGCTCTCCTATGCCTTTCCGATGCCCTTGTTCACGAATTCCAGCGTATAGGCGCGGCCGACGTCGAGCCCCCTAGGGACGACATCGACCGCGACCATCGAATCGTAGAAACTCTGCCAGCGCGCGGCGCTCATGGCGCCGACCCCATCCTTCTGTGCATCGCCCGACATCACGATGCCGCGTTCGGCCAAGACCTTGATGGCATAGGCGAGGCGATCGTCGGTCTGCTCCGGGTTGGCCTGCTTGATCAGCGCGTTGGCCGCTTCGATGGCGGGCCCGCCCTTGATGTACTGCGCCCAGCCCTCGAGCGTGGCGTCGACGAAGCGCTGCACGAGGTCCTTCTTCTCCTCCGCCATCTTGCGCGAGATCGCGATCGTGGCCTGGTAGGCGTTGTAGCCCGCATCGGCGATCAGCAGCACCGACGGCTCCCGGCCGAGCGCCTTGGCGATCGGATAGGGCTCAGACGAAAGGAAGCCCTGCTGGATCAGCATCTTGTCGGCAAGGAACGGCGCCAGGCTGTAGTTGTACGGCCTGAGTTGGGTATCGGAGAGCCCGTACTTCTGGCGCAGGTAGGGCCAGTAGGTCACCCTGCCGCCGGCGCCGATCAGCAGGGTGCGTCCCTGCAGCTTCTCGAAGGAGTCGAAGCCGGTGTCTGGATGGCCGATCAGCACCTGCGGATCCTTCTGGAAGATCGCGGCGATGGTGTAGAACGGCGCGCCGATGCGCACATAGGAGAAGGCCTCGAAGCTGCCCGACATGATCATGTCGACCCGGCCGGCCAGCAGGAGTTGGCTGATGTTGAGGCTGGGGCCGCCCTGGCGCACCTCACACTCGATGCCGGCCTTGCGATAGAGGCCGGTGGCGATCGCCTGGTAATAGCCGCCATGCTCGGCCTGGGCGCGCCAGTCGGTCTGGATGCTCACCTTATCGAGCGTCTGGGCGATCGCGCGTCGGCCGCTCGGCACCAGCATCGAGCCGGCAACGGCCACGCCTGCGGCGATACGCAGGGCGGCGCGGCGGTCGAGACGATATGTCGTGCGGGTCATGGATCAGGGTTTCACGATTACACTGCGATAGTCGAAGGCCCACGCCAGATATTCCCGAATCGCAACGCCGGACGCGGCCAGCGCGCCGGCCGAGGGCATCAACGATTCCCACCATGGGGTTGGCGTCGGCAAGACTTGCCAATCCGTCGGAAAGGCCTCCGCATCGAGGCCGGCCTTGCGCGCCAGGCGAAGCGCCCGCGGCATGTGAAAGCCCGAGGTGACCAGGGCGACGCGGCCCGGGCCGACCAGGGCGCGGGTCTCCTGCATGTTCTCGATCGTGTTGAGCGACTTTCCCTCCATCACGATAGCGGACTCCGGCACGCCGAGCGCGACCAGGAATTGGCGCATCGCCATGGCTTCGGTCTGGGTCTGCGGCGCCTGTCCGGTCGCCACCAGGAAGGACCCGCCGCTCACGATGATGCGCGGCGCCACGCCGCGATGGAACAGGCGGGCGGCATGCCATATCCGATCGGAGCTGTCGAAGAGCTCGGGATCGGGCCGCAGCGGCGGCACGGCGGGGCCGATGCTGCCGCCCAGCACGACGATCGCCTCGTAGCAGCAGGCCGGCGCCGTCGCGGCCTCGGCGCGGGCTTCGTCCTCCAGCGGCAGCATCAAGGCGCCGGACACCGGATAGAGGGAAAAGACGATGAGCTGCGCGATCGCGACGCCCGCGACCAGGCGGCCGAGTCGCGGCAAGCGGAACAGGCTCAGCACGGCGCCGGCGATCAGGCCGGCCGTGAAGACACCCATCGGCGACGCGAACTGCCCGAGGATTTTCAGAATGATGAAGCTATTCACGTCACCCCGTCGGTTCGGCGGGCTATACTAGCCCGCAACGCGTCCGGCAAAGAGTTAGAACATGATCTCGAATTCGCTTCCCAACGATGCCGCTCTGCGGACACGCGCCCAGCGCGTGATCCCCGGCGGCATGTACGGCCACCTCAACGTCGCCCGTCTGCCGCCCGGCTATCCGCAGTTCTTCGCCCGCGCCGAGGGCGCCACCCTGTGGGACGTCGACGGCAACGCCTATGTCGACTTCATGTGCGCCTACGGCCCGATGGTGCTGGGCTACGGCAACCGCGAGGTCGAGGAAGCCGCCTCCGCGCAGCGCGCGCTGGGTGACGTTTTGACCGGCCCGTCGGAGCGGCTGGTCGAGCTGGCCGAAAAACTGGTCGGCATGGTGGCGCATGCCGACTGGGCGCTGTTCCAGCGCAACGGCACCGACGCCACGACGCTCTGCGTGGTGGTGGCGCGGGCCGCCACGAAGAAGCGCAAGATCCTGGTGGCGCGCGGCGCCTATCACGGCTCGGCGCCGTGGTGCACGCCCCATCCCACCGGCACGACCGCCGAGGACCGCGTGCATCTCGTGCATTACGACTACAACGACGTGGCAAGCCTGGTAGCCGCCGCGCAGTCGGTCGAAGGCGACATCGCGGGCGTCATCGCCTCGGCGTTCAAGCATGATTACGGCAAGGACCAGGAGCTGCCGACGCCCGCCTTCGCCCGCGCCGTGCGCCAACTATGTGACGAGACAGGCGCGGCGCTGATCCTCGACGACGTGCGGGCGGGCTTTCGCCTGCATCTTGCCGGCAGCTGGGAGACGGTGGGCGTGCGGCCCGACCTCGCCGCCTACTCGAAGGCGATCGCCAACGGCTACACGCTGGCCGCCGTCACCGGCAGCGACCGCTTCCGCGACGCCGCCGCCTCGGTGTTCATGACGGGATCGTTCTGGTGCGGGGCCGCGTCGATGGCCGCGTCGCTCAAGACGCTGGAGATCTTCGAGCGCGACGGCACGATCGCCACCATAGCGCGGCTCGGCCAACGCTTCCGCGACGGGCTCGCCCAGCAGGCCAAGACCCACGGCCTGGTGCTGCGCCAGACCGGACCGGCGCAGATGCCGACCGTGCTGTTCGCCGACGATCCCGAGGTCGAGAAAGGCCGGCTGTTCGCCACGGAAGCGCTGCGCGGCGGCGCCTGGATCCATCCGCAACACAACATGTTCCTGTCGGCCGCTCATACCGACGCCGACATCGACCGCGCGCTGCAGGCGACTGACGGCGCGATGAGCGCCGTGCGCAAGAGCTTCGGACGGGATTAGAGTCTTCGCTGGGAGCGCGCCACTCCAGTGGCGCATCTTCGTCGTGATGCCAACGGAAGATTGCGCCACTGGCGTGGCGCGCTCCCAGCAAAAAGAAGGGCGGGTCCGGCTTGCGCCGGGACCCGCCCGATCTTTCCCCGTCGAAGACGGAGCTAGATTGCTTCCTTGAGATC
>Ga0193726_1001263_pt1 | contig 20660 bp, 18 predicted proteins | sample H2c1metaG_FD_144928 | JGI IMG/M metagenome (GOLD analysis project Ga0193726, IMG submission 144928) | Soil microbial communities from a riparian zone of the East river system, Colorado, United States - H2c1 | ecosystem: Environmental > Terrestrial > Soil > Riparian zone | place: USA: East River... | reverse complement strand
AGGCCAAGGTCGAACCGAAGAACTATCTCAATTGCTCTTTGGGGAGACTGCCAAACGAACGGAAGATTCCCGGGCGGGAATCGAACAACGATAACCTGAGTCAGTCAGCGAAGCCCAGCCTGGCTGCTTCCGGACGAGGCAAAACGTTGGAATTTCACAAAATACGGATATTCATCCTAGTCGTGATGGCTGGATTGTCAATTGCGGCGACCCAGAGCTTGCCAGCCAAGCACCGGACAATCGACTACCCGAAACCGCGGTTTCCCTCGTACTTGAAGACACCCAAGTCTGTCGAGGAGCTGATGCCTGAGGCCCGAGCATTCGTGCTCATCAAGGAAGGCACGCAGGGAGTGGGCATGGGTAATTTCAACCGCGGTGACACCCTGCTATTAGTCACCGACATTACCGCCGAGCCCTTGCCCTTGGAGGCTGTGCACCGAGCACTGGAGGAGCGCGGGATCAAGGTAATCATCAAGACGGAGGCCGAAATGGTCGGCCTTACGCCTGCCGATGCTGAAGTTTATCGCGCAGCTACCCTCATTCCAAGCGCTGAACAGGGCTATCTCGAAGCCAGAAATTATTGGATCAACGACTACCCGCGGGTGTTTGCTCATCCAGAGGTTGCCAAGGAGTGGCTTAGGAAAAGAAGACCAGATTTATACGAGGCACTCTATCCGCCCAGTCAGAACTTGCCCCCTGAGCTCAAGGACAAAATGAGCATGAAGAGTATCGGCGCCGCGATCGCCGGCCTGGTTCGTAGTCATCCCGAAATCAAAGGGATCTACTGGGGCAAGGAGGGTGGCGGCTTTTACTTCCGTTATCTCGCCGAACAGCAAGAAAAGTACAAGGGGTTCACCATTTTCTCCAATCATTGGGTGCTCGATAGCGAGCTACCCAGTTTCCCCAGCGACGTGTTTCATCTCATCGAGAAGAAGACTCTCGGCCTGATGACGCTCGATATTGACAAAGTGCACGTCACCGATCCAGAGGGCACCGATGTGAGTTGGGATGTGCCGCCCGAGATGGCGAAGCGCTGGATCAACAGCATCTATTCCCCCAACCATCTGTTGATGTATCCCGATACCGCGACCGGCAAATACGGGTTTGACATTGACAGGTATCCGACTCCAAACAAGGAATGGACTCCCCGTGAGCCGATCGCCATGGTGAATGGAGTGATCGCAGGGACGAATGGCTCCGGGGGATTCTGGCCGCGCATGGAAATCACATATCAGAACGGGTACATGACGAAGGTGACCGGGGGCGGGATCTACGGGGACGTGATCCGCGAATTTCTGCAATATCCGCACATTAACGATATTACGTATCCTTATTATGCGCATCCTGGATTCTGGCACCTGTGGGAGCTGGCGCTCGGCACCAATCCTAAGTATTTCCGCAACCCTTCGGATTTTTACGGGGGTGGGCACACCGGAATTTATTGTCTGACCTTTGAGCGGTATCGCACCGGCGTGTTTCACTGGGGATTTGGAAACGAACTTGCCAACGAACCGGGTTCCCCCGGGCTTCCCCAGAAATGGTTGAAGTTTGGCGAAGAGCATGACTTGCCCACAGGGCATGATTTCCACATTCATAATTATTTTGTGACCTACAAAGTGCATCGCGCCAGCACTGGACAGTGGATAACCGTCGTTGATCGTGGCCACCTGGCCGCACTGGATGATCCAGAGGTTCGTGCGCTCGCGGCAAAATATGGCGATCCCGACAAGATTTTGAGTGAGGACTGGATCCCTGATGTTCCGGGAATCAATGCGCCTGGAGATTACCAGGACTATGCCAAAGATCCATGGAAGTACGCAGATGCCCAGATGAAGAAGATTCAGAATGGCACCTATGAGTATTATTACCCTCCATTGAAGGACGGGAATAAGTAGCCGGATGCAATCCTACCCACCCCAGGTCCTGAGGTTGAGCGGCGCGGCCAGGTTGCTGTTCGGTAACGCGTCGGATGGGACGTGGCGGAACTTTCGCGGCTGTAGAGGAATCAAGGGTCGATAAGAAGCAAGCAGCGACCGACTGACTGAGTATGATTGCCAATCCTGGCCACGGCCTTGAAGAGCGTCCGGTTTCGTCGGGTGTTCGTCCGACGGGTGTTCGCTGGCGCATTATGGCTCTCATTGCGCTCGTGAATATGCTTCCCTCGTTAGGGAAGATCAACCTGGGGGTCGCCGCTCCCTACCTGCAGGCTGAGTTTCACTTTAGCGCCACCACGATGGGCTGGATCCTCGGCGTCTTCGTTTTTAGCTACGCCATCTTCCAACTTCCAGCTGGAGTGGCGGGGGATCGGTACGGCTCAGCCCGAGTGCTCACGGTGGCGATTCTCTGGTACTCGCTTTTCCTGGCAGCCATGGCCCTGGTGCCACGGCTCCCGGCGACCGGCTGGGTGGGGTTGGCGGGGGCGTTCGCCATCGTTCAAGTGCTGGTGGGCGCAGGCGAGGGGTTTACTCCTCCCAACTCCGCCAAAGTTGTCGGATCTTGGATGAGCACTGGAAAGATCGGGTTTGGAATCAGCTTTACCAGCCTGGGCATAGGCGGGGGTGGTGCGCTCACTCCCATGTTCATCGCCTGGACCATGCAGCGGTGGGGATGGCGGACTTCGTTCTGGTTATCAGGCATGATCGGCGTCCTTGTCGCAGTGGCGGTGGGCTGTTACGTAACCGACCGGCCCGAGAAACATCCGGGCGTGAATGCCGCCGAACTGTCATTGATTCATCCTCGCGCGGAATTGGAGCACCGCGCGCAGCCTGGAAACCCAAGTGCGGGTCGTCCTCCGTGGGGGAAGATACTTTCAAGCGTTTCGGTATGGAGTCTGCTTCTCAGTTATTCGTGTCGCGCCTACACACTCTATTTCTTCAATACTTCTTTCTTTACTTACTTGGTGCGAGCCCGCGGCTTGACCATTATGCGCGGTGGGGTTTGGGGCGCAGCTCCGTTTTTGGCCATTCTGCTGCTCTCTCCGGTTGGCGGACTCGTCTCTGACGCTGCAGTTCGCAGGCTCGGAAAACGTCGCGGGCGGCAAACCGCGGTTTGGATCGGAATGGCATGTTCGGCAATCCTGGTCGTGGTCGGCTGCAACACTTCAAACAACACGGCCGCCATCTTGTTGGTCGCCGCCGGCGCAGGTTTTAACATGTTCGCCAACGTAACGTGGTGGGCTGCCTGCATTGATCTGACGCCGAACTACGCCGCGTCCCTGTCAGGCCTCATGAATATGTTCGGTGGGCTGGCCGGGGGGTTCGCGCCCGTTCTGACCGCATACATTTCTTCCGCATTCGGATGGCCTGCGGCACTGGACTTCATCGCCGTCCTGAGTCTTCTCGCCGGGTCGCTGTGGTTCTTCGTGAAGGCCGACGAGAACCTGGAGGAGAGTCCAGAGTGAACCGGAGAGGTACGCAGTGGCGCTTGAAGACTTGAAGCGCGTTTATCACAGCTGTGTTCAGACCTTCCCAGCCAGCCCTTGTAGTGTCTCGCCGCCAAGCCAGGGGATCCTTGGTCACGCGTACACATAGCCTTCAAATAAGCGGCGCGCCGTGCGAAATAGAGAGCCGCGCGCCACGTACCATCTACCCTGCTCTTCCCGAACCTCCGCGGCAACTTGAAGCACGCCCGAGGGCATCGCAATGCGCAGCGTCTCAGCCACCCCGGATCGCAACGCCCGATGAACCATCGTACCTTGAAGCTGAGAGGCCGCCGCGACGCATATTGACGCAGTCAGCGGCATCGCACGATGGGGCTGACCGTTGGAGATCATTCTGACGGTAATATCTGCGGCCGAGGCGGATACTGGCTCCCCCGAAAGGGTCCTGGCATCTTGCGAGGGCGAAACAAATCCTATGAAGGGTAGGGACACGTTCCGATGGGCGGCCTGCAAAGAGCGGCTAATGCCCATCGCAACGGAGGATTGCAGACGAATTGCGGAGAGCCTCGACAGCAACTCGACATTACGCTCAATTTCCTCAGGCATCTCGATGCCGGCGATTCCCAGAGTCTCCGCACTTACGAAGACGCAGGCATTGGCAGCATCGATCATCGAAACTTCCACCCGCCCGAGACCCGGTACATCAAGGAAATCACTGGGATTGCCGGTAGGCAGCAGACGGCCGGTCGATGCCCCGGCCGGTTCAAGGAAATCCAAGCGGATCGGGGCACCCTTGCCGGTCACGCCAGGAATCTCTAGCTCTCCTTCGACAAGCGCCCGACCGCCCCGCACCCCGAAGGTCGAATGAATTGTCTTTTCCGTGTTCGTGTTAAAAATGCGAACGGTGGTATCGCCATCGGGGGGTGAGAGGATTTGTTCATCCACAGCAAACGGACCGACCGCCGAGGACATATTGCCGCAATTGGAGCTGTAGTCAACCCGCGCTTCTTTCACCGAAACCTGGGCGAACGTGTAGTCAACGTCAAGGTTGGGCCGGGTTGATCGCGCCAAAATGCACACTTTCGAAAGCGATGAAATCCCTCCACCCATTCCGTCGAGCTGTCTCCCGTTCAAATCGGGGCTGCCCATCGCTGACAGAAAAATGGCGTCCCATGCAGCGCGATTCTCGGGGAGATCCCGCCGATGAAACATGACGGCTTTGCTAGTTCCGCCCCGAGAAATTTCCGCCGGAAATTTCTGATGAGCCACAGGACACGCCTCCAACGCAAGATACAACAACTGCTGAGTGTCTCGCCGTTAATCGTCAGGCCGAGAAAGCTGCAGCCTTGAACATCCGCCGACGCAGGAATGCCCAGTCAGCCAACCTGGTCAGCGAACCTGGTTCAGGCAACCTGGTCAGCGAACCAGGATGGTCAGACGCCAGCCTGTCTTATATCGTGGACTGAACTCACTGCTTGGGCAGAAGCCGAGTCAGCATGGCTACGTCCGATACTGTGTCAAGCTGCAGCACGGTGTCTCGAATCAAATGCACCTGCCGGTCTGACAGGCTATGGCCTGCGAGGTTCTCAAATTTTGCGATAACCTCGCTCTCCGGTGCAAATTGACGTTCACTCCCCCGCGGCGTCTCCATGGTTTCTTGAGCAACGGTTCCATCGTCGAAGAAAAGCTCGACTCTGACGGCGTGACGGGACTTGGAACCTTGCGCGATGATGTCTGGATCCGCCACTACTTTGACTTTCTCCGCCAGAGCCAGCCGGGCGGGATCGGCAAGCGCAGCTTCGGAGAATTGATCAATGAAGACGTCGCCTTCGAGCAGTAACGTCGCTACGCAAAATGAAAGGTTCAGCTGTGCTGCAGTGACACCCGCAGGTTGATACTTCCATCCTACGTGATCTACGGAGAGCTTCGAGGCGTGCACCACAACCTGCTGGATCTCCGTGACGGAAAACGGCCGTCTTTCCCGAATTGCGCGAATCGCATCGAGCGTTGTGTGATTGCTACTCACACAGGAGTAGAACTTGAGTGAGACCATCATCGTCTCGAAGCGCTCGCCGAGACCGGAGGTGAGCTCCTCCAGATTGAATCGATCCAGAGACCGGGAGAAGGTGGTGCAAAAGCCGCCATACTCGCTTTCAAACACGTTCGTGATCCCGGTGAAGCCCGCTTCCGCGAGGAGGGCGCTGTATAAGCCGCTTTGCGCCGCGCGACCGGCGTGCATCCTCTTGACCATGGAGCCGTACTGCGCGGCCATGAGTCCCGCACTCTGCGTGCCTGCGATGCCCAGGGCATGCACCGTCTGCTGCGGCGGCAGTCGTAGAGCCGCTGCGGCGCCCGCAGCTGCCGAGAAGACTCCCACCGTCGCCCCGGAGTGCCAGCCTTGTCCGATATGCTCTTGTCCCATGCACATTCCCACGCGCGGCCCAATCTCGAAACCGGCAACGCTGGCCGTTAGAAAGTCACGACCGCTCAGTCCGGACCTCATCTCTGCAATTGCCATCAAAGCCGGCAAGGTAACCGCCCCAACGTGCAAAACTCCCAACCGGTGAACGTCATCAAGTTCGAAGCCTTGGACCAAGGTGCCATTGACGAGCGAAGCGTGCGGTCCCGACAGGCGTAAAGCTGTGCCCCAGACCGAGCACGCCCCCGTGGTGTCCAAGCGGAGCAGCGTTCCCATGAGAATGCGGGTCCATTCCAAATTGACTCCGTAGAGCGCGCAGCCCAGAGCGTCAAGGACCAACAGCTTGGTTCGATGAATTACCTCTGCGGGAATTGACTCGTAACGCAGTCCGGACACAAATTCGGCAAGAGCCGAGGTGTACGGATTTTCCGCTCCAGCGTCAAAATCTAAGTGCACGGGATCTTTCAACACGCTCAACGGAGCCTCCACGTAAACAGCGAAACACGGGATGGGATTCACGAAATCCGCACCTGGGCGGTCAATTCGAAGGACGCCTGCCGATTCCGGGATGCCGCTCATCGCGAACCGACCTTTGATCGAGAGCTTTCCGATGGAGCCCGTTGATGGACCTCGCGGGTGACCCCGAAGCTGCTCGACACCAGTCGGCCGATTTGAGTTGCGACGAACACCCTAGCCATTTTTTCGATGCCAAACGGGGAGGTTCAAGCCTTTATATTGGCGATCGATTGAAGCAGTGGAATGCGGATTATGTTCGGATTCTTGCCGACGTCCTCCGCCTTAGAGATTATGATAAAGTGATTTTTCATGTCCTTTAACCGGCTTAAAAAAAATCTAAAAAAAAGATTATCTTGACCATGACAAAACAGGCGAGACGCTTATACGAATTCGGCCCTTTTCGGATCGATTCGGCCGAGCGCCTGTTTCTGCGTGAGGGTCGTCCCGTCCATATTACGGCCAAGGCTTTTAACACTCTGCTTGTTCTCATCGACAGGCGCGGCCACCTGGTTGAAAAATCCGACCTGATGCGGGCGGTCTGGGAAGATCGCTTTGTGGAGGAGGGCAATCTCGCGGTTACGATTTCCTCGCTGCGCAAAGCCCTGGGGGATGACGGGGGCGAGCAGAAGTACATTCAGACAGTGCCCAAACTCGGCTATCGTTTTGTGGGTGAGGCGCGCGAGGTTCTGGAGCGTGAACCGGCGGGGGTCCACTCGTTGGCGGTGTTGCCGTTTCGATCGTGGAGCTCGGCTGCGGATGTCAACGGCATCAAGACCCGCTTAGCGGATGCCATCATTACCAGACTCGGCAGCACGGGGCAAATCAGCGTGCGACCCGCCACGGTCGCCGCGCTGCGCTCTGCGGAAGCGCTGGGGGATCCGGTGACCATTGGCCGAGAGGAGCAAGTGGACGCGATTCTGATCGGCCAGATCGAGAGTGCCTCGAATCGGCTTCGGGTGACGGTTCAGCTGATCCGCGTGCGTGATGGCTGCTTGTTGTGGGCAGACTCGTATGAGCCGAGCCCGCAACAGATATTTGCGGTCGAAGACGAAGTGGCACTGCAGGTTGCCGAATCGTTGCTCATTTGTCTCTGCGGCCCAATGAAAACACGAGCGCCCCAGCGAAACACAACAAATTCCATCGCTCACCGGCTCTACCTGGAGGGCCGGTATTTCTGGCATAAGAGGACAGAGGAGGGCCTGCGCCGAAGTATTGAGTGCTTCGAGCGGGCAACCCACGAAGATCCGCATTACGCGCTTGCGTTCGCGGGTTTATCTGATTCTTATGTGCTGCTGGGCTCGTACGGGGTTGAACCGGCCTCGCAGGCGTCTCCCATCGCCAAATCGGCAGCGCTCCGAGCTCTGCAGCTGGACGGCTCCTTGGCGGAGGCGCACGCCTCCCTCGGCATGGTTTCCTTCTATTATGACTGGAACTGGTTGAAGGCTGAACAGGAGTTCCGGCGCGCCATCGACCTGGATCCGGGTTACATCGTGGCGCACAATTGGTACGCCTTGAATTTATCCGCAATGGGGCGGCTCGATGAGGCGCTCGCACAAGTGCGCCTCGCCGAACAATTGGACCCGCTTTCCTTCAACACAAAGATCGAGATGGGGCTGGTTTCTTACTGGAGACGTGAGTATCCTCGCGCCATCGAGGCTTACCGCAAGATCATTGATTTGGATCCGCGATTTGCGCGCGCACACACCCGTCTGGGCATGACCTATGCGGCGGAAGGAGCGTTTGACGACGCGATTCGCGAGTTCAACGAGGCCCAACAACTTTCGGGACGCGACCCGTACTTAACCGGGTTTATCGGATACGCACAGGCTTTATCGGGAAACACTGCTATGGCTCGCACGGTGCTTGAACAATTGGAGCAGCGCTCGCGTTCGCAATATGTTCCTGCTTTCAGCATGGCTCTTGTCTGCGTTGGGCTTGGCGCCTATGACCGCGCCATAGAATGGTTTGAAACCTCCTGCCAGGACTGCTCTACCTACATGGTTTACGCCAAGACCGACCCCTTGTTGGACCCGATCCGTTCCGATGCCCGATTTGACGGACTACTGAACCGCATGGGATTGCTTTAGGCGGATTCAATCCGAATAGTCCTCGTCGATGAATTTCAGGACTGTCGGGACCACGGCTCGATGTCGTTGGAGCTCCTTTCGATCTGCTGGGTAAATGTTACCGAGCGGGAACATAGTCCTCGATATCGACGAGAATTCAATAAATCTTCCCGTACGGTAACACCCAAGCTGCGCCTGTGAAATACACTCCAAAGGACCTCGGCAAGATTGCAGGGAAACCCGGAAGAAGTTGGGGGTCAGGCAGAAGGATCTGGCGCGGACCTCCGGCACCGGCCTGCGGTTTGTCATCGACTCGAAAAGGGCAAGGAAACCTGCCAGATCGGCAAGGCGCCACGAAGACCGAATTCGTCGCTTTCCAGAAAGCCGCGTAGAATGCACGTTTATCCGTTTATCCAGAGTCTGGTTCAGAGCCCCTTTTATAACGCGGCTATAACAGCAAGGCTCTCGTGAGGTCAGCAGACGCCAACGGTTCGTCTGAGTGTTATGGCAGCGTGCCCGTCAAAACCAGGACTTGGTTCTGGGTAGCAACAGCAAACCCGTTCGCACCCCAGCGGACCAGATCACGTCCGGGGCTAGTAGCCGAGGTTACGGATAGCGTCCCGCTGCGGCTGTAGCTTGTCTGGCTGAAACCTTCGATAGAGACGGCGTTGGTGGAAGGATTGTTCAAGAAAAATACCTTTTTGTTCGCGTCGTCTACAGCCATGCCTGCCTCGCCCAGCAAGCCCGAAAAGACGCCCAAGTGCTCACGTGGTCGCAGCGCTCGACAGAATGGGATCTCGAACGACGGGTAGGCGCACGTCACCGTCCGCCTCGATCACAATGCGGCGTTCCTCCATCTAGCACTCCCCAAGTACCTGAAGTATATAGGAATCGGCCCCGCCAAACGCAAGCTTACGAACCGCAAGCTTACGAATGAAGATGTGTCCATTATCGTTCCCAGTGGACACTAACAGCTTCTGTCCAAGATCGAGAGCATGACGTCCCATTACAACTCGGTCCAAACGGCCATCGCCGGAGATCGCCGGAATCGAGTAGACGGTTACCGATAAGGGCCGCCACGGCGGCGCGGTGGTTCAGCGGATGAAGCTGTACAAAGTGCGCAGTTACATTCCGGAGAAAAATTAGAAAGGGGCGGTTGAGCTGGGCCCTAAGGCAGGCGGAGCCGCAAGCCGTGTGTGAGGACCGGCGAGGGGTGCGTGGTGAGTACTGCAAAGAGTTTACTCGGGCGGCGGGGCGAGTTTGGTCGAGCGTAGTTTCGCGCCCTACCGCGATCGCATCCAATGGTCGTAGCCGCTAGAGGTGATTTCAACCAGTCACGATGCGCCCAGAGGCTAATGTTTTTCGTGGTATTACGGAACTTTGAGGTTTCCATAGCCGTACCCTAAAATAAGGCTGGAGGAATGGGAGCGAGCGCTTTGATCCACGCGCCTGGAGCCAAGTTTGGCCAAACTTTCGGTGATTGCGACCAGGGGTGATCGCGCCGCAGCTTCATACAATTTTGAGCGGCTTAGGCTGCTCTGGTGAAAACTGAGCATCTATAGTAAGTAGTACTCCTGTGAATCGACGATGCGGACGGCGCTGGACATCTTCGCGCAGATCTTTCGCAATCTCTGGGCGCACAAGCTGCGCTCGTTTCTCACCATGTTCGGGATCGCCTGGGGCGTGGGATCCTTACTGCTGCTGGTAGGAGTCGGCGAAGGGTTCCGCTCGGGCAACAAGCGCGAGCTGGCGGAGTTTGGACAGGACATCATGTTTCTGTTTCCGGGGCGTGCGCCTGCAGTGAAGGGCAACATGAACTCCGCTCGATCCTACCTGCTCACCTATCGCGACTACCTGGACATCAGGCAATTGACATACGTCCGCAACGCTTGCCCGATAATTTCTCGCACCGATCTGCACGAGATCAGCGAATTTGCTAACGGCAGTGGCGAGATTCTGGGCACAGAATCGCAGCTAAACGAGATTAGTTATCTTCCCCTCAAGGAAGGGCGCTGGCTCAATGAATTGGATGGAGCGCAGCGACGAAATGTAATTGTTCTGGGAAACGAGTTGCTGAAGACGCTATTCCCCGGGCGTCCCGCGGTGGGCGCATTCGTCCTGCTGAATGGCATCCGATTTGAAGTGGTGGGTGCCATGCCCCACCTCGGGCGCGGCGACAACATGTGGCTGAACATGCGTGGCTACATCCCCTTCCAGGTGATGGCCAGCAATTTCCCGCTCAAGGGTGAAAACCATCAGAATTCCGTTTCCTTTATCGAGTATCAGCCGCGTGTCACGGCGGAGCACTTGCTGGCGCAGGAAAAGGTTCATGAGATTATCAGCCGGAATCACGAATTCGATTCCGCCGACGAAAACGCTTTCGACGAGTGGGATACGATCAAGGAATCAAAGATGGTGGGAACAATTTTTGACGGGATGAACCTGTTTTTAGGAGCGGTGGGAATGGTCACGCTGGCGCTGGGCGCAATCGGAGTGATCAATATCATGCTGGTTGCGGTGAGTGAACGCACGCACGAAATTGGCTTGCGGAAGGCATTGGGCGCTACCAACCGGAACATCCTCTTTCATTTCCTTCTGGAAGGACTACTGCTTACGCTGGGGAGCGGGCTGATTGGTATGTTTCTGGCGGCAGGCTTGATGGTGGCCATGGGGGGAGTGCGGGGGCCACAGGGATTCGATCCGCCCAAATTGGTGCCGATGTCGGCCATGCTGGCAATTGGCAGTCTGTCACTGGCTGGAGTGATCGCGGGTCTCTATCCGGCGCGCAGAGCGGCCAGGCTGCAACCGGTGGAAGCGCTGCGGCAGGAGTAAGGGGATGTTCCGTGATCTGTTCCACGAAGCCTATGACGCCATGCGTCACAATCGGCGCCGCACAGCGCTCACCATGCTGGGCATGGGTTGGGGAATCGCAACCGTCGTCATGCTGCTGGCCTATGGCGACGGTTTTGGCCACGCTTTCGCGAATATCTTTGCGAATTTCGGTACCAAGCTGACCATCGTGGTGCCGGGAAAAACGTCCATGCAGGCCGGCGGCCAGAAATCTGGAGTTCAAATCCGCTTCACTCAAGACGATGTAGAGGCGCTCGCCACCAACCTTCCCCAAATTACCCATATCACGCCGGAAGTCGAGAAGCAGGCAAACGTCCAGTACGACACCCGGGCCTTCACGTTCCCGGTGAGCGGGAATGATCCAGATGTGATTTCGATTCGCGCCCTCAAACTGGGCCAAGGCCGCTTTTACAACATGGAAGATCAGAACCAGCGCGCCCGGGTGGCGGTGATCGGTTCAGAAGCCAAAGAGAAATTATTTTCTGGACGTAACGCGTTGGGGGAACACATCCGGCTTGATGGTCTCAGCTTTGAAGTTGTCGGGGTTTTGAGCGCCAAAATGCAGGAGGGAAACGACGACATAAACCGCCTGGTCTATATCCCCTTTACCACGATGAGCGATCTGAAGGATACGCACTACCTCGACACCATCTGCTTCATCAGTTTGAAATCATTTCGCTCGGGTTGAAAATCCTGATGGGTTTCATCGGCACACTCACGCTGGGCATTGGCGGTGTCGGGCTGATGAATATCATGCTGGTCTCGGTTACGCAGCGGACCCGTGAGATTGGCGTGCAGAAAGCGCTCGGCGCGCAGCGTTGGTACATTCTGATGCAGTTCCTTGCGGAAGCGCTGACCATTACGTTCATCGGCGGTGTGCTGGGGGTGATCCTGGCGTATGTGGTGTCGCTTTCGGTGGGAAGGCTTACCTTATACAGCGCGTTCGCGAAGAACGGAGAAGCGGGCGACATTCGGCTGATTATTGCTCCGGGAACGCTGATCGCATACACTCTTATTCTCGGTGCGGTGGGACTGATCAGCGGGATGGTACCGGCTTTGCGGGCGTCGCGAATGGATCCGATTGAGGCCTTGCGACACGAATAGCGGCTGCCCTGTTCAAATGGTACGACCTCTCGAGAACTACTTATCCTCGTGGCTCGCTGTCGGCTCTGAGGGCTCTGAGAACTAGAGCGAGAAACCATCGCCGGACGCTTACGAGCACACCCAACTTTCGCTCAGATCAATCTGCGGCCGGCTGAGCTTGTTAGCAATCCCAGCGTCGTCCAGCGAATGGCACGAGTTGTCCGATAGTCCTCGTTCGAAAAATTCGGAGGACGATGAATTCCAAGGATTGTTTGGGAACCACGGCTCGATGTCGTTGGAGCTCCGGAGCTCCTAATAATCTGCCGTACAAATGTTACCGACCGGGGAACATTATCCAAGATATTGACGAGGCTTCAATGAATATTCCCGTACGGTAACAATCGATTGACTTCAGGCCAAAAACGACGTGAAAACGGTGATTTGGACTTCCCAAGTTAGATCTCGTTGTTTGGGTTGAAGCAATTGCTGTGAAGCCCAGAATAATTCTTTGACAACTTTCCAACAATTCACCTTGAAAATGGGTTGGAGTTCCGCTCTAAACGTGCTTCCCGGCGCCTCTCCGCGTCGATCGCCCTTTGGCGCGTGATCGTGGCGCTACATGCTTTGCAGGATTTGGCTTTCTCCTTAAGTCGGCCGCACCGGCAGAGCTCAGTCCTGAATAGCGTCGTTCTAACCATGGATCACATTCTCGCGAGCGCAATGCTCTCTGTAAACGGCCCGTTCGTGCCATTGGCTATCACTTCCGTGGACTTGAACGACTCTCGGTGAATGACTGTTCGGATTCCACAGCCTCGTGATGGCCACCAGTTTCGTTTTGCGCTCGCCTGCCTTAAGGCACAGGCCAATTGGGAATCTCGGCCGGTGGCTGCTGTGCTCCTGGATGTTGAGCAAGTCATCTGCTTCAGTCTCAACCCAGTCGGACTCAGAATCTGGAAGCTGTTGAAGAAGAAGTGTTCCCTGGATCAGACGGCGGATGCCTTGGGACAGGAATTCTCTGTCTCCCGATCTCAACTTCTTTCAGACATTCCCGAATTCATTGCGGAATTGGAAGCCAAGCATTGGATACATCGACCGGGTCACACGATCCCCAAGAAATCATGGTTCTCCAGGGTATTGCCGTCCCGGAAGGACCAGTTATCAACTCACTAAAACTGGCCTGTACGCGGGTTGTTCAACCTGGCTTGCGGATGATGAGGGGCGCCCAGACGTGAATCACTCGGCCGATGATCGTTGCCGCGTGTGGCGTCTTGAAAACCATCACCGGCCGTTGTGACGTCGGATAAGGCACGATAAACAACATTTCCCGCGCCAAGTAGCACCAGGAGCAACTGAAGCCATTTTCATGCCATACGAAATAGATCGGCCGTTCCTGAATGCTTTTCCAGTCACCCATCTCAACCGTGTTATGGGACTTGTCGATTACAACCACCGAACCGGCCGGGGCTAATTCGCCCATGGTGTCGTCGTTTACGGCGACTATTCCCAATCGAAACTGACCCAGATCCAATTGCAGACGCACCGCCGTGGGAACCCCCAGCTCATCAGGGCTCTCCATAACCAGGCGAGTGGTATCAAACCTGATGCTGCTCTGGAATGTCAGCGAAAAGGGGCGATCGGTGTCAGATAAGGACCTTTGCCTCGAATACTCACCGGATCTCGAAGGTTCCGATGTGCCGCGAGACTCGCCCACTTTCACGCCGAAGCCTTGCAATACGGCGGAGTAGGGTATCTTGTAACATTCGCTAATGCTTGCTACCTCAAAAATATCCGGCGCGCTCTTGCCTTCCTCAAGATCGGCCAGACGGCCACGTCGGATTCGATAGCGCTCGTTCGAAGATTCGCTTGCCAACTCACTGGTCAGGCGCTCAACGCCGCTACGGGTTAGATGAAGTTCCTCGCGACGTTCTCGGAGCCAAGTTCCCGGATTCGACATCGCCACTACTCCCGTCGTGACGGATTTGACGGAAGCGCATCGGCTGGGCCTGGCGAGGCCTGCCGATGGCTCCTAACAAATTGCTCGCCCCCTCGACGAGCAGCTATTTCATTGGTCGGTTAAAGTTCAATAAGGCAACCACCTTGTCGTCAATCAGTTTTGGTGTAAGAGAAACCTATTTTCGCGTTAGTGTAAGAGCAGAATCGGCCAAACCAATACAAATCTTTCATCTGGTCGGGAACGCGGCCACAACCCGCGCCATGCCTGGATGTGCCGCCCGCCACCCATATCCATTACCCTCGGCATGGCCCGTATCCTGACCGCAGATATCGCTTAAGAACGTTCGTCGCGCCGAACCTTGTGGCTCTATGCAGGATTTTGTGCAGAGTGCTACAGCAGATCTGATCACCAAAGGCGCGCGCGTGATCAATTTGGCGATCACACAACGTTCAGGTCGGGCCCGCCGCGACTTCAAGTCTCTGATACTTATTGCACTTAAATGCTCAAGCGAGCACGTACTACCTTGGTTAGTTCGCCCTCAGCGTTCGACCGCCCACTGCTCGATTTCAAGCATGGAAACGTTTTTGTCACGGTAATCCCATGTTGGATTTAAGTTGCACTCATCTCTTAGCTCAGATGTGGGACTGACCCCAGGTCGTAGAGCTGCTAGTTCCGTAGTCCTGTTTGTTCTGGAGAGTAAGCACATGCCGCACCCACTAGCCGCGCGAACCGTGGTCGCACCTGCGAGAGAAACTTTCCGCCTCGTGATACTAGAGCGAGGCGGAACTGAAGTCTTGGTGGTTCCCGACGGCGACCGGTTGGTGCTTCCTTCGGTAGAGATTCCAGTTTGGCAACGGCTTGCTGACAGTCTCACAGCTGCCGCAAAGGTTGAGTGGGGGCAGGAAATCATTTGCCTTTTTACGCCTGCCATTGCTTTCATTCCGGAAGGCTGCCAGCGAGATGACTACCAAGTGGCGGAACATTGGCGTACGACAGGAGAGCCCCGGAAGCCGATCAGATGGGAAACGATCCTAAGCTTATCGGAGCATTCATTTGCTGATCACTCCGACTACTCGGCAATCGCGCAGTCAGTCGCGAAATGCGCAGCCGAGATGCGAACGCCAACCGGCCCATTCGCCCGACCGGGATGGTTCAACGACCTACGCGACTGGGTCGAAAGTGCGATTGCGCCGCGAGGGTTACATATCAGTGAGAACTTCCGGCAATGCAACGCCGGTCCCTCGTTCAGCCTAGTTCGATTCGAGACCGATGCGGAATCGGTTTGGTTCAAAGCCGTAGGCGAACCCAACCAAAGGGAATTTGCGATCACGTGCCTGCTTGCAGAACTTTTCCCGAGCTATCTTCCACCAGTGCTTGGTGTCCGGCCGGATTGGAATGCATGGCTTGCGCGCGAGATCGCAGGGACCAATCTTGGCGAAGCGCAAGAAGTCGCACTGTGGGAGCAAGTGACCACGGCTCTGGCCAAGTTGCAGATCGAGTCAATCGACCATCCCGCGCGCGTCCTTGGCGCCGGTGCATGCGATCAGACAACCAACGCGCTGTCAGGCCGAGTCGGGCCGTTTATGGAGCTCATGGCGAGACTGATGGAACAGCAGACCAAGGTTCCCCCAGCCATCATGACCGGTAAGGAAATTCTGCAGTTAGGGAACCGCATTCAGGGTGCTCTTGAGGCGCTGTCAAGCCTCGGAATTCCCGACACGCTGGGGCATTCAGATCTGAATCCTTGGAACATCACCGTCTCGCGTCAATCGTGTAGGTTCCTCGACTGGGCGGAAGCGCACGTAGGGAATCCCTTCTTCAGCATTCAGTATCTGCGGGAGCACTTTCGTCACACGAAAGGAGCGGGTTCAGGAGCAGAAGCAAGGATCATCGAGTCCTATTGTCGGCCTTGGAGGCAAGTGATCTCGTCAGTCGTCATGACCGAAGCTCTCGGTCTGGCTCCTCTGCTTGCAGTGTTTGCCTATGCGGCCGGGGGTAACGCATGGACGAATGAAAACACATTCCGAGAGCAGGCAACCGTAGGATACCTGCGTAGCCTGACCCGACGCATGCATCACGAAAGCGGGCGACTGACCGATCGGAGGACCCCATGTCCGCTATGATGGAGTCCCCGCCCTACTCTCCAGTTGAAACTGTCACCGATATCTTGCATGGCAAATCAGTCAGCGATGCCTACCGTTGGCTCGAAGACCAAGAGTCACCTCGAACCCGCGATTGGCTCGCAGACCAGGCACGATACGCACGTTTCTATCTCGACTCCATTCCTGGACGCGAAAGGATTCGGGCACGCATTCATGACTTAATCGATGTTGAGAGCTACGACTCGCTTCAGACAAGCGCCGGTCGGTATTTCTTCAGAAAGCGACTTCCGGGTCAGGAGCAGGCTTGCATCTGTCTTCGTGAAGGCCTGCACGGAGAGGATAAGGTACTTATCGATCCTGCACAGCGAGGCACGGGACCGCATACGGCCGTAAAGCCAGTCTGCATCTCCCCCGATGGACGATTGCTGCTTTACGAAGTGAAACAAGGCGGAGAGCGCACAGGGAAATTTGAACTCCTCGACATCCGAGAGCGAGAGACGTTACCCGATGGCCTTCCCAGGGGCCATCTCCGTGGTTTCGCATTCGCGCCCGATTCAAAAGCTTTCTACTACGCCCACGCAGCCGTGGACAATGACAGGCCTTACTTCCACGCAGCTTACAAGCACATCTTGGGTGCGAATTCCACCGCGGATGAAGAAGTATTCGTCGCCGGCGAAGACAAGTATCTGCAGCTGTATATCGTACCGGGTGTGGAGCAGCTTGGATTACTGGTCACGCGGTTCGCGGAGGAAACGCTGGTTGATTTCTACCTGTGGCCGTTCGGACGAAATGATCCCGAACCGGTGATCCGAAACTTCACACATAAGTTTGTACCGATATTGCTGAGAAGCTGCCGCATTTTAGCTATCACGGACTACAACGCTCCGAATTCCCGAATTGTTGAGGTCTGCTGTCGGAGGGGTTCAGATGCAGAATTCATCGACTTGGTAAAAGAGGAAGACGCGCCCATCCAGAGTTGGGTTATTTGCGGACAACGAATTGTCGTTTCCTATGTGCGAGGAAGTCAGACTGAGATTGAACTCTTCAATCTGTCGGGCAGACGGCTTGGCCGTTTGCCCATCACCATGTCGGATACTGTGCGTCTCTTGGCGGCTTCCGAGGATAGTGATGAGCTGTGGTTCGAGCAGGAATCTTTTGTAAAGCCCATTCAGATACGCAGCTATCATCCCGGCGCGGCCACAACGTCTCTCTGGGCAGAGCGAAAGGTCCCATTCGACTCCAAACAGTTCTCTCACGTTCAGGTTCGCTTTCCCGCGAAAGACGGAAGCCAGATTCCGATGTTTCTCGTTGGCAGGCCAGAAGTCCTCGAAGGCGGCCCCCATCCCACCCTCATGACCTCCTACGGCGGCTATGGCGTTCCCATGACGCCGCAGTTCAGCGTGTTCGTTGCCTTCCTGCTGGAGCGGGGGTGCTTGTTTGCGCTCCCAAACATTCGCGGCGGTTCGGAGTGCGGCGTGAACTGGCATCAGGCAGCCAAGCGTCGCAATCGCCAAGTTGCGTTCGACGATTTCATTGCCGCCGCGACATGGCTGATTGAAAAACGGCGCACCGGCTCGGAAAAACTCGCGATCTTCGGCGGCTCCAATTGTGGATTGCTGGTTGGCGCTGCAATCACCCAGAGCCCGGCACTGTTTCGCGCGGTTCTCTGCATGGTTCCCATCCTCGACATGGTGCGATATCACTTGTTCGATAACGCGTATGCCTGGAGGGAAGAGTTTGGCAATGCCGACGACCCTGACGATTTCGCAGCACTGCTGCGCTATTCCCCTTATCACAATGTGCGCGACGGGACGGCTTATCCAGCGACCATGATCGTCTCTGGGGACGCAGACCAAAGCTGCAATCCCCTACACGCTAGAAAGATGACCGCCCGGCTGCAAGGGGCGAACGTGTCTGCCCATCCGATCATTCTCGATTACAGCCGACATCGGGGGCATGCACCGGTCTTGCCGTTGCGCGAGCGCGTTGAAGCGCTCACGGATCGGATCGCGTTTCTTTGTGCCCAGTTGCAATTGCCTGTATGAAGTGGAGGCCGTTCACATGTCGTTTCTTGCACTGCGAGCGTATCTACAGCTGATTCGGTTCGATCTGTACTTGCTCCGCGGAAGCTTTCCCGCTCTGCACCAGAGGGTTCGTCGCTTCCCGACTAAAGGCATGCCAGCCGCAACCGACACCATCGAACGGATCTGCGCAGCGGTCGACATGGCGTGTATTTGGTATTGGAAGGAAGTTCTCTGTCTTCAGCGATCCGCGGCAACGACTTGTTTGCTGAAGAGCTATGGTGTGGTCGGGGAGATGGTACTCGGAGTACAACCGATGCCTTTCAAGGCGCACGCGTGGGTCGAAGTCAATGGTCGGGTAGTGAACGATAAACCGTATGTTCGTGAGATGTACACAGTCCTCGACAGATGTTAGGGGAAGTTCGGCCGGAAGGAGTGAGGCCATGAGCGCGCAGTTTGGCACGTGCAGTCTAGACGGGAGGCCGTTGAATCGCGAGGATCTCGACAAGGTCCGCCGGATATTGGCAGCTTATGGTCCGGATGACGAAGCTTCCATCTGCCAGGAGGATTTCTTGCTTCTCTATCGCGGGTTTCACACTACCAAGGAATCGCACAAGGAGCGTCAGCCGCTTAGGCTGGCTTCCGGAGCCGTGTTGGCATGGGATGGGCGGCTCGACAATCGAACGGAACTCCTTGCACATCTCGGCGGCGAGGCCTCGTCTGATGCAACCGACGTCGAGATTGTCGCGGGCCTCTACGGAAGACACGGAAACAATTCCCTTGCACGCCTGATCGGCGATTGGGCCTTATCCGTCTGGAATCCCAAAGAACGTTCGCTTGTCCTCGCTAAAGACTGCATGGGCGCGCGACATCTTTATTATGCGTGTCAGAACGATCAAGTAACTTGGTCTTCGATCCTGGAAGCATTGGTTCAACTTGCGCCGCGGCCGTTGACTCTCGATGCGGAATACGTTGCCGGCTGGATGTCGTTCTTCCCGGGAGCGCATCTCACTCCATACACCCGGATTCATGCGGTTCCGCCATCATCATTTGTTCAGTTAGAAAGCGGCAAGCGGACCATCCGCAAGTATTGGGACCTCAACCCCGCAAAACAGATCTGCTACCGCACCAATGCCGAATACGAGGAACACTTTCGAGCGGTTTTTGCGGAATCGGTTCGGCGCCGGCTTCGCTCGGACCGTCCAGTGCTTGCGGAATTGAGCGGAGGGATGGACTCGTCCGCCATTGTATGTATGGCGGACATTCTGGTGGACCGGGGACAGGCCGAGACGCCAAGGGTCGACACCATTTCGTACTACGACGACTCTGAGCCCAACTGGAACGAGCGCCCATATTTCACGAAAGTAGAGGAAAAGCGCGGCCGGCAGGGATGGCACATCAATGTGAGCCCGAGTTCGCCAGGCGCAGGACATTTGGGAAATGCCGTTTCTGATGCCACGGCCGGGAGTGAGCGCCATTCAGATACGACGGTTTCTCAATTCATCTCGTGCCTGACCGCGCAAAACAATCGCGTAGTGCTGTCGGGCACCGGTGGGGACGAGTTTACGGGAGGAGTGCCGACACCTACGCCAGAACTGGCGGATCTCCTGACGAGGCTGCAATTCGAAGGTCTGGCACGCCAGTTGAAACTCTGGGCGTTAAGCAAGCGACGACCTTGGTTTCAGCTGCTGTGGGAGGTCATTCAGGGCTTCCTGCCATCCCTCTTGGTGAATTCCCAGCCTCGTCGGCCACTTTCGTGGCTGCGTCCCAGCTTCCGCCGAAATCAGCGAGATGCTCTGAGTGGTTATCGAGAAAGACTACGGCTGACGCGAGGAAGTCCGAGTTTTCAACAGAGCTTGGCCACGCTAAACCAATTGCGAAGACAACTGTCGTTCTCGCCGTGTCCAGAGCAAAGCGTTCACGAGACAAGCTATCCGTATCTCGACCGAGACCTGATCGAGTTCCTTTGCGCGATCCCTTGCGATCAACTCGTCCGCCCGAATCAACGGCGCTCCCTCATGCGGCGTTCCCTGGTCGGCATCGTCCCAGATGAAATCCTGAATCGAAAGCGAAAAGCGTTCCTCGTCCGGTCGCCGATCAGAAGCATGCTTGCGGAATGGCAAGAGATCTCCGGGACGGGTGTGCCCATGATGGCCGAGTCATTGGGATTCGTGGACCAAAGTCGGTTCGCTCAAGACTTGCATCAAGCGGAGACATGCGGGGCAATCGACGTTGTGGCCGCCCAGCGAGTCTTGGGCTTCGAGGTGTGG
>Ga0193726_1001262_pt1 | contig 20668 bp, 12 predicted proteins | sample H2c1metaG_FD_144928 | JGI IMG/M metagenome (GOLD analysis project Ga0193726, IMG submission 144928) | Soil microbial communities from a riparian zone of the East river system, Colorado, United States - H2c1 | ecosystem: Environmental > Terrestrial > Soil > Riparian zone | place: USA: East River... | reverse complement strand
TTGAAGATCGCCAAGGCCAACGAAGGTCTGCTGTGCGCGTCGTACAACCTCGCCGCCATCTACGCGCAGATCGGACAGAAGGACAGAGCGCTCGCGCTTCTCAAGCGCCACTTCTTCGAATACGAACGGTACCAGTCGGTGCGCAGCAAGGAAATGATGGAAGCGCGCGTGGACGCCGTGTTCGCGTCGATCGTCGAGGATCCGGCGTTCGTGTCGATGACCGCCGGCGCGGACGGCAAGCTGCCGATGCCGCGGCGCTAGGAGAGGGTGCGAGGAGGAATCATGATGAAACGTATTTCGCTGTTCGCGTGTCTGGCCGCCGCCACCGCCGCATTGGGCGCGCAGACGCCGGCCAAACATCCCATCACCCTCGACGACATGGCGAAGATCCGCAGCGTCCGCGATCCGCAGTGCTCGCCGGACGGCACCTCGGTCGCCTACGTCGTTTCGACGACCGATGTGAAAGAGGACAAGAGCAACTCGCACGTGTGGATGGTGAATCTGGACGGGACGAACGACCGCCAGGTGACGTCGAGCCAGGAAAGCGAGTCGTCTCCGCGCTGGAGCCGCGACGGCAAGTATCTCGCCTTCACGTCGTCGCGCCCCGGAGCCGCGAAGGGGAATCAGGTCTGGCTGCTGGATCGGAGCGGCGGCGAGGCGGCGCAGCTCACCGACGTCAAGGGACGGCTGCAGGATTTCGAGTGGTCGCCGGACTCGAAACGCCTCGCGATCGTCATGGGCGACCCCGATCCCGAGGCCGATCAATCAGGCGCCGGCGGCGATGCGAGCAAGAAGGTGCCGAAGCCGATCGTCATCGATCGCTACAAGTACAAGCAGGACGGCCAGGGCTACCTGCTCTCGAATCGGCACAGCTACATCTACCTGTTCGACATCGCGACGAAGAAGCTCGAGCGCCTGACGAAGGGGAAGGCCGACGAGTCTTCTCCGGCCTGGTCGCCTGACGGCGCGCGCATCGCCTTCATGAGCAACCGGAACGAGGATCCGGACCGTGAGCCGTCCGCCCAGCTCTTCATCGCCGACGCGCAGAAAGAGTCGACCGAGAAAGCGCTGAGTCCGATCGCGAGCCGCGGCGAGCGCGGCAAGCCGGAGTTCAGCCCTGACGGCAAGTGGATCGCGTTTCTCGAGGGCGACGACAAGAAATATGGCGCGTATGGCATGGCGCATCTCGCGATCGTCGCGGCCGATGGCGCCACGCCGCCGCAGCGCGTTGCGGCGAGCGAGGCGCTCGACCGCGGCGTCTCCCAGCCGCGATGGGGCGACGATGGGAAGAATATTTTCGTCATCGTGGCAGACGATATGTCGGCCTACGGCGCGCGCATTCCCGTCGGCGCCGGCACCGCGGTTCCGATCACCGATAAGCCGATCGTGCTCGGACCGCGCCACAGTGCCGCGTCGTGCGCGGTAGCGATGTCTGGCGACGACAACCATCCCAACGAGGTGTATACGGCCAGTCTCGCCGGCGGCAAGCTGAAGTTTCAGCCGCTGACGCACCAGAACGACGCGCTGTTCGCGGGCCTCCAGCTCGGGACGACCGAAGAGGTGAAATTCAAGAGCAAGGACGGCACCGACGTCCACGGCCTGCTCACGAAGCCTGCTGGCTACGTGGAAGGCACGAAGGTGCCGCTGCTCCTGCGGATTCACGGCGGGCCGAACGGTCAGGACGAACACTCGTACAGCTCCGAGCGTCAGTTCTTCGCGGCGAACGGCTACGCGGTGCTCCAGGTGAATTACCGCGGTAGCTCCGGCCGCGGGCAGAAGTACTCGTACTCGATCTTCGCCGACTGGGGGCACTTCGAGGTCGAGGATCTCGAGGCGGGCGTCGATCACGTGATCAAGATGGGGGTCGCGGATCCCGAGCGTCTCGGCGTCGGCGGTTGGAGCTACGGCGGGATCCTCACCGACTACATGATCGCCAGCGACAAGCGCTTCAAGGCGGCGACGAGCGGCGCCGGCACGGCGTTTACGGTCGCGTTCTATGGGACGGACCAGTACATCATTCAGTACGACTACGAGATCGGCCCGCCGTGGAACCCGAAGTCGTGGGAGACGTACCAGAAGATCTCGTATCCGTTCCTGCACGCGGATCGCATCAAGACGCCGACGCTGTTCCTCGGCGGCGAGCGCGACTTCAACGTCCCGGTGCAGGGCGGGCAACAGATGTATCAGGCGCTGCGGAGCCTCGGCATCGACACGCAGCTGATCATCTACCCAAATGAGACGCACGGCATCAGCCGCCCGAGCTACGTCCGCGACCGCTACGAGCGCTACCTCGCGTGGTACGACAAGTATCTGAAGCCAGGCGCGAAGACGACGACGAGCGCGGCGCAGAAGAACTGAAATGGACAAGACCTGTCCGAAGTGCCACCGCGCGATGGCAGAGGGCTACGTGCTCGACCGTGCGCATGCCGCGATGGCGCAGGCGGTCTGGGTCCCAGGTCCGCCGATCCGCTCATTCTGGTCAGGATTGAAGGTCGATCAGCTGACGGTGAGGCCGATCACCACGTACCGCTGTACAGGATGCGGCTGCCTGGAGTCGTACGCCCAGGTTGACGAGTAGGTCGCGCGAAAAACAAAACCCGCAGAGCCAAGATGACTCTGCGGGTTTTGCGCGTTCCGCGTCGATCGTCGTGTCAGTGCTTTTCTTGCTGCTGTGACGTCGTCTTCTTCCCGCCCGCCAGTTCGGCCTTGAGCACCTCGACCGCCTTCTCGATCTGCATGTCGCGGCCCTTCAGGAAATCGCCCGGCGTGTTGTCGACGTACACATCCGGCGGCACGCCGTAGTTCTCCATGTTCTGGCTGGTCGCCAGATAGACGCCGCTGCCCGGCGTGCGGATCGCCGAGCCGTCGAGCAGCGTGTACGATCCGGTCCCGATCACCGCGCCCATCGTCGGCACGCCGACCACCTTGCCGAGGCCGAGCGCCTTGAAGCCGGCCGGGAACATCTCCGCGTCCGACGCCGACCGCTCGTTCTGCATCACGACCATCGGTCCGTAGAAGTTCTGCGGACGCGCCTGCTGGAAGCCGGCGTCGCGGCTGATTGTGTACTGATACTCGCGTCCGGCGAGGATGCCGAGCAGCTCCTGGTCGATGCCGCCGCCGCCGTTGAACCGCTGATCGATGACCAGCGCCTTCTTCGTGCGGTTCGCGGCGAGATCGAGCTGGAACTGTCGCAGCGACGGCGCGTCCATCGCGCGGATGTGGAGGTAGCCGATGTCGCCGTTGCTCAGCTTCGTCACCATCTCGCGGCGATCGTCCACCCACTTCGCGTACTGCAGGTTGGTGAACTCGCCGCCGGCCACCGGCGCGATCGTCACTTCCCAGGCGCCGTCCTTCGACGGCTTGTCGTTCACCATGAAGTGGAACTTCGTCCCGGCGGCAATCGTGAAGTGCTGCCAGTAGTTCTGGCTCGTCTTCAGATCGTTGCCGTCCACCGACACGAGGAAGTTGCCGGTCTTGATCTTCAGGTAGTCGTGATCCGCGGGTCCGTTCTTGTAGACGTGCCCGACCTTGTAGAAGCCCGACGCGTCGGAGACGACGTCGAAGCCCGGGTAGCGCGTCTGGACCGGCGAGCGAACCGGAGTCGGGCCGCCGCTGACGCCCGTGTGCGACGCGTTCAGCTGGCCGATCATCATCATCATGACGGTGTGCAGCTCGTCCTCGTCCACGAGGTAATTGAGGAGCGGCTCGTACATCGCCTTCGCCGCGTTCCAGTCCGAGCCGTGCATCTTCGCGTCGTAGAAGCGGTTCTTCATGATGCGCCAGCCCTCGTTGAACACCTGCGCGCGCAGCGCCTTGTGATCGACTTCGAGGTTGACGGTGTAGGTGACGTGCCGCGCCGTCGCGTTGGTGGCTGCCGGTTCCGGTGTCGCCGCCGGCGCCGCGGCTGCACCGCCGCGGCCTCCGCGTCCACCACCCGCTGCGGCCGGCGCGCCGCCGCCCGCGTTGGCGTTCGCCGCCGGATTGATCGGCGCCGCGAAGAGTCCCTGGCCCGTGCGGAAGTAGAGTGTGCGCCCGTCGCGCGCGAACACCATGCCGCCGCCGCCACCGAAACCGCCGCCGCCGGCACCGCGTCCGCCGCGTCCGGCTCCGGCCGTCTCCGCCGCCGGCTGCGGGACGCGCGTCTGCTGGCCCGTTTCCGCGTTGATGATGATCAGGCCGGCGCCCGTCTCGCCGCCCGCGCCGCGGCCGCCGCCCGCGCCCGCGGTTGCGACCGTCAGCGCGACCGAGTGGCCTTCCGGCGTCGGCGTCAGTCCGCCCATGGTCGTGCCCGGCACGGAAAGGCGATACGCGCGACGCGCGAGGCCGCTCCAGTCGATCCGCACGTCAGGCGCCGCCGGCGCGCCGCCGCCCGCGCCGCCGCGTCCGCCGCCCGCCTGCCGCGCCGCGGCTTCGGCCGCCAGCCCCTGTGCTTCGTTGTCGATGTCGCGGTTCAGCGGATCGCGATCCATGTCCCGCAGCGGCAGCGCCCACAACTGCATCGTCGCGTTGAGGCCGCCCGTGGATGCCACGCCGCCGCTCGTGCTCTCGGCCGACGTGAACACGATGTACCGGCCGTCGGCGGTCCAGACGGCGTTGGTCTCCGAGTAGAGCAGCGCATCATCAGACAGATGATGCTCGCCTTCGCTTCCAGGTCCCGCGATCGGCACGATGTAGACGTGCGACCGCTGCGTCCGATCCTGCTTGGAGAACGCGACCCACTTGCTGTCCGGCGATACCGAGACGCTGCCGATCCGCGCGAGGTCGCTCGACGCCACGACGGCGGTCTTGCCGTCCGCGACGGTGTAGTTGTACAGCTTCTTGTCCGCCGCCGTGTAGAGCAGCGACTTCGCGTCGGGCGACCAGACGAGCGCGCCCTTTTCGTTGTCGAGATCGGTGATCTTCTTGGGGCTCCTGCCTTCCGGATCGCTGATCCAGATTTCGTCGCGGCCGGAGCGATCGGACACGAACGCGAGGTACTTGCCGTCGGACGACCATTTCGGCGTCTCATTGCGCGACGCCATTTTGTCCGGCGCCACGCGCGTGATGTCGCCGCGGTCGGTGGCGATGGTCAGGATCTGCCCGCGCGCTGAAATCACGGCGCGCCGGCCGGACGGCGAGATGTCGAAGCCGTCCACTTCGTTCGTCACCGTCTCGATTTCGGACTCGTTGTCCTTTTCGTCGGTGGTGATGTCGAGTTTGATTTCGCTCGTCTTCCCGGACGCGACATCCAGCTTCCAGATCCCGAAGTTCTCTTCGTAGACGATCACCTTCCCGTCGGTGGAGATCGACGGCCAGAACAGATTGCCGTCCGTGTGTCTCGTCACCTGAACCGGCTGTCCGCCTTTGACGGGAATCTTGTAGATGTTGTTGACGCTCTTTCTCACGTCGGCGCTGCCGGGCGTGACGCCCTTGTCGTTGGGCAGCGGATCCGCGACGTAGTAGATCGCGTTGTCGGCGCCCCACATCGGCCAGTAGCGGTTGTAGTGCTCGTCGGCGAGCAGCTTCGTGTACGTCTTGTCGCCCAGGTTGCCGATCCACAGGTCCGCCGCGTAGCTGCCGCGATAGTGCTGGCGGGACCAGACCGCCGGATGGCGATTGAACACGAGCGACTGGCCGTCGGGCGAAAAGCTGCCGGAGTATCCCCAGTCCACCGGCATCGACTGTTCCTGGCCGCCGGCGACGGCGATCTGATACAGCGTCGCGACGCCGGTGAACGCGCCGTCGCCGCGCGACGCGCGGAAGATCACGTGCTGCGAATCGCGCGTCCAGCCGACGACTTCGTCGCTGCCCGTGTGATACGTCAGCCGCTTCGGCGTCCCGCCGGATGTCGAGATGATGAAGACGTCGTTGTTGCCGTAGCGGTTCGACGAAAACGCGATCCACTTGCCGTCCGGCGAAAAGCGCGGGTAGATTTCGCGCGCCGTGTTGTCGGTCAGCCGCTGCACGTTCGAGCCGTCCTCGTTGGCGACCCAGATGTCGCCGAGGTAGCTGAAGGTCACCTTGCCCGCGTGGTAGTCCGGATGGCGGGCCAGCCGGACCGGCTCGGCGGCGGCGGGCACGACGGCGCCGATTGTGGACGCGAAGAGGACGGCGAAGAGAATTGCGGGCATTCGTCTAACCATCAGGACACCTCCAAGCAGATGCTGGGGATACTACATCAACGATCTGCTCTAGAATGCGAAATCACCGTGGCGAAGAATACGGAGAAGAAGTCCAGATTCGTGGCCTTTTTGCGCGCGATTAACGTCGGCGGGCACGTCGTGTCGATGGCGAAGCTCCGCGCGCAGTTCGAGGCCCTCGGGTTCGAGGACGTCGAGACGTTCATCGCAAGCGGCAACGTCGTGTTCTCGTCTCCGTCGAAGAACGCCGCGGCGCTCGAGAAGCGGATCGAGGATCGCCTGGCCACTGCGCTCGGCTACGAGGTCAAGACGTTCCTCCGCACCGAGGCGGAGGTCGCCGCTGTGGCGGGCTACCGGCCGTTCACCGCCGCGCGCCGGAAATCCGCCGGCGCCCTGTGCGTCGGATTCCTCGCCCAGCCGCTCGACCAATCCGCCGTCACGGCGTTGATGGCGCTGCGCACCGACAACGACGACTTCCACGTCAACGGCCGCGAGATCTATTGGATCTGCCGAACGGGGCAGGGCGCGTCGAAGTTCTCGAACATGCTGTTCGAACGGATGGTCAAGGCGAGGACGACGTTCCGGGGGATGAATACGATGACGCGACTCGCGGCGAAACTCACGGACGCGTCCGGGGCCGCCGAACGGGGGCGGCGCTCATGATCGGACTCGCCACACGCTCGGAGATCTACGACCCGCACGAGACCGATCGCATGCGCGAGCTCGAGGGAGCGCCGCTCGCGTCGTTCAAGGCGAGAGGCGCGTCCTTCCTCGAGTTCGGCTTCGGGTTCGTCCAGTACTTCATTCACCCCAATCGCCGGACGGTGCACGATCGGATCGCCGAGACGATCGTGATCCGCGAGCCGGGCGACGCGAAGCCCTGAGCGCCGTGCCTGCGCTGCAGACCGCACGTCTCGACCTCGTGCCGGCCACCGCGGCGCACCTGATGGCGGAGCTCGAGAGCCCGGCCGCTCTCGCGCACGCGCTCGCGATCGACGTGCCTCGCGGCTGGCCGCCCGCGCCGGATCTCTACGACGAGGACGCGATCCGGCACACCCTGAAATGGATCCACGATTATCCGGACGACGCGGATTGGGGTTTCTACTATCTCGCGCGCCGCGCCGCGCCGGGCGAGCGGCGATCGCTCATCGGCGTCGGCGGATTCAAAGGCGCACCGGACGAGGACGGCACGGTGGAGATTGGCTACGCCGTGCTCGAAGACCAGCGGCGCCGCGGCTACGCGACCGAGGCGGTCCTCGGCTGGACGCAGTTCGCCTTCGCGCACCCGCGCGTCACCCGCGTCATCGGCCAGACGCTGCTGTCGCTCACTGCATCGATCCGCGTCCTCGAGAAAGCCGGTTTCCGCCCGGCAGGCATCGGCCACGATCCAGGCGCGCCTGCCGGCGAGATCGTGCTGCGCTACGAGCTCGTACGTAGTGTCCGGCTTTAGCCGGACCGTGCTGTCCGCTCAATCCGCCGATCCGGCACGAGCCAGATGAGCGCGTTGATGACGTAGATGGCGTCGGCAATCCACTGACGGTAGAACGCGAGCGGAATCGCGCAGGCGTAGAGCAGGATCGAGAGCTTGCCTTTGATGTCGCGTCCGACGGCTCTCGCCAGCTTCGAATCCGGACCCTCGTTTCTGAGAATCGTCCGCAGGAGAATCGTGAACGCGATCCCGGACATCAACAGGACCCCGCCGTACACCGCCGTTGGCACAGCCGAGAAGCCGTTCTCTCCCATCCAGCCGGTCACGAACGGCGTGAGCGACAGCCAGAACAGCAGATGCAGATTCGCCCACATGATGCCACCCGTGATGCGCTCGGTCGCGTGCAGCAGGTGGTGGTGATTGTTCCAGTAGATGCCGAGAAACACGAAGCTGAGAACGTAGGCGAGGAACACCGGCAGGATCGGCCGCAATGCCGTCCAGCCGGTGCCCTCCGGCACCTTCAACTCCAGCACCATGATCGTGATGAGGATCGCGATAACGCCGTCGCTGAACGCCTCGAGCCGTCCTTTGCCCATGCGCTGAATATCTTGCGCTAGAATCGCTTCCCATGCGACATCTGTTTCGCCCGGTGCTGCTCACGCTGCTCGTGCTGTGGTCGGTGTCACTGCCCGCGCAGCAGGCGCCGCAGGTGAATCCCGCGCTCTTCTCGGCGATGCGCTGGCGCAACATCGGTCCGTTCCGCGGCGGTCGGACGAAGGCCGCCGCCGGCGTGGCGAGCGAGCCGTACACCTTCTATATCGGCGTGTGCAACGGCGGCGTCTGGAAGACCACCGACGCGGGCCGCACCTGGAAGCCGATCTTCGACGAGCAGCCGACCGGATCGATTGGCTGGGTCACGGTCGCGCCGTCGGATCCGAACGTCGTCTACGTCGGCAGCGGTGAAGGACTGCCACGTCCGGATCTTTCCACCGGCGACGGCGTCTACAAGTCCACCGACGCGGGGAAAACGTGGACGCATCTCGGCCTTCGAGACGGCCAGCAGATCCCGAAGATCGCCGTCGATCCGAAGAACGCGAATCGTCTCTTCGTCGCGGTGCTCGGCCATCCGTACGGCCCGAACGCCGAGCGCGGCGTGTTCCGATCGACCGACGGCGGACAGAGCTTCCAGAAGGTTCTCTTCCGGGACGAGAACACCGGCGCGAAGGACGTGGACATCGATCCCTCCAACCCCGACATCGTCTACGCGACGTTGTGGGAGGAGCGGCAGGGTCCGTGGGAAAACGGCGCGTGGACGGGCGACGGCGGCATCTTCAAATCGACCGACGGCGGCACGACCTGGAAACAACTGACGCAGGGCCTGCCGGACCACATCGTCGACGCCGAGCTCGACGTCGCACCGAGCAATCCGAAGCGAATCGTCGCGACCGTCGAGGGACGGGAGCGGACAGCGACCGGCGTCTATCGGTCCGACGATGCCGGCGCGTCGTGGACGAAGATCACGAGCGACGCGCGGCCGACGAGCCGCGTCAACGAGTCCACGCCGCACGTGCACCCGAAGGATCCGGACACGATCATCGTCACCGACGTCGTCAGCTACAAGTCGACCGACGGCGGGAAGACGTGGGTGCCGTTCAAGGGCGCGCCCGGCGGCGACGACAACCAGAACATCTGGTGGAACCCGATCGATCCGAACATCATGCTGATGGTCATCGATCAGGGCGCCGTGGTGACGCTCAACGGCGGCCAGACGTGGAGCTCGTGGTTCACGCAGTCCACGGCCGCCCTCTATCACGTGATGGCGGACAACGCGTTCCCGTACCGCGTGTGCGGCGGTCAGCAGGACAGCGGATCCGTCTGCATCGCCAGCCGCGGGAACGACGGACAGATCACGTTCCGCGATTGGCATCCTGTCGGCATCGAGGAGTACGGGTACGCCGCGCCGGATCCGCTGGATCCGGATGTCGTCTACGGCTCAAAGGAAGTCACGAGGTACGACCGGCGCACGGGGCAAGTGTCCGAAGTCGGCCCGACGTACGCCGGCCGCGGCGCGGGCGCTGGCGCCGACGCGCCAGGAAGGTCGGCGTACCGCACCGTGCGCACGCAGCCGGTTGTGTTCTCCACGGTCGATCCGCACGCGCTCTTCTACGGCAACAACGTCCTGTGGAAGACGCTGGACGGCGGCATTCACTGGAAGCAGATCAGCCCGGACCTGACGCGGAACACGCACGACGTGCCGAAGAACATCGGCAAATACGCCGATGTGGCGAAGGGCCAGGTGGACGCGAACGGCGCGCGCGTCATCTACACGATCGGCCCGTCGTACCGCGACGTCAACCGCATCTGGATCGGCACCGACGACGGCGTGATTCAGGCGACGGCGGATGGCGGCCTGCATTGGACGAACGTGACGCCGAAGGAAATCGGCGCCTACTGGAAGGTCTTCACGATCGATCCCGGCCGGTTCGATGCGCTGACGGCGTATGCCGCGGTGAACACGCTGCGCCTCGACGACATGAACCCGCACATCTTCCGCACGCATGACGGCGGCAAGACGTGGAAGGAAATCGTCAACGGCATCCCAGGCGGCGCGCCCGTCAGCGTCGTCCGCGAGGATCCGAAGAGAAAAGGACTGTTGTTCGCCGGCTCGGAGACGCAGGTCTACGTGTCCTTTGACGACGGCGATCAGTGGCAGTCGCTGCGGCTGAACATGGCGGCGTCCTCGGTCCGCGATCTGATCGTCAAAGACGACGACCTCGTCGTCGGCACGCACGGGCGAGGGATCTGGATCCTCGACGACATCACGCCGCTGCGCCAGATCGACTCGACGCTCGCGGCAAGCGATGCGGCGCTGTTCAAGCCGCAGCCGGCGCTGCGCGTGCGGTGGAACACGAACACCGACACGCCGCTGCCGCCCGACGAGCCGACGGCGCCGAATCCGCCTGAGGGCGCGATCATCGACTACTACCTGAAGTCGGCCGCCACCGGACCTGTGACGCTCGAGATCGTCGGCAGCGACGGCAAACTGGTCCGCCGGTACTCGAGCGCGGATCCGGTCGAGCGTCCCGACAACGCGACGACGACGATCCCGCTGGTGTGGTTCCGCCAACCGCAGGTGCTTTCGACGCAGCCGGGCATGCACCGCTTCACGTGGGACGTGCACTACCAGCCGGTTGTCGCCCCTCCGGCAGGACCTGCTGGCGAACGACTGCCGATCGCGGCTGTCCCGCACAACACGGTGCCGGCGCCGACGACGCCGTGGGCGAATCCTGGGCAGTACACCGTGAAGCTCACGGTCAACGGGCAGACGTATTCGCAGCCGATCGCGGTGAAGCAGGATCCGCGCGTGAAGACGCCGGCGATCGCGATGCAGCAGATCTACGCGACGTCAAGGGCGCTCTATGACAGCGCGCTCGACGCGCAGACGGCGGTGCAGCAGGCAGCCGCGCTGCACGATCAGATCGCGGCGCTCCGGCCGAAGGCAAGCGGGAGCACCGCGCAGGCCCTGGACGCGTTCGGAAAGAAAGTGGAGGGGGTCGCGTTGAAGACGGCGGGCGCGTCGCTCGCCGGCGTGATGAATTCGCTGCAGGCCGCCGACGTGACGCCCACCGCGGCCGAACTCGACGCGATCGCGAAGGCGCGCGCCAGCGCGGCGAAGATCATGACGCAGTGGACCGCGATCAAAACCGTGGACGTGCCGGCGCTGAACGCGAAGCTCGCGGCCGCGGGGCTGGCGAGGTTGGAGATGTAGCTGGAGGTGTAGGGGCCGAGCTTGCTCGGCCCTATTCGCTTCGCAGCGAAATGATCGGATCGATCCGCGCCGCGCGCCGGGCGGGAACGTAGGTCGCGACGAGCGCGACGAACATCAGCGTCAGCGTCACGGCGGCGAAGGTCGCGGGGTCGCTGCCGCCGACGCCGAAGAGGAACCCGCGCATCAGCCGCGCGAGCGCCAGCGCACCCCCGAGGCCCACCGCCGCGCCAGCCACCGCGACCACCATGCCCTGGCCGACGATTTGCGCCAGAACGGCGCGTTCGGTCGCGCCAAGCGCGATGCGGATGCCGATCTCCCGCGTGCCCTGCGCAACCAGGAACGTCATGACCCCGTAGATCCCAATCGCCGCCAGCGCCAGCGCGACGCCTGCGAACAGCGTCAGCAGCAGCATCAGGAACCGCTGGCGGGCCAGCGATTCGCCCACGCGCTCCGTCATCGTCCTCACGTGATAAAGGGGTAGATCCGGATCCTGCGTGCGAATCTCCTTCTTCACGGCAGCGGCGAGCGCGGCGGGATCGCTGTCGCTGCGGATGACCACGAACAAAGCCCGCGTTGGCGCCTGGGTGTGTGGAATGTAGAGGGCGATGCGCCCGTCGGTGTCGAGGCCGTACTGCTTGACGCGTCCGACGACTCCGACAACCGTCTGCCACGGCCCGGTCGCCTTGAGATCGCCGAATCGGATGCGTTCGCCGATCGGATCCTGGTTCGGCCAGAGCTGCGACGCCATGTACTCGTCCACGACGATCACGCGGGGCTTGCCTTCAGTGTCGTGCTCGTCGAAGACGCGTCCACGCAGGAGGGGGACCTTCATCGCCTCGAAGTACCGGCCGGCCACGATGCGCTGATCGGCGTTGATGAAGTTTTCGCCGGGCGGCGGCGTCCGTCCTTCGACGGTGAGCGGACCCCAGGAGAAAAACCCGCTCAGCGGCAGCGCGCTGACGCCTCCCGACGCAGTCACGCCCGGCAGCCGATCCAAATGCGTCCAGAGTTGCCGGTAGGCGTCGATCACCCGGGCGCGATCGCCGTACTGCCGGCCGGTCATCGTCAGCTCGAGTGTCAGGACGCCCTGGTCATGGAAGCCCGGAGGGACCCGCTGCAGCTGCGAGAAACTGCGGATCAGCAGGCCCGCGCCGATCAGCAGCACGACCGACAGCGCCAGCTCGGTCGCCGCGAGCACTTTTCGGAGGTTGTTGCCACGGCCCCAGACGGCACGCGCGCCCGCGGACCCGCGGCCATCCTTCAACGTCGAGTACAGATTGAGACGGCCGACGCTGAAGATCGGCGCGAGGCCGAACACGATGCCGGACGCCAGCGATGCCGCGAGCGTGAACATCAACACCCGCCCGTCCACCGCGATGTCCTGCAGGCGGGGAATGTTGCGCGGCTGCAGGATGTGGATCCATTTCACGGCAGCCGCCGACACCAGCAGTCCGCCGGCGCCGCCCATGAACGCCAGCAGGATGCTCTCCGTGAGCAGCTGGCCGACGATCCGCGCGCGGCTCGCGCCAAGCGCCGCACGGACGGCGATTTCCTTCTCGCGCGCGAGGGCGCGCGACAGCAGCAGGTTCGCCACGTTCGCACACGCGATCAGCAGCACGAAGCCGACCGCCCCGAGCAGCGTCAGCAGCGTGCGTCGCACGTTGCCCACGACCTGATCGAGCAGCGGGACGACGCCGAACGTGAGGCCTCCGTTGGGAGGGTAGACGTCCGGATACGCGCGGCGCAGCCGTGCCGTGATCGTATCCATCTCCGCCTGCGCCTGAACCGCCGACACGCCGGGCCGGAGTTTGCCGACGATGTTGTAGTCCTCGTGCCCGCGGACGCCGGCCGCGGCGGGCGCCAGCGGCAGCGGCAGGAACATCTCGCCGTCCTCCGCGACGCCGAGCGTCGGCAGCACCTCGCGCGGCAGCGAGAACGATTCCGGCATGACGCCGATCACCTCGCAGGTCTGCCCGTTGAGGACGATCGATCTGCCGACGACGTGGGGATCGGCGCCGTAGCGGCGCGTCCACGTCCCGTGGCCGAGGACCACCGTCGTCGGGCGTCCGGGCGAGTCCTCGTCGGCGACGAACAGCCGGCCGATCGCGGGCCGCGCGCCGAGCATCGGCAGCAGGTTCGACGAGACACGGACGACGCCGATCCGCTCGGGCTCGCCGCCGTCACCCGTGAGGTTGTAGTTGCCGCCGATCGCGAGGGCAACCTGCTCAAGTCCGTGATGGCCGTTCTTGATGTCGAAGTACTGAGCGGTGGAGAACCAGTCTTCCGTAATATTCAGTCCGGGTGAGCGGTTCCAGAGGATCACCAGCCGTTCGGCGTCCGCGTACGGGAGCGGGCGAAGCAGCAGGGCGTTCACGACGCTGAACATCGCCGTGTTGGCGCCGATGCCGATGGCGAGCGAGAGTACGGCTGCTGAGGTAAACGCGGGACTCTTCAGGAAGCCGCGCAGGGCGTATGCGATGTCTCGCATGAGCATGATGATGATGAGTTACACTGGCGCGCCGGTCAAGGAGGACTCCATGCGCTCGAAATTCCGTCTGTTCTTCGCTCTTGCGGTCGTGCTGGCCGCTGCCGTCCCGTGGCGGATCGCCGCGCAGGACGCCCCGGAGTACGGCCCGCCCAAAGGCACGCTGATCATCGTTGGCGGCGGCGCCACCGCCGGCACGGGCATCGTCGAAAAGTTCATCGAGCTGGCGGGCGGCCTGAACGCGAAGTTCGTGATCGTGCCGACCAACGGCGGGAATCTCAACCGCGACGGCAGCGTCAAGGTGTACAACGACTGGGAAGTCCTGCGGCCCTGGTGGGAGCGCGGCATGACGAACGTCGTGATGCTCCACACGCCCGATCCGAAAGTTGCCAACACGGAGGAGTTCGCGAAGGTGCTGCGCGACGCCAAAGGCGTGTGGCTCGACGGCGGGCGCCAGTGGAACATGGTGGACTCGTACGCGAACACGTTGACGGAAAAAGAACTCCACGCGGTCCTCGCCCGTGGCGGCGTCATCGCGGGCAGCTCCGCTGGCGCTACGATCCAGGGCGACTATCTCGTCCGCGGCGATACCTCAGGGCCGGACATCGAGATGACCGAGGAGCCGAACCACCAGCACGGCCTGTCGTTCCTGCGTCGATCGGCGATCGATCAGCACATCAACACGCGGCTGCGTTGGGACGACCTGATTCCAGTCATCAAGAAATATCCGAATCTGCTCGGCATCGGCCTCTCCGAGGGCACGGCGATCGTCGTGACGGGCGACAAGTTCGAAGTGATGGGGAAGTGGAAGGTCGCGGTCCACGACAACACGCGCGTGTACCAGCCGTGGGAAAAACCGTATTACGTGCTGTCATTCGGCGACGTCTACAACATGAAGACGCGCAAGATCGAGAAGTTCGGAAACGGCGCCAGCCCCGTCCCGCCTGGACGCGGGCGCGCGTCGGAACCAGGCGTCGACCGCTAATCGTGGATCGGCTGGGCCAGCCCGCTTCCGCCGCCATCCACGCCCGCCGAGCCGTCGCCGAGCTGTGGCCGTGGTGGCTTACACTGGTATTGAGAGGCTGAGCTATGGGCAAATGCGGCCGATGTGGAGGCGAGACGGCCGTCGGGGCCCTGTACTCGCCGGTGCGATCGTCGTTTCGTCCTCAGGAATCCAAGTTCATGACGCTGCAGACGGGCGACGTCATGACGAAGGCGACGATGTGCCGGCAGTGCGGGCTGGTTGAGCTGACGGGCGACGTCAGCAAGCTGCGGCGGCTGACCGGAGACGGTCCGGCCGACGCCGAGCCGTGATCGCCGCCACCGTCTACAATTTCGAGATCGAGCTCGCCGACTCGGACCGTCTGGTCTACGAGTCGCTTGCGCTCCGCGTCGCGCGCCATCCCTCCGAGTCCGAGGAGTACCTCGTCACGCGCGTCCTCGCGTACGCGCTCGAATACACCGAAGGCATCACGTTCTCGCGCGGCTTGTCCGAGCCGGACGAACCGCCGATCGCCGTCCGCGACCTCACCGGCACGCTGCGGGCCTGGATCGACATTGGATCGCCGGACGCGGCGCGCCTGCACAAGGCCGCGAAGGCCGCGCCGCGCGTGGCCGTCTACACGCACAAGGATCCGGCGCAGCTGATTCGGAATCTTGCCGGCGAGCGGATTCATCGCGCCGAGGCGCTGGAGTTGTACGCCGTCGATCGGGCGCTTGTCGCCGCGCTCGCCGGGCGGCTCGAGCGGCGCATGGCGTTCAGCCTGTCGATCAACGAACGCGATCTGTATCTCTCGATCGGCGACGCCACGCTCATGGGTCCCGTGTCTCGGTGCGCGCTAGTCCCCAGCCCCTAGCCCCCAGCCCCTACTCGTATCTGAGAGCCGTCATCGGCTCGATCCGCGACGCGCGCATCGCGGGGATGAAACCCGCGCCGAGCGCGACGATCGTCAGCGCCACGGCGGATCCCGCCAGCACCACCGGATCGTATCCCTGCAGTTTGTAGAGCAGCGACCCGGCGAAGCGCCCCAGCGCGACAGCGGCACCCAGTCCGACGATGCCGGCGATGAGCGTCATGATGGCGACCTGGCGCAGGATCATCCGGCGCACGCGCGCGGCGTCGGCGCCGAGCGCCATCCGCAGGCCGATCTCGCGCGTCCGCTGCGACACGGTGTACGCCAGCACGCCGTAGAGGCCGACCGCCGCCAGCAGCGTCGCCAGAATCGAGAAGCCCGCCGACAGCACGCTGATCATCCGATCGAGAAACACGTTCTCGCGAATCTGCTGCGGCATCGTCCGCAGGCCTTCGACCGGCAGATTCGAGTCCAGCTTCGCGACGACCTTCGGAATGTTGGCAAGAAACAGATTCGGATCGAGGGATGTGCGGACGTAGAAGATCATCGAACCGAGCTTCGGGTCCTGGCGGTAGGGGAAGAAGTACACGGGCGGCACTTCGTCTTTGACCTCACTGTATTTCGCGTTCTTGGCCAGGCCCACGATCTCGTGGTCCAGCTTCGCGCCCGGCGAACTGTCGGCGGCCATCCGCTTGCCGACCGCGTCGCGCCCCAGGCCGAACTTCTTCGCGAACGCCTCGTTCACAATCACGACCTTCGGCGACTCGTCGGCGTCCGCAGGTGTGAACTCCCGCCCCGATACGAGCGGGACACCGAGCGTCCGGAAGTAACCGGGCCCGACCTCGTTGACGCTCGAGTTGTTGCTGGTGTCAGGCGCCTGCTGAAAGCCCTGCACCGACACGGAATTGCCCCAATTATCGCCGCCCAGGAGAGGGATGGTGGACGCCGTCACGCCGTTCGCACCCGGCAGCGCCCCCAGTTGCTCCTCGAGGCTCACAAACAGCTGCTTCGATCGCTCCGGCGTGTAGCCGTTGAGCTCCGGCGAGACGCCGAACGTGATTACGTTGTCGATCTTCACGCCGAGATCGACGCGGCTGACGTTGATCAGGCTCTTCGTGAACAGTCCCGCGAGGACGAGGAGCGCCATCGACAGCGCGATCTGCGCCGTCGCGAGAGACGACCGGAAACGCGCCGCCGCGCGCGCGCCGGACGGCTGGCCGGACTGGCCCTTGAGCGCCGACGCGAGATCCGGACGCGTGCTGTGGAGCGCCGGGAACAGGCCGAAGAGGACGCCGGTGCCAAGGGCGAGCGCCGCGGAAAAGAGCACCACCGTGCCGTCGATGCCCGTGTCCATCGACTTCATCAGATCCGTCGGCAGGAGCGACGCGAACAAATCGAGCGTCCATCGCGCCACGAGGAGGCCGGCCACGCCGCCCATCGCCGCCAGGAGGCACGATTCGACGAGCAGCTGCGTGATCAGCTGGCGGCGGCTCGCGCCGAGCGACAGCCGCACGGCCATTTCTCCCGCGCGCGCGGCTGAGCGCGCTAACAGCAGATTCGCGACATTCGCGCACGCGATCGCGAGCACGAATGCGGTCACGCCGAAGAGCAGAAGGAGGGGGACTCTCGCTTCGCCGATCATCGAGCTCTGGCCTTTGGCGCCGGGCTCGAGCGTGATCGGCTTGTCCTTGAAGCGCGCCAGCGTCTTCGGGCTCATGCCGTTCTGGAGAGGCGCTTCGACCACGTTGATGATGTTGTGATACTGCGGACCGATCGATGCGCGAGCCTGCTCGATCGAGACGCCCGGCTTGAGGCGCGCGAAGAGATACGGCCAGTACGACCGGCGGTTCTCGAAGCCCTTGAAGCCGGGCGACATCCACTCGCGCAGCGTGATTGGCACGAACACCTGCGGCTCGATCCCCATCGTCGTGCCCTCGAAGCCGCGCGGCGCGACGCCGACGATCGTCAGCGTGCGTCCATTCACGACCATCGGCTGGTTGAGGACGGCCGGATCGGAAGCAAACCGGGATTGCCAGTACGCGTGGCTCAACACGACCACGGGCGATTCGCCCGGCGCGCGATCGTCCCCGGGGCCAAGTAGCCGCCCGAGCGCTGCCTGTACACCCAGGACCGGAAAGTAGCTGCCCGACACCATCACGCCCTCGCCGCTCACGGTCTGCCCTTTGTAGGCGAGATTGGCGCCAAACGCGAAGTGCGCGGCGATGCCGGTGAACGCGGTCTGCACTTTCTCCAGATCGCGGAACATCGGGTAGCTGAACACCGAGTCGCAGTTGCCCGCGTTGCCACACGTCTGCGAGCCGGGCTTGGGCCCCGGCGCGCCGAGGTTCACGAGCCGCGACGGTTCAATGACCGGCAGCGGCCGCAGCAGCACGTCGTCGAAGATCGAAAAGATCGCGGCATTCGCGCCGATGCCGAGCGCGAGCGAGAGGATCGCCACGCCAGTGACGAACGGCGTCTTGAAGAGCATCCGCAGCGCGAGTTTCACGTGGGCCATAGAAGCTATAGACGTTCGCGCCGGCCCGATAGTTTATCCGGCGCCGTTACTTGTCGCTGATCGCCTCCAGCCCCAACCGAGTCGCCAGCCGGTTGACCGCCGGCAGGTCTGACGTCAGGACCTGCTGGAGTCTATCGGTCTCGGCTTTCAGCTCCGCCGTCAGGTCCTTGAAGATCGGCGCTGCGTTGCCGATCGGCTTCCCGTCGCCTGCGTCCACGACGCGCAGCAGCGCGGCGAGGCGGTTGTTCGTCTTGATGGGGAAGTTCAACGGATCCTGGCCGCTCTGGTTGCGGATCTGGTAGACCTGCTCCTCGACGTCGCTGAGGTTCTTCACCAGCCGGTTCGCGACCGCCTTGAAATCGCCGTCCTGCGATTTCTTGAGCCGATCGTTGACCTGATCCTTGATCTTCCGGATCTGGATCACCGAGTTGTTCGCCTCGCTGACCTTGTCGCGGATCTGCATCGCGAGATCGAACTGCTCCTTGAGGTCCGCCTCGGTGGTGTCGGTGTGCAGGGGATGTTTCTTCACCGTCAGCGGCTGCGTCTGCGCGCGGCCGTCCACGGTGAGCCGCACCTGATACGCGCCCGGCAGCGCCGCCGGACCGTTGACGCTTCCGCCCCAGAGGACCATCCCGGGGAACGACGATGCCGGCGCGTACTGCAGATCCCATGTGAACCGCTGCAGCCCCGCGGCGATCGGCGCGCCCGGCGCGCCGCGTCCACGGCCGCCGGCTGCCGGATCGGCTTCGGCGGCTGGCGCTTCTTCTCCTGCCGCTCCTGCCGCTCCTGCCTGTCCCGCCCCTCCCGCCCGTCCTGCGCCGCGCCCTCCTCGCCCGGCATTCGGCGCCGCGCCGTCGTAGTGACGGATCACCGCGCCGCCGCGATCGAGAATGTCGAGCGCGAGCTTGTCCGCCGGCTTCCGCAGGAGGTACGTGATCGTCGCGCCGCCCGCGCCGCGGATCGCCTCGCCCGGCGCGAAGAGGTAGAAGTCGCTGGCCGTCGTCACCGCCGGTCCCGCCTGGCGGAGCGCGCCGACGTTGTCGAGCACGTAGAAGCCGCGGCCGTGCGTGGCGATCGCGATGTCGTTCGCCTCGACCGCGATGTCCGACACCTGCGTGTCCGGCAGGTTGAGCGACAGCGACTCCCACCGATCGCCGTCGTCATAAGAGATGTAGAAGCCGTGCTGGGTCCCCGCGTAGAGCAGGCCGCGCCGCGTCGGATCCTCGCGCACGGCGTGCACGTAGTCGTTGCCGAGAATGCCGGCGACGATCTTCGTCCATGTCTTCCCGAAGTCGTGCGTGCGGAAGATGTACGGCGCCATGTCGTTCAGCAGCGGCTTCTTCACCGCGACGTACGCAGAGCCCGCGTCGAACGCCGACGCGTCGATGATGCTGACGCGTCCCAGGTCCGGCATCTCCTTCGGCGTGACGTTCGCCCACGTCTTGCCCGCATCGCGCGTCACGTGAACCAGGCCGTCATCGGATCCCGCCCACAGCACGTTGAGGTCGGTCTTGCCCGGACCGAGCGCGAACACGGTCGCGTACACCTCCGGGCTGTTCATGTCGTGCGTGATCGGCCCGCCGGAATCACCCATCGTCTTCGGATCGTGCCGGGTGAGGTCGCCGCTGATCTTGTCCCACGTCTGGCCGGCGTTGGTCGTCCGCCACACATGCTGCGACGAGGTGTACAGCACACCCTTGTCCACCGGCGAGAAGACGATCGGATAGGTCCATTGCCACCGCTCGATGAGCGCGCTCGACGGCTCGCCGGAGAATTCGCGCGGATAGGGATTCACCTCGCGCTGCTCGCCGGTCCGCCGGTTGAGGCGCGTGAGAAACGATCCGTTGTTGCCGCCCGCGAAGAAGATGTCCGGATCCTTCGGGTCGGGCGCGATGTACCCGTCTTCGGATCCGCCCGCGCTGTAGAACGCCGGTGCGCCGCCGCGCCCGCCGCCTCCACCGCCGAACCGGCCGCCGCCGAGGCCCGTGTTGCTCGGCACGCACGCCGTGCTGCTGTCCTGCTGCGCGCCGCACACGTGATAGGGCACGTGCACCGTCGTCGCCGCGTGATAGAACTGCCCGGTCGGATACTCGCGCGAGCTCCACGTCCGCTGCTGTGAACTGGCGTTGTAGCTGATCGCGCCGCCGCCGTCGCTCGAATGCAGCACGTGGTTCGAATCATCCGGATCGATCCACAGGTCGTGCGAATCGCCGCCCGCGAAATTCACCATCGTCTTTCCCGCGTCCACCGACCGGAACGTGCCGACGTTCTGCACGTAGACCGTGTCCTTCACGTTTGGATCCGCGGTGACGTGCGTGTAGTAGAACGCGCGCTGGCGGATGTTGCGCCCTTCGTTCACCAGCTTCCACGTCGCGCCCGCATCATCCGAGCTGAAGAGGCCGCCGTGTTCGTTCTCGACGATCGCGTACAAACGGTTCGAGTCCGCGCCGGACACCGCGATGCCGATTTTGCCGACGATGCCCGGGGGGAGACCGGGG
>Ga0193726_1001261_pt1 | contig 20690 bp, 16 predicted proteins | sample H2c1metaG_FD_144928 | JGI IMG/M metagenome (GOLD analysis project Ga0193726, IMG submission 144928) | Soil microbial communities from a riparian zone of the East river system, Colorado, United States - H2c1 | ecosystem: Environmental > Terrestrial > Soil > Riparian zone | place: USA: East River... | reverse complement strand
TCCGATCAGTCATCAGCTCCCGGCGCGTTCGATCTTCGACGATCGCGCGCAACACCGCTTCGAGCTTGCCCGACGCCTCCCCCACCCGCACCATGGCGACATAGGCGGGATCGATGATCGAGGAATGGTGTTCCAGCGCCTCCGCGAAGCTTTCGCCCGCGGAGATCGATGCGCGCAGCCCATTGGAGAAGCCGGCCAATGCCTTGCTGGTGTCTTCACCGAGCGTTTGGAGCGCCGCTTCGAGCGTCAATCCGGCGCCGATCAGCAGTGCGAGCTGGCGCAAAAAAATGGAAACGTCGCGAGATCGCGGCGGCTTTCCGCCGCGTCGGTGGCTGCGGGTCAGGATTCCCGTTGCCGCGACCTCGGCATCAATCGTCAGGTGTCCCAGATACTCGATGCGCCGCACCACCTCCTCACGCGACGACGCGTCGACTTCGCCGACGATGATTTCTCCTGCGTGCGTGACGGCTCGATAACGGAACTGTGGCATTGGACCGCCTGCAGGCTGCGGTTACGTCGACGACAGCCTCGAAACCGCCAGCGCCTCTCGATCATGTCGTCAGGATGCTTTTGAATATCCCCGTCCCGTCATCGATGCGTGCCAATCGATGGCGATGAAGGAAGCGGTAGGCCGGGCGAGCGGCAAAAATCGGACCTGTCGCGCGGCAAACCTGTGTCGGTTTGATGCCTGAAATATGATGGCAGACCGGATTCCCATTCGCCGCCGATGATCTTGCGCGAGTCGATTTGGTGATCTTCACAATCTGCACTTCGACAGAGACCGTCAATTGCTGCTCCATGCAACAAGTGGCCTACATTCGAATTCATTTCTGCGCTTGCCGCAGACAATGACCGCAAAGGAGGATCGGAAACAAAAGCATGACCCAGGAAACACTATCCCAAATTCCGTCGCCGACGAGCGCGGATACCAGACCAATGGCGCTGAGAAGTGCCGTCAGAAGCGGGATGCCGAATATCTGCCCGATGGTTTTTCGTCGAACGCCAGGACGGGCGCTGGTCAAGAGGTCAGCACCGGATCGTTGGAGGCGGCTTGCGTCGCGGCCAGCATTCTTTCCACGCTCGACCCCGACTGGCGACGGCGCAGCCACAGATAGAGGCCGGTTATCAAAACGACGATGGTAATGACGTCGAGCACCGCCCAGATGATTTTCAAGGGCATGCCGCCGTAATCGCCAAAGTGAAGCGGTTGTGAAATCAAAAGCGCGGTGACGTACCAGGGCAGATTCCTTGTATCGGTCAATTTCCCGGTGGCGGCATCGATGAGCGCGGGCTTCAACAACTTCGCGGTCAACGGCGTGTTGCCGCGCATGAAGACGCCGTAGTGGCTCTTGCTGCTGAAGATGGAGCCGGGAAATGCCACGAAGGCCGGTTTCATATCCGGTTGCGCTTGCTGTGCCGTTGCGACCGCAGCCGTCAGCGACGTCGGCTGAGCGACCGGAGGGCGGTCGGCATATTGCGACGTCATCTCCGCAAGCTGTCCGAATTGCCAGACCTTGATGACAAGGTCGGCCCAGGTATTGATGACACCGGTGAACCCAACCACCAGCATCCAGACGACGAGCAATATGCCGGCAAGGTTGTGCAGATCAAGCCACCGCACGATGCGGGGCCGTTCGCGCCGGTAGGCGCCGAAGTTCAGCTTCCGCATCGACGGCGCGTAGACGACGATCCCCGATACGATCGCCGCGCAAAACAGGATACCCATCAGCCCCAGAAACAGCTTTCCGGGCAGGCCGGCGAACATGTCGGTGTGTAGCTTGAGCATGATATAGGTGAAACGCCGGGTAACGTCGGGCGCGTCGAGGAAGGCGCCAGTGTGTGCGTCAACCCGGATGATGCGATTATCAGTCGGGTTGACGTCGATCGATGGGCCGACGCTCAACAACAGCGAATTGGCGTCGTCGGGATCCCAGATCAGGAAGTGCGCGACCTGCTTTGGCGCGGCCGCAAGGCCGCTTGCAACCGCGCGGTCGAGATCCGCAAGCGGCGTACCCTCGGGCACCGCCGCCGCCTTCACCTGCTCATGAAGCAGATCGTCGATCTCCTCGTGGAAGATCAGCGGCAGGCCCGTGATGCACAACAGTAGCATGAAGATCGTGCAGACGATGCTGGACCATTTATGGACCCAGGCCCATTTTCGCAGCGACGAACTTCCGGACGTCAAAACTCGTCTCCTAGTTCCATGCGTATTTGACGGTTCCGAGAACCGTGCGAGCAGCACCAAGACCACAATAAGCGAAACCGGTCACACAAGATGCGACATAGTAACGGTTCGCCAGATTGGTCGCGTTGATCTGAGCGCTCCATCCCTTGAGATCGGGGCGCAGATATTTGAAATCAAAGCTGATGGTGGCATCGAACAAGGTGTAGTCCGGGATTAGAATCGCATTGGCGGCATCGCCAAAACTCTCGCCGACATAGCGCACGCCGCCGCCGATGCCGAGACCTGCGACCGGGCCGTCATACCATGTATATTTAGCCCATAGCGAGGCCTGTTCGAGCGCGGTGTTGACCAGATAATTGCCGACGAAGCCGTCGTTGCTCTTTGTCACCCTCGGATCGTACTTGCTGTAACCGCCGACGATCTCCAACTCTCTTGTCACGTTGCCACGCGCCTCGAATTCAAATCCCCGCACCCGTGCTTCGCCGGTCTGGACACTGAAGGCGATATTGGTCGGATCGGCGGTCAGCACATTCTGCTGGGTGGTGTCGAAAAATGCCGCCGTCAGCATCAAATTCGGGCCTGATGGCTTGAACTTGACACCTATCTCGGCGCCCTCGCCGGTGGTCGGCTTGAAGACGTGACCGAACTGGTCGGTGCCCGTGGTCGGCACAAACGAGGTCGAGTAATTGGCGTAAGGCGAGATGCCGTTGTCGAACAGATAGTTCAGGCCGACGCGACCGGTTGATGCCCTGTCATTCTGCAAATACGTCCCGGCTGCGGGGAAAATGCCCTTGCTGACTGTTTCTGCCTGCGCCAAATCCTGCCGTCCCGTGAGCGTCAGCGTCCAGCGATCGAGCTTGACCTGATCCTGGGCATAGAGCCCTGCCTGCTTCTGCGTGGTCTCGGTATTGATGAAGGACGGCAGCGTGCTCGGTGGCGGCAGGAAGGCGCCATAGACCGGCGCGAAGACGTCGATCGGCGCGATCGGCGCGAACTTATAATCCGAGGTCGCGGTCTGGTACTGATAGTCGAACCCGACCAGGACCTTGTGCATAAGCGGTCCGGTCGCGAAGTCGGCCTGGACCTGATTGTCCAGTGCGGCATTCTGCACGGCCGAGTTCACATAATTGATCGAGCGCGGCCCGGTTCTGAAATCGGCCAGCACGCCGGTGGCCGAGGTGGGAAATCCAAAGAAACCTTCGGAGCGAACGCCCACCAGGTTGTTCGACACGTCGAAGTAGCGAAAATTGGAGCGGAACTGCAGATTGTTGTCGAAACGGTGCTCGAACGCATAGCCGAGAGAAAACTGTTCCAGCTTGTAGCCGTCAGCGCCGGGCTCACCGAGGTAGCGGCTGTAGGGAACGCGCCCGAACGGATTGGGCAATAGCGACGCGCCGCCGGGCACATATTGCTGCCATCCCTTGTTGTCGATGTTCTGATAATGCGACAGCAGCGTAAACGAGGTGTCCGTCGTCGGCCGCCACGTCAGGCTCGGCGCGATAAACACCTTGTTCTCGTGCACGAAGTCCTGCTGCCCGTCGGTGCTTCGGGCAAGACCGACGAGCCGGTAAAGCAACTCACCATTCTTGTCGATCGGTCCCGACGTGTCGAAGGCGCCCTGGAAGCGATCGAACGAACCGAAGGTGCCGACGATCTCGTGCTGCGGCAACGCCGTCGGCCGCTTGCTGACCATATTTATCAGGCCGCCCGGATCGGTCTGCCCGTAAAGGCCCGACGATGGCCCTCTCAGAACTTCCAGCCGCTCCAGACCGTACGGCTCTACGCGCGGATAGGCGAACTGCGTTCCAGGGTCGATCGGCAGCCGAAGGCCATCGAGATAGCGCGGCGCGTCAAAACCGCGGAGCTTGCCGGAGTCGAAAAATGTGGTGGCGCCGAAGGTATCGAGCGTAACGCCTGGCGTGTAGCGCAGCGCTTCGACGATGGTTTGCGCGCCCTGCGCCGCGATCTCGTCCTTGGTCACGACCGAGATCGACTGCGGCGTTTCAAGCAGCGGCGTATCGGTCTTGGTGCCGCTCGCGCTTTGATTGGCGAGATAGCCGACCACCGGTCCATTGGCACGCTCGCCGACCGCACCGCGGGCGCCGGGTTCCACGGCCTGCCGTTGCGCGGGTGCAGCGACCCGCCGCGAAACGCTCTGCGATCGTGCCGCCCTCCGCGCGGGTTGCGCGGGACGGGCCGATTGCGGCTTTGGCGCATCGATCGTAACAGGTGGAAGCGACTGACCCGATCTCTGATCGGAGCCGCCTTGCGCCAAGGCCGGCCCGATCTGCATGCTCAGGCCGAATACGGTCGCGCAGAAGAGGCTTTTCGACGCAGCAACCCATGCGCAAGGCCTCTCGCAGTCGAACTCCATCGCAGTCTCACCCCTGTATCCAACTGTCCCAGTGGGGAGAGAACAGATTTGATTTTCAGGTGCCTTTGCGCTTGCGCAAAAAGCCTTTGATCGTGTGTTGACGCTCTCCAAGCTAGCCAGGTTAGACGCTGAGGCATTCCGCCGCAGCCGATCTCATGTTACCGGCGTGCACGAGCGCGCTCACCGGATCGGAATTGGCGGTCCGCCATTTTTCCCGGATTGGATCAGCGTCAGGAGAGCTTGTCGCGATGGCAACTGCTCGGCACGTATCCGAAGTGCTTGCGAAACGCCGTGGAGAAATTCGCCGGATTGGCGTACCCGACGGCGTACGCAGCTTCCATGACCGACAATCCCTGATGCAGCAATGATTCGCGGGCAGAGGCAAGCCGGCTTGTCCTCAGATAGTCCGACGCACTGACGCCGTACATTCGGTGAAATTGCGCATTGAAAGAGCGCCGGCCCAATCCGGCATGCCGGGCCAACTCCGCAATCGTCCAGGGATGTCGAAGGTCGGATTCGATCAGGTTCCTGACCGCCTGCAGACGCATTCGCCTCTGGTCTGTAACGGCACCGCCATCATCCTTGGCACGCAACGCGACCATGACGCGGGCCAGGATTTCAGTTGCGTGAGCCGATAGCAGCAGTTCGCCGGTCCTGCCTTCAGCCGCCGGAGTAATCATTTCCATGGCAATAGCCTGAAGCCGGGGCGATGCCTTGATGGAGGCAACGAAAGCGGTTGCGTCCTGCGCACCGAACAGATCGAGGAACTCGTTCCGCAACCCGAGCCGCTCGAGAGACGAGACGGGAAAGGCAATGCTTGCAGCTCGCATATGAGCGCCGCGCGGCGCATCGCCGCCGCACGACGTCGGCTCCCTCAACGCCATGACGGCAATCGTATTATCCGTGTAACAGAACCGGCTTGTGCCTTGGCGCGGTCCGCCGCCACCCGTCCCTTTCAGCACCACCGTCAGGAACAGTCCCGCCTTGATAATGCCTTCGCTGCGAATCTGGCTGCTCAGAACGAAATTGTTGCGTTGGAAAAGACAGCCCGGCGATTCCAGCCATTGTGCGTATTCGGCGAAATTATCCGCGATCAAACTGTCATCGGAACCGACGATACGGAACCGCTCGAACACGTGTTCGTAGATGTGCGGCATCATGGCTGGTCTAAAGTCATCATGCAGCAAGTATGCAATTCACATCGATTGCGCTCAAGGCTGCGACCGCGGTTCAGTTTAGAAGGGCTAAAAGTGCGATCGTCTCAGTTGATCGGCGTTGACCTCAAACAACTGCGGCGCAAGGCTGATCGCCGACGTGATCACCGCCTCGAAGTCTCGAAGAGATCAATCAAGCCCGTGGCATGGGCCGCCGTTCATGACGTGACGAGCGAATGTCGCACGGCCTGGGCTTCATGGCGGCCGGATCTGGTCGAGGCATTGACCAGCGGCAGCTCGGTTGTCGATTTGATCTGTTCCATGGTGAACATCGACGACACGTCATGGAGATCGCCGACAGTACGTGCACGCTTTGGGACGCGTTCCGCATCCACCGCAACCGCCCAACATCCAATATTCCATTGATATATCAACAACCAAGGTCTTGCCCTAATTTCGACTATCTTTTGACTTTATGACGTCAATTAATGGTTGCATTATACCTTAATGGCTCTCCAGCTCGAAATCTGCCAGCTCGAAATCTGAAGGTCATTTCCTCCGCCGTTCAAGGCGGACATTTGCCGAGGGGATGAGGCAATGGAAACGGCATGGGCAGCGCGGTCGCGAGATTTGTCTCGGCGACGAGCGCAGATTCTATCGTGCGGTGCTGATCCGGCGTCCAGCGCCTGGATTCAAGTTTTCCAGCCAAACTTAGCATCACCTTTAGATCGATCGCCGGTTCTTCCGTGCGATGCACGTCATCGCTTGGAACGCTGCTTCAGCAATTTGTGCGACGACAACAGAACGCTGCGCCGCCCTCACCACCCCCATCGCAATCGATAGCCCGACGCGGAGAGAACGACGATGCCTGATGTGACCTTGGCCTTGCGGAGCCTGCGATGACCCTTCGTTGGATGACAGTTCTGTTCAGTGCGTTGCTCGCAAGCGTTACGGGCGCCGCGGCTGGTGACAAGACCAACGTGGTCCGCGATCTCGCCGGCCGAGTCGGACCGATCATCGGTTCGGCGTTGGCCTGCCGGGACATCGCGCGGCCCCGTATTCAGATCATCGTCGATAAGTTTACAGCTGTGATCGCGGAAGCCTCGATCAACGAGGCCGAGCGCTCTGATCTTACGCAGGTGCTCGATCGCAATGTCGCGAACGGCCGTGGCACCGTGACGTCGGGACGGATCGATTGCGGAATGGCAGACCGCCAACTTGCTGATCTCGAACGCTCGATCGCCCGGCCGCCGGCGCCAACCTTGCCGGCTGTTATCTCGCCATCTTTGTCCGCCGCCGCCGCTACGGCACCGACCGCAGCGGTCCCCACCGGTTCCGCGGTCCGCGGCGTAACCGATCGCGAAATCCGGTTTGGAATTGCGGCACCTTTTTCCGGCGCTTCAAAGGAGCTTGGGCGCCAGATGAAGCTCGGGATCGAGATTGCTTTCAACCGGGTCAATGACGCCGGCGGCGTCGAAGGCCGGATGCTCAAGCTGATCGCCGCCGACGACGCCTTTACCCCGGCGCGCACCGCCGAGGCCATGAAGCAGCTCTACGAGAAGGACCAGGTATTCGGTGTGATTGGGAACGTCGGAACGTCCACCGCAGCCGTCGCGGTACCGTACGCGCTCGAGCGGCGGATGCTGTTCTTCGGCGGCTTCACAGGTGCGAATGTTATCCGCAACGATCCTCCTGATCGCTATGTATTCAACTATCGGGCGAGCTACACCGAAGAGACCGACGCGGCCGTGCGCTATTTTATTAAAATGCGCCGGATACTACCCAGACAGATCGCCGTTTTCGCTCCCCAGCAGGATCCAGGCGGCGACGCGGGGTACGCGGGTGTCGCAAAGGCATTTCGTACGCTCGGCTTCAGCGACGCCGGCATTCTGCGGCTTGAGTACAAGCGAAACACCGTCGATGTCGACGATGCCGTCAATCTGTTGAAGGCGCAGAAGGTGCCCATCAAGGCGGTGGTGATGATTGCATCCTATCGGGCCGCGGCAAGATTCATCGAGAAAACGCGAGACCTCTATCCTGACATGCTCTACAGCAACGTATCATTCGTCGGCAGCACCGCGCTGGCCGAAGAATTGAAGCTGTTGGGACCGCGCTATTCAACCGGCGCAATCGTGACCCAGGTTGTGCCGGCGGTTTCCGGTTACTCATCCATCGTTCTCGAATACAAGAGCGCCCTGGCCAAGTATTTTCCCGGCGAAGCACCGGACTACGTGTCGCTCGAAGGCTACGTTTCGGCCAACGTCCTGATCCAGGCACTCAAGCGTGCCGGACCACAACTCGATACCGAAAGGCTCATCGACGTCCTGGAGAATATGCGCAATCTCGACCTCGGCCTTGGAGCTCAACTCAGTTTTGGCCGCGCCGAACACCAGGCTTCGCACAAGATCTGGGGAACGGCGCTTGATGAAACCGGAAAGTACCAGGCAATCGAGCTCGAATGATATCAGCACCAACGCGAAACGAAGACTAGGCGCTCTTCTCGAGGTCCTGCCCGCCGGCAACGAGATCGGCGGCCTGATCACGCAGTTCCCGCTTGAGCACCTTACCGAGCGAATTTCGCGGTAGCGCATCGACGATGAAGACGTATTTGGGCTTCTTGTAGCCAGCGACCAGATTGCGGACGTGCTCGACAACCGAGGCAGGCGTCGGAGCGCTTCCTTGCTCCCGCTCGATAAAGGCCGCGACCGCTTCTCCAAAGACGGCATCGGGCACCCCAACCACCGCGGCATCGGCTACATCAGGGTTTTGCAGAAGGGCCTGCTCCACCTCTTTCGTGTAGATATTGAAGCCGCCGCTGAGCACCATGTCTTTCTTGCGATCGACAATATAGAGGTAGCCATCTTGGTCGGCCTTCGCGACGTCACCGGTATGGATCCATCCGTCCTTGATGGTCTTATCCGTCTCATCAGGTCGATTGTAATAGCCGCGCATCACGGAATAACGGCCGGGCTGCCCCACGCGCACGAGCAATTCACCGGGCTCGCCCGTCTTCACCTCGACGCCGGCATCATCGACGATCCGCACCTCCACACCGGGCGTCGGCCGACCGATCGACGAGGCGTGATCAAACTGCTCCTCGTGCGAAAGCGAGGTTACACCGCCTACTTCGGTCATCGCGAAGAACGATACCAGCCGCACGTCCGGAAGCAGCGCGAGAAACTGCTGCTTTAGTTCGACCGGGAAAGCCTCGCCCGTGACCACGATGCGGCGAAGCGAGCCGCAGCGCGAGGGGGCGGCCTTGATCTCGGGAAGCAGCATGCGGCATACTGTCGGAACCATGCCGGCGACGGTAATCTTCTCCTTCCGGATGGTCTCGACGGTCTCGCGAGGATCGAACTTCTTCATGACAACGAGCGTGCCGCCAAGCGTCAACGAATTGGCGAGCCGGGCAAAGCCCGTCCGATGGGCAAGCGGTGTCGTGACCAGATAACGGTCTTCGCTCGATATTCCCCACTCGACGGCATTCATGAAGTAATGCTGGATGACGACATTTGAGTGGGTAATAATGGCGCCTTTGGGTTTGCCCGTCGTACCCGACGTGTACATGATGATGGCGTCGTCCGACTCGATGGACAGAGGCGGCAGCGGATCGGGATCCGCGTTACGAAGCCCGGCGTATTCGACAGCACCAGCAAACTCCCTCCCCGTCGTGATCCGGACGGCGTTCGGATTTGCCTGCAGGACGTCGGCAATTGATGTCCCGTCTCCTTCGAAAACGATCGCGAAGGGCTGGCTGTCCGAACAGATATGTTGCAGTTCGTGCGACGTGAGCCGCGTCGTGACAGGGATCACGATCGCGCCCACCGAGAACGCCGCGTAGAACAGTTCGATGATCTCGATTCCGTTCGAAAGAAATACGACGATCCGATCCCCCGGACCAACGCCATGTTTCCTGAGTCCATTCGCCACGCGCTGGATTCTCTGGTCGAAATCGCGATAGGCGAGCCGTTCGTCGCCGCAGATGAGTGCGATCTTGTCGGGGTGGCGCACGGCCTGCGCGCGAAGAATGGTTTCCAGGCGCATGTCGAATTCCTCAGACGACCTTGAAGGCCGGATATTGGGCATCGTCCGACAGACGATCCCACGCCACGACGACGCGCTGTCCGATCGCGACCTTGTCGGGATCCACGTCCAGGATGTTGCCAAGAATCCGCACGCCTTCGTCGAGTTCGACTGTTGCGACGGAAAGCGGCAACCTGCCCTCCAGGCCCGGGCCGGGAACGCGGATTACCGTGCAGGCGTAGATCGTGCCCTTGCCCGATACTTCGCGCCATTCAAGATTGCGGCTGCCGGTGAAGATGCTCACCGGACGCGGATAGTGCTGAAACTTTCCGGTGTCCTTGCAGAACTGCAGCACGAGCTTGCCTGCTTTGGCACCGTCCCAAAACGGTTGGGTGTCGACGTAAACCGATGGTTTTGGCACCGGACGTCCCGCCTTTTCGTCTGCCATCTTCAAGCCTCCAGGATCATAGCGGCGCTGGTACCCCAATTCCGCGCGTAAGGAATGACGCCGATGCCGGTAACCAGCGCGTTCTTCGGATTCGTCACCTGACGCCCGCCGCCTTCGCCAAACATCTGGCGTACCGCCTCGGCGAGATTGAGTCCGCCGCTGGCCAATCCGGGCTGACCGGCCGAGATCTGGCCTCCGCCCGTATTCAGCGGCAGCGTTCCTTTGTGCGAGAGATCAGTATCGAGGGTAAAGTCGCTGCCCTGCCCCCGCTTGCAGAAACCGAAATCCTCAAACTTCATCATCACCGCGATAGTGAAATCATCGTAGGGCTGGAACATGCGGATATCTTTAGGGGTAAGCCCGGACTGCTTGTAGACGCGGGGCGCAACCTTCGAGAAGCCCGTCTCGGTGATCTCCGAGAGCGGCTGATTGCCGTTGAAGTTGGTGACTTCGGCATAGGCCGTCGGAAACACCATCTTGCTGATCCCGAGACTGCGCGCCTTCTGTTCGGTTGTTACGAGGAAGGCGTTGGCTCCGTCGCAGAACATCACGCAATCAAGAAGACGCAACGGATCGGCAATAACGCGCGACTTTTCGTAGTCCGCCATCGTGATCGGAGTCTTGAATTTGGCGTAGGCATTCTCGTTGTGCAGGGCATGCGCGCGTTGCGTGATGGCAATCTTGCCAAGCGCTTCCGACTTGATACCGAACAGATGATCATATCTGCTCATCAGCAACCCAAATGTCGCCGGCGGCCCCTGAACGCCGGGCGGATCCTGGAATTCCGAACGGTAAGCCCCGTAGTTGGCGCGCCACGCGGTGCTCGGGGCGTCCGCCGACAGCACGACCGCGACCTCGCAATGGCCGTCGCGGATGGCGGAAGCAGCGCGTGCAACGCCTCCCGTTGCCGAACATCCCCCCGTACCGCCATAGTTGAGCCAGGTGGGCGTGATCCCCAGCGCTTCGGTCATGTACACGGCAAAAAACGGATTGGGACATTCGCTGAGCGGCGTCGTCACCGACAGGCCGTCGATGGCATCCTTCGAAATTCCAGTCGCGGCAAGCAGCTTTGCCAGGGCTTCGCCTCCCAGATCGTACGCGCTGCGGCCGGTCTTGAAGTCGATTGCCGTTTCCGAATAGCCGGCGATGACGATGTCGCGTTTCCTTGCAGTCATTTTCATTCTCCGCGGAATTCTGGCGACCGCTTTTCACGGAAGGCCTTCAGCCCTTCGTCACGATCCCTAGTGAAGTAGAGCAGGAAGGAAGCATCGCCCTCGGCGTCGAAGCCGTCCGCGAGCGACATGTCGACGCCGCGGTCGATGACCGACTTCGTCATCATGACCGGGATCGGCGCGTTATCGCTGATGCTCTTGGCAATCTCCCGCGCCTTCTCCAGCGCCTTGCCCTGCTCGGTGACGTGATTGAGGATGCGGTAACGCTCGGCTTCGGCGGCCGTAATCCGGCGGCCGGTCCACATCAGTTCCTTGGCAAGCGGCTTGCCTATCAGCCGCGGCAGCGTCTGCGTTCCGCCACCGCCCGGCATCATGCCGAGCTTGATCTCGGGTAGGCCGAACTTCGCGTTCGCGCCGGCGACAATGATGTCTCCGACCAACGCAAGCTCAAGACCGCCACCCAAAGCGAAACCTTCGATGGCTGAAATCAGCGGCTTGGTAAACCCGCCGATGTCCTTGAACAGGCGGTTCACCTTCCGGGTCCTCTTGCGGAACCGGTAGAAATCAAAATAGCCGTTTTCCTCGATCTTAAATTCGCTGGTGTCGATGCCGGTACAAAACGCCTTCTCGCTGCCGAGCAGAATGACGGCCCGCACATCCCTGTCGTGCTCGACTTCATTGAGAATCCCGAGAATTTCGTCGGCTGTCTGTTCTCGCAGCGAATTCAGCTTCTCGGGCCGGTTGATCGTGATTTCGACCCACCCGTCTTCTCTGTTGAGGATAACGTCCTGGTAACTCATCTGTCTTCGTCTCCGATGATTTCAATGTTCGGCTGGGGCTTCTTCGCCCATGGCGGATGCGATCTGGGCGTGGAGATCTGCGATCTTGCGCGGGTTCGACCTCGCCTCGTCGCTGATGCTGACTTCGAGAGCTACCTTGGCCGGAGAGCTCAACACCAGCGCGCGGTCAGCCATCTCGAGTGCATCATCGATGCGGTGAGTAATGAGCAAACAGGTCTTCTGGAATTCGCGCGCTATTTGGAGGAAGTCCCGACGCAACGCCTTTGATGTGACATGGTCAAGTTGACTGAACGACTCGTCGAGGAAGACAATTTCGGGATCGATCGCCAGCGCGCGGGCAAGCGATACGCGCTGCCGCATGCCACCCGAGAGCTCATGGACGTATTTGTCATCGGCGCCGTCGAGACGTACCCGCGCAAGCCATTCCTTGGCGCGCGCCCGTGCCTGTGACCTGGATTTTCCAAGAATGAGAAGCCCCAGTTCGACGTTCTCGATTGCGGTGCGCCACGGCAAGAGCCTGTCGGACTGAAAGCTGATCGAAAGCCGTCCTTTGAGGGCTTTGAAGGAGGCATAGGGATCGAAGCCCGCCACCCGAATCTTCCCCGAGTCGGGACACGTCGTGCCCATGATCAGATTCAACACCGTGCTTTTTCCGGCGCCTGTCTGCCCGAGCAGGACCACGATCTCGCCGCGACGTACGTCCATCGACAGGTTGTCGACTGCCAGAAAGGCGCCGAACATCTTCTTGACGCCGCGAACCTCGATAAGATTCTCTTCGATCATCTTACCGTCGCCTCGGCGCGCCATTTCAAGGAGATCTTCTCCAGGCCATTTACGAACGACTGAAGCAGCAGATTCAGGATCACCAGGAAGAAGGTCCAGGCCAGCACCTGATCGATCCGGAACGTCGATTGGGCGAGGTTCATGCGCGCGCCGATCCCGACTGCGGATGCGACGAGCTCGGCGAAGATCACCATCCGGATCGCGTATCCGATCACCGATTTTGTCGTCAGGAAGATGTAGGCAACGATGTGCGGTAGAATGAGATAGCGAAGCACCTGCCATCGCGACGGGCGGAAGCTCTCGATCATGTCGACGAGCTCTTTCGGCAACGCCCGCACACCTTCGTAGACGTTGAGGGCATAGAATGGCAGCAGGATGACGAGCAGAATGAAGAATATCCGCGACTCCGGATTCTTGAACCAGAACACCGCGATCAGCATCCACGACAGCGCCGGAATTCCGGTGTCGATGACGACGATGGCCTTCAGGTATGGCCGTACCGAGGGAAACATCCCCATCGCCAGACCAATCAGCACACCCGTAACCATCGCAATCGTGACGGAGACGGTCAGCCGCACCAGCGTGACCGCGACGTGATAGGGATCGGAGAAGAACAGCTCCCGTGCGGCGTTCCAGACGGCCACGGGCGACGGCATGATGTAATCAGGCACGAAGCGGCTGGTGATTTCCATCGCCGCAAGGAGCACAACGACGACGATGCACGTCGCGACGATATCGCGCCGAGCCTCGGGATTTCTCCGCGCCTCGACCGCTACGGCCAGCGGCTTGACGAGTCCTGCAGCGGCCGGGTCCTCCGCACCTGATGTTCGGCCGGATTCCACCGCAATCGACATCGGTCTTTCCGTCATGTGTGTCAGGCCGCAAAGAACTTGTCATCGACCGGCTTGGTCAGCAGGCGGTTGCGCGCCAGGAACTCGCTCGCGAGCAATATCGACGACCTCGAAAGATCGTCGCTCATGGGGCGATAGTTGAAGGTAAGGCGCTTGGAACCCATCGCCTCCTTCAGGATGTCTGCCGGAACGCCAGTCTTGCTGCCAAACAGATCGGTCGCCTTGGCGGTGTCGGCATTGATGCCGCTGAGGCAATCTTCAAAAACCTTGCCGATCTTCGCTGCGATACCAGGATTGGCGTCGGCCAATTCCTTTCGGATCGCAACGCCGAAGTATGGCAGTTCCAACCCTCCCGACAGCCTTTTGTAGACATCGCCTGCTTTCATGATGACGCGCAGGTCGGGCTTCTTCATCAGGCCCGTGGTGATGTTCGGCTCCCATGACAAGGCCGCATCGGCACGATCGGCCATCAGCAGCGTTACCGAGGCCGCAGGATTGTCGACGTTCTGGATCGTCGCATCTTTTTCGATGTCGAAACCGAAAGCTTCGTTGATGAGAGCTCTGACCATCCGATAGGTGCCGGTCGACTGCAGGGCAGCGATCGTCTTGCCTTTGAGCTGCGACACGTCGGCAACACCGGCCTTGGGCGCCAACAACGCGATCATGTTGGCATCCGTGATGGTGCAGACGTATTTGATGGGCACGCCGGCCTGGTAGCGGGCGGCGAACGTGTCCCAACTGCCAATGCATACGTCGTAGTTTCCGGCGACAAAATCGTTGTAGTAGGTCGACACTGCGGTATACGGCGCGGGATCCGGAAAAGAGAGACCGTTCTTGCGACCGAGGTCGTTGGCGAGGATGTACTGAACGGGCAGCACGGTGAATCCCGGCTGCAGGGAAGCCCAGCGCACCCGTATATCCGCAGCCGCGAATGCGCGACGGAGGGTCGATGACAGTATCAAAGAGCCTGCGGCCGAAGCGGCGAGGAAGTTGCGCCTTGTAGCTTCCGTCATTTTTCCTCCCGGGATCCGTGCGTGGCGCAGGATTCTTTGCTTTTTGGCTTCGCTGCGGCCGGTCCGAAAGAGCGCGCAGACTGCAACGGCAAACTTGAATCCAACCTAAGCTTGCCAAAGTCGGGACGATAGCGCATTTTTAGACCCTTACTGTTCCATGGATGGGACGATTGAGTGGGCTTGACGTGTCTGAAGCCCGAGACCGAAGAGCGCAGTTCGTGACAAGAAAACTGGACCTCAACGCGCTGCTGCTGTTTTTCGAAGTCGTCAATGCTGGAAGTATTAGTCGCGCGTCGAAGAAGCTCGACATTCCAAAATCCACTGTCAGCCGCAAGCTGATGTTTCTGGAGGATCAGCTCGGCGCCATCCTGTTCAAAAAGGGCGGCCGCAAGCTCGCTGTCACCGACATCGGTCATGCGCTTTACGAGCATTGCGAACGCATCGCAGCCGAAATAGAAGAAGCGGGCCTCGGCACCACGCGCATGCAGACCGAACTGCGGGGAATGCTCCGCGTCAGCATGCCCGTGGACTTTGGCACCGGCTGGCTGAGCAGCGCGATCGCGGCGTTCGCGGTCAGTTATCCCGACATCCATCTTGTGATCGACGCGAACAGCCGCTGGATCGACGTTTCGGTCGAACCGTACGACGTCGCGGTTCAACTGGGCACTCTTCCCGAAACCCACGGCGGCATCCGCCACCTGGCGAGTATTTCGCGAGGCGTTTATGCGAGCCCCTCGTTCCTGGAAAGAAAGGGCGTTCCCCTTAGCGTCGACGATTTCGAACATTTCGATTGCGTCGTGACCGAACATCAGCGCGCCGAAGGGGTCTGGAATTTTCGCAGCGGACTTGGCGCCAAGGTCATCGACGTGGTCGGACGGGTCACCGTGAATCACATCGGCGTCGCGCGCGAGCTCGTCATCGGTGGCGTCGGCCTTGGCATTCTCCCGAACATCATGTGTCAAAGCGATATCAAGGCGAAGCGGCTGGTGCGTGTGCTTACCGACTGGGAAAGTCCGTCCCTGCAGGTCAGCGCAACCTTCCTCGGCAGGCGCAAGGAGTCGCGGCGCCTCAGCGCATTCCTCGACTTCATGGAGCGCAAGCTCAAGATCGAGGGAAGCGTCGGCCAGCGTTTGTCGGCGATGCCGAACGCGGCTGAAATGGCAAAGACCTGATGATACCGTATGCAAGAGCACGCCTACCCGGCCAGCAACGAACCGCTGATTTTCTCGAAGATCATGGTCGGGATACTCGACGATGACGTCATTGAAGTGCGGATCCTCTACCGTCTATACCACACCGGTATTCTGATAAAGGTTCTTGATCGCGGCAAAGTCGCTCAGCGCGCCGCAGCCTTCGATCCCCGCCGTTGCGCAGCGCATGTGCCACACGCATCGCGCGTGCCGCATCGTCGTCGGCGAGCCGCATACTCTCGGCCCATTGCTGCCGGCCGCGCGCGGCATCCGAACAACGCCCCCCAATCACGCCAACACGACGTATGGGAAGAATGTTTTCAGCAAGACGGAAGATCGGCCATACCCTGCGCTCTCGCGACTTGCCAATTCGTCTCGTTCTTGAAGCTGCAACGCAGAATAAATTCAGCAATGAGGAGTCAGGCTTTCAAGCGTGCGCATCAAACCCCGCGCTGACCCTCGCAAACGCGGCCTTTGCGTCTTGCTCCAGCACGCTATCGAGCTCGAGCTCTTCCAGGCCTTTGACATGGATGCGCTTGAATTTCATCACTTCGGCTTCCACCGGCTTCGTCGCGTCGATCCCCATCTTGGCGCTGATGCCCTCCTGGCTTGACGGATCGAGTTTCGAGCCCTGTGCACCGGAGACAACAACCAGGTCGCGATCCGCCTGAAATCGGGTGGCCACGGCCCATTCGATCTCATGCGAATCGTCGATGTCGACGTCGAGGTCCACCACCACGACCTGCTTGACGTCATAGTGTCCGGCGAAAGCGCCCATGATGATATTCTTTGGCTCTCCGTTGCTGCGCTTGTCGATCTTGACGACAAGATGATAACGGCAGGTCCCACCCCGGGTCAGCCGCACATCCTGCACGCTGGGAAAACTTCTCTGGAGATGCTCAAGCAAAGTCGCCTCGCGGGGAATTTCTCCCAGCAGCAGATGCTCCATGCCCCCGCCGACGATGGTATGAAAGATCGCATTCGCGCGATGCGTCACAACATCGACATGAATGACTTCACGATTGGCGCGGGGGCCGTAATACTGCGGAAACTCGCCGAACGGGCCCTCGGGCTCGCGGATCTTCGGCAAGATCCGCCCTTCGATCACGATCTCGGCGTGGGCCGGCACGCGAACCCGGTTGGTCTTGCACTTCACCATCTCCACCGGAGCGCCCATCAGTGCGCCGGCGATTTCCATTTCGTCCTCGTCGAGTGCCGCGATCGCCTGCGAAGCCAGGATGCACGCCGGGTGAACGCCGATCACGAGCGCGATTTCAAGCGCCTCGCCGGCTTCTTCCGCCATCCTGAAATAGTGATGGGTATGCCTGGGGAGCAGAAGAACGCCGATCCTGTCCGGGCCGCTGACCTGACACCGGTGGATCGATACGTTCTGTATCCCCGTCTTCGGATTCCGTGCGATCAACAGCGCGGCTGTGATGTAGGGGCCGCTGTCGTGCTCGTTGTGCTTGGGAATGGGCAGCAGTTTGAGCAGATCGACGTCGCGATGGACGACTACCTGCGCGGCTGCGTCCGTTACTTCGGTCCATGCCAGCGGCTGCCGTACGGCTTGCTGGAACCGCGCCAGCAGATCTTCGGTCGGCACGCCGATCGAATCCGCGATCCAGTCGCGATCGACAAACAGATTGGCAACGACAGTCATCGGATGACCGCCCGGACGCGGAAACATGACAGCACGCTCAAGCTCAAGCTTCTTGGATACCGCCGCCAGTTCGTCGATCAGCGAGACGCCGTTTCGCGTCACGGCGAGCCTGCCGGTCGCGGCGAGACGCCGCAGCCAGCCTCTCAGATCGGGAGACGCATTGTGGCTCGCCGGCCTGGGGGCAACCTCGGTGTTCTTCATCGGTAATCCTCTTGTCTCTTGCCCATCAGGTCTCTCGCTTTGCCGCAGGACGGCGCCGGGAATCCTCCTGCTCACCCCAGCGATGCGCCACGCCGACGTCGATATCGAAGAGATCGAGGGCGCGGCCAACGGTGTGATTGACCATATCTTCGAGCGTATCCGGCTTGGCATAGAAGGCGGGAACGGGAGGCGCGATGATCGCTCCCATTTCCGAGAGCGCGGTCATGCTTCTGAGATGGCCGGTATGGAGCGGCGTCTCTCGAACCAGCAAGACCAGCTTCCGTCGCTCTTTAAGGGTCACGTCGGCCGCGCGGGTCAACAATGTCGTCGTCACGCCGGATGAGATTTCCGACATCGAACGCATCGAACAGGGCGCGACGATCATCCCCATCGTCCGGAACGAACCGCTCGAGATCGGAGCCGCCATATCGTCGATGGAATGCGTGGTGTGCGCCAGCGCCTTGACGTCGGCAATCTTGAGCGTCGTCTCGTAAGCGAACGTGATCTCGGCTGTCCTGGACATCACGAGATGGGTCTGAACCCCGGCATTGCGAAGGAGTTGAAGCAGACGGACACCGTATGTCACGCCCGACGCTCCGGAGATTCCGACGATCAGGCGTCGTTGCGATGGCTCCATGACAGGCTTCCGTAGTTTCGAATGCATCAGAAACGGCGCTCCGGGCAGGACCCCGCTCCCATCTTTCGGAACGATAGGGGCGCTTTACAATCAAAACAAATAATAGATATTGATAGTTTCGATCACTTAAATTGATGCTCTACAGGCGCACCCGATGGATCTGAAGCAGTTGAACTACTTCCTCTGCCTTGCCCGCGAGGGAAACATGACGCGGGCGGCGCGCCAATTGAACATCGTTCAGCCCGCCCTAAGCATGCAGATCGCGAAACTCGAAAAGTCGTTCGGAAAGCAGCTGTTCGATCGGGCCGCGCATGGTGTGTCACTGACACCGGCGGGGGAAACCCTGGTGCGCCTCGCCGGCACCATTACGAAGGAAGTTGAGCGTGCCAGGGAGGAAATGGCACGCCTCGACGGCAAGATATCGGGCCGCGTGAGTATCGGCATGATAGCGTCCGCGGCGCAAAGCACGCTTGCCGCGTCGTCTGCGAAGATCGCAGCGAGATATCCGGAAATCCAGCTTCTGATCTGCGAAGGTTATACCGACACGTTGATCGATTGGGTGGTCTCGGGTGAACTGGACGCCGCCATCATCAACATGCCGCAGAAGAAGCTTCCGCTGACGGCGCATCACAACCTCGACGAAGAGATGATGCTGGCTCGTGGAACGGGCAACAAAATGCCGCTGTCCAAGATGGTTTCCTTCAAACGGCTTGAAAGCCTCGATTTGATTATTCCATCGCGACGCCATGGCCTCCGCATGATTCTGGACAATGCCGCAGCCGCGGCCGGCTTTATCCTCAAGCCCAGGCTGGAAATCGATACGCTTTCGGCGGTATGTGAGATTGTTGCGACAACGGAGTTGGTGACGGTCCTGCCCGGCATTGCGCTCAACCCCTTGCTTTCGGCAGGACGAATTCGCGCGCAGATTATCAGCCGACCCGCCATTTCGCGCTCCGTGAGCTGGGTGACCAACCCCAGACGCATCGTTTCGGGCGCGGCGGCGGCCGTCGCGGAGATCATTTCTGACGATCTAACACAGGCCGCGAAAGCGGCTTCTCGCCTGGTGAGAGGCCAGACCGGTGCTTGCGCAGGAAAGGCTTAGGCGGCGCGCACTCCGGCCAGGAAGGTGGTGACCTCGTGGGAAAGCTGCTCAGCCTGCTTCGACAGATTGGAGGCCGCGCTGAGCACCTGGTCGGCGGCGGCGCCGGTCTCATTGGCCGCGGCGCTGACACCGCCAATGTTGGTTGTCACCTCCTGCGTCGCCTGTGCCGTCTGGCTGACGTTGCGGGCGATTTCGGCAGTTGCGACGCCCTGTTCCTCGATCGAGGAAGCAATCGTCGCCGCGATCGCGCTGACCTCCTCGATCGTGGCGGTGATACCCTGGATCGCCTGCACCGCTTCCTTGGTCGCGCCCTGGATCTGGGCGATGCGGGTGCCGATCTCCTTGGTGGCCTCCGCGGTCTGGCTGGCGAGACTTTTCACCTCGGACGCGACGACCGCGAAGCCCCTGCCGGCCTCACCTGCGCGAGCGGCTTCGATGGTCGCATTGAGCGCGAGCAGATTGGTCTGTCCTGCGATACTCGAAATCAGTTCCGCGACGTGCTCGATCTGCTGCGAACCTTCGGCAAGCGCGCGCACGATCGTGTCGGTCCGGCGCGCGTTCTCCACGGCGCGGTCGGTGATCTTGGCGGATTGTGCGACCTGACGGCTGATTTCGGTGATCGACGTCGACAATTCTTCCGCCGCCGTGGCGACCGTTTGCACGCGTGTACTGGCTTCCGCCGCGGCGGTGCTGACCACGGTCGCCTGCTGGTTGGTGCGTTCCGCCGTGCCGGTCATGGATTGCGCGGTCGACTCCAGTTCGGTCGAGTTCGACGCCATCAGTCCAACGAGTTGCCCCACCGAGGCGTCGAAGCGACTGGCGAGCGCGATCAGCGCTTCGCGCTTCTCATGCTCGCCGTGCAGCTTCAGCTCTGCCTGCTCCGCTTCCAGCGTCCGCGCCGTCAGCGCTGTTTGACGCAGCATCTCCAGCGTTTCCGCCATGCGGCCGATCTCGTCGGCGCGCTGGGTTTCTCCGACCGGTTCGTCGAGCACGCCGGTGGCGATACGCTGCATCCGGTTTTGCTGACGCTTCAGCGCGCCGAGAATATCCCGAGCGATCAGCCAGGATAACAGGCCTATCAACACCATCACCGCCGC